>Ga0268264_10002387_pt1 | contig 16557 bp, 12 predicted proteins | sample KBSSwiS32_FD_190357 | JGI IMG/M metagenome (GOLD analysis project Ga0268264, IMG submission 190357) | Switchgrass rhizosphere microbial communities from Kellogg Biological Station, Michigan, USA - KBS Switchgrass S3-2 (SPAdes) (version 2) | ecosystem: Host-associated > Plants > Roots >...
GGCGTCCCGGGGTGGCAGAGGGGGGTGCTTCCCCGCGGGTTTTGTGCTTTGAACTTCCTCAACCCGCGAAAGGGAATCCATGGGCGTCAGCGCGCCGCTCCAGGCCAGTCAGCCGGAGTTCGACTTCGAGATCGAATCCCAGTCCGGCCCCCTGCTGGTGCTGAGGTTCCAGGCCCGCGAGGCGCTCTCCAGCCTCTACGAGGTCCGGCTGGAGGTGGCGGCCGGTCCTGACGTGGAGGTGGACATCCCCTCGCTCATCGGGAAGCCGGCCTGCCTCACCGTCCACTCCGAGGTCGAATCCCGCTTCTTCCACGGCATCGTGGCCCGCATGGCCCAGGGCGGCACCAACCTCCAGAACCGCTACCCCAAGCGGTTCGAGGTGACGGTGGTCCCGAAGCTCTGGACGCTCCGCCACGCCAGCAACTGCCGCATCTTCCAGGACCAGACCACCCCGCAGATCGTCGAGAAGATCCTCAAGGAGCACCAGGTCAAGGCCCGGCTGGACCTCACCGGCACCTACCGCATCCGCGAGTACTGCGTGCAGTACCGCGAGACCGACCTGGACTTCATCTCCCGGCTGCTCGAGGAGGACGGCATCACCTACCGCTTCGAGCACGAGCAGGGCGAGCACACCCTGGTGCTGGTGGACGCCACCACCTCGTTCCCTGACGTCCCCGGCGACGCGACGCTGATCTTCAACTCGGGCGGCGCGCTGGCGGAGACGGAGGTGGTCTCCTCCGTCAGCCGCACCCTGGAGATGCGCTCCGGGTCGGTGGCGCTGCGCGACTTCAACTTCCTCCGCCCCGCGCAGGACCTGAGCGCCAAGGAGGAGAGCGACGGCGCGGAGAAGGCGCTGCAGCTGTACGACTACCCCGGCGGCTACGGCGAGGCGGGGGACGGCAAGACGCTGGCCAAGGTCCGCCTCCAGGAGGCGCGGGCCCGCGCGGACGTGGTGGAGGGGACGGCCGAGGTGCGGCGGCTGGGCGCCGGCACGCTGTTCACGCTCTCCGAGCACCCCGAGGAGGCCATCAACCAGCGCTACCTGGTGCTGGAGGTGGAGCACGAGGGCAACCAGCCGGAGCTGGCCGACGAAGCGTCCGCCGACGACGCCGGGGGCGCGGAGGACGGCGCCGAGCGCGCCCCGCCGTTCACCAACCGCTTCTACGCCATGCCCGCCTCGGTGCCCTTCCGCCCCGAGCGGGTGACGCCCAGGCCGCAGATCTTCGGCGCGCAGACCGCCACCGTGGTGGGCGCCTCCGGCGAGGAGATCGACACCGACGAGCACGGCCGGGTGAAGGTCCAGTTCCACTGGTCGCGCGCCGACAAGAGCCACCCGCTCACCTCCTGCTGGGTCCGGGTGAGCCAGGCCTGGGCGGGCGCCGGCTGGGGCGCGCTGTGGATCCCCCGCATCGGCCACGAGGTGGTGGTGGAGTTCCTGGAGGGAGATCCGGACCGGCCGCTGGTCACCGGCAGCGTCTACAACGGCGCCAACCCGCCGCCCGTCCCACTGCCCGGCCAGAAGACCAAGAGCGTCATCCGCTCCAACTCCAGCCCGGGCGGCTCCGGCTCCAACGAGCTGCGGTTCGAGGACGCCGCCGGCTCGGAGGAGGTCTACCTCCACGCGCAGAAGGACTACACCATCGCGGTGGAGAACGACAAAAACCAGACCGTCGGGCGGGACGAGAAGCTGAAGGTCGGCCGCGACCGCACCCTGCTGGTCCAGGGCAACCAGGGCCACCAGGTGGACGGCAACGACGACCTCCAGGTGAAGGGCAACCAGACCATCTCCGTCTCCGGCACCCGCACCACCACCATCTCCGGGAACGACACCCAGACCATCGGCGGCGACCGGACGGTGTCGGTGGGGGTCGCCCACTCGCTGTCCGTGGGCGCCGCCGCCACCGAGCAGGTGGGCGCGGCCAAGATGGTCACCGTGGGCGGCGCCTACGAGATCGCCGTGGGCGGGGCGATGAACGAGGTGGTGGGCGCCTTCAAGTCCGAGCAGGTGGGCGGCGGCAAGACCGTGTCCGTGGGCGGGGACAACAAGACGAACGTCGGCGGCACGCGGTCGCTGAACGTGAAGGGCGAGATGTCCGAAGAGGTGATGAAGGGCCGGACGCTGAAGGTCCACAAGGACCTGAACGTCAGCGTGGGCGGCAAGCTGAACGAGGTGGTCAAGGGCACCTATTCGGTCTCCGCCAAGGAGCTGAACCTGGTGGCCGAGGACCAGCTCACCATCAAGGTGGGATCGGCCACCATCACCCTGAAGAAGAGCGGGGACGTGGTCGTCAAGGGCGGCAAGGTGGAGCTCACCGCCTCCGGCGACCTGATCCTCAAGGCCTCGAAGATCTCGGAGAACTAGCGCGGGGAGCGAACGCACCGTGGGTCGGTTCCAGGTTGAGGTTGAGACGGAGTCGAGGGGAGCGAGGGGGGCGCGGTGGTGGTGGGTGGCGGCGGCGGCCGGGGCGCTCGCCGCGTCCAGCGGCTGCGCGACGTGCAAGACGCCGCCGCCGTTCTTCGTCACGCTGGAGGCGGACCACTCGGCCAACGCCGGGGCCGCCACCCGCGTGCTCATCCTCCAGCTCAAGGCGCCGGACGCGCTGCAGGAGTCGGACTTCAACACCCTGCGGAAGGACCCGGCCGGGACGCTGGCGGAGACCATGGTCGGCCAGCCCACCGAGATGTGGGTCAACGCCGGCGAGGTCGAGACCAAGTGGATCGCGCGCGACAAGGACGCCCGCTTCGTCGCGGCGGTCGCCATCTTCCAGGCGCCGGGCCAGAAGTGGTGGTCCACCCACAAGATCAAGCCGGTGGGCGGGTTCGCGCTCCAGTGCCGCGAGGTGGCGGTGGAGTCGTTCGCCGGGCGGCGCCCCTACTCGAGCGAGGAGCAGGTGCGCTTCTACCTGGGCCGTTCGGAGATCACGACCGACGAGGCCCAGCCTTCGCCGAAGGACAAGCCGGCGGAGAGCAGCGAGCGGACGGCGCCCTCTGGCCCGGAGCACGGCGCGTGAGCCCGCCGCAGCGGGTGCTGTGGAGCGAGGGGCTGTTCATGACGCCCCAGCACCTCCAGCAGCAGGACCTCTACCACGAGGCCATGCTGGAGGCCCGGGTGGCCGCGCTCTCGCCGTACACCTGGGGCATCGCGTCCATCGAGGTGGACGCGGAGGCGCTGGCCGCCGGCCAGTTCGAGCTGCTGCGCGTCCAGGGCGTGCTCCCGGAGGGGACGCCCATCACGCTGGAGCGGGGCCAGCCGGAGGCGCCCGGGGCGCGCCCGGTGGAGCCGCACTTCAAGGCGCAGACCCGGGTGCTGGAGGTCTTCCTGGGGCTGCCCAAGGAGCGGCTCTTGGAGGCCGGCGGCGCGGTGCAGGCGGACGCGGCGCGGCTGCAGCGCACCACGCCGGTGAACCGCGCGGTGCCGGACCTCACCGCCGCCTCGTCCACCGTGCCGGTCGCCTTCGGCCAGCGGAACTTCGCCGTCCTCTTCAGCGACGAGCCGCGCGAAGACTACGACGCGATCAAGATCGCCGAGCTGACCCGCGACAAGTCGGGCGCGCTCTCCCTGGTGGAGAACTACGTCCCGCCGTGCCTGCGCATCGGCGCGTCGCCGTGGGTGGTGAGCGTGCTGCGCGCGCTGCAGAAGACGGTGCTCGCCAAGCAGCGGGCGCTGTCCTCCACCCGCCGCCACCGCGACGAGTCCTCGGTGGAGTTCACCTCCGCCGACGTGGGCCGCTTCCTCCAGCTCAGCGCGCTCAACGCCGCCATCCCGGTGCTCAGCCACCTGGTGGACACCGCGGACGTGCCGCCGCAGGCCGCGTACCTCTGGCTCTCCCAGATCTGCGGCACGCTCTACACCTTCGCCGCGGACGGCGACCCGTCCACGCTGCCCAAGTTCCAGTACCTCAACCTCCGCGCCACCTTCACCGACCTGTTCACCCGGATGGAGGAGCTGCTCCGCCCCATCGCGCTCGAGCAGTGCATCACCATCCCGCTCTCCATCCGCCCGGACGGCCTCTACGAGGGCCGGCTGAACGACGAGCGCCTCAACCGCTCCTCGGCGGTCGTGGTCTCGGTGAAGAGCGACCTGGCCGAGCGCCTGGTGGCCGACCAGTTCCCCAAGCGCGCCAAGCTCAGCGCGCGCGAGGACATCCAGCGCGTCGTGCAGGCGGCCGTCCCGGGGGTCCCCTTGCAGGTGACCTTCCGGCCCCCGCCCGAGGTGCCCATCCGCCCCGGAGTGGTGTACTTCACCGTCGGCATGCAGGACGACAAGTGGAAGGCGGCGCTCCGCGAAGGCGCGGTCGCGCTCTACCTTCCGGCGCCCTTCGAGCCCGCGAGAACCGAGCTGGAGATCCTGGCGGTCCCCCCGGCCGCCCCCAAATAACGCATGGACCGACTCAATGACGTGGTGAAGGACTGCCTGGACGCGGTGGTGCAGTTGCGCTCCGCGGACCCGTCGGCGCTCCCCCCGCCCGCGCAGCTGCACACGCGGCTGAAGGGCTTCGTCGAGCAGATGATGCGCAAGGGCGCCGACGCCGGCTTCTCCAACCAGGACGCCCAGGACATCGCCTACCCGGTGGTGGCGCTGATCGACGAGGTGGCGCTCACCAAGGGCGAGGCCATCCGCCAGCACTGGCAGCACGCGCCGCTGCAGATGCACTTCTTCCAGGAGAGCGTGGCCGGCGAGGGCTTCTTCGACAAGCTCAAGGACCTCCGCAACGACGCCCAGCAGAAGGAGGTCCTCAAGGCCTACTACCTCTGCCTGACCCTGGGCTTCGAGGGGAAGTACAAGGTGCGCGGCGGCGAGCTGGAGCTGATGACGCTCACCGATTCGGTGGCCAAGGAGCTGGGCAAGTACCGCGAGTACGAAGCGGATACGTTATCGCCCAGCGGCGAGCGGCCCTCGGACTCGTTCGTGAGCGGGAAGACGGTGGGCCCGCTGCTCATCCTCTCCGCGGCGGCGGTGCTGCTGGCGGTGATCATCTACGCGGGCCTGTGGGTCGGGCTGAAGGCGTCCGTGGGATCCTCGGCGGACGAGATCTCCGCGGTGGGCATCCGCGCGCCGTCCGCGGAGGAGGGGCGCTAGATGGCCGCCATCTTCTTCGCCATCCTGGCGCTCTTGGGCATCTGGGGGACGTTCATCCTCAACGCCACCGGCAACCTCGGAGGCTTCACCTTCTCGCTGGTGGCCGCCGTCGCCGCCACCGTCTTCGTCACGATCCTGACGGCCAGCTGGTTCGTCTTCAAGAAGCTGAAGGCGCGCGCCGCCAGCAAGGAGCTGGACAAGACCCTCAACGCGCAGGCCGACGACCAGGAGGCCAACGCCCGCCCGGACCTGCAGCCGCAGATCCAGGAGATGCGGGCGGAGTTCCAGAAGGCGGTCGGCTCGCTGAAGAGCTCGCGGCTGGGGCGGACGGGGGCGGACGCGCTCTCGGTGATGCCCTGGTACGTCATCATCGGCCCGCCGGGCACCGGCAAGAGCACCGCGCTGCGCAACTCCGGGCTGAAGTTCCCCTACCTGGGCAAGAAGGGCGGCGTGCGCGGCGTGGGCGGCACCCGCAACTGCGACTGGTGGCTCACCAACGAGGGCGTCATCCTCGACACCGCCGGCCGCTACGTCACCGAGGAGGACGACCAGGAGGAGTGGCTCTCCTTCCTGGACGCGGTGGCCAAGTCGCGCCCGAAGCGGCCGATCAACGGGCTGATCGTCACCGTGGCCGCGTCCGACCTGCTCACCCTGGACGAGCCGGGCGCCGCCGCGCTGGGCGCGCAGCTGCGCGAGCGCGTGGACGAGGTCACCGGGCGGCTGCACCTGTTGGTCCCGGTCTACCTGCTGGTCACCAAGTGCGACCTGCTCTCCGGCTTCGTGGAGACCTACGGCAACCTGCCCAAGTCGGAGCGCGGGCAGGTGTGGGGCTTCACCTTCCCGGTGGGCGCGTCCCACGAGGACGGCCCGGGCGAGCTGGTGAAGGAGAAGCTGGACGAGCTGACGGACGTGCTCTTCGAGCGCAGCGTCGGCCGGCTGGCGCAGGAGCGGAAGATGGAGTCGCGGGAGAAGATCTTCCGCTTCCCCCGCCAGCTCCAGTTGCTGCGCGCCGGGCTGGGCGAGGTGGCCCAGGCGGTGTTCTCCGAGAACCCGTACCAGGACACGCCGCTGCTGCGCGGCGTCTACTTCACCTCCGGCACCCAGGAAGGCCGCCCCATCGACAAGGTGATGTCGGCGATGGCGGAGTCCTTCGGGCTGAGGGCCGCGCTCCCCGCGGGCGAGGCGCCCACCGACGCGCGCTCGTACTTTTTGGGCGGGCTGTTCACCGAGGTCATCTTCAAGGACTTCAAGCTGGCCCGGCGCTCCAGCCGCGCGGTGCAGCTGCAAAGGCAGCGGCGGGTGCTGTACGCGGCGGTGGCGGCCGGCGTCTCCGCGCTCCTCATCGTCTGGCCGCTCCTGTCGTTCTCCGCCATGCGGTCGGAGGCGAAGGAGGTGGTGGAGAAGGTCAAGGACGTCGCCAAGGTGACGTACCCGGAGGACCGGCTGCTCCGCCTGGAGGCGCTGCGGGCGGAGATCCGCAAGCTCCAGGACGAGCAGAGCTCCACGGTGAGCGGCATCGGCTCCTTCGGGATGAACCGGCGCGAGGAGCTGCTCAAGGCCACCTTGCCCGTCTACGGCCAGTGGATGCGGGATCTGGTGGTGATGGACGTCCTCAAGCGCGACGAGGAGGCGCTGGCGGCGCTGCCGGAGCCGGGCTCCAACGCGCCGGTCGCGCCCGCCTTGCCGCGGCGGCGGCAGCGGCGGGCGGAGGCGATGTCCGCGTCCGCGCGCGCGGCGCCGTCCTCGGCCTCCAACGAGCCGTTCGACGAGGAGGTCACCTTCGAACGGCTGAAGCGGCACATGCTGCTGTCGCTGTTGCCCAACGACCCGCCCGCGCGCCAGCCCGACCTGTTCGTGGCGGAGCTGCAGTCTCTGGGCGGGCCGATGGCGGCGGACTTCAAGAAGACGTCGTCGGTGAGCCCGTCCGAGGACGACATCTCCAAGGACCTGGCGCTGCTGTTCGACATCTGGCCGGAGCACCACAACGAGTGGAAGGTGGAGCGGAAGGAGTCGCTCAAGGCCAAGGGCCAGGGCTCGCTCTCCGGGATGAACCGCACCCGGCGGATGCTGGAGCTGCAGCTGCGCCGCTGGGCCAAGGGGAAGCCGGACCTGACGCTGACCGCCATGGTGCGCGACGGCAGCGTGTACGAGAGCGACCGCGTGGTCCGCGCCGCCTTCACCAAGGAGATCTGGAAGGACAAGGCGAAGGACGCGCTGGCCAAGCCGCCCTCGGACGACGAGGCGTGGATATTGGGCGCCACCCCGCAGACCGGCGAGCAGATCCAGCAGGACCTGCAGCGGGAGTACTACGGCCAGTACATCCGCGAGTGGACGACCATGATGTCGTCGGTGGAGCTGCGGGCGGTGCGCGACCCGAACGAGGTGCGCCGCCGGCTCGAAGCCCTCACCGACCCGGAGCAGTCGCCGCTCAAGGACCTGTTCGAGAAGATGCAGGAGAACGTGCTGCTGGAGGTGCCGGTCCCCAGGTCCAAGCCCGTGGTGCCGGACGCGCGCAGCGTCTCCGAGGCGTTCGTCCCGCTGATCGCGATGAACCCGGGCCTCAACACCCTGCTGTCCAAGGTGCTGCCGGGCGGCGGGCGCGAGCGGGTGGACCTCAACATGTACATGGGCCGGCTCAAGGGCTTCGCCAAGGACGTGGAGGCGGCCAAGGACCCGGCGGCGGCGGCGCTGGTGGCCAAGACGCTGCGGGCGGAGGCGGGGAACCTCTCCTCGGTCATCTCCAACCAGCAGAAGGGGTCCCTCTACGAGCAGGTGCTGGAGCAGGTGTGGGTCAAGCCGGTCCGGAAGATGGCGGACGCCCTGGACTCCGGCACGCGGCAGGAGCTGAACTTCAAGTGGTGCAGCGACGTGTACGCGCTGCACCGGTCCGAGCTGAAGGGGCGCTACCCCTTCGCGCGGATGGGGCAGGACGCGGACCTGGCCACGCTCATCCAGCTCTACAACGGCAAGGACGGGAAGCTGGTGGAGTTCTACAAGAACAACCTCAGCTCCAAGGTCGGCGACCGCGGGCAGGACTACGTCCGCGTCGGCGGCGAGTCCGTGGTGGACAGCCTCATCACCTACCTGAACCGGGCCAAGGTGGTGCGGGAGGCGCTCTTCCCCAGCGAGTCGCCCGAGCCGCTGGTGGACTTCAGCGTGCAGCTGCACCCGCCCCAGCTCCCCAACGTGCTGGGGGTGAACTTCCTGATGGACGACCAGCAGGCGCGGCAGGACACCGGCCCGGTGGAGCAGCCCTACGCCATGCACTGGCCGGGGAGCCCCAAGGGCCCCAAGCGCGCGCTGCTCAGCCTGACGTTGAAGGGCGCGCGGCCGAAGGTGATCGGCTGCCACGGGGAGCAGGAGTGCTCCGGCACCTTCGCGCTGTTCCGGCTCCTGGAGCAGGGGAAGGTGCTGGCCAAGGGCGCGCGGTCGGCGACGCTGTCCTGGCCGGTGGAGCTGGGCGCGGAGGGCGTCACCGAGGTGCGGATGGACATCTACTGGACGCGCAGCGTGAGCCCGTGGTTCGGGCGCGAGGGCGGGCGGTCCACGGACAAGATCCTCGCCATCTTCCACGAGCTGGAGCCGCCCGCGGCCATCGTGCCGGGGGTGGAAGGCTGCCGGTGAGCGCTCTGGGACAGGTGGGCCTGTTGGGGAAGGCCCCGGCGCGCGCGGACTTCATCCGGCTGAACGCGCCCGCCTCGGTGGTGCACCACTTCCATCGGTGGCTGGAGGACGGGTGCTCCACGCTGCAGGGGCCTTTGCGCGCGTTCCCGCCGGAGCCCTTGCGGTTCTGCTTCACCGCCTCGGGGGAGAAGACCGCGCTGTGCGGCGTGGCCACCGCGTCCTCGGACCAGGTGGGCCGGCAGTTCCCGCTGGCGGTGTTCGTCCAGGTGGACTCGGTCCAGGCGGCGTCCGCGTTCCCCGCGCTGCCCGCGGCGATGAAGGACTTCTTCCAGGCGGCGCAGGCGCTTCTGGGCGAAGCGGCGACGCTGGCCGCGCCGGCCTTCGCGGAGCGGCTGGCGGCGCTGCCGGCGCCCACCGCGGAGCAGCTCTCGGCGGCGCAGGCGTCGGTGGCGGCGTCGCTGTCGGCGCTGACGGTGGCGGGGGCGACGAAGGCGATTGGCGCCGACCCGGCGGGGACGCTGCACCACGCGCTGCGCACGTTCGTCTCCGGGTGCGCGCGGGAGAAGGGCCGCGAGCCGCAGAAGGCGAACGCGGTCATCGACTGCGTGGTGGCGGAGGAGCTGCCGGAGCCGGCGTGGCTGGAGCTGTCGCGGCGGACGCTGCAGTGGAAGGGGTCGCCGCCGTCCTCGTTCGCGCTGGGGAGCCGGCTGCTCCTGTCGCTGGGCCCGCCGCCGCCGTCGGTGGTGGGCTTTCTGGCCAACCCCGCCGCCACCGGCACCAAGCTCTGGCCGTTGAAGGCCACCGATCCCCGCGCCATCGCCGCCTCGCTCCAGGCGCTCAGCCCGGCCCAGAAGGCCGCGCTCGACGCGCCGGAGACGACGCTGGAGGCGCTGTTCCAGATCCTCGCTTCGTAGGGACACGTCCATGCCCACCGCCGCCGAGCTCCTCCCCCGCGCCAAGCCGTTCCTCGACCCCATCCCGGGCCCCGCGCCGACGGGCAAGGACGCCCGCACGGAGCCGGCCTACGAAGAGGTCACCAAGGAGATCGAGAAGCTCTCCGCCCTCACCGGCGCCAAGGTCATCTGGCCGGTCGTCGTCGAGAAGGGCTCCGAGATCCTCAAGGGGACGTCCAAGGACCTCCGCATCGCCTCCTTCGTCGCCTACGGCATGCTGGCCATGGACGGGCTGGACGGCCTGGCCACCGGCGCCATCACCGTCGCGGAGATGATGGAGTCCTTCTGGCCCACCATGTTCCCGGACGCGGCCCGCATCAAAGGGCGGGTGGGCGCCCTCAAGTGGCTTTTGGACAAGCTCGCCGAGTCACTCCCCTCGCGCCAGGTCTCCGCCAAGGACAAGAACGCCGTGGAGACGCTCCAGGTCGCCATGAAGCGCCTGAGCGAGGTCGCCCGCGCCAAGTTCGGCAACGACTGCCCCGGCTTCGGCCCCACCATGGAGGCCGTGGAGCGCCTCAAGGCCAGCGTCCCCAGCGAGGCCCCCAAGCCCGCCCCGCCGCCGCCCACCGCGACCGCTCCCGCCGCGCCTCCGCCTCAGGCCGCCGCCCCCGCGGCCGCTTCCGCCGGTTCCGCTCCCGCCGCGGCGACCGACCCCGCCAAGGCGGTCGAGTTCCTCCGCCAGGTGGGGCAGGCGCTCATCGACACCTCCACCCCGCTGCGCAAGGCGAACGCCACCGACTCGACCGCCTACCGCATCCTCCGCGTCGGCTGCTGGATCCACATGACCAAGGCCCCGGAGGCGCCCGGCGGCCAGACGCAGATTCCGGCGCTCGCCCAGGACCTCCGCCAGAAGCTGGACAAGGCGGCCGCCGAATCCAACTGGGCGGAGCTTTTGGACCTGGCTGAATCCACGCTCCCCAAGGCCCGCTTCCTCTTGGACCTGCACCGCTACACCGCGCTCGCGCTGCAGTCGATGGGCGCCATGCCGGCGCGGAACGCGGTCATCGCGGAGGTCGCCACGCTGCTCCGCCGGATGCCCGAGGTTCAGGACCTGAAGGCGGTGGACGGGTCCCCCCTGTGCGGCCCGGAGACGAAGGCGTGGATCCAGGCGGACGTCCTGCCCAAGGGCGGCTCCGGGGGCGCGGCGGCTCCGGTCGCCGCCGCCGCCTCCGACGGCAAGGCGGACGACTGGGTGGCGGAGGCGCGCAAGCTGCTCTCCACCGGGAAGTCGGGGGACGCCATCGCGCTGGGGAGCCGGAAGGCCGCCACCGCCACCGGCGGGCGCGGGCGCTTCCAGGCTCGGCTGGAGCTGGCGGGGTTGTGCGTGGCCGCCGGACAGAAGGTGCTCGCGCGCACGCTGTACGAGGCTCTGGACGCCGAGTGTGTGTCCCGCCAGCTGGACGACTGGGACCCCACCTTGAGCGCCGCCTGCCTGGAGGGGCTCTTGACGCTCACCCGCGGAAAGGACATGACGCCCGCCGACCTGGCGGCCCGCACGAAGCGGCTGGCGGTCCTGGATCCCGTCGCCGCATTGCGCGCGATCAGTTAACGTGCTGATCTCGGCCCCCGCTCAGGTCTCGTCCTGGGGGGGCACCTCTTCGAAAGGAGTAGTCAGGGATGGGTAAGGAAGGATCCGTCGCCCCGAAGGAGCGGGTGAACATCGTCTACAAGAGCGCGACCCCGGAGGGCATGGAGGAGGTCGAGCTCCCGCTCAAGATCTTGATGGTCGGCGACTACATGGGCCGCCAGGACAACCGCCCGGTCGAGGAGCGGAAGCCCATCAACATCGACAAGAGCAACTTCAACAAGGTGATGGCGGAGCAGAACCTGTCCGTGGACATCACCGTCGCGGACAAGCTCTCCGGCGAGAAGGACGCCCAGCTGGGCATGAAGCTCAGCTTCAAGAGCCTGGCCGACTTCGAGCCCGACGCCCTCGTGAACACGGTGCCGGAGCTGAAGAAGCTGGTCGAGCTGCGCGCCGCGCTCACCGCCCTCAAGCACCCGCTGGGGAGCGTCCCCGCGTTCCGCAAGAAGCTGCAGGCCCTGCTGGGCGATGACGCCGCCCGGCAGAAGCTCACCACCGAGCTGGGCCTGTCCGACAAGAAAGAGTAGCGAGAGGCCAACCAGAACATGAGCCCAGAGGCGAAGACGGAGAGCGCTGGAGCCGCCAGCGCACAAGAGGGAAGCCTGCTCGACGAGATCCTCGCCGAGACCAAGGTCTCCAAGAACTCGGACGGCTACGACGTCACCAGGAAGGGCGTCCAGGCCTTCATCGCGGAGATGCTGGCGCCCAAGCGGGCCCAGGAGAAGATCGACAAGAACATCCTGGACGGGATGATCGCCGAGATCGACCAGCGCCTCTCCGCGCAGGTGAACGAGATCCTCCACAACGCGCAGGTGCAGCAGCTGGAGTCCGCCTGGCGGTCGCTGAAGTACGTCATCGACAAGGTCGACTTCCGCGAGAACATCCGGGTGGAGGTGCTCAACGCCACCAAGGAGGACCTGCTCAACGACTTCGAGGACACGCCGGAGATCCCCAAGTCCGGGCTCTACCGCACCGTGTACTCGAACGAGTACGGCGTGTTCGGCGGCAAGCCGTACGGCCTGATCTGCGGCAACTTCGACTTCGGCCCCGGCCCGCAGGACCTGCAGCTTCTGGGCAAGCTGGCCTCGGTGGCGGCGATGGCGCACGCCCCGCTGATCACCAACTCCAGCCCGGAGTTCTTCGGCGAGCAGTCCTTCCTCCCGCTGCCGGCGATGAAGGACCTGGACTCGCTGTTCGAGAGCCCGCAGTACGCCCGCTGGCGCGGCTTCCGCGAGAGCGAGGACGCGCGCTACGTGGGCCTGTGCATGCCGCGGTTCCTGCTCCGGCTGCCCTACGGCGAGAAGACCATCCCGGTGAAGACCTTCAACTTCTCCGAGGACGTGGTCGGCGAGCACGGCCGCTACCTGTGGGGCCACGCCTCCAACGCGATGGCCACCCGCATCGCCGACTCGTTCGCCAAGTACCGCTGGTGCCCGAACATCATCGGCCCCCAGGCGGGCGGCGCGGTGGACGGGCTGCCGCTGCACCAGTACGAGGCGATGGGGGAGATCCAGACCAAGATCCCCACCGAGGTGATGCTCACCGAGCGCCGCGAGTTCGAGCTCTCGGAGCAGGGCTTCATCGGGCTCACCTTCCGCAAGGACTCCGACGGCGCGGCGTTCTTCTCCGCCAACTCGGCGCAGAAGGCGAAGACCTTCGGCAACTCCGAGGAGGGCAAGGCGGCGGAGACCAACTACCGCCTGGGCACCCAGCTCCCGTACATGTTCATCATGTCCCGGCTGGCGCACTACCTGAAGGTCCTCCAGCGCGAGCAGATCGGCACCTGGAAGGAGCGCCAGGACCTGGAGCGCGAGCTGAACAAGTGGATCAACCAGTACGTGGCCGACATGGACGACCCGGCGCCCGGCGTGCGCTCGCGGCGTCCGCTGCGGCAGGCCGCGATCAAGGTGGAGAACGTGGAGGGGCAGCCGGGCTGGTACCGGTGCAGCCTTCAGGTTCGGCCGCACTTCAAGTACATGGGAGCGGCGTTCACGCTCTCGTTGGTGGGGAAGCTGGACAAGGAGTAGTGAAGAACGTCCGGTGACACCGGACACAACCGCGCCGTTGGCGCAGAGGCGAAGCAAGATGGCACAGACCGTTCACGCATTCCTGAAGGTCAACGGCGAGGACGTACAGGGGGAGAGCAGCCAGACGTCGGAGGGGCGCGAGAACTCCATCGAGTGCACCTACTTCGAGTCGGAGGCGATGACCGCGCGCGAGGTGCAGAGCGGCCTGGCCACCGGCCGGCGGCAGCACAAGCCGCTCGTCAAGGCCACCCCGCTGCTCGCCAAGGCGCTGACCAAGAACTCCAAGCTGGAGTGCGAGTTCAAGTTCTACCGCCCGAACCCGAGCGGCGACGGCACCACCCAGCAGTTCTTCACGGTGAAGATCACCAACGGCCGGGTCGCCACCCAGAAGCTGATCAACGAGTGGACCCGCCCGGGCGACCCGCACGCCGCGCCGCCGCAGGAGGAGGTCCACTTCGTGTTCCAGGACATCACCTGGACGTTCGTGGACGGCGGCATCGAGCACCAGGACTCCTGGCAGAACGCCTAGGGCTCGCCTCTCCCTGGGCCTTCGCCCTCCGCCCTGACACCGGCGTGGCCACGCGCGGACTTCTGGATCGCCTCAACACGGGTGGCTCCGAGCCACCCGATGAGGTGGCGTCCATCATCGAGCACCTCCGGGTGTTGCTGAACACCCGGAAGGGCGAGGCGGTGACGGTGCCCGGGTTCGGGTTGGTGGACTTCTCGGACCTGGTGCACTCCTTCCCCGCCTCCATCAGCACGCTCCAGCAGTCCATCCGGGCGACCATCCTGGAGTACGAGCCAAGGTTGAAGAACGTCACCGTGCGGTCCGTTCCCGACCAGGACCCGCTGGTGCTGAAGTTCGAGATCTCCGCGCAGCCGGTCCAGAGGAACGGCCGGACCGCGGGGACGCTGCGCTTTCAAACCCAGGTGACGCCCGGCGGGCAGTTCCGGGTGGGCACCGAGTAACGCCCGCCCTCGTGTTCAGCCGGTACTACCAGAGCGAGATCGCCTACCTCCGCGAGATGGGCCGCGCCTTCGGCGAGGCCAACCCGCGCGTGGCCGGGCTCTTGGCCGAGCGCGGCGGCGACCCGGACGTGGAGCGGCTTTTGGAGGGCTTCGCCTTCCTCACCGCGCGCGTCCGCGAGCGGATGGACAACGCCGTCCCGGAGATCGTGGAGGGGCTGACCGAGCTGTTGCTCCCCCACTACCTGCGCACGGTGCCGGCCGCCTCCATCGTGGAGTTCAGCCCGCCGCTGCGGGCGCTGCGCGGCCGCTCCAGGGTGCCCGCCGGGACGGAGCTGGCCACCAACCCGGTGGAGGGCACGCGCTGCGTGTTCCGCACCACCTTCGACCTGGACCTCATCCCGGTGGCGGTGCAGGAGACGACGCTGGACCAGTCCGTCTCCTCCGCGCCGGTGCTCAAGGCCAGCTTCACCACCACCGAACAGGGGCGGCTGGAGGTGTTCCAGCCCCAGGGCCTGCGCCTGTTCATCCACGCCGAGCCGGCGGTGGGCGGGCTGCTGTTGCTCTGGGTGGCGCGCTACTGCCGCGGCATCCAGGTGCGCAGCCCGGAGGGGCAGCGGGTGTGGCTGCCGCCGAGCAGCATCCACCTCTCCGGGCTGGACCCGTCCTGCCCGCTCCTGCCGTGGCCCAAGCTGGCGCCGCCGGGCTTCCGGCTGCTCCAGGAGTACTTCACCCTCCCGCAGAAGATGCTCTTCTTCGACGTGCGCGGGCTGGAGGCGGCGGCGGAGCAGATCCAGGGGGAGCGGTTCGACCTCCACTTCGAGCTGGAGCGGCCGCCGCCGTTGCCCTCGCGGTTGAACAACGACGCCTTCCGGGTGCACTGCGTGCCGGTGGTGAACCTGTTCAACGGGACGGCGGACCCCATCGTCCACCGGCCGCTGGAGGACGAGCACCTGGTCCGGGTGGCGGGGGTGGACCTGCGCCACGCGGAGGTGTTCTCGGTGGACCAGGTGACCGGCGTCCGGCCGGGCCGCGCCAACCGCCGCACCTTCCAGCCGTTCCTGGACTTCTCGCACGCCGCGCCCGGCACCGAGGAGCCGGCGTTCTACAGGCTGCGGCGGACGCTCTCCCCCATCGACGACTGGGTGGACACGTACCTCTCCATCGGCACGCCGGCGGACGTGGTGCAGCAGGAGCTGACCGAAGAGACGCTGTCCATGGAGCTGACCTGCACCAACCGGTCGCTCCCCACGCGGCTGCAGGTGGGCGACGTCTGCGCCGCCACCGCCAGCTCGCCCACCATCGCCAAGTTCCGGAACATCGTGGCGGTGACGCGGCCGCTGCGGCCGCCTCTGGGGGCGGAGCTGCAGTGGCGGCTGCTGGCGCACCTGTCGCTGAACCAGCGCTCGCTCCTGGACGCGGAGGCGCTGCAGTCGCTCCTGGAGATCTACAACTTCCAGGCGGGCGCGGACGAGCCCACCGCGCGCGCCAACCAGCTCCGGGCGGAGTCCATCCGCGGGGTGGATTCTCAGCCGTGCACGCGCTTCCTCCAGGGCGCGCCGGTGCGCGGGCGGCAGGTGCGGGTGGACGCCAGCGAGTCGGGCTACGCGGGGGTGGGGGACGCCTTCTTGATGGGCGCGGTGCTGGACGAGCTGTTCGCCACCCACGTCACGTTGAACGCCTTCGCCGAGCTGACGCTGCGGTTGCAACCCTCACAGCTGGAGTTCCGGTGGCCTCCGAGAAGCGGCTGGCGGACGATCTCCTAGCCGTCACCGAGGAGCTGGCGAAGACCGCGCCCAGGGCGTCGTTCTTCCCGCTGGTGAAGTTCCTCGAACGGCTGACCGCGGGGGCGCAACCTCTGGGCGGGGACGGCCCGGCGTCGGAGGAGGGGATCCGCTTCCGGCACGACCCGGCGATGACGTTCAGCGCCGGCGACGTGTCGAAGGTGTCGGTGCGGGAGGAGCGGATCCGGCCGCACGACCCGGGCTCGCCCACCCGGAAGCTGTTCGAGGTGACCACCGCCTTCCTGGGGCTGACCGGCGCGGTGACCCCGCTGCCGCTCTACGTGGCGGAGGAGGTGGCCAAGGAGACGGAGCAGGAGAACACCATCCGCCGGGACTTCCTGGACGTCTTCCACCACCGGCTGGTGTCGCTCGTGTTCCGGATCCGCTCCCGGTACGACCTGGGGAGCGGCTTCACCGCGACGGCAGAGGACCGCTGGTCGAGGCGGCTGCTGGCGCTGGGCGGGTTGCCGCAGCCGCGGCCCGGGTCGCGCATCCCCGCGTGGCGGCTGCTCCGGCTGTCGCCCCTGTTGTCGGGGCG
>Ga0268264_10002389_pt1 | contig 16545 bp, 9 predicted proteins | sample KBSSwiS32_FD_190357 | JGI IMG/M metagenome (GOLD analysis project Ga0268264, IMG submission 190357) | Switchgrass rhizosphere microbial communities from Kellogg Biological Station, Michigan, USA - KBS Switchgrass S3-2 (SPAdes) (version 2) | ecosystem: Host-associated > Plants > Roots >...
CACAACCCGCGCTCGACGGTCGGCACGGTGACCGAGATCCACGACTACCTGCGGCTGCTCTATGCCCGCGCGGGGACGCCGTTCTGCCCGACGCACGGCCTCGCGCTGCAGGCGCAGAGCGTCAGCCAGATGGTCGACGCGACGCTGGCGCTGCCGCCGGAGACCCGGCTGATGGTGCTCGCGCCGGTCGTGCGCGATCGCAAGGGCGAGTTCGCCGAGCTGTTCGAGCAGATGCAGGCACAGGGGTTCGTCCGCTTTCGCGTCGACGGCCGCACCGTCGAGGCGAGCGACGTGCCGAAGCTGAAGAAGGCGGAAAAGCACGACATCGACGTCGTCATCGACCGCGTCAAGGTGCAGCCCGACGAGGCCGCGGCGCCGCTTCGCCAGCGGCTCGCCGAGAGCTTCGAGGCGGCGCTTCGCATCGCCGACGGTCGCGCGCTCGCGGTCGAGCTGGACGCCGGCACCGAGCACCTCTATTCGTCGAAGTTCGCGTGCCCGCTCTGCGACTACTCGCTGCCCGAACTCGAGCCGCGCCTGTTCTCCTTCAACTCGCCGGTCGGCGCGTGCCCGACCTGCGACGGTCTCGGCGTGACGACGGTGTTCGACCCCGAGCGCGTCGTCGCGTTTCCCTCGCTCGGCGTCGCCAACGGCGCGATCAAGGGCTGGGACCGCCGCAATCCGTACACGTTCTCGCTCCTCGAGAGCGTCGCCGCGCACTACGGCTTCGACCTCGAGACGCCGTTCGAGGAGCTGCCCGAGGCGGCGCGCGACGTGCTGCTGCGCGGCTCGGGCGCAACCGAGATCGAGTTCGTCTACGAGGCGAGCGCGGCGCGCGGCAAGCAGAAAAGCGTCAAGCGCCGCCATCCGTTCGAAGGCATCCTGCCCAACCTCGAGCGGCGGCTGCGCGAGACCGACTCCGCCGCCGTCCGCGAGGAGCTGATGCGGCTGCAGAACGCCAAGCCGTGCCCGGCGTGCCACGGCGCGCGGCTGCGCACCGAAGCGCGCAACGTCTTCCTCGTCGACGTCGCCGACGGCAGCAAGGAGCCGATCTTCCACCTCGAGCACTACACGCTGCGCGAGGCGCTGGCGTGGTTCGAGCGGCTGACACTCGCCGGCGCCAAGGCCGAGATCGCCGCCAAGGTGATCCGCGAGATCGTGTCGCGACTGCGCTTCCTCAACGACGTGGGCTTGAGTTACCTGAGCCTCGACCGCAGCGCCGAGACGCTCTCGGGCGGCGAGGCGCAGCGGATCCGCCTCGCGTCGCAGATCGGCTCGGGGCTCACCGGCGTCATGTACGTCCTCGACGAGCCGTCGATCGGCCTGCACCAGCGCGACAACGAGCGCCTGATCGGCACGCTCTTTCACCTGCGCGACATCGGCAACAGCGTCATCGTCGTCGAGCACGACGAGGAGGCGATCCGCGCCGCCGACCACGTCATCGACATGGGCCCGGGCGCAGGCGTCCACGGCGGCCGCGTGATGGCCGAGGGCACTCCCGAGGACATCGCCGCGACCGCCGAATCGCTCACCGGACGCTATCTCGCGCGGTCGCTGCGCATCGCGGTGCCGAAGCGCCGCGCGCCGCCCGCCGACGGCGAGTGGCTGCGCATCGCCGGTGCGCGCGGCCACAACCTGCAGCGCGCCGAGCTCGCGATCCCGGTCGGCCTCTTCACCTGCGTCACCGGCGTCTCCGGCTCGGGCAAGTCGACGCTCGTGAACGACACGCTCTACGCCGCGGTCGCGCGCCACCTCTACAACAGCCATGCCGAGCCGGAGCCGCACGACGCGATCGTCGGCCTCGACGCGTTCGACAAGGTCATCAGCGTCGACCAGTCGCCGATCGGCCGCACGCCGCGCTCGAACCCGGCGACGTACACCGGCCTCTTCACGCCGATTCGCGAGCTCTTCGCCGAGGTGCCGGCGGCGCGCGAGCGCGGCTACGGGCCCGGGCGCTTCTCGTTCAATGTCGCCGGCGGCCGCTGCGAGGCGTGCCAGGGCGACGGCGTGCTCAAGGTCGAGATGCACTTCCTGCCCGACGTCTACGTGCCGTGCGACGTCTGCCACGGCCGCCGCTACAACCGCGAGACGCTCGAGATCCTGTACAAGGGCAGGAACATCACCGAGGTGCTCGAGCTGACCGTCGAGGACGCGCACGCGTTCTTCAGCGCCGTGCCCGCGATCGCGCGCAAGCTCCAGACGCTGCTCGACGTCGGCCTCGGCTACATCCGCCTCGGCCAGAGCGCGACGACGCTGTCGGGCGGCGAGGCGCAGCGCGTCAAGCTCGCGCTCGAGCTTTCCAAGCGCGACACCGGGCGCACGCTCTACATCCTCGACGAGCCGACGACCGGATTGCACTTCGCCGACATCGACCTGCTGCTCAAGGTTCTGCACACGCTGCGCGACGCCGGCAACACCGTCGTCGTCATCGAGCACAACCTCGACGTCATCAAGACCGCCGACTGGATCGTCGACATGGGACCCGAGGGCGGTGCCGGCGGCGGCCGCATCGTCGCGACCGGAACGCCCGAGGACGTCGCCGCGATCGACGCGAGCTACACCGGCCGCTACCTTCGCCGGCTGCTCGCCGCCTGAGGCGAGCGCGGCGCGGTCGCGCGCGCGTCGTCACGGCGGACTAGACTCGCGGCCTCCAGGAGGGCAGCGCGCATGGCCGTCGTCGTCGACTACTACTTCTCGCCGCAATCGCCGTGGACCTACCTCGGCCACGAACGCTTCGGCGAGATCGCGCGCGCCTCGGGCGCCGCGATCAACGTCTTTCCGGTCGACCTCGGCCGCGTCTTCCCCGTCTCCGGCGGGCTGCCGCTCGCCAAGCGCGCGCCGCAGCGCCAGGCCTACCGGCTCGTCGAGCTGCGGCGCTGGAGCGAGCACCTCGGCCAGCCGCTCCAGCTGCAGCCGCGCTACTTCCCGGTGGCGAGCGACGACGCCGCCAAGCTGATCGTCGCCGTCGACATGCACGACGGCAGCGCGGCGGCGATGCGCATCGCCGGCGCGGTCCTGCGCGGCGTCTGGGTCGAGGAGAAGAACATCGCCGATCCGGCGACGCTGCAGGCGATGCTCGGTGCGTGCGCGCTGCCGGCGCGCCGACTCGACGACTCGCAGTCGCAGGCGGTGCACGAGCGCTACGAGGCGGACTCGCAGCGCGCGATCGACGGCGGTGTGTTCGGCGCGCCGACATACGTCGTCGCCGGCGAGCTGTTCTGGGGCCAGGACCGGCTCGACTTCCTCGAGCGGCGCCTCGCGCGCGGCTGAGCGCCGCGCGCGCTCACATCCCGTACTTGGCCTTGGCGTCCCTGACACAGGCGCTCTTGGCGTCGCCGTTCAGCGCATCGCACTTCTCGGCGGCCACCTTGTAGTCGGCCTCGCGCTTGTCCTTGGCCGCGTCCTGGCGCGCCTCGACGGTCTTGCGGTTCGCCTTCGCGTCGGCCTTCGCCCTCGTCAGCTCGGCCTTGGCGACCTTCATGCAGACGTCCTTGTCGTTGCCGGTGCGGTCGTCGCAGCGTTCCTTGGCGACCTTGTAGTTCGCCTCGGCGATCTCTTCGACGGCGTGCGCGCGCGCCTTCGGCGTGCCCTGGTACGCCGCCTCGGCGTTCGCCTCGGTCTTGGTGCGCGCCGCCTTCGCTTCCGCGACGCAGATGTCCTTGGCGTTGCCGTTCATCGCGTCGCACTGCTTGCTCGCCGCCTCGTAGGTCGACTTCGCCGACGCCTTGGCGTTTTCGTAGGCGGTCTTGTCGCCGGCGGCGTTCGCGCCGACGGCGAAGGCGAGAGCGCCGGCACCGACGACGGCGCGGGCGAGCGTCGAGAGACAGAAGGATCGCATGGCCGAACTCCTGAATGCTGACCGCACTGTGGTGCCGCCAGCCGGCGCTGTCGTCCGGCGGGCGCAGCCGCGCGGCGTGGGACCGCCGCGCGCTCCGCGGTCGGCGGCATCCTACCCGCGCGACGGGCAAAGAAAAAGCCGGCGCGAGCGCCGGCTTTTTCGTGCCCGGAGGCCGATCAGCTCAGGTGGTTGTTGATGAGCTTGGTCATCTCGAACATCGACACCTGGCCCTTCTTGAAGATCTCGCGCAGCTTGGCGTCGGCGTTGATCATGGTGCGCTTGGTCGCGTCCTGGAGGTTGTTCTTCTTGATGTACTCCCAGACCTTCTTCGTCACCTCGGTGCGGGGAACCGGACGGTCGCCGATGATCGCGGCGAGCGCGCCGCTTGGCGTCATCGCCTTCATGAACGCGGCGTTCGGGGTCCGCTTCTTGGCCGGCGCCTTCGCCTTCTTCGCAGGTGCCGCCTTCTTGGCCGCCTTCTTGGCCGCCTTCTTGACGGGCGCTGCCCGCTTGGCTGCCTTCTTGACCGCCGGCCGCTTCGCCGCCGCCTTCTTCCCAGCTTTCTTCGCAGTTGCCATGTCGATTCTCTCCATCAAGTGATTGATTGATGTGCTCGGAGCGGGCGAGAGCCACGTGGACTCTCATTTCTCCAGGGTTCCGCGCGGAGCGAATCGTACTGCGACTACGGGGGAAGAAAAGAGTTTTTCACTCGTGGCGAACGCATTTCTTTCGAGGAGAGAGCCGCTTTGTCGCGGCGTCGCATCAGATCACGTCGTCCGCGGCGGGTTCGCGCTTCCTGCCGTGGAGCATCGCCGCGACCAAATTTTCGCCGTGGACGACGCCGGTGACGACGACTCCGGCGACGTGGACAACGCTGAGGACGACGATCGCCCAGGCCAGCGCGACGTGGATTCGCTCGACTGTCCGATCGCCCCAGAACTCGTCCGTGCCGTACAGCCAGCCGGTCGCTGCGAGGCCGGCGATGCAGGCAAGGAGCGACAGCACCATCCAGGCGCCGAGCGGGTTGTGGCCGAGATGGCGGCGCGCCCGGCCGCGAACGACGTCGCCGGCGTACGCCCAGGTGGCGCGCGGCGAGCGCACGAACTGAGCGAAGCGTGCGAAGCGCGGACCGAGCACACCCCAGACCACGCGCACGGCGACGAGCGCGAACGCGCCGTCACCGACCGCCTCGTGCCAGCCGCTCAGCAGCGCGGCCGTCGTCGCCCAGCCGAGCACGACCGCGAGCGCGAGCGCCCAGTGGACGATGCGAACGATGGGATCCCAGACGCGAACGGTCATCGGTCGAGGCGTCGAACTGTCCGATGAGAATCATTCTTATCGAGAAACGCCCGCCGCGTTGCGTCGACATGCCCCCGTATGCTTGCGGCCATGACGATCCTCGTCCGCTGGCTGCTCCTCGCTGCAGCGCTTCTTCTCGTCGCGCAGATCTACGCGGGCGTGCAGGTGGCGAGCTTCGGATCGGCGATGGTCGCGGCGCTCGTGATCGGCCTGTTCAACGCGCTGGTGCGGCCGATCCTCGTCCTGCTCACGCTGCCGGTGACGATCCTTACCCTGGGCCTGTTCCTGTTCGTCATCAACGCGCTCATGTTCTACTTCGCGGCGTCGCTGCTCGCCGGCTTCCACGTCGACGGCTTCGTCGCCGCGCTGGTCGGCTCGCTCCTCTACAGCCTCTGCGGGCTGGTGATCGACGCCGCGCTCGAGCGGCTCTTCGCGCGCGCGTGAGCGCTCAGCGCGGCGCGCGCTCGCCGCGCACGCCGGCGCCGCGCACCTCGAACGCGACCGTCTGCAGCGTCTCGCCCGACGGCGCGACGAGCTCGAGGCGGTGCCGCCCCGGCCACGGCGCCCAGCGCAGCCGCTCGCCGCTGCCGATCGCGCGGCCGTCGAGCCGCCAGGTGCCGTGCTCGCCTTCGAAGGTGATGCGCTGCGCGGCGGGCGGGATGTCGGGATCGATCGCGAAGATGCTGCCGTCGCGCGGGCTCGCGATGCCGTAGCGGGCGCCGCGCACGACCTCGCCGGTGGCGCGCAGCCGCGCGCGCTCGCTGCCGGCGAGAAAGAGCTCGTCGCGGTCGGGCTCGCGCTGGCCGTCGAACGCGATGCGGCGGGCGACGACGCCGCTGGGTGCCGGCGGCGCCTTCGACGGCGACCCGGCGTGCAGGTGGGTCGCGATCGCCTGCCAGACCGGCGCTGCGCCGCTGCTGCCGCTGACGTCGTGCATCGCCTCGCCGCTCGCGTTGCCGACCCAGACGCCGATCGTGTAGCGATCGGTGAAGCCGATGCACCAGTTGTCGCGCATGTCCTTGCTGGTGCCCGTCTTCACGGCCGCGTAGCCGCGCGTCGCGAGCGCGCTCGCCCAACCGAACGTGCGCACGCGCGCGTTGTCGTCGGCGAGGATGTCGGCGACGAGGTATGCCGCCGCCGGATTGAGAACGCGCGCACCGGGAGCCGCCGCGCCCGGCGCCATCGCCACCGGCGAGTGGCGGCCGCCGTTGGCGAGCGTGCGGTACGCATTCGTGAGCGCGAGCAGGCTGACGTCGGCGCTGCCGAGCGCGAGCGAGGCGCCGTACCAGCCGGCGCTTTGCGGCAGCGCGAGGCCGAGCGCGTTCAGCCGCGCGAGGAGCGCGTCGTTGCCGACCATCGCGCCGACGCGCACCGCGGGGACGTTCAGGCTCGCGCCGAGCGCCGTGCGCGCGCTGACGAAGCCGTGCCAGCTCCGGTCGTAGTTCTGCGGCAGATAGAGCCCGCCCGCGGTGGCGATCTGCGCCGGCGAGTCGTCGATCAGCGTAGCCGGCGTGATCAGCCGCTCTTCGAACGCGACCGCGTAGACGAACGGTTTCAGCGTCGAGCCCGGCTGGCGCCGCGCGAGGACGCCGTCGACCTGCGCCGCGCCCGAGAGGTCGCCGGTCGAGCCGACCCACGCGAGCACCTCGCCGCTCGCGTTGTCGAGGACGACGACGGCACCGTCCTCGACGTTCCTGCCGGCGAGCTCGGCGACGTGGCGGCGCAGCGTCGCGACCGCGTAGCGCTGCAGCCGCGCATCGAGCGGGCTCGGCTGGACCTGCGCACCGGCAGGATCGACGGCGAGGCGCGCGAAGTGCGGCGCGAGCTGCTCGCCGAGCGGCATCGCGCCGCGCCGCGCGAGCGCGGTCTCGGCGAGCGCCCGAACGCCGGCGCAATCGAGCCGCTGCAGCGCGAGGATGCCGCAGGCGCGATCGCCGACCTCGGCGGGCCGAGCGTTCGGGCTGCGCACGAGCGCCGCGGCGATCGCCGCCTCGTGGGCGTCGAGGCCGCTCGGATGCTTGGCGAACAGCGTCTGCGCGAGCGCATCGATGCCGACGATCTCGCCGCGAAACGGCACTGCGTTCAGGTAGGCCTCGAGGATCTCGGCCTTCTTCCATTGCCGCTCGATGCGCGCCGCGGTCATCGCCTGGCCGACCTTCTGGGCGGCGCTGCGGCCGCCGCTCGGCCGCGCCAGGCCGTCGTCGAGCAGTCCGGCGAGCTGCATCGTCAGCGTCGAGGCGCCGCGCGTTCGCGTGTTCCAGAGGTTGCCCCAGGCACTGCCCGCCACCGCCTGCCAGTCGACGCCGGAGTGCTCCCAGAAGCGCTGGTCCTCGCTGAGGACGATCGCGGTCCTGAGCGCAGGCGAGATCTCGGCGAGCGGCGTCCACGCCAGCCGGCGCACCGACTTGTCGACGCGCACCGTCTGCAGCGGCGTGCCGGCGCGGTCGACGAGCGTGAAGTCGGACGGCCGGTGCGCTGCCTTCACCTCGGCGAACGTCGGCAGCGCGTGCGCCGCGGCGCAGGCGAGCGCGCAAGCGAGCCCGGCGGCGACTCGCTTCACGGCGCGACCTCGACCGCCGCGTTCGGCGCTTCGCCGAAGCTCTCGGGCGCGTACATCGCCTCGACGCGTGTCGGCGGCAGCGCGAAGCGGCCGGGATTGTTGAGGCGAACCGTGTATTCGACGACGTGCTTGCCGCGCGGCAGGAATTCGAAGTACGCGCGGTAGGCCTCGAAGCTGCGCTCCTCGAACGCCGGCCAGGCATTGGCCGAATTGCGCTCGCGACGCGTCGCGATCTGCGAATCGCGGCCGAGGCCGCCGCCGAGGATCGTCGCGCCGCCAGGGACCGGGTCGCTGACGACGACCCACGTCATGTCGCTCTGCGCGTCGAGCTCGATCCGGACGCGGACGACGTCGCCGCGCGACCACTTCGCCGGATCCTTCTGCTCGACCGCACTGACGCTGCGCGCGACGCGGTAGCCGGCGCTGAGCGGCGCCTGCAGCGCGATCGCGGCGAGGCTTTGCACGGTGAGCCACGGCTTGCCGCCGCCTTGCTGCGCGACGGTCAGCGTCGCCGCGCCTTCGGGCCAGGCGAGCTTCACGGCGCCGCCCGCGGACTGGCGCGACCAGTCGACGACGGGACGCGGCGCGGCCGCTGCGGACGCCGCGGCAGCAGCACCGGCGAGCGAGGCGACGGTCCTGCCGCCGACCTTCGCCGACTCGAACTTCGCCGAGAACTTGTCGAGCGCGAGCGATCCCCAGAGGTTCGCCGTCGTCGTCAGCCAGGCGCCGCCCTTCTGCCGCGACAGGCTGCCGACGACCATCCGCGGCAGCTCGTCCTTCCACGCCGGATCGTCGACGACGGCGAGGATCAGGCGGGCCGCGTTGGCGTCGGCGCTGTCCATCAGCCACCACCAGAAGTCGCTCTCCTCGGTGCTGAACTTGAGCGTCGTCCCGCCGTACGTCAGCCGCCCGCGCAGGATCTGCTGCACCTCGTCGAGGCGGCGAGCGCGATCGGGGATGCCGTCGACGCGCTTCAGGATGTTGAGCCAGTCGATCACCGCCGCGGTCGGCCACGTGTTCGGCGCGATCGCGATCGAGCCGAGCATCTTCGGCTGCGCGCGACCGTAGTGCGACAGCGCCTCGATCGCGGCGAGCTTGCGCACGTCGCCGTCGGCGCGCGGCGACCAGAACCTGCGCTCGATGCGGCCCTCGACGAAGGCGGTCAGGCCGCCGAGCATGGCATCGCGCGCCGCCGCCGGCAGCTCGAAGCCTGCCTCGTGCGTCGCCGCGAGGACGTACGCGGTCAGCCGATCGCTGCCGTGCGCCGGATCGTCGGCGCGCGGCGGGAAGTAGCTCGCGAGGCCGTCGCCGTCGAGGTACGTCGGCAGCGCGTTGGCGACGGTCGCCCAGAGCTTCGCGTCCTTGAGGCCGACCGACTTCGACGTCTTCTGCTCGAGGCAGACGAACGGGTAGGTCTCGAAGAAGCGGCGGATGCCGGGCAGCGCGCCGGTGAGTTTCGGCTGGACGGCGACGTTGACGCCGCCGCGCTTGGCGCCGCTCGCCGGCAACGCGTCCGCCGGCGTGGCGACCGGCAGCGTCAGCGCGCCGTCGAGCTGCGCGATCGTCGCCTGCAGCACGCGCACCGGCACCGCCGCCGCGACGAGCTGCGTCACCTTGATGCGGTCCTTCGCGCCGGCGTCCTCGGCCGACGCTTCCCAGACGATGCTGAACGCGTCGGCGGGAACCTCGATCGGCCAGACGACTTCCTGCGCCGCGCCGGCGGCGACGGCGACGTCCTGCGCCGGCAGCACGATCGGGACGCGCGCGATCTCGCCCGTGCCCGCGCCCGGCAGGTTGGCGGTGCCCTGCAGCGCGACGCGCACCTTCATCGCGCGCGACGTCGTGTTGCGCAGCGTCAGCATCGCCGCGAAGCGATCGCCGTCGCGGACCAGCGGCGGCAGCCCGGCGAGCAGCTGCAGGTCCTGGGTGACGCGGATCGACGTGCTGCCGGTGCCGAACTTCTGCACGTCGGCATCGGCGACGGCGACGAGGCGAAAGCTCGTCAGCGAGTCGTTCAGCGGCACCTCGACGGTCGCTTCGCCGTTGCCGTCGAGGGTGACGCTCGGCTTCCAGACGAGCAGCGTGTCGAACAGCTCGCGCGTCGCACCGCGACCGCCGCCCCCGCCGGCGGCGAGCGCCTTCCTGCCGTAGTGGCGGCGGCCGATGATCTCGCTCTGCGCCGTGCTCGTCTCGACGCTCCATGCGCGCTCGCGCAGCATCGCCTCGAGCAGCTTCCACGAGTCGTTGCCGCGCAGCGCGAGGAGGCCTTCGTCGACGGCGGCGAACGCGACCTCGGCGCCGGCGGCGGGCTTGCCGCCCTGCGTCACCTTGATCTTCGCGATCGCCTTCTGGCGGATCGTGTACTGCGGCTTGTCGGCGCTGACGCTGACCTGCAGCTCGTGCGCGGCGAGCCCGACGCGCAGCGCCGCGACGCCGAGCTTGAACGCCGGCTTGGCGAGGTCGACCATCGCCGTCGGCGGCTGGAACTCCTTGCTGTCGTGCCAGAAGCTCTGCCACCACGACAGCGGCTCCTTCCAGCCCCAGGTGAAGAACGAGTACCACGGCGTCTCGCGGATGCGGCCGCGCAGCGCGAGCACGCTGACGTAGACGTTCGGCCCCCAGGTCGGCTCGACCTTCAGCTCGACGGTCGGATCGTCGCCGCGCAGCGTCACGACCTGCGTCGCGATCACGCCTTCGCGCTCGACCGCGACCAGCGCGCTCGCCTCGCGAAAGGGCATCCGCACCTGCAGCCGCGCCGTCTCGCCGGGCTCGTAGCGCTTCTTCTCGGGCAGCACGTCGATGCGGTCGTCGTTGTCCTGCGCGAACCAGAGCTCGCCTTGCTTCGTGATCCACACGCTCGCCGCCGCCTCGGCCGGATGGCCCTGGGCGTCGCTCGCCAGCGCGATCAGGTCGACCTGTCCGGCGCTCTCCAGGTTGGCGTCGCAGAGGACGAGGCCGCGCTCATCGCTCGAGCCCGAGCAGAGCTTGCCGAGCTCCTTGACCTCGGTGCGGTTGTCGTACGCGTAGAAGCCGCCGACGAGTCGCTTCCTCGTCGTGATCACCTGGGTGACGCGGCCGCGCACCGAGACCGCCTGGCCCTTGACGGGCTTGCCGGAAGTGTCGAGCACGACGACGCTGAACTGGGCACGCCCGCGCGCGCTCGCCCAGCTGCTCGCCTTGACGCCGACGACGACGGCGCTCGGCCACAGGTCGATGCGCGTCGCCGACGTCTGCACCTCGCCGTTCGGATCGTTGAACGTGATCTCGGCGTCGAGCGACGCCGGCCGCGACGCCGCCGGCAGCTCCTTGACGACGAACGTCGCGACGCCGTTGCGGTCGGTGACGAGCGGCACCTTGTCGGCGACCAGCCTGCCGTCGTCGCGCTCGACGACGTCGCTCTCGCCCCCCGCCTGCTCGCCGGGATCGCGTGGCGGGTCGAAGCTGAACTCGTCGTAGCCGGCGAAGCCGGGCGAGCGCGTCTTCAGCACTGCCGAGCCGCGCAGCGGCGCCCCGGCCATCGCGCCGCCCGAGAAGTAGCTCATCTGGACATCGACCGCGACCGCCGACGCCGCGACCTGCGCTGCCTTCGGCCCGCTCACGCGTGCGTCGACGAGCGGCAGGCGGAACTCCTCGACGCGAAAGTTGCCGCTCGACCAGGTGCGCTCGCGCATCTCGTCGCGGCGTGTGACCGCGGCTCCGGGCAGGTCGGGATCGCGCTCGAGAACGATCTCGTAGACGCCGAGCTTGGCCGCCGGCGGAATGTTCCACGTCGTCAGCGCGCTGCGTCCGTTCGCCGTCCACGTGAGCGGGAACACGGTCTCCTGGCCGCTGCCCTGATGGACGATCTTGACGCGCGTCGGCAACCGCTCGGCCGGCACCGCGGCCAGGCCGAGCGACGTCTCGAGGCGAACGAAGTGCTTCATCGACACCGTCTCGCCGGCGCGAAAGAGCGTGCGGTCGAACACCGTCGCCGCTCGCAGCTCGGGCTCGCTGCCGCGCCCGGTCGGAACGTGGAAGCGCCACGGCTCGATGCCCTTCTGCCAACTGCTGAAGACGAACGCGACGTCGCCGGTCTCGGCGCGGCGCGCGGTCACGAAGTAGCCGCGGTCGGCGACGCACGCGATCGGCTCGTCGTCGAGCGGGCGCGCGATCACCGCGAGCCCCTTGGCGTCGGAGCGCCCGTTCCAGAGCGTGCGACCGTTGCAGTCGTGGACGACGACGTCGGCACCGGCGACCGGCTTGCCGCGGTCGAGCGTCGTCACCCAGACGACGCTGTTCTCGCGGCCGTGCTTGAAGTGGACGCCGAGGTCGGTGACGAGCGCTCCGGTGCGCACGTACATCGGGGCGCGCTTGTCGAGCAGCGCCTGGCCGAGCCGCAGCGACTCGATCTCGACGACGTGGTAGCCGGGCTCGGACATTGGAATGCCGACCACCTCGAACGGCCGCGGATCGCTGCCGGCGAGCATCGGCAGCTCGAGCCGGCGCGCGTCGGCTTCCCTGGCGAGCAGCGACACCTCGCGCGTGCCGACCATGCGATCGACGCGGCGACGGATCGTGCGCCCCTTCGCGTCCTTGTCCTCCTCGACGACGGTCCAGTCGCGCTCGGGAAAGCCGAGCTGGCGCGCGGTCTTCTGCGTCTCGTGGTAGTCCTTCAAGCGCGCGTACCACGCGAGGATGTCGGCGTCGCTCGTCAGCCGCTTGACGCGCACCTGCCCGCCCGGCTGGCTCGCTGCGCCCGCCGGCGGCCGCAGCTCGGTCTGCACGTGGCGCAGCGTCACCGGCAGCATCGCGTCGGCGTTGCGCTCGACGATGCCGAACGGCGCCGCGGCGAACTTCGCGATCGGCGGCGCGTTGCCGGTCTGCACCTTGAGCGGAAACGCCGACGCGTTGGCGAGCGGCCGTCCGGCGAGATCGCGCAAGCTCGCCGGCATCTCGACGCTGAACGTCGCGTTCTCGGGCAGCGGTTTCGGAAACGCGACTTCGCTCACCTCGGTCGACTTGTCGTCCTTGTCGAACACGGGCGCGATCGGCTCGCCCGCAGCCGGCCGCAGGCGCAGTTGCGCCGCGAGCTCGCGCGCAACCGGTGCGGAGAAGCGCACCGTCAGCGGCCGGATCGGCAGGCAAGGCGCAGCGGCGCGCTCGCGCTCGCAGCTGAAGTCGGCGGTGAACGCGGCGCGCACCTTGTAGCGGAAGCGCTGCTCGACGGTCGTCACCACCTTCGGATCGCTCGCCGCAGCGATGCCCTTGCCCCAGATCAGCCGCAGCGCAGCGCCGTTCGGCAGCGGCCGCTCGCAGCGCGCGACGAGCGTGCGCTCCGCCGCCGGCTGGCCGACCGAGCGCGCCTTCAGCACCTGCGCGCGCACGTCACCGCCGACGACGACGAGGGCGAGCCGCTCGCCGATGCCCTCGACCTCGCACCACGCGTTGGCGGCGACCGTCGCGTCGACCGCGACGCCGTTGAGGCGGAGCAGGAAGTGCTGGTCCTCCTCGATCTCGCCGCCGCTGCCGGGCTGGACAGCGACGATCGCGGGTCCGCCGGTGGCGAACGTGAAGCGCGTCGGCCCGGTCACGGCGGCCGCGCTCGCTGCGGTGCCCGACGCGGCAGCGCCTGCGCGCGCGGGCTTCCAGTCGCTGCGCAGCGTCGCGGTGCACGTCGTTCCCGGACCGAGCGGCTCCTTGAAGTCGTACAGCCAGACGCGCTCGTTCGCCCAGCGACCGCTGCCGGTGACCGCGCTGCCGCGGCACGAGATCGTGAACGGGTCGGGCAGGCGCAGGTCGCCGAACGGCACGACCGCTTCGCCGAACTTGACCGTCACCTGGCGCACCTGCGCGACCTCGCCCTGCGGCGTCGCGGCGACGATCGCAACCGCGAACGCGCTCGCATTCGCGCCTGCGAGCGCAGCGCCAGCCAATGCCCGGATGCCAGCCTTCATCGCGCCTCCCGTTGCTGGCGGAAAGTCTAAGAGGCGGCCACGCACGCGAATCGAAGCGCGTGTCAAGGTTGTGCGAAGGAATCGCGAACACGCGCACCGCCGTGCGCGACGCGCGGCGAACGCGGCGCGCTAGCGTACCGCGTGCTGGTCGGCGGCGATCTGCTTGCGCTGCGCCTCGATCGCGCGCAGGCGCGAGTCGAGCACCGAGGCATCGATGAAGTCGACCGGCCCGCCGGCGCGCGCGAGCCGCTGGCCGGCACGCAGGCGCTCGATGGCGCCCTGCAGGTCGCCGAGCGCATAGCGCGCCTCGGCCTCGGCGCGGATCGAGCGCAGCGGCTGGCCGAGCTTTGCCCACGTCTGCGCGAGCGCGGTCCAGGCGAGCGAGTCGGAAGCATGGACCGCGACCCAGGTCTGCAGCGTCGCCGCGCTCGCCCGCAGCGCAGCGCCGTCCGCGCCCGCCATGGCGAGCGCGACCTGGCTGTCGAGCAGCAGCGACGGCCGCGAGCCGTCGCCGGCGTACGCCTTCATCGCCTCCGCCGCCTGCGCCGGCGCGCCCCGATCGAGCAGCGACTGCGCCTGCATCAGCGCGACCGCGCGCTCGGCGCGCGCGCTGCCGCCCGCAGTCGAGCGGATCGCCGCGCGTGCGGCCGCGAACGCGCCGTCGGCGCGCGTCCAGTCGCGCAGCATGCTCGACGCGAGCGCGCTCTCGCAGGCGGCACGCAGCCTGTCGGCACCGCTGCCGTCGCGGTCGGCGTCGCGCGCCTGCCAGCGGCGCAGCGCGTCGGTGCGCGGATCCATGAGGACGCTGGCGCGCGCCTGCGCGACGGTGTGCTCGAGGACGCTGCCCGGCGGCGGCGGCCCGACGCTGCCGTTGCCATCGCGCGCGCTCGCCCGCGCCCGCGCCTCGCCGATCCGCTCGACGGTGAGCGGGTGCGAGCGCAGGTACGGGAAGCCGCCGTAGTCGTTGAGCCGCGACGAGCGGTCCATCCGCTCGAACATCGCCGCCATGCCGCCGGGCGCGTAGCCGGCTGCGGTCATCACCTGATAGCCGACGCGGTCGGCCTCGCGCTCGACGTCGCGCGAGAAGTTGAGCTGCCCCTGCACAGTCGCCGCCTGCGTGCCGGCGACGACGGCGTTCATCGCGTCGGGGCTGTGGCTGCGCGACGCGGCGAGCACGCCGAGCAGCAGCGCCGCCAGGCCGACGAGCGAGCGCTTCGAATCGCCGGTGATGCTGCGTGCGATGTGGCGCTGCGAAACGTGCGACATCTCGTGCGCGAGCACCGACGCCAGCTCGTCGCTCGTCGTCGTGATCGCGATCAGGCCGAGGTGGACACCGACGTAGCCGCCGGGCCACGCGAACGCGTTCACGCTCGGATCGCGGACCAGGAACGGCTCCCACGCGAAGCGCTGGTCGAGGTCGGCGGTGATGTTGCCAAGCGATCTGCTCGCCGTGACGAGCGGCTGCCAGACCGATTGCAGGTACTCGAGCAGGAGCGGATCGTCGACGTAGTCGGGGTCGACGCGCACCTGGCGCATGATGTCGTCGCCGAGCTTGCGCTCGGTGCTGAGCGTGAACTCGGCCGAGTCGGTGTCGCCGAGCGCGGGCAACGCGTTCTGCGCCGCGGCCGGCAGCGATCCCGCTGACAGCGCGACGGCGAGCGCGCAGGCGCTGGCGAGCACGCGCTGCCGCCAGCGGCGGGCGCTGGCGGGGAAGCGGCGCGCAGGGGAAACGGACGGCATCGGGCGAGCGCGGCGGCAGTGGCCGCCCTTCGGCTCGTATGATGCAACGGAAACATTTCTCCTTTGTATCGACGATGGTTGACCCCGCCGACGGCCGCCTGACGCACTTCGACGCCGCGGGACAGGCGCACATGGTCGACGTCGGTGCCAAGGACGAGAGCCGGCGCGTCGCGCGCGCGACGGGAACGATCCGCATGCAGCCGGCGACGCTGGCGCTGATCGCCGGCGGCAGCGCCGCCAAGGGCGACGTCCTCGGCGTCGCGCGCATCGCCGCGATCCAGGGCGCGAAGAAGACGTCCGAGCTCGTGCCGCTCTGCCATCCGATCGCGCTGACGCGCGTCGCCGTCGAGTTCGAGCTCGTCGCCGCCGAGAACGCGGTTCGCTGCACCGCCGAGGTCGAGACCGTCGGCCGCACCGGCGTCGAGATGGAAGCGCTCGCCGCGGTGCAGGTCGGCCTGCTCACGATCTACGACATGTGCAAGGCGGCTGACCGCGGCATGGTCATCGACGGCGTCCGCCTGCTCGCCAAGCGCGGCGGCCGGTCCGGCGACTGGCTGGCGACCGACGACGCCGCGCCGCTGCCGCGCTAGCGGAAGTCCTCGAAGCGAAGCGTCCGCGGCGCGCGCTTGCACTGGAACGGCACCGACGCGGCCGCCGCCGGCGCACTCGCCTCCTGCGCCCGCCGGCATGGCGCGAAGAACTCGTCGACGTCCTCGTTGCGGAACTCGCGCAGCCGGTCGCTGATCCAGCGCGCCTTGTCGAGCTCGCCGCGCTCGGCGAAGGCGCGCGCCCACGCCGCCATCAGCCGGCTGTCGAGCAGATAGTGCGGCGCGCGCTCGAAGACGATCATCACCTTGCTCGGGTGCTCGGCGACCGTCGCCGCTGCGTAGTCGGCGTGGTGGCCGAAGAGGACGCTTTGTCTGCCGAGCGCGATCCGCCGCTCGAGCGGGCTCGAGTCGGTCGGCGCGAAGATGACGACGACGCGCATGTAGTCGTAGACGGCGAGCGTGCCGCCGAGCATCAGCAGCATCGCCGCGAGCACGAACGGACGGGTGACCTCGGCGTCGGCGGCGTCGGCGACAGCGACGTCCGCGGCGGCCGGCTGCTCGAGGCACAGTCCGAACGCGAACGCGGTCGGCAGCAGGAAGTACGAGTACCAGAGCGGGTACTCGAGCATG
>Ga0268264_10002396_pt1 | contig 16532 bp, 7 predicted proteins | sample KBSSwiS32_FD_190357 | JGI IMG/M metagenome (GOLD analysis project Ga0268264, IMG submission 190357) | Switchgrass rhizosphere microbial communities from Kellogg Biological Station, Michigan, USA - KBS Switchgrass S3-2 (SPAdes) (version 2) | ecosystem: Host-associated > Plants > Roots >...
GGCGGACCGCAAACCCGTAACCAGCTCCGCACCCCGCCGCTCTGGGGGTTGCGGACGCGCGACCGCCTGATGCACGACGGCTTGGCTCTTACCCGCAACGACGCGATCGTCCGCCACGGCGGGCAGGCGGCGGGCGCCGCCAATCGATATCGAACGCTGCCGCTGAATCAGAAGAATCAGCTGGTGGCGTTCTTGAATTCTTTGTAGAGAGAGCCGCTTGCAGGGCGGACGGCCCCGCCCCATGCTAGCCTCCGCCTCTCATTGTCCTGACCTGACCCTCGGAGGCTTCATGGTTCGCACGTTCCGCCCGATCGCGCTCGCGGTCCTCTGCCTGCTTGTCGTTGCCGCCGCTGCCGGGGCCGCCCCGGTCCGACCGAAACTCGTCGTCCTGATCTCGATCGACCAGTTCCGCGCCGACTATCAGACGCGGTTCGACGATCTGTTTCTTCCGCCGACCGCAAAGAACGGCACCGTGGGCGGATTCCGCTACCTGATGGAGAAGGGGGCGTACCACACCGATGCCCACCACGATCATTTCCCGCTCGTGACCGGCGTCGGCCATTCCGTGCATCTGACCGGCGCTCCGCCGTATAAGTCGGGCATCGTGGCCAACGATTGGTTCGATCGAGATCTCAACGCCGAGCGCTACTGCGTAAGCGACACGAAGAGTCCGCTGGTCGGGGCCGCCGACCCGGACGGCAAGCTGGGGATCTCTCCCTCGACCTTGCGGGTCAGCACCGTCGGCGACGAGCTGAAGATGGCCACGGGGGGCCAGGCGAAAGTCTGGGCGGTGGCCACGAAGGACCGCGCCGCGGTGCTGATGGCGGGGCATTTGGCGGACGGCGTTCTCTGGCTCGACGACCAGACCGGCGCTTGGATCTCCAGCCGCTACTACCGCAAGGACGGCACCCTGCCTCCTTGGGTCTCCGACTTGAACGCCGCCAAGAAAGTCGATGCCTTCTTCGGCAAGAATTGGGAGCTTTCGGTCCCTCCAGCGGCGTTGAAACGGCTGTGGACGCCCGACAATGCGTCGGTCGGCCCCCGTCCCGGGCTGGGAACGACGTTTCCTCATCCGGTCAACGGGGGATTGGAGCAGCCCGGGCCGGCGTTTTACGGCGCATTCTTGAGCACCCCTTTCGCCAATGGCTACACCCTGGACACCGCCGAAGAGATCGTTAAGCAGGAGAAGCTGGGGCAGGATGCGATTCCGGACATCCTGGCGATCAACCTGTCGGCCAACGATTACATCGGCCATGGCTTCGGCCCTGACAGCGCCGAAGTGCTTGATGTGACGGTGCAGACCGACTTGAGGTTGAGCCGCTTTTTCAACTTCCTCGCCAAGAACGTCCAAGGCGGCCTGGCGAACGTCACGATCGTGGTCACCGCCGATCACGGCGTCGCGCCGATCGTCGCGGAGATGCAGAAGGCGGGCTTCAACGCGGGGGCGACTCAGGTCAACAAAGACGCGGTGCAAAAAGCCCTCGCCGCGGAGCTGGGACCCGGCGACTGGGTCCAGGCGATCGTCGACGACAACGTCTATCTGAACCTCCAGACGATCTCGACCAAAAAAATCAGCTACACCCGGGCCGAAGACGTCGCGGCCGGCTTTCTGCGTCAGCAGCCGGGCATCTATGCAGTCTACACGCGGAGCCAGCTCCTCGACGGCCAGATGCTCGACAACGACATCTCGCAGCGCGTCGCCCGGAGCTTCCATCCCAAGGTGAGCGGCGAGCTGATCATGGTTTCCGATCCCTATTGGGTGCCCGGGCGAACGACCGGCGCAACGCACGGCACGCCCTACGCCTACGACACGTCGGTGCCTCTCCTGCTCGCCGGAGCCGGCATCAAACCCGGCCGCTATACCGAGCGCGTCTCGACCCTCGACATCGCGCCCACCCTGTCAGACCTGTTGGGCATCCTGCAGCCGAGCGGCTGCGAGGGACATGTGCTGTCCCAGGCGCTCAAGTAGAGCGTAGAGCGAGACTTCGGCGCATCAGGGTCGCTTCAGCGCGGTCGAGGCGCCGTGGCCGACCCGAGCGCCACCGGCACCTGGGCCGCTTGCGCCTCCCGGCCGGTCATGCGCAGGAGGCGCGCGAAGCGGTCGAGCGATTCGTTCCAGGTCGCGGGAACGACTCCGGCCCGGCGCAGCCGAACCAGCCGCCGGTAGAGTGGCTCGGCCTGGGCGTAGCGTTGGTGGGCGAAGTGGTGGTCGGCGAGCGTCGCCAGAGCCCGGACGGCCAGCGGGTGGTCCGGGGCCACGGCTTGATCGCAGATCGCGAGCGCCCGCTCGAACAGTTGGGTTGCGGCGGCGTCTTGCCCCAGGTCGCGACGGGCGATGCCGAGATTCAGCAGCGGCCGGGCGTATTCGGCGTGCCGGGGACCGTAGACCTTCTCGGCGGTCGCCACCAGACGCTCCAGTTGCGCCGCCGCTTCCGCCGGCCTCTTCTGTTGCAGGCGCAGGAGGGCCAAGGCTTCCCGGCTGCCGGCGAGATCGAGGTCGTCCGGCGGCAACGCCTTCTCGCGGATCGCGAGCGCGCGTTCGAGCAGCCGTTCGCCTTGCGCCGTTTCGCCCCGGTAGATGGCGATTCCCGAAAGGTTGTGCAGCACCTTCGCCACCCGCGGATCGTCGTCCCCCCAGAGCCGTTCGGAAAGGTCGAGCGAGCGCCGCAGGATCTTTTCCGCCTCGCCGAGCTTGCCCTGGGCGGCGAACGCGACGCCCAGCTTGTTGAGGACGTCGGCCACGTCGGGAGCGTCTTTCCCGAGGCGTTTCTCGCGGATTTGAAGCGCTCGGGCAAACAGCGGCACCGCGTCGCCCGCGCCCGAGAGATGGGCGAGCGAGCCGAGGCGGACCAGCGTCGAGGCTACGTCCAAGTCCTCTTTCCCGCTTTGGCGTTGCCGTAGCGCCAGGGCCTCCGCGAGCAATGGGCGCGCCTGATCGTACAGACCCAGATCGGTGTGAATGCCGCCCAGAGTGTCGAGCAAACGCGCCCGCAGCAGCGGCTGATCGCGGAGCGCCGGGCCGAGCCGCTCGGTGCCGCGGCGCAGCAGATCTCGGACGTCGGGCGGCGAGCCCTTGGCCTGGCGCGGGTCCGAAGCCCGGAACAGCTCTTCCAGGAAAAGCGCCACGGCATCCGCCCGGTTTGCCTCCTCTGTGCCGCGCCGCGCCTCGCGCGCGCTGGCGAACCAGCCGCCGAGCAGGACGATCGCGACCAGCGCCGCCGCCGCCGCGACCCGTTGGTGCCGGCGGAGAAAACGCGCCAGCTGCGGCAGCGCGCCCACTACGCCCGCCTCGACCGGCTCGCCCGACAGCACGCGCTCGACCTCGCGGCAGAGCGCTTCGACCGTCGGATAGCGGGCCGTGGGATCCTCCGCGAGCGCCTTGGTGGCGATGCGATCGAGATCGCCGGCCAGCCGGCGCCGCAGCCGCGATGGGTGCGCGAGCCCCCGGCGCCGGGCGACCTCGGTCGCCGCGTCGGGCACCATCGCGCGCAGGCGCTCGCTCGGGATCGGCACCGCCGGGCGGGGCGCCCCTCCTCGTTCGAGCCGGGCCGCGATGCCCTCCGGGACCGCTTCGATCGGCACGACGCCGACCAGCAGCTCGTAGAGCACGACGCCGAGGCTGTAGACCTCGGAAAGGGTGTCGACCTCGCCGCCGCCGAACACCTCCGGCGCTAGGTACACCAGGTCGCTCACCCGCTCGTCGAGGGTCCAGACGGTGCTCTCGGCGAGCGGCCGGTCGAGACCCTTCGCGACGCCGAAGTCGAGGATCTTGGGGCACGCCACGCCGCCGTCGTCCGTCACCCGGAGATTCGACGGTTCGAGCGCGCGGTGGAGAATCCCTTTCCGATGGGCGTGCTGGACCCCCGCGCAGACCGCCGCGAACAGCTCCAGGCGCCGGGAGAGGTCGAGGCCGTAGCGGTCGCAGTACTCGGTGATCGGCAGCCCCGGCACGTACTCCATGACGATGTAGGGATCGCCCTCGGGAGTGGTGCGCGCCTCGTAGACCTCGGCGATCGCCGGATGATGGAGCCGCGCGAGAGCCTGCTGCTCGGCTTTGAAGCGCAGCGTCTCGGGCCGGCCCGGCAGCGGGCTCTTGTGCAGCTTGACCGCCACTCTCCGGCCGAGCGGCTCGGGCTCCAGAGCCAGATAGACGGTGGTGACCGTTCCCCGGCCGATCTCTTGGAGCAGTCGATAGGGGCCGAGCTGGCACGGCAGTCCCGGAAGACCCCCGGCCGCCGGATCGCACTCGGACCCTGTCCGTGCCGCGAGCAGCGGCACGCCAACCTCGATCTCGGTGCCGGCGCCGGGAGCCGAGGCGATGCGAAATCGGCCGCCCAGGAGATCCGTCCGCTCCTCGATGCTCGCCAACCCCAAGCCGCCGGAGGTCCCCGAGCGGCGGGAGCCCCGGACCGCCGCGGGATCGAAGCCGACGCCGTCGTCGGCGATCGCGAGTTGCGCCGCGCCCTCGCTCGCCGTGAGCGTGACGTGAACCGTGCGCGCCTCGGCATGCCGCGCGACGTTGGCGAGCGCCTCCTGCGCAATGCGGTAGAGGCCGAGCGCGACCTCCGCGTCGATCGGAACGTCCGCGTTGGACAGGCTGAGCCGGACGGCGAAGCCGGTGCGCCGCTCGACTTCCGCGCAATGGTCGGAGAGCGCCTCGACCAGGCCGCGCCGTTCGAGCGCCGCGGGATGCAGCTCGTGGCTCAAGCGGCGCAGATCCTCGGCCAGCTCGGCGAGATGACCGCTCACCGCATCGAGATCGGTCCGGTGGGGCCGGCCTTCGGGACTCTGCCGCCGCACCGCCATCAGCTCCAAAGCCGCGGCGGTCACCCGTTGACCGAGGTCGTCGTGAAGCTCGCGCGCCACCCGCCGCCGCGCCTCTTCCTCCGCGGCGATCCGGCGCGCGGCGAGGCGACGCAGCTCGGAGCGGCTCGCCGCCAGGGCCGCCTGGCTGCCGAGGAGATGCTCTTCCGCCCGCTGGCGCTCGCCGACGTCGACGGCCGAGAGCAGCAGGCGGGCCGGCCCCGCGGATTCGGCGAGCGGGAGTTGCCGCAACGCCACCTGAAGCTCGCGCCCGCTCCGATGGCGCAGACGTTGGATCCGATCCTCCGCCGAAACGCCGCGGGAACCGGCAACGGCGGCGAACGGGGCGCTCTCTTCGGGGAAACAGAGCAACGCAACCGGCCGGCCCAGCGCTTCGGCGGACGGATAGCCGAACAACCGCTCCGCCGCGGGATTCCATTCGACGATCCTGCCGAGCGCATCGACCCCGACGAACGCCTCCTGGCCGTGCTCGAATGCCTGGGAGAGGAACGGGTTGCCGCGCTTCAAGCTTCCGCTCCGCGAAGCGTCCTTTCCCTCTCTCCCTCCAGATGGGCGGCGTAGAGGACCAGCTCCACCCGCCGCTCCAGGCGCAATTTCTCGTAGACGCTGTTCAAGTGCGTGCGCACGGTGGAGATCGACATGCCGAGCCTGCCGGCTATCTCTTTGTTGCCCAGCCCTGCGCCGACCAGGCGGAGGATGTCGAGCTCGCGCCGGGTGAGCGCCCGGCCGGCCGCGGACGGCGCCGGCTCGAGGCCGTTCGGGGCGACGCTCTCGCCTTGGGTCGCCGGCAGGATCGTGTCCCGGGCCACCGTCGGGCTCAAGTAGAAGCGGCCGTCGAGCACCGCCCGGACGGCGGTCTCGATCTCCTGGGGGACGCAGGTCTTGGCGAGATAGCCGCAGGCCCCGGCCTCGAACGCCGCCTTCACCCAGGACGGCTCGTCGTGAATGCTCAGGATCAGAACCTTGAGGCCGGGCATCGCGGCGCGCAGCCGGCGCGTGGCCTCGATCCCGTCGATCCCGGGCATCGACAGGTCGGTGATCACCAGATCGGGCCGCAGGTGGCCGGCGATCTCGACCAGTACCAGACCGTCGCGCGCGGTGCCGACGACTTCCAGCTCGGGCTCCAGGAGCCGGTGCAGGCCTCGCACCATCATGGGGTGGTCATCCGCCAGGATGACCGTAGGGCGTCGAGCCGGGGCGGAACGTACCTTCTGCAAAACCAATCTCCATCCTCGGTGGGTCGCCGTCTCAAACCGGACGGCTACAGAGCGCCTTGGCGACTCTGCGTATCTAAACACACCTAGGGCTGGAGCGAACGGTAAGGAACGCATTCGTGACCGGACAAAACTCGCGGTGGCGCCGCCAGGGCACCCCGTCCTCCTCTCTAGAGAGGAGGACAGAAAGGGGCGAAATCTCCACCCTAGAGAGGATGTCCACCGTCGTCGCCGCCACGTAGGCTGAACCCAAACCTGGCGACTCATCGATCCAAACGCGCGGCGACCGCGCGCTCATGCCCCAACAAGAGAGGTGGCAAATGAATTCGCTCATGAGAACCGCTGTGGCTTGTGTCGCGCTGATCTGTCTCGCTGGATTTCCGGCGGCCACCGGAGCCGCGGCGACGGACGTTGACCGCGATCAGCGGATCGCGCTTTTCCCCGCCGATCTGGAGTCGGTCCTCCGTGACGTTGCCGTTCCCATCTGGGATCGCGAGGAGGGCGTCGTCGTCGTCGGGCTTCCCGCCGTCCAGCTCGACGTCTTGGAAAATCAGGGCATCGAACCGATCTGGAGCGCGCCCGATCGCGGGGAGGCGATCCACGTCTTGAGCCACGACCGCAGCTTTACACCGCCGGATCTCAAAGGCCTGATCCGATTCCAAATCAGCGAGTCCGCGATGTTCTATCTGATCCCCGCGGGGTTGAAGATGGATCTGCCTCGGGTCAAGTTCCATGCCCTGTTCCACGGCGTGCCGCGCGTTGCGCTCTCAGCCGTCCGCGTCCATCCCGCCGACGCCGAAGGAGCGCAGGCGTCGCTCGCGCCGATCGGTTTGGTGCAGCAAATCGTCGACGCCACCAGCCAGGCGAGCTGGTTCCAATTCGTCCGCGACCTGTCCGGCGACAGCGACGTGACGATCCCCGGTTTCTGCACCAACTGTCGCATCCGCACTCGCGCTTCGAACTACATGTTCCCGCCGAACAACACCGGCTCGCCGCTCGGCAATCCGTTCGCGACCGAATACCTGGAGAACAAGGCGGCGGGCTGGGGCTTCGTCGGACCGAACGCGGCGCGCGAGAGCTACACCTCGGCGAATTCGGGCTGCACCACGCGCCAGGGCTCGCAGACCTGGCAAAACGTCGTCTTCACCCTCCCCGGCCAGGTCGATTACGGCCAAAACCAACAGGTCATCTTCGTCGTCCATTACGACACGATCTCGGAAAGCGCGGCCAAGGACGCCAACGACGCGCCGGGCGCGGACGACGCGATCTCGGGCGGCACGGCGCTGCTCGAAGCGATGCGGTTGTTCAAGGACTACGCCTGGCGCTTCCCGGTGAAGTTTCTGTTCGTGAGCGGCGAAGAGGTCGGCCTGTGCGGCTCGACCGCCTACACCCGCATGCACCCGACGGCGCCGATGTGGCGCGTGCTCAACATGGATCAGACCGCGTTCGACGGCAACAAAAACGGCCTGATGAACCTTTACAACTGGAGCACCGCGAGCTGCCCCTCGTGCGTGGCGTTCGGCGATGCCTTCGTCCAGGCGAATTTGGACTACGGCACGATCATCGATCCCGCCAAGATCGTGCGCAACACGACCAAGATGTGCCAGACCGACCACTGCCCGTTCTGGAACGTCGGCGTGACCGCGATTGACTTGAACGAGGACCTGACCAACAACGACATCTGCCCCTGCTTCGATCAGTTTCAGACTTCCACCTGCCGCGACACGGTGACGCAATTCTACCCGGTCGGCGGTACCACGTTGATGTTCGATCAGAACTATTCGTGGCCGACCGAGAAGGCGGCGATCGCGCTGATCGCCCACACGGCCGAGCCGCTCTACGCCTGCCCGGCGGCGGGCGCCACTCTTTCGGCCACTCCCGGCACGGGGCAAGTGGCGCTTTCCTGGGCCGACGTTCCTCCCGTCACCAATTACGTCGTGGAGCGCGCGGCCGGCGGCTGCGGCGGCACCTTCGCCGGCATCGCATCGAGCGACACGGCCGGATACACCGATACCGCCGTCACCGCCGGCTCCACCTACGGCTACCGCATCCGCACCTGCCCGTTCCAGGTGAGCAACTGCGTCGCGGCCACGGTTCCGGGCTCTCCCAACCCCACTACCGTCACCTTCACCTCCGTCGCCGCCCAGGATGGCTACGTTCTCGAATCGGGCGAGACCACCAACGTCGGCGGCTCGATCAACGCCACCGCCGCCACCACCAGCGCCCTGCGGGCGGGCGACGACAACAAGGACAAGCAGTACAAGTCGATCGTTTCGTTCGACACCTCGTCGCTTCCCGACGGCGCGACGATTCTCTCGGCGACCCTGCGCCTGCTCCGCGGCACGTCCTCCGGCACCAACCCCTTCACCACCCACGGCACGGCTTGGGTCGACGTTTCCAACGGCGGTTTCTCGGGCTCGACGACGCTCGCGGCGGGTGACTTCGAGGCCGCGGCGACGGCGGTCCAGGCGGCGAGCCTCAGCAACGCCGCGTCCAACGGAACCTGGTCGGAAGGGACCTTGAACGCCGCGGGTCTCGCCGCGGTCACGAAGATCGGGACGACGCAGCTGCGCGTCTATTTCAATCTCGACGACAACGACGACACGGCCAACGACTACCTCGGCTACTACTCGGGCGACAACGCGACCGCGGCGAACCGGCCGCAGCTCGTGTTGACCTACCAGTAGGAACCCGCGCCCGCCCCCTTCTTGGATCAGGGGCGGGCGCTCGACTTTCAACTTCCGAAAGGACCACATCATGTTTAGAAACCCGCGATCTCACCCTCGTCCATTCCTGCCGGTACTGATGCTCGCCCTGCTGCTCGGACTTATCGCCGCGGCCCCCGCCGCCGCCCAGCCCGCCAAGGGCACGGAGACCTACAAGATCTCGCCGGTCACGGACGTCCGCACCCGCTCCGCGATCGCCGCCACCGGGGCGGACGTTTTCGAGGTCGGCCACGACTACGTCCTGGTCGAGGCGACTCCCGCCGAAGCCCGGGCCTTGAAGCGGCTGGGTCTCGCGCTCCAGGGGTTCAAGACGCAGGCGGAATTCTTGAGGGTCTTTCCGGCCGCCGACTCGGCCTATCACGACTACGCCGAGATGGTGGCCGAGCTGAACCAGGCCGCCTTCGACCATCCCGACATCTTTTCGCTGTTCAGCCTCGGCACTTCGTACGAGGGGCGGACGATCTGGGCCGGCAAGATCTCCGACAACGTCGGCACCGACGAAGCCGAGCCCGAGATTCTGTTCACGCACCACCAACACGCCCGCGAGCATCTGACCGTCGAGATGGCGCTCTACACCCTCAAGATGCTGACCGACGAGTACGGCACCGATCCTCAGATCACCAGCCTGGTCGATGGCCGCGAGATCTGGATGATCTTCGACATGAATCCCGACGGCGGCGAGTACGACATCGCGACCGGCTCCTACCGCTCCTGGAGGAAGAACCGCCAGCCGAACGTGGGCGCGAGCGCCGTCGGCACCGACTTGAATCGCAACTGGAACTACAGGTTCGGCTGCTGCGGCGGCAGCAGCGGCACGCCGAGCAGCGACACCTACAGAGGGGCCTCCGGCTTCTCGGCTCACGAAACCCAGGTGGCGCGCGACTTCGCGAACAGCCGCGTCGTGGGCGGCGTGCAGCAGATCACGGCCCACATCGACTTCCACACCTATGGCGAGTGGGTGATGTGGCCCTTCGGCTACACTCTCACCGACGTGCCGGCCGACATGACCCCGGACGATCACGACACGTTCGTGGCGATGGGTCAGGCCATGGCCGCCAGCAACGGCTACGTGGCCCAACAGATGAGCGACCTTTACATCACCGATGGAACGATCTGCGACTGGCTCTACGGCGCCCACCGCATCTTCTCGTACACCTTCGAGATGTACCCGGTGACCTCGTCGCCCGGCTTCTATCCGCCGGACGAGGTGATCCCCGCCCAGACCGCCCGCAACCGCGACGCGGTTCTCTACTTTCTCGACAAGGCCGCCTGCCCGTACGCCGTGATCGGCAAGGAAGCTCAATACTGCCAGGCGCCACCGGCCGCGCCGACCGCCCTCTCGGCGACAGCGGGCAACGCGCAGGTCACCCTCGCCTGGACGGCGGCGAGCGGCGCCACCGGCACCAACGTCCATCGCGGCACGGCGACCGGCGGACCCTATACGACGATCGCGACGAACGTCCCCGGGACGAGCTTCACCGACACCGGCCTGGCCAACGGCACAACCTATTTCTACGTCGTCACCGGGATCAACTCCCTGGGCGAAGGCCCCGACTCGAACGAGGCCTCGGCGACACCCGTCGTTCCGCCGACCGTCGTGATCTTCACATCGGTCGCCGCGCAGGACGGTTGGGTGCTCGAATCCGGCGAAACCACCAACGTCGGCGGCTCGATCGACGCCACGGCCGCCACGACCAGCGCCCTGCGGGTCGGCGACAACAACCAGGATCGGCAATACAAATCGGTCGTCTCATTCGACACCTCGCCGATCCCCGACGGCGCGACGATCCTCTCGGCCAACCTGCGCCTGCGCCGCGGCACGCTGTCCGGCACCAGTCCGTTTACCACCCACGGCACCTGCTGGGTGGACGTCCAGAACGGCGGTTTCTCGGGCTCGACGACGCTTGCCACGGCTGACTTCCAAGCCGCGGCGACGGCGGTCCAGGCGGCGAGCCTTTCGAACGCCGCGTCCAACGGGTCCTGGTCGGAAGGAACCTTGAACGCCTCGGGCCTCGCGGCGGTCACGAAAACCGGGACGACGCAGATGCGCGTCTATTTCAATCTCGACGACAACGACGACACGGGCAACGACTACCTCGGCTACTACTCCGGCGACAACTCGACCTCGGCCAACCGGCCGCAGTTGGTGGTGACCTACCAATAGACGGCCCGCCGCGCCCGCCCCTTCGGGATGGAGGGGCGGGCGTTCGGCGTCCCGTCTCAAGAGGAACCCGTCATGTCTAGAAACCCTCGATCTCTCCACCGCTTGACCCTGGCGGGACCCATGCTCGCGCTGCTGCTCGGATTCGGCACCACGACGCCCATCGTGGCCCAGAGCGCAGGCGCCGTCGGCCTTTACAAGATCTTGAAGGTATATAAAGTCGAGACCCGATCCTCGATCGCCGCCACCGGCGCGGGTATCATCGAAGTCGGTCACGACTACGTTCTCGTCGAAGCCACCGGCCGCGAGGCGAGAGCCTTGAAGCGCCTGGGTTTCGCCCTCCAGAAGTTCGAAACGCAAGCGGAATTCCTCAAGGTCTTCCCGCCCGCCGACTCGGCCTACCACGACTACGCCGAGATGGTGGCGGAGCTGAACCAGGCGGCGTTCGACCATCCCGACGTCTTCTCGCTGTTCAGCCTCGGCACCTCGTACGAGGGGCGCACGATCTGGGCCGGCAAGATCTCCGACAACGTCGGCACCGACGAGGACGAGCCCGAGGTGCTGCTCACTCATCATCAACACGCCCGCGAGCATCTGACGGTCGAGATGGGGCTCTACACGCTCCACATGCTGCTCGATGGCTACGGCGTCGATTCCCGGATCACGGAGGACGTGGACGGCCGGGAGATCTGGATGGTCTTCGACGCGAACCCGGACGGCGGCGAGTTCGACATCGCGACCGGTACCTACGCCAGCTGGCGAAAGAACCGCCAGCCCAACGCCGGCTCGGCCAACGTCGGCACCGACCTGAACCGCAACTGGAGTTACGGCTGGGGCTGCTGCGGCGGCAGCAGCGGCACGACGAGCAGCACGACCTATAGAGGTCCGGCGCCCTTTTCGGCGCCCGAGACGCAAGCGCTGCGCGACTTCGTCGACAGCCGCGTGGTAGGCGGGGTGCAGCAGATCAAGACCAACATCGACTTCCACACCTTCGACGAGCTGGTGCTCTGGCCCTACAGCTACACCTTGACCGACGTTCCGGCGGACATGACCCAGGACGATCACGACGCCTTGGCGGCCTTGGGCCAGGCGATGGCCGCCACCAACGGCTATACCCCCGAGCAGGCGAGCGACCTTTACATTTTCGACGGCAGCATCAACGACTGGCTGTACGGCGTTCACCGGATTTTTTCCTACACCTTCGAGATGTACCCCATCTCGACCGATCAGGCGGGCTTCTATCCGCCGGACGAGGTGATCCCGGCCGAGACCGCCCGGAACAAAGAGGCCACCCTCTACCTGATCGAGCAGTCCGGCTGCCGGTATGCGGTGATCGGCAAGCAGGCCCAATACTGTGACACGCCGCCCGGAGCGCCGGGCGCCCTTTCGGCGACGGCGGGCAACGCGCAGGTCAGCCTCGCCTGGACGGCCGCGAGCGGAGCCACCGCTTATCGCATCCACCGCGGCACAACCCTCGGCGGGCCGTACACGACGATCCGGAGCAACCTCATCGGCACCAGCTTCACCGACACCGGCTTGGTCAACGGAACGACCTACTACTACGTAGCGACCGCGACCAACGGGGCCGGCGAGGGACCCAATTCGAACGAGGCGTCGGCAACGCCCGTGATTCCGCCGACCGTAGTGACGTTCACCTCGGTTGCCGCCCACGACGGCTACCTGCTGGAGTCCGGCGAGACCACCAACGTCGGCGGCTCGATCAATGCCACCGCCAGCACCACCAGCGCCCTGCGGTTGGGCGACGACAACAAGGACAAGCAGTACAAATCGATCGTCTCGTTCGACACCTCGGCGATCCCCGACGGCGCGACGATCCTCTCGGCCACCGTGCGCCTGCTGCGCGGCTCGCTCACCGGCACCAGCCCGTTTTCCACCCACGGCACGGCTTGGGTGGACGTTTCCAACGGCGGCTTCTCGGGATCGACCTCCTTACAAACCGGTGACTTCCAGGCCGCGGCAACGGCGGTCCAGGCGGCGAGCCTTTCCAATGCCACGGCGAACGGCACCTGGTCGGAAGGAGCTTTGAATGCCGCGGGCCTCGCGGCGGTCACGAAGACGGGGACGACGCAGCTGCGCGTCTATTTCAATCTCGACGACAACGACGACACGGCCAACGACTACCTCGGCTACTACTCCGGCGACAACGGGACCGCGGCGAACCGGCCGCAGTTGGTGGTGACCTACCAGTAAGAGCCACCCGCGCCCGCCCCTTCGGGATGGAGGGGCGGGCACTCGATTTTCAACTTTCGAGGAGGACCCCTTCATGTTTAGAAACCCGCGATCTCACCCTCGTGCATCCCTGCCGGGACTGGCGCTCGCCCTGCTGCTCGGCCTCGGCCCCGCCGTGCCCGCCATCGCACAACCCGCCAAAGCCACAGAGACGTACAAGATCTCCCGGGTCTTCGACGCCCGTACCCGCTCGACGATCGCCGCCACCGGGGCGGACGTTTTCGAGGTCGGTCATGACTACGTCCTGGTCGAGGCGACTCCCGCCGAAGCCCGGGCCTTGAAGCGGCTCGGTTTGAAGCTCGTGCGGTTCCGCACGCAGGAGGAATTCCTCAGGGTCTTTCCCGCCGCCGACTCGGCCTATCACGACTACGCCGAGATGGTGGCCGAGCTGAACCAGGCGGCGTTCGACCACCCGGCGATCTTCTCGCTGTTCAGCCTGGGTACCTCGCACGAGGGCCGCACGGTCTGGGCGGGCAAGATCTCCGACAACGTCGGCGTCGACGAAGCCGAGCCCGAGGTTCTGTTGACGCATCACCAGCACGCGCGCGAGCACCTGACGGTCGAGATGGCTCTCTACACGCTGAAGATGCTGACCGACGAATACGGCGTCGATCCCCAAATCACCAGCCTGGTGGACAGCCGCGAGATCTGGATCCTCTTCGATCTGAATCCGGACGGCGGCGAGTTCGACATCGCGACCGGCAGCTATGCCTCCTGGCGCAAGAACCGCCAGCCCAACGCCGGTACGAGCGCCATCGGCACCGACTTGAACCGCAACTGGGGATACTCGTGGGGTTGCTGCGGCGGCAGCAGCGGCACGCCGAGCAGCTCGACCTACCGGGGGGCGGCGGCGTTCTCCGCCCCCGAAACCGCGGTGGTGCGCGATTTCGTCAACAGCCGAGTAGTCGGCGGCGCGCAGCAGATTACGGCCAGCATCGACTTCCACAGCTACGGCGAGCTGCTCCTCTGGCCCTTCGGCTATACCTTCACCGACGTGCCGCCCGACATGACCCAGGACGACCACGACGCCTACGTGGCGATGGGCCAGGCGATGGCGGCGACCAATGGCTACACGGCCGAGCAGGCGAGCGAGCTTTACATCACCGACGGCACGATCGACGACTGGACCTACGGCGTCCACCACATCTTCACCTACACCTTCGAGATGTATCCGGTGACGTCGGGACAGGGCGGCTTTTATCCGCCGGACGAGGTGATCCCGGCGCAGACCGCCCGCAACCGCGCGGCGATCCTCTACTTGCTCGAGCAGGCCGCCTGCCCGTATGCCGTGATCGGCAAGCAGGCTCTGTATTGCGAGACGCTGCCGGGCGCGCCGGGATCGCTCGCGGCGACGGCGGGCTTCGCGCAGATCACACTCGGCTGGACCGCCGCGAGCGGCGCCGCCGGCTACCGCGTCCATCGCGGCACGGCGAGCGGCGGGCCTTATACGACCGTCGCGAGCAACGTCAACGTCACCAGCTTCACCGACACCGGTCTCGCCAACGGCACGCCCTACTTCTACGTCGTGACCGCGACCAACCCGGCGGGGGAGGGGCCGAATTCGAACGAGGCCTCGGCGACCCCGGTGGCCACGGTGACCTTCGTCTCGGTCGCCGCCCAGGACGGCTGGCTTCTCGAGTCGGGCGAAACCACCAACGCGGGCGGCTCGATCGACGCGACCGCCACCACCACCAGCGCCCTGCGGTTGGGCGACAACAACCAGGATCGGCAATACAAGTCCGTGGTCTCTTTCGACACCTCGGCGATCCCCGACGGCGCGACGGTACTTTCGGCGACGGTGCGGCTGTTGCGCGGCTCGCTCACCGGCACCAGCCCCTTTTCCACCCACGGTACCTTGTGGGTGGACGTTGCGACCGGCGCCTTCTCGGGCTCGACCACCCTCCAGGCGGGGGACTTCCAGTCCGCGGCCACCGCGGTTCAGGCCGCGAGCTTGAGCAACGCCGCCAGCAACGGCACCTGGTCCACCGGCAGCTTGAACGCCGCGGGCCTCGCGGCTCTGAACAAGACCGGCAGCACGCAGCTGCGCGTCTATTTCAATCTCGACGACAACGACGACACGGGCAACGACTACCTCGGCTACTACTCCGGCGACAACTCGACCGCGGCGAACCGGCCGCAGCTTGTAGTGACCTACCAGTAAGAGCCACCCGCGCCCGCCCCTTTTCGAGATCGGGGGGCGGGCGATCTACTTTCCGATCCCCAGAGGTGCACGTCATGTCGATCCATCCGCGCTCTCACCCTCGTTCCTCCCTTCTTGGCCTGGTGCTCGCCTTGCTGCTCGGTCTTGCGGCCGCGGCGCCCGCCGGCGCCCAGCCCGCCAAGGGCACCACGACCTACAAGATCTCGCCGGTCACGGACGTCCGCACCCGCTCGACGATTGCCGCCACCGGGGCGGACGTTTTCGAGGTCGGCCACGACTACGTCCTGGTCGAGGCGACGCCCGCCGAAGCCCGAGCTTTGAAGCGGCTGGGTCTCGCGCTCCAGGCGTTCAAGACGCAGGCGGAATTCTTGAGGGTCTTTCCGGCCGCGGACTCGGCCTACCACGACTACGCCGAGATGGTGGCGGAGCTGAACCAGGCCGCGTTCGATCATCCGGACATCTTTTCGCTGTTCAGCCTCGGCACCTCGTACGAGGGGCGCACGATCTGGGCCGGCAAGATCTCCGACAACGTGGGCACCGACGAGGCCGAGCCGGAGGTGCTGCTCACTCATCATCAACACGCCCGCGAGCATCTGACCGTCGAGATGGCGCTCTACACCCTCAAAATGCTGACCGACGAGTACGGCACCGATCCCCAGATCACCGGCCTGGTGGACAACCGCGAGATCTGGATCGTCTTCGACATGAATCCCGACGGCGGCGAGTACGACATCGCGACGGGCAGCTACGCGTCGTGGCGCAAGAACCGCCAGCCGAACGCGGGCACGAGCGCCGTCGGCACCGACTTGAACCGTAACTGGAACTACAAGTGGGGCTGCTGCGGCGGCAGCAGCGGCACGCCGAGCAGCGAGACCTATCGCGGCGCCTCGGCCTTCTCGGCCCCCGAGACGCAAAGGGTGCGCGACTTCGTGGATAGCCGCGTCGTGGGCGGTGTGCAGCAGATCACGACCCACCTCGACCTCCACACCTACGGCGAGCTGGTGATGTGGCCCTACGGCTACACCTTGACCGACGTGCCGGCCGACATGACCCAGGACGACCACGACGTGTTCGTCACCCTCGGCCAGGCGATGGCCGCTTCCAACGGCTACACCCCGCAGCAAGCGAGCGACCTTTACATCAGCGACGGCGGGGTCAAAGACTATCTTTACGGCGCGCAGCGGATCTTCTCCCTC
>Ga0268264_10002401_pt1 | contig 16495 bp, 14 predicted proteins | sample KBSSwiS32_FD_190357 | JGI IMG/M metagenome (GOLD analysis project Ga0268264, IMG submission 190357) | Switchgrass rhizosphere microbial communities from Kellogg Biological Station, Michigan, USA - KBS Switchgrass S3-2 (SPAdes) (version 2) | ecosystem: Host-associated > Plants > Roots >...
TGGTAAGTCCTGAGAGAGGGCGGTATGGCCCTGCACCCCTGGTCCTGACAACTGTCCGCGTCGCATCGAATAACGCGTCGGGAGGCATGCGAAGACATGGTGCAGGACGCGGTCCGAACCGCAACATCGATCGAGCAGAGCAGGGGCGACGACCGGCCGTGGGTCGGGCGTTCGATCGAACGCGTTGAAGATGCGGCCTTACTGACCGGGCGCGGCCGCTTCATCGACGACCTCGGCGTCCGCCCGGGCACACTGTACGCCGCCATCCTGCGCTCGCCCCACGCTCACGCTGAAATAGCCGGGATCGATAGCGAGGCCGCGCGGCATGCAGACGGGGTTGCCGCGGTCTTGACCGGCGACGACATCAAGGCATTGACCGCCAGCCTTGTCGTCGGCGTGAAAGCTCCGGTCGAATGCTGGCCGATTGCTGTCGGACGGGTCCGCTATGTCGGGGAGCCGGTCGCCGTTGTGATCGCGTCCGACAGATACAAAGCGGAAGACGCGGTCGATTTGATCGACGTGCGGTATCGGGCGCTTTCCGCCAACATTGACCCGCTCAAGGCGTTGTCGCCCGAATCTCCGGTTCTTCACGATGGTTTTGGCGGTAACGTCGCGAGTGACCGAACCTTCCGCTACGGCGACCCGGATCGTGCATTCGCCGAAGCTGCCCACCGTATTTCGGTCGACATCAGATATCCCCGCAATTCGTGCACGCCGATCGAAACCTATGGTGTCGTCGCCGACTATGACGCGTCAGAAGATGCCTTCGACATACTTGCAAACTTCCAGGGACCTTTCAGCATCCATGCGGTGATCTCGCGCGCACTAAAAGTGCCCGGCAACCGTGTGCGGCTGCGTACCCCTCCGGATTCCGGTGGAAGTTTCGGCGTCAAACAGGGGGTGTTTCCCTACATCGTGCTTCTCTGCGCCGCATCGCGCGCGGTCGGGTGTCCCGTAAAATGGATCGAGGACCGCCTGGAGCATCTGGCGGCCTCCGTTTCCGCGACGAACCGTGCTACCACTCTTTCGGCCGCAGTCGCATCCGATGGCAGGATTTTGGCGCTCGACTGGGATCAGGTGGAGGATTGTGGTGCGCATTTGCGCGCACCCGAACCCGCCACGCTCTACCGCATGCACGGCAATCTGACGGGCGCATATGATATTCGACATGTGGCGGTGCGGAACCGGGTCGTCGTTACCAACAAGACGCCGACAGGCCTGAATCGTGGCTTCGGCGGGCCGCAAGTCTATTTTGCGCTGGAGCGGTTGGTGCAGCGGATCGCTGTCGAGCTAAATCTCGATCCGTTGGACGTCATCAAGCGAAATCTGGTTCCGGCGGATGCGTTTCCCTACAGAACCGCGACGGGCGCCTTGCTCGATTCCGGCGACTATCAGGAAGCGATCGCGCGCGGTATCGCAGGTGGGGCGCTCGATGAGATGAGAGCCCGCCGAGACGCCGCTCGGGCCGAAGGTAGGCTCTATGGAATCGGATATGCCGCGGTAGTCGAGCCCAGCGTCTCTAACATGGGGTACATCACCACCGTGTTGACGGCGGCCGAGCGTCGCAAGGCCGGACCGAAGAACGGCGCGCAAGCCACGGCCACCGTAACCCTCGATCCCGTCGGCAGCATCACCGTTCACGTCGCATCGGTTCCCCAGGGACAGGGGCATCGGACCGTTTTGTCTCAGGTGGTGGCCGATGTCTTCGGCCTCGCTCCTGCTGACGTACGGGTCAATACCGAGATCGATACCGCGAAAGATGCATGGTCGATCGCGTCCGGCAACTATGCGAGCCGCTTTGCTGCGGCGGTGGCCGGAACCGCGAAGCTTGCGGCCGAACGCATTGCCGCACGTCTGGCGCGTGTCGCTGCGAGCCAGTTCAATACCGATGCTGATGACATCATGTTCGCAAACGGCAGCGTTAGCTCGAAGCGGAACCCGGACAACCGAATAGCGTTCTCGCGGCTCGCCGCACTGAGCCATTGGGCGCCGGGCACCTTGCCCGATGACGTCGAGCAGACCATTCGCGAGACCGTGTTCTGGACCCCGCCCGAACTCACGCCGCCGGACGACGAGGACAGGATCAACTCGTCGCTTTGCTACGGCTTCATCTTCGATTTTTGCGGCATTGAAATCGACCGCACGACCCTGATGACGCGCATCGACCGCTACGTGACCATGCACGATTGCGGCACGATCCTGCATCCCGCGATGGTCGACGGGCAAATCCGCGGCGGGTTCGCGCAGGCACTGGGTGCTGCCCTCTACGAAGAATATGCCTACGCGCCGGACGGCAGTTTTCTGACGGGAACGTTCGCCGATTATCTCCTACCGACCACGGCCGAGGTCCCGGATCCAATCATCCTTCACATGGAGACGCCATCGCCATTTACACCGCTCGGATCGAAGGGGGTCGGGGAGGGGAATTGCATGTCGACGCCGGTCTGCATCGCCAACGCGGTAGCCGATGCGCTTGGCATCAAAGACGTGGAACTGCCGATCGCTCCTGCGCGATTGGTCGAGATCGTCCGCGGCGCCGAGCCGATCTCTCCGGTTGGACGCGGTGTCGAAGCGCCGAAATCCGCGAGGAGTGGTCGTCGGCTTGCTGGTGAAGGCAGCGCCAAGGTCAAAGCTTCGCCCGAGGCGGTCTGGGCGATGCTGCTCGACCCCGCAACATTGCAGGGAGTGATTCCGGGGTGTCACGGGGTCGAGAAAATCTCCGACACGCATTTTCGGACCGAGGTCACGATTGGAATCGGGCCGGTCAAGGGCCGCTACCGCGCCGAAGTGAAGTTGTCCGATCTGGACGCTCCAAGCGCCGTGAGGCTCGGGGGGTCCGCTCAAGGCGCCCTCGGGTTCGGCAGCGGCGAAGGCCGCATCACGCTGGCGCCTGAGAATGGCGGCACGTTGGTGTGTTACGAGTACGACGCGGCGATCGGTGGCAAGGTCGCCAGTATCGGCGGCCGTCTGCTGGACGGAGCGGCACGCGTCATCATCGGACAGTTCTTTTCGGCTCTGGCCCGTCACGCGGGAGGCACGGCGGCTGCAGATACCGGGACGTCCCTGATCGGCAAGTTGCGGTATCTGCTGAGGAGGCGATCGTGAAGCCGGCTCCGTTCGATTATGTCCGCGCGGAGACGCTCGATGAAGTCCTTGCAGTTCTGGCCGCTGAAGGCAGCGATGCACGGATCATTGCAGGCGGTCAATCGCTGATGGCGATGTTGAACACGCGGCTGGCGAAGCCGAAAGTCCTGATCGATATCATGCGGCTGAGGGAACTCGACCGCATCGAAACCAGGGCCGGAGCCATAACGGTCGGCGCCGGCGTCAGGCAAGCGGCTCTGCTGAGCTGGCCTTCGCTTGCCGAGAAATTGAATCTGGTGGCGTTGGCGCTGCCATGGACAGGCCACGTCCAGACCCGCAGCCGCGGCACCGTCTGCGGTTCGATTGCGCACGCTGATCCGAGTGCGGAAATGCCGCTGGCTCTGCTGGCGCTGGGTGGCGAGGTCCATTTGCGAACCGCCAGGAAGCGCCGAAAGGTCGCGGCCAATCAATTCTTCACCGGTATGATGTCCACGGCCCGCGGCGACGACGAATTGATCGAAGCGGTTTCCTTTCCGTCGGGCAACGCCACACGTTGCGCGTTTCGCGAGGTGGCGCGGCGTCACGGCGACTTCGCGATCGTCGCATGCGCCGCGGTCGCCGGTCAGAACGGCGTCCGCTTTGCGGTCGGCGGCGTTGCGGACACCGCCGTCGCGCGCGATTGGCCGCGCCTCGACGGCAGCGCGCTAGACGATGCGTTGAACGCATTCGCACATGAACTCGACGCACGGGACGATGTACATGCAACCGCCCGATATCGGCGAGACCTGGTCCGCTTGATCGGACGCGACCTCGTGCGGGAGGTGCTGCAATGACGCGTCTGCAATCGGACCGGCGGCATCATATCAGGTTCACGTTGAACGGTGCGACCGCGCACGGCGAGGCCGAACCCCGGATGCTGCTGACCGATTTTTTGCGTCACCAGATCGGCGCTACAGGAACCCATGTCGGATGTGAGCACGGTGTCTGCGGTGCGTGCACCGTCGTCGTTGACGGGATGATCACACGGGCGTGCCTGACGCTCGCCGTCCAGGTCGACGGCAGCGAAGTGCGGACCGTGGAGGGTCTTGCTCCGTCACGCGACCGCCTCGGTGTCCTGCAGTCCGCGTTCAAACGTCACCACGCGCTGCAGTGCGGCTTTTGCACGGCTGGAATCCTGATGTCGCTTGACCACTTCCTGCGCGACTATCCGACTCCCGATGAGAGCGATATCCGCGACCTGCTGAGCGGTCATTTGTGCCGATGCACGGGCTATACGCCCATCGTCCGCGCGGCTCTCGATGCCGCGCATGAGCTGGCCGGCTCCCCCACAAGCGAAGAGAATGCACATGCTTGATCTCGGTACCAGCTTCGTTGCCAGCGTGGCCCGCGATCCCACTGCGGTAGCGATCGTCGATGGCGATCTGCGCCTCACATATGCGCAGTGGTACGCGCGAATATCATCGGTGGTCGCGTTGTTCGACGAACTTGGGCTGAAGCCGGGAGATCACATCGTGACCGCGCTGCAGAACCGCTGGGAGGCGGCAACTATCCATTGGGCCTGCCAATTCGCCGGTATCGTGATCACTCCGGTCAATTGGCGGGCCAAGTCCGACGAGCTCGATTTCTGCATCGAGAACTCGGAATCGCGGGCGGTGATCTACGAAGGCGTGTCGGCGGAAGCGGTGGTGGGCTCGAAGCTCGGGCAGCATGTGCTGCGTATCGCCATCGGTGCCACAACCACGGAGGACCACGGTTCGGTTTCGTTCGGAGAGATGGTGGCAAGATCGGTGCCGGGAATCACGCCGCGCGTGGGTCCGGACGCCTGGTCGATCATGCTCTACACGTCGGGGACGACGTCGAGACCAAAAGGGGTTCCGCGCCGCCACCGGGCGGAGCGTGCAGCAAGCGTCGCCCATGTGGCGCAAAATCTGTACGGCCGTGACGAACGCACCCTCGGCGTCATGCCGCTCTACCACACCATGGGCGTGAGATCGCTGATTTCGATGTCCTTGATCGGCGGTACCTTCGTGTGCCTACCGCGCTACGACGCGAGGCAGGCTCTTGCCGCCATCGAGCGAGAGAGGGTGACTAATCTCTATCTGGTTCCGACCCTTTATCACGACCTCGTCCATCACCCCGAATTCGTGCACACCGATATTTCCAGCGTGCGCAAGCTCGGATTCGCCGGTGCGCCGATGACGGACGGTCTGTTGAAAAAACTGGACCAGACGTTCAAGCCGGACCTGTTCGTCAACCACTACGGCAGTTCCGAAATCTACACGTTCACGATTGAGCCGAACCCTGTTGCCAAACCCGGTTCGGCGGGCAGGGCGGGTATCAATCAGCACGTCAAAGTCGTCAAACTCGAAGCTCGGTCAGCGGCGGACACGGCCGAGCCCAACGAGGAAGGCGAAATCATCGCGCTGCTTGCAGGCGACGAATCGTTTGAGGGCTATTGGAGGCGTCCCGATGCGGACGCCAAATCGCTGCGAGAGGGCTGGTATTTCACCGGCGATACCGGTTTTGCGGATCGGGATGGCGATCTGTTCGTCACCGGTCGCGTCGACGACATGATCGTCACGGGGGGAGAGAATGTATCTCCGGTCGAAATCGAAAGCTGCCTGTCGCTGCATCCGGCCGTGTCCGAGGTGGCAGTCGTGGGTCTCGCCGACGAGAAATGGGGCAAAATCGTCGCGGCATTCGTGAAGCGCAGTGCTCCGGTCAGCGATGGCGAACTCGAAGCATTCTGCCGCGACTCCGGGCTGGCCAATTTCAAACGGCCGCGCCGCTTCGTCTTCGTCGACGCGATCCCGAAATCCCCGGTGGGAAAACTGCTGAGGCGACTGCTCGTTGCCGGTGAATACGAAGCCGAAAGTCGACCGCCATCAACCGCAGCCTAGTTTTAAACATCAAAAGAGGAAAACGAAAATGCCATCGCCTTTCAACTTCACTGACCCGCGTCTCGGCAAGCTCGACGGTTTCCAGGTGGAAATCGACGAGGCGCACGAAAGGGCCGACATCATTCTCAACCGGCCACCCTACAACATCGTGGCGATGCCACAGCGCGACCAGCTTCGGTTGGTGTTCGAGACTCTGGACGAGGATCCGCGCGTCAGGGTCATTGTCGTGCGATCGATCGGCGAGCATTTCTCGAGCGGCGGAAATATCGGAGGCTTCATGGAAGCAACGCCGGAGCACGTATCGAAGCTCGCCTGGAATATCGCCTCGCCGGCGCGCTGCGCGAAGCCGGTGATCGTCGCCAACCGCGGATATTGTTTCGGGGTCGGGTTCGAGCTCTCTCTGGCGTGCGACTTCAGGATCGCATCTGACACGACATTTTACGCCTTGCCGGAGCAGAAACTCGGACAAATTCCCGGTTCGGGCGGATCCGCGCGCCTGCAGAAGATGATCGGCATCACCCGCACCAAGGACATCGTGATGCGTTCGAAGCGGATTTCGGGAAAGCAGGCGCAGGAATGGGGAATTGCGACCGAGTGCGTGCCTGATGGCGAACTGGAAACGGCGACCGACAAGCTCGTGGACGAGCTTCGCACGTTCTCGCCGTTGGCTCAGCGCACCGCGAAGAAGCTCCTCAACGATACCGAGGATTCGACGCTGGCCATCGCGATTGAACTCGAGGGCCATTGCTACAGCCGTCTGCGCCAATCCACGGATTTCAAGGAAGGTGTCGAGGCCTTCAACGCCAAACGCGCTCCGAAATTTACCGGACTATAGGCCGGCATCGGACGTTACCCGGCGGAAGGACCGCCATTCGCCGGGTTACGTCGTGCTGCGCGCCTCGCAAGCAACATCCAGGATCAGCAACTCATGATATCAATGCAGGCTCGCAATCTCGTCGACGGTCGTTGGCAACCCGCTCAATCCGGGCGAACGGTGCCTAGCATTGACCCGTCGACCCAGCAGATCCTGGGAAATTATTCAGCAAGCGGGCGTGCGGATGCAGAAGCGGCCGTTGCCGCGGCGCGCCGCGCTTTTGACCGTCCGGAGTGGGCACAGAATGCGCGACTCCGCCAACTTGTGATGCTGCGATGGGCCGACATAATGGAGAACCGCGGCGAGCAATTGGCGCATCTCCTCACACTGGAGAATGGAAAGCCGCTCGCGCACTCGCGGGGCGAGATGGCCGCCAGCGTATCGGAAATACGCTACTATGCCGGCTTGACGCGCTACATTCCCGGCCACGTCTTCGAAGTCGAACCCGGGGCATATTCGACCCTGCTGAAGGAACCGGCCGGTGTTGCCGGGCTCATCATCCCGTGGAATGCGCCTGCAGTGCTTTTGATCCGGGCACTTACGCCTGCGCTTTGCGCGGGCTGCACCGTGGTTATCAAACCTGCGCCGCAAACCGCGTTGATTACCGCCGAGCTCGTAAAATGTCTCCACGAGGTCGTTGGCTTGCCCAAGGGAGTTGTCAATCTTCTCTCTGAAGATGGGCATGAGGTGGCGCAGCATCTTGTCACCTCTTCCGAGGTGGACGTCATAAGCTTCACCGGTTCAAACGCTACCGGCCAGCGCATTATGGCGGCGGCAGCCCCAACGATGAAGAAGCTGTCGCTTGAGCTGGGCGGGAAATCGGCCTGTCTTGTGTTCGAAGATGCCGACGTGGCTGATGTCGCTCCGAAGCTTGCTGCGGCGGCTACAATCATCGCCGGGCAGCAATGCACCGCGGCCCGGCGCGTACTGGTCCACTCTTCGCGCTACGATGAAATGAAGGCCACGCTCGCGTCCGCTCTCGCACGCGTCAAGGTTGGAGCAGGCACGGAAACCGCAGTGGAGATGGGACCCCTGATTGACGCAGCGTCCCTTGAGATCGTCTCTAGGCGGATTGCAGAAACTATGGACGTTGCCGACGAGGTTGTCCTTGGCGGGGGACGGCCGGACGGCGATCTTTCCCGGGGGTTCTTTCTCACGCCGACTCTTGTCGCGCATCGCGACACCGCTGCATTCTTTGTCCAGGAAGAAATCTTCGGTCCGTTGGTGGTGATCGAGAAGTTTGAAGACGAGAAGGAGGCGGTCGCCCGGGCCAATCACAGCGAATATGGCCTCTCAGCCAGTGTATGGACCAACGACGGCGCACGCGCGATGCGGGTGGCGCGTGGGCTACGCAATGGTACGGTCTGGATCAACGACCACAACAAGCTGTTCGCCGAAGCCGAGACGGGCGGCTATCGCCGCAGCGGTCTCGGCCGTCTCCACGGCTACGAGGCGCTGAACGATTTTGTCGAGATCAAGCACGTCTATCAGAATTGCGGTGTGGTGTAGGCGGGCGATCTCCTTCGATAACATACCGTCAAGTCCTTGTCAGTTCAGCCACACCTGGCGTCGCCGACAAAGGTTGGCCGGCGCTGCCTTCGATCTTGAGCTTGCGCTCCATGAAATCGAGAAACGCGCGCAGGCGGCGCGATTCTTTGCGTTTGCCGAGAAACGTCGCGCTGACCTGCAGTGACGGACTTTCCCAGTCGGTGAGCACACGCACCAGCCGTTTCGCCCTTACATCGTTCTGACACATGATGTTCGGGAGGATGCCAAGTCCGACCCCGCCGATCACGAGCTCGCGCGCGACGCCGATGTGATTCACGGAGATCCGCCCCACCACGTCGATTACCTTGACACCAAGCCCGCTGCGAAAATTCCAGACGCCTTCGGCTCGCTGATGCTCGGTCACGATGCAATCGAAGCGTTCGAAATCGTCTACGCTGAGGGGAACTCCCTTTCTTTCCAGGAACGACGGGCTCGCATAAACGCCGCGCGTAATGCTTGCCAGGTGGCGGATGCCGCCGTGCGTCTCGGGAAGAGTGCCCAGTTGCACCGCGACATCGTAGGGTTCGACCGATACGTCGATCCAGCGGCTGTTGGCGTCGATCACGAGGTGGATATCGGGATAACTGACGGCGAATGCAGCGATTGCGCTGCTTAGCCAACCGGTGCCGAAATCCACGGGCATGCTGACCCGGAGCATTCCCCGCAGTTCGGTTTGCATGCGCGTCGTGCCGAGACCAGCTTCCTCTATTTCGGCGGCGATGCGTTCGCAGTGCTCGTAGAGAGCTTGACCGATGTCGGTGACGGAAAGCTTGCGGCCTCCCTTTTTGAAGAGGACGGCACCGAGCTGATCTTCCAGAAACATCAGCTTACGGCTGACTGTGGATTTTGGAATATCGAGCTTTTTCGACGCGCTGCTGATGCTGCGGGCATTAACGACCTCGAAAAACAGCAGGAGCGCGTTCAGGTCCAGTTTTCTGGTCATGGCCTGCATCCCTTCAAGCTGGGTCCCGGTCCCAATCCGATTCGTCCCAAATATGGAACGGTAGGGGGTCGAAAATGCGCTATCGTCCCGACTTTGGCAAGCTTAGGGTCAACTCAAGTTTCGGTCCGAGATCCGCTTCGATCTTCCGGGCCAGGCCCAGCGAGCCAAAAGCAAGAAAAGACGCGGTCCACGTACCGATCCCGGGAGGAGAAAATGGCGCACTTTTCTAGGCGAAACCTACTCGCCGCAGCGGCCACGAGCTCATTTGCGTTGCCATCGTCCATCCGGCATGCGCTGGCAGCGTCGGATATTCGGGTGCGATGGGCATCGTTGCAGCCGGGTTTTACGGTATTGCCGGTTCAGTACATTCTCGCCAACGGTCTTGGCGGCAAGAACGGACTCTCCTTTCCAGATCCTGCTCCGTATACGGCGGTGTCGACCTACTACAACGACTTCGTCGCCGGAAATTACGACGTCTGCATCGGTAGTTGGGATACCTTCGCTGCCCGCTACCAGGCCGGCGTGCCCATCAAATACCTCTGTACGATCACTGACGCCAACATGATCGCGCTGTTGGCGCCCAAGGGTGGCGTCGACAACGTGTCGCAGCTCAAAGGCAAAACGATCGCGGCCCTGCAATCGACCGGCACCTATCGCATGGTCAGGGCCCTCATCAACGAGGCGTTCCGTTTCGACATCGAAAAAGAGGCGACGATCCAGAACGTCGACAATCCTGCTGCGTCGGTGACGCTGCTGATGGCCGATCGGGCCGATGCGGCCTTGTCGTGGGAGCCAAACATAACGACGGGTCTGATGAAGAAGCCTGACTTGCGTGTGCTCCTGAAGGCGGGCGACGCCTACAGACGGCTTTCGGGAGGGCTGGAGCTACCCTATTTCGGCGTGGCGATCCGGAAGGAATTGGCCGACGCCAATCCTGGCATCGCAGCGAAGGTCAGCAAGGTCTTCGAAGATTGCCTAAGCGGCATCAATGCGGATACGGCGAAGGCCGTCGATCTATTTGGCAGCAAGACCGGCGTTGCGCCAGACACGCTCAAGGAGGCCATGAGTTCGAAGCGCCTTGCTTTCAACTACCGGCCTATGAGCGATGAACTCTCAAGATCGTCGATACTGCTTGCGAGCGAATTTCTGGCGCGCAGCGGCCTGCTGACCAAACCGGTCGATCAAAACTTCTTTGCTTCCTGACCGATCATGACGGAAAGACCGATGTCCATTGCGGTAGAAGCCGATCGAACGTCGCGCCCGGAGCGCTCAGTCGCCGCGGAACTCGCTGAGCCTCTGACCGGCGTGGCCGCAGCTCGGAAGAATCTCGAGGGACACCGCGATATTTTCGCGACGTGCGTTGTTGTCGTTGTCCTTCTTGTAGCAATGGAAATCACCAGCCGCTTCGTGCCGGACTACATCATGCCGTCGCCCGTGACCGTCTGGAACGCGGCGCGGGAGCTGTTCTTTTCGGATCCCTACCACGTCGTAGTCACTCTCGTGCGTCTCGCCATTTCCGTCATGATTGCGATGGTTGCGGGGGTGTTGATCGGTCTCGCGATGGGAATGTTTCCTTCCGTTCGCCCGTATCTGAAGGCCATCGTCGTTATCGATACCGGCATTCCCGCGCTGTCGTGGATGCTGATCGCGGTGTTCTGGTTCAAAAATCCGGAATCGCGTATTTTCTTCATTCTGCTCGTCATTCTGCTGCCGTTCTACGCTCTCAATGTTTATGAAGGCGTACGGGCGTTGCCCAAGGAACTCGTCGACATGATCGAGAGCTTCCGCCCGTCCCGCTGGCAAGTGCTTCGCTACCTCATTCTCCCGCACATCGTGGCCTACATCTTCCTGACCACAAAATCGGTGATTGGCTACGCGATCCGCATGGTGATCTTCGCCGAGCTCGTCGCGTCCGCAGTCGGTATCGGCGCGCGCATGAACCTCGCCCAATCGACGTTTCGGATCGATCAGGTGCTGGCATGGACCTTCTTCCTCGTGATCCTGAACCTGCTGCTGCAGGCATTTGTGAACGGTCTGGAAAAGATCTCCCTGAAATGGCGTGCGGAGGCGACCGTAAGATGACCGAAGAGAATCTTATTGAGGTGCGCGATGTCACGAAGACGTTCGGCACCTATCTGGCGGTTGATAACCTTTCGATGAGTGTCCGCCGCGGTGAAATCGTGGTTCTTCTCGGGCAGACCGGTGCCGGAAAAAGCACCGTCTTGAATCTGATCATGGGGACGACGTGCCCGAACTCCGGCCAGATTCGGGTGGCCGGCTTCGATCCCTATGCATCCTTTAAAGCGCTCAAGGGACGGCTTTCGGTAAGCTTCCAGACGGACAGGCTCTTGCCGTGGCGCACGGCAGTCGAAAACGTCGAGCTGGGACTCCTCATTCTGGGAAAACCCAGATCGCAGGCGCGAACGCGCGCCAGGGAGTGGCTTGCGCGAGTACGTCTTGACGGCGCCGACGACAAATATGTCCATGAACTTTCGGGAGGCATGCGGCAGCGCGTATCGCTTGCCCGCGCGCTCGCCATCGACCCCGAAATCGTGTTCCTCGACGAGTCGTTCAGTCAGCTCGACCATGTCACGTCGAAAACGTTGCGCCGCGACTTTCTTCAGATAGCGCGTGAATTTCAAAAGACCTGCTTGCTGATTACACACCGGATTGACGACGCCCTCGAAATGGCCGACCGCGCGCTGGTGTTGAGCCCGCCAGCCAAAGTAGCACTCGAAGTCCGGATCAGCGATGAAGCGAGGTCTGACCCGCGTAAGATCGCCGAACTTCACGCTCAAATCGCAGCCGCCATGGGCGGCGAATCCCAAGCCGAACATTGAAATCATCGGAGACGAAGAGACATGAATTACCAGGACGTTATCCTCAACCGGGAAAATGGGTGGGTCGAAATTACGATCAACCGGCCCGATAAACTGAATTCGCTTCGAGAACAGACGGCCGACGAGATCCTCACGATCCTTAATGAAGTCGAGCACGACAGGAGCGTACGGGCCGTCATTTTGCTTGGTAGCGACAAGGCATTTTGCACGGGTATCGACACCAGCGAATTCCAGATCGAGGAAAACGGCTATTTTGATTTCTACCGCTTCCGCAAGAGGACCCGGAAGGTGAACAGGCTATTCAAGGACATCGGCGGCTTTACCAAGCCGCTGATAGCCGCAATCGAAGGTTTTGCGTTGGGTGGTGGCCTTGAGCTTGCGCTGGTTGGAGACATCATAGTTGCCGGCGCGAACGCAAGATTCGGACTGCCCGAGATCAAGCTGGGAATGATGCCCGGCGGCGGGGGCACCCAGACGCTTCCAAGGCTGATCGGCAAGCCGCTCGCAAAGGAACTGATGTGGACCGGCAGGCGGATCACCGCCGCGGAAGCCGAGCGCTACCGCATCCTCAATCACGTCACGGAGCAGGGAAAAGCACTCGAAAAGGCCCGCGAGATCGCCAAGAGCATCAGCGACAACGCACCGATCCCGGTGATGATGACGAAGTCCGTGATCGACCGTGGCATCGACATGTCGCTTGCGGATGGCTTTGACGCCGAGGGTGACGCTTCCTTCCTGCTCTACTTCACCAAGGATCGCGACGAAGGGCTCAAGGCCTTTCGTGAAAAGCGGTCGCCAGAATTCCGCGGAGAATAACAATGACTGCGAAGAAACGCGACATCGTAATCGCCGGCTATTCGGAGACGGCGATTGACTTCAAGACCGGACGCAGCGCGTTCGACCTCGGGGGCGAGGCCTTGGCTAAGCTTCTCGCCGCAACCGGAATTTCAAAAGATGCCATCGACGGTCTGTCGGTGACGACACCGCTGAGCGAATGTCCCAATCCGTTTTTCGCCGTCTACATGACCGAGGCGTTGGGCCTCACGCCGACCTGGCTCAACTACGGCGGAACGGGCGGCTGCTCGGCGACCGGAGGCGTTGCCCGCGCGGCATCCGCTATTCGCGACGGACATTGCGAGGTCGTCGTCGTTTTGTCCGCCGACGCTCCGAGCACTGCGTGGCGGGCAAACTACGGCGCGTACCGTTCGGAATTCCAGGATCCGCCGGGCGTCCAAGGGCCGCCAGCGACCTTTGGGCTTCTGATGAGCAGGTATAATCATCAGTTTGGAATCAAATCGGAAGCGCTCGGGAAGATCGCCATCACGCAGCGAGAGCATGCTCTGCACAACGAGAATGCCTACGCGAAGTTCAAGACGCCGATTACGATGGCTGACTATGAAAAATCGCGCGTTATTGCCGACCCGCTGCGTCTTCTCGACTGCGTCATGTTTTGCGACGGCGCGAACGCTTTTCTCGTAACGACAGAGGAAAAGGCTCGCAGCCTCGGCATCACCAAAATGGTATTTCCTACGGCCTATGCCGAAGTTACGAACTTTAACGGCAATCAACCGCTGTCGGAAATCACCGAGACCGGCTTCTCAGCGATCGCGCCGAAGGTGTTCAAGCAATCAGGCCTGACAGCGAAGGACATTCGCATGTTCCAGCCTTACGACGACTTCACCATCGCCGTCATGATGAAGTTCGAGGACTTCGGTTTCTGCAAACGCGGTCAAGGCAGCGATTTTACCCTCGATACCGATCTCTCGTACAAGGGAACGCTGCCGCTTAACACCGGAGGAGGCCAGATCTCGGCCGGTCAACCCGGGCTGGCCAGCGGGGGGCTGAATCTGGCCGAGGCCGTTCGACAGCTGTTCGGGGAAGGCGGCGGACGCCAAGTGCCGAATCCGAAGAACGCGCTGGTGACCGGCATCGGCGTTATTCCTTATGCGCGTAACTGGGGTACCAGCGCCGCTATGATCTTGGAGGCATAAAATGGCTGAAGAAAAGGCCGGACGTCCTATCCCGAAACCTTCGGTTTACGTAGACACCAAGCCGTTCTGGGATGGTGCCAAGGCAGGCAGGCTAGTACTGCAGTACTGCAAGGATACCGGACAGTTTCAGCACTATCCGCGTCCGGTGAGCATCTTCACTGGCAGCCGGAATCTGGAATGGCGCGAGGTATCTGGCAAGGGTACGATCTACGCCTGCACCGTGATCCGCGTTCCCGGTCCGGGTCTCGACGGCCGGCTTCCGCTATCGGTCGCAACCGTCCAGCTCGACGAAGGCGTGCGCATTCTTGGTAACATCCTGAACAAGGACGCGGATACGGTCAAAATCGGCCAACGCGTCGAAGTGGCGTGGGATCGGCTTTCCGACGACGTGCAGTATCCAGCCTTTAACGTTGTCTGAGGCATTCGATATGCGCCTGGAAACCATACTTAGCGCGCAAGCCGTGCGTCACCCTGACAAGATTGCCCTGGTCTGCGGCGACGAGCGGCTCACCTACCGGGATCTCGACCGTAGAATCCGGAGCGTCGCGAGCGGTCTTCGGTCGCAAGGCGTCGGTCCGGGCGATCGGATCGTCGTGTTTCTTCCCAACGGCGTCGAGATCGTCGAACTATTCTATGCGGCATTCTCGGTAGGCGCGATCGTGATCCCGGTCACGACGCGGCTGACACCACATGAACTGCAGCATATCTGCTCCGACAGTCAGCCCCTGGCGATTGTTTTCGAAGGGGATGGCGCGTCCATCTCCGAAGTTCTGCAGGCCAATCCGGACGCTATCTGGATCAGCACGGGAAGCGGCTTGGAGGGCACCGTCGAGTACGCGAAACTCAGAAAGTCGGAACTCGGTCATTTGCCGCGTTTATCCGTCGAGTCGGATGACGCCATCATCATGTACACTTCAGGAACCACCGGAAAGCCGAAGGGAGCCATCATAACCCACGCGAACGTGGTGGTTCAGCATTGTTTCGTGAACGCCATCGAATGGGGAATTTCGAGCGACGACCGCTATCTCGTGACGACGCCGCTCGCCCATCGCACCGGCTTTGCCCGGCTCGCCAATTCACTGACGCTCGGCGGCACGCTTGTCGTCATGAAGAAATTCGATCCGCGTGAGACCGTCGACACGATCGCGAAGGAAAAGATCACCGTCGTCGGCATGGTCCCGACGGTATGCAGGATGCTTCTTCCCGAAATCAAGGGCGATTCCTCGCGCTGCGCATCGCTGAGGCGCATCGTCGTGACGGGCGAAGCATTCCCGGTCGAACTGAAACGGCAGTTTCTTGCGCTGCTTCCGGACGTACGTCTAGTGTCGTTTTTTGCGATGACTGAGGTGGGAGGCGTGACCTCGCTCTCGCATGAGGAGCAGTTCGATCACGCCTCCTCGATCGGCCGGCCGACGCCCGGCGTCGAAGTTCAGATCGTCGATGATGCAGGTGTTGAGGTGAAGACTGGTGAGCCGGGCGAACTACTCGTACGCGTAGGGCAGCCAGGCCGATTCTCCGTGATGCGGGGCTACTACAATCGGCCCGACGAGACAGCGAATACCATCAAGGACGGGTGGATACATACGGGCGACGTCGCCAAGGCGGACGACGACGGCTACCTCTATATCGTCGATCGCAAGAAGGACATGGTCCTCAGCGGCGGCTTCAATATCTATACCAAGGAAGTCGAGCAGGCCCTGCTGCAGAATCCCGAGGTCGCCGACGCCGCTGTTATCGGAGTGCCCGATGCCGTCTTCGGAGAGGCGGTTGCGGCCTTTATCGAGCGATGTCCAGGCACAAGCCCGACGCCGTCCTCAGTTGTCGAACACGTGCGCAATCTGGTCGCCGGATATAAGAAGCCTAAGTACGTATTCATAGTCGACGCACTACCGCGGAATTCTCTCGGTAAGGTGCTCAAACGAGCTTTGCGGGATCAGGCAGTCGACGACAGCGTCGGGTCGCTGGAAAAGAGCGCCTAGCGTCTCGATCACAACGCAAGGAAATCCGAACATGTTACGCAGGAGCAGGCGACTTTTTGACGTGAAGTGAGGGCTGGTTAAACGAAATTTAGCCCGACCATCTTCGGCTTTTTGCTGTTCGCCCTCTGAGGGCCGAGTACGGTGCGCTGCAGCGCCGTCCGGCGACGCTGCGCAAGATCGGTCCCTGACGTTTCATCAAGGCCTGAGGAGCGACCAGTCATATGCGGACGGAGCATCTGGTAAGGAAAGGGACGAACGAGCTACCCGATCTGTGCGGTTTGCTGGCTTACCTAGCCAAACGCGACAGGCTCGCGTTTGCCCACGCCGATGAACCGG
>Ga0268264_10002408_pt1 | contig 16464 bp, 10 predicted proteins | sample KBSSwiS32_FD_190357 | JGI IMG/M metagenome (GOLD analysis project Ga0268264, IMG submission 190357) | Switchgrass rhizosphere microbial communities from Kellogg Biological Station, Michigan, USA - KBS Switchgrass S3-2 (SPAdes) (version 2) | ecosystem: Host-associated > Plants > Roots >...
CTGCGCGGGCGAGGGCTCCCCCGACGGGACCACGCTCGCGACGCCCACGGAGAAAGTGACCACCGGCCGGACCGTCGAGCTCGGATGGTCGATCGCGAGCGCTGCGAGGCGCGCTCGGGCCTGCTCGGCGAGGGCCGCCGCGCCTGCCGTGTCGGTACCGCTCAAGATCACCAGGAACTCCTCGCCGCCATAGCGGGCGACCAGGTCGCCCGGGCGTTGCGCCGACTCCCGCAGGACTCCCGCGATGCGCTGCAAGCAGCGGTCGCCCGCGATGTGCCCCAGGCTGTCGTTGTAGGCCTTGAAGCAGTCGACGTCGCAGAGCAGGAGCGACAGCGGCTGCCCGATCCGCGCGAGCCGGCGCCATTCGAGGTCGAGCGCCTCTTCGAGCCGGCGGCGGTTCGCGACTCCGGTGAGCGGATCGATCTGCGACATCTGTTGCAGCGAGCGGTTCGCGCTCTGCAGGTGCCGGTTGGCCTCTTCCAACTGGCTTTTGGTGACCGAGATCTGCTCGTTCAGGAGCGCCATCTCGATCGCGCCCGCCACCTGATCCGCGACCAGGTCGAGCAGGCGCAGGTTCTCGACCGAGAACGCCTCCGGATCGTCGTTTTCGAGGTTGAAGGCGCCGAGAGTGCGGTCGCCGAAGCGAATCGGCGAGACGTACTCGGCTTTGACCTCGGACGAGACCGCCTGATAGTCGGGATCCGCCGCGACGTCGCGCACCAGCTGGGGCCGGCCGAGGCGGGTTGCGCGCCCGACGATGCCGGCGTCGATCGCCCAGGCCTCGCGGTCCGAAACGTCGATCGGCGTCCGCGTCGCCACCGCGTGGTACGACCACTCGACCTCGGACGCCGCGGCGACCACGATGTCGACCAGCAGGAAATCGAAACGCCGTTGGATGTAGGTCGCGATGCGGTGAAGGATGGTGCGCAGGTCGGCGCCGCCGAGCGCCGCGCGCGAAACCTCGGTCAGCACCTCGAAATGGAGCGCGCGCTGGCGGGTCGCCTCGAACAGCCGCGCGCTCGCGATCGCGCCGGAGATCTGGTCGGCGATCGCTTCGACGGTCGGCAGATGGCGGGCAAAGGCGGCCGGCCGCGGGCTCTCCAGGTTGAGCACTGCGACCACTTCGCCGCGATGGCGGATCGGCGCGCAAAGCTCCGAACGGGTGCCCGGGAACACCTCGATGAAGCCAGGGTGTTCGGCGGGATCGTCGATCACGAGAGTGCGCCCGGTCGCCGCGACCTCGCCCACCACGCCGCTGCCGAACGGCCGGCCGTAGCCCGGACCTACCTCGGTCGGAACCGAGGTGGTGAGCGCCTCGCAGACGAACCACCGCCGCTCGAGGTCGAGGCTGATCAGGGCGACCAGCTCCCAACCGAAAGCCGCGGCGAGCGCGTCGGTGATCCTTTGGAGCATCGGCCGGAGCTCCAGATCCTCGGTCGCGATGCGGGCGATCGTGGCGAGCCCGGCCAGTTCGCGGTCGCCCGCCGCGGGGGGAGGAACGCCCCGACGCCTGGCCCGTTTTTCTGGCATGCGCCGATCTTACCCGGGGAGGCTACCGAAAAGGAGAAGTTCTTTTTCACCGGTTTCCGCAACGAAAGGCCCGCCGCGAGATCCCTTCGCGGCGGGCGGGGCTTTGGTCAGGTTTACGGACAGAGCGCCGCAAGCGCGGAGGTGCTCGGGGCGGTCGTCGTGGAGAGGACCAGGCAGACCTTGTTGGCTCCGGTGCCGTTGCGTGAGGGGTCGCCCACGGTCCGGTTGATTCCGAGATACCAGAGGTTGGCGTTGGCGCCGCTTGGGTCTTCGCTGTCGGCCTCGGCGTAGGGCGCGCTCTCGAACCCGCGCACGGAGTGGAAGTCGATCCGCGCCGTGTCCGCCGGGTTGCCGTCGTCGTCCCAGAGGACCTGGTCCTCGTAGATCGAGTACTGCACCCGGAAGCAGCCGGACGCCGGAACCACCGCTTCCGAGAGGTAGACCGGATCGGAAATGCCGAGCGGCAGGTTGTCCATGCCGTAGAAATGGAACGCGGTGCCCAGGTTGTAGGCCTCGGCCTGGTGCTCGGTGGTGCCGCCGTCGCCGCCGAAACCGTTGGTGGTCGGCGAATCGGCGAGGTGGATCCACCAGTTGGTCGGATTGCAGACGTCGACGAAGGCGTCCAGGCGCAGCCAGCTGGGGGCCAGATTGATCGAGGCGACGCGCTGGTTGCCTGAGGAGGTGGTGACGGTGATGATGCCGGCCGTGCAGTCGTTGGTCGAGCCGGCGACGTCGATCGTGCATTGATACGTCGAAGAGGTCTGAACGGCGGCCCAGGTCGCGGCGGGCAGCAGGCAGGCGAGCCCCGCGAACCCGGCGACTACCGCGGCCGCGGACGACGGGAGGGTGCGCTTTCTATTCACGGCTGTCTCCTTTCGTTCGTTGCGGATCGCGCCGGTCACGGGCAGAGGCTCGACAACACCGCAGGATTGGGAGTGAGGGTGGAGGAAAGGACGAAGCACGCTTTGTTGAGGCCCGTGCCGGTGCGGCCGACGGTGGCCGACACCATGCGGTTCAGACCGACGTACCAGAGGTTGGCGTCGAGGCTGCTCGGATCTTCGGAATCCGCTTCGTTATAGGGCGCGCTTTCGAAACCGTTCACCGAATCGAGGGTGATCTTCGAGCTGTCCGCGGGGTCGGCGTCGTTGTCGTACGCCACCCGGTTCTCGTAGATCGTCCACTGCACGCGGAAGCAACCGGAGGAGGCGACGGCGTTGCCCTCTCTAGACTGCGGATCTCCGGCCGCGAACATTTCGAAATTCGTGCCGTTGAAGTACGCCTCGGCATCGTGCGTGGTGGTCCCGGCATCGCCGCCGAACCCGTTGCAGGTGGGAGAGTCGGCGAAATGCATGGTGAAACCGGTCGGGTTGCACAGGTCGCCGAACACGTCGAGGCGTTTCCAACCCGCCGACAGGTCGATTTTCGCCGCGCGTTGGACTCCGGAGCTGGCGGTCTGGGTCACGATGTTGTGGATGCAGCTGTTGGTGCCGCCCGCGATGTCGATCGTGCACTGGTAGTAGCTGGGCAGGGTGACCGCCTGGCAGGAGCTCGGGTTGGCGTGGCAGGCCTCGTTGCCGCTCGGCTGCGCGACCACCTGGTAGTAGTAGGTCCCGCCGCCGCCGACCGCGTTGTCGGCGAGCGACGTGGTCGCCACGTTGTCGGCGATCCGGGCGAACCCCGCGTTGCAGCCGATCTCGTTGCGATAGACGTCGTAGACCACACCGGCGCCCGAGTTGGTCCAGGAGAGCGCGGTCGAGTTGTTGCCCGGGGTGAGCGTCACCGCCGGTACCGCCGGCTGGCTGCAGCCGCGCAGGCAGGTGTTGGCTCCCGCGTCGGTCGTACAAGCGATGCCGTGGCGATTGAACGCCGCATACAGGTTGCACGAATGCGGCGTGCCGTTGGCCAGGTTGCCGTCGTCGTCGTCGAAAGCGCGCAGGGTTTTCCACCACGACCCGACGTTGCAGCCGTCCGAGGTGTAGGTGGCGCCGGTAAAGCAGGTGAACGCGTTCGCCGAGGTCGGGCGCGACAGGTACCAGAGCCGCTCGGCTACGTTCCAGGCGGCGTTGCCGCCGGGACCGGGCAGATCGCGGTTGGCGAAATCCCAGACCGCCTCGGTGGGAACGTAGGACTCGCAATGCACCTCCTTGCCGCACGGGCCGCTTCCCCCGCCGCAGTGGGTCTGGGTGAAGTTGGCGACCGTGTGGGGGGCGTTCGAGACGTGCTTTGCCCAATCGATGTCGCGCAGACCGCTGCACGAGGTGCAGGCGTCGCCGTAGGCCCCGCCCCAACAGGCGTTCGACGTGGCGAATCCCGGCCCGACGCAAGAATTGTGCAGCGCCAAGGCCGCCGTCACGTCGGCGTAAGCCTCGCTGCTGGTGCCGTTCAAGCCGTTGCCGTCGTTTTGATCGACGCCATGGCCGAACTCGTGGAGGATGAACCCCGGTTCCTCGCCGGATGCGCCGCACGAGCCGCCGACCGCGCGATAGAGGGTGATGCCGGAACCGTTCCAAAAGCCGTTGCAGGTGCCGGTGTTGTTGACCGACACGGTGAATTGGGCGTTGGCCCAGGCGACGCCCGGCAGCCAGCCGCGGACGATCTCCTTGCCGCGGTTGACGTGGTAGAAGCTGGTGCGCGAGGAGCGCGTGTTGCCGGCGCCGCCGACCCCCGGCGTGGTGCAATTGTTGCCCGCCGCCGAGCCGAACGGCAGGTTGCCCGAGGCGTTGGTGGTCAGCGAGATCGCGCCGCAGGTGTCGGTGACGCGGACGAACTGCCCGTTGAGGGTCGAGGTGAGCGGCGCGCCGTTGTAGGCAAACAGGCCGGCCGAATTCGTGAACAGGCCGCCGGTCAAATCGGTAAACGGCATCGGCCGAACGGTCTCGGTGCCCGCCGAGGAATCGGCGGCGACCCCGCCCGAAGCCGAGGCGTCGAGGTCGGTGTCGGCAAATTCGCGGATCTCCCCGGTCGTCGCGTCCACCCGGCCGCGCCAGGTGCCGAGCACCCCTTGGCGACGGAACGAGATCTCCCAGACCGTAGCGAGGCCGTATCCCTTGCCGAGTTCGTAGCCCTCGGGAAGGGCGATCGGCAGCAGGTGGAGCGAGCCGCGATCGAGGAACGTGTCGGCGAGCGGATCGAAACCGCCGACGTAGGAAGCGAGCGCGGCATACGCGGCCTCGCGGCTCACCTTCGCCGGTGGAGCCGCGACTCCGGGAAGCGGCAGCAGCTCGCTGCCCATCTGGATCAAGTTGCCATGGCCGACGCGAAAGACGATCCGCGCACCCTCGACGGTGAGACCGCCGCGCACGACGTCGAAGTCGACCAGCCAGAGCGAGTCGGAAGCCGCCCCGGAACGACCCGGGGCGAGCCGCAGCTCCTTGCCGTCGACCCCGAACAGGGGGGCATGGCCGGCGATGAATTGCCGGGCGATCTTTTCCAGCAGAACGAGATCGATCTCGCCCTTGCCGTCGAGTCCGAGATCTTCTTTTCGCAGGCGGTTGCCCGCCCCGGGAATCCACGGGATGCCGGTGCCTTCGGCCGATTCGACGCGGCCGTTGCGGGCATCGATCGAAGCGTTCCAGTCGCCCTGGTCGAGGAGAAACTGGTTCCAGGCGCCTTCGACGCCGGCGCTCAGGGCGCTGCGAACGTCGGCGAGCGGGACCAGCGCTTCGCGCGGCTGGAGCCCCTCGTCGAGCCGCACGAGCGAAGCGAACGGGCCGTTCGGATCGCGCGGCACCTGAGCCGCGGCGGGCGCGGTGATTGCGGCGATCGCGGCAATCGCCGCGAGGGCGAGGCCGATCCGGAGCCGTGCGGGAGGGGGAGAGGAGGTAGGCAGAGTTCTCACGGACATCCTCCTTGCGGTCGCCCCGGCGCTCGGGGCAGCGGGAGTTCGACGTCGGCTGGAGGCCCAGCGCAGAGATTTCTCTCTATTTATGCAGGTGCTCCGTCAAGAGGAAGGCGCGCCGCCTCGGGACCTCTGCCATACTTTCGGAACCGTTTCGTTTCGGCCCCGAATCCACCCGAAGATCCGTTCCCGAAAGGACCGCCATGAGCGCCACCGAACCCGCAAATCCGCCCGGCTCCTCGGGGTCCGAACGCTGGCACGACCTCGGGTCCCTCGAGGAGCTGCGCGCCAAGCCGCTGCAGCAGATCGTGATCGGCCGGACAAAGATCGCCCTGTCGTTTCAAGGCGGCACGTTCGGGGCGGTCTCCGGCGCCTGCAACCACGTCGGCGGGCCGCTCGGCGATGGGCATTTAGACGGCGAGTACGTGGTCTGCCCGTGGCACCACTGGAAGTTCCATCGCACGACCGGCGAGGGAGAGCCCGGGTTCGAGGCCGATTGCGTGCCGCGCTACTCGCTGCGCGAAGAGGGGGGCCACCTCTGGGTCGATCTCCAGCCCGCCACCAAGCGGCAAAGGGCGCCGCACGAGCCGCACCGCCTAGCCCGGCCGGTCGAGCGCGAGGTCGGGCCGATCCGCGTGCTCGGAATCGCCACGACCGTCATGGACAACGCCTACCCGCGCTATTCGACCTCGGACGAGCTGCTCGAAACCGCGCTCGGCCATGCCGGAGCCCACGGCGCGGTCACCCGGCTGATCCGCCTGCGCGAGCTCTCCTTCCGCGCCTGCGAGGGGTACTACTCGAAAAGCTCCCACGCCTGCACTTGGCCCTGCTCGATCACCCAGATGGACCCCGAGGATCAGCTCGATCAGGTCTACGAAGGGCTCGTCCATTGGGCCGACGTCGTGCTCGTCTCCACCCCGATCCGCTGGGGCTCGGCCAGCTCGCTCTATTACAAGATGGTCGAGCGGATGAACTGCGTGCAGAACCAGGTCACCCTGTCGAACCGGGTCCTGCTGCGCAACAAGGTCGCGGGATTCATCATCACCGGTGGCCAGGACAACATCCAGGCGGTCGCCGGCCAAATGCTCGGCTTCTTCGCCGAGATCGGCTGCGTCTTCCCGCAGTTTCCCTATATTGCCCACTCGCGCGGCTGGACCGCCGAGGACATGGAAAAGAACGTCGCGTTCGTCAAGAAAAGCGTTGAGCTGCACGACGCCGCCCGCGAGCTGGCCGAGCGTTCGCTCGCGATGGCTGAAGCCCTGGTCACCCACACGATCGAAGGGGAGCACATGGTGCGCGCCGGAAGGAAAGGCTTCTCGCGCGAAATCGAACCGCCCGCGGCGGTGGCGGCGACGGTGGAGAGTGGATCATGAACGACGACCAACAGCACCTCCGCCTGCTGTCCATCTTTCATTACGTCGTCGCCGGCTTCGCCGCGGTCTTCGCCTGCCTGCCGCTGATCCACCTCGCCATCGGGATCGCGTTCCTCACCGGCAAGATCGACGGAGCCCACGACCCCGAAAACGCCGGCCGCCTCGTGGGCGGCTTCCTGGTCGGTATCGCGAGCGTCTTCCTCCTGCTCGGCTGGACCCTCGTCGGTCTCCTCGTCCTCGCCGGACGCTCCCTCGCCCGGCATCGCCGTTACACCCTCTGCCTCGTCATGGCGGCGATCTCCTGCGCCTTCATGCCCTTCGGCACCGTGCTCGGCGTGTTCACCCTGATCGTCCTGCTGCGGCCGGGGGTGAAGGAGCTTTTCGGGGAGGAGCCGGCGCCCGCGGAGACGCGGCCTTGAGCCACACGAGTGGCTTCGCCGCCTGGTCTGCGTTGCTCCGCGGGAAACTCTGAATCGCTTCGCGTGAAGCTCCCCCTCCCGCCGAGCACGTACTCTTCATATAGGCTCGACCACAGACCGGGGCGGCAACTGAGAGGGACTTCTAGGGATGAGGATTCTGGTCGTCGAGGACGAGAGTGCGCTTTCCTCGGCGCTTGCCGAGTTGCTGCGGCGTGAGTTCTATGCCGTGGACGTGGCCGAGGATGGGTCTACGGCGGAGGAGCTGGCCTCGATCAATGTTTATGACTTGATCGTTTTGGACTGGACGATTCCGGCCCCTAATGGCATCGAGCTTTTGCGGCGGTGGCGGGGGGCGGGGGACCAGACTCCCGTTTTGATGCTCACGGCGCGGAGCGGGGTGGACGATCGGGTGGACGGTTTGGACACCGGGGCGGACGATTTTCTGGCGAAGCCGTTTTCGCTGGCGGAGTTTCTGGCCCGGGTGAGGAGTCTTTTGCGGCGGCGGACGCGGACGCTCCAGAGCGAGCTTTCCGCGGCGGATCTGGCGATGGACCGGGCGGCGCGGCGGGTGACGGTCGGCGGCCGGGTGCTCGATTTATCGCCGAAGGAGTTCGCGCTGCTCGAATTCCTGCTCACCCGGCGCGACCAGGTGGTCTCCCGCACCGAGATCTCCGAGCACGTGTGGGACGACTCGTTCGACTCGTTCGCGAACGTGGTCGACGTCACCATCCATCGCCTGCGGAAGAAGATCGACGGCGACCGGCCGGATCGCCTGTTGCAGACGGTCAAGGGTGTCGGGTATGTCCTTCGCGGAGAGCGCCGCGCGCCGCCGCAGGCCGAGGAGTGATGGCGGTTTCGGATCTCCCTCGACTGGAGGCCCCCGAGCCTTCCGGAGGTTCGAGACCCGGATTGCGCCTGCCGGTCTTGATCCTCGTCCTCGGCGTGGTCTCTTCGTTTCTCTGGGGCACCACCTACACGGTTTCCGAGCGGCTGAAGCTGCGCGACCGGGCGTTGATCCGGGCCACCCGGGACATCAGCCTGGCGCTCGCCACCTCCCATCTCTGGCTCGAAGAGGTCCTGACCGGCGACAAGCTCGACCGGCGGCAGATTTGGGACCGGCTCGATCAGGCGCACGATCTCGGGGTGCATCTTCTCGACGGCGGCAGGCTGCCCCAGGAGGGGACTGAGCTGAAGCCGATCGAGCAGGGGGCGCTACGCCAGCGTGTGCAGAACCTTCTCGGCGACATCGACGGGCTCCGTACGCTCGCGCGCGAGCGCCTGAGCGGCCTGGATCGGGGGCTGCGGACGGGCGTTGGCACGAACATCGACGCGCAGTACGACCGCCTGTTCGAGCAGGCGACCGCGAAAGCGGTGGCGATCGAGCTGGAGCTGGAAGCGCGCATCCTGCACGACGACGCGCGGACTCGCGGGGTCTTTCTTGGCTTTCTCCTGATCTGGCTCGCCACCGTGACCGTCTCGGCGGTCGGTCTTTGGCGGCGCGAGGTGCGGCGCCTGGCGGCGGAGGAGTCGCTCAAGAAGAGCGAGGCCCAGCTGCTGCAGGCGCAGAAGATGGAGGCGGTCGGCCGGCTCGCGGGGGGCCTTGCCCACGACGTCAACAACTTCGTCACCGCGATCACCAGCCAGTGCGAGCTGGTCCAGCTCGATGCCGCGCCGGAGAGCCCACTCGCCCACCGGATGGGGGTCGTGATCGGCACGGCGCAGAAGATTTCGGCTCTCATTCGGCGTCTGCTCGCGTTCAGTCGCCGCCAGCCGGTGCAGCCGCAGGTGGTGCGGCTGAACCAGATCGTGGCCGGTCTCGAAGCGATGATGCGCGGCCTGATCGGCGAAGACGTTCAGCTTTCGACCGTGCTCGACCCCGAAACCTGGCCGGTCAAGATCGATCCTTCGCAGGTCGAGCAGATCGTCTTGAACCTGGTCGTCAACGCCCGCGAGGCGAGCCCGCGCGGCGGTCGGATCATGATCGAGACGGTGAATTTGGTGTTGGAGCGGGGTCTTTTCGACGGGCCGATGGTGGTCGCACCGGGCGACTACGTTCTGCTCGCGGTGTCCGACACCGGGACCGGGATACCTGCGGAGCTCAAAGACCGGATCTTCGAACCGTTCTTCACCACCAAAGAGGGCACCGGCAACGGTCTAGGGCTCGCCACCGCTTACGGCATCGTCAAGCAGGCGGGGGGGCATATCTCGGTGTACAGCGAAGTCGGCCGCGGCACGACGTTCAAGATCTACCTGCCGCGGACCCACGATCCGGAGACCCGACCGCAGGTTGCCGCCCCAAAGAGCGCGCACCTCGGCTCGGGCGGCGGCGAAAAGATCCTGCTGGTCGAGGACAACGGCGAGCTGCGCGAGGCGACCGGCGGAATTCTTTCCGCCTACGGCTATCAGGTCACTTCGGTCGACAGCGGCGAGGCGGCTCTCGACGCGATCGACCGGGGGGTCGAGGTCGATCTGGTCGTTTCCGACGTGGTGATGCCCGGGCTGTCGGGCAAAGACGTGCTCGATCGCATTCGCGAGCGGCGGCCGGATCTGCCCGTACTGTTCATCTCGGGCTATACCGACAACGTGATTTTCCGCCACGGCCTGCTTACAGGCGAGCTGGATTTCCTGGAAAAGCCGTTCGCCGCGGCGCGCCTGACCGCCAAGGTGCGCGAGATTCTCGACCGGCCGGTCGCCGCTGTACACCCTCACCTCCTAACCCCCTCTCCCACCCGCACGCCCGCCCTCCCGGGAGAGGGGGAATCGTGAGGGCTGGCGAGGTGGCTGGTCAGTCCAGGTCGATCCAGTCGCCATCGGGCGCAAAGCCTTTCGTCACTACGTCGAGCTTCACCAGGTAGGCGCCGCGGGCGCCCATCCGTTTGCCCGGCCGGAATCGGAGCGGAGGGGAGACCCCGGTGTCGTAGCGCTCGAAAGTTTCGAGCGTCGCGATCAGGTGGTCGCGAGTGAGGTCGCGTCCTACTTTTTCGAGCGCCGCGACGAACAGTTTGATCGCCGCTAACGCCGTCGCCTGAGTGCCGAGGTCTCCGGCGGTGAGCTTGTGCGCCGCGGCGAGCGCCCGCCATTCGGCCGCGTCGGAGGAGGCGGGATCGATCGGTCGGACCGGGAACGCCAAGCGCACTCCGGCCGCCAGGCCTACGGGTAAGTCGAGCAGCGTTCGGTCGGCGAACGCGCCTAGCGCCAGAAGTCGCGGCCGCGAGCCGAGGCGATCGAGCGCGAGCAGCAGGGCCGAGGCGTCGCGCGCGGGACCGAGGTGGAGGATGGCGGCGACGTTTTTGGCCGCCAGATCGCGGGCGGTGGCCTCGACCCACGGGTCGTTCGGCCCGGCGGTTGCCGAGTAGCGCCGGTTCTCCGCAGGGGCGTAGGTCCGGCGTTCCGTTTCGGAGACCACCGCGTCGGCGAGCGGCGAGATCTCCGCGGCGTCCGAGGCGACCAGGGCGAACGCCGGCCGGACGGTTTCCTTGGCAAGCGTCTCGACCAGGGCGCGTGCCTGATCGGCGGGCGAGGCGAGCAGGTAGAACGCCTGACGGTCGAGGTCGGCGTCGGCCGGCGGGAACAGGCTGATCGTGCCGACCGCCGGAACCTCGCGCTGTTCGAGCAGCTCGGCTAGCGCGACGTCCGAGCCCGGCGCGCCGGAAAGCTCCGGGGCGACCAGGGCGAGCACGGGGGTGCGATCGAGAAAAGCCGCGGCGATCCGGGTACGCTCCGTCGCATCTCCCGTGAGCGTTTCGGTCGCCAGCTCCAGCTTTCGGCCGTAGAGGCCGCCGCGCTTGTTGACCTCGGCGACCGAGGCGTCGAGCAGCGCCCGGGTGACCGTGCCCGGTTCCCCCGGGGCGAGCCAGGCGCCGAGGCGCACCGTGGTGGCCGAAACGCCGGGGATCGGCTCGTTGCCCACCCTCTTCAGATAGGCGATCAGGTCGGCCATGTCGTCCAGGCTCATCCGGTAGCGTGGCATGGTCGGGTTGAGCGGGTTGCCCGCCGGATCCAGCCCCAAGGTGACCGCGCGTTTGACGCTCTTTTCGTCGTACGGCGGATGGGTGCGGCCGAGCAGCGCTCCCGAGCCATACGGCTTGGTGAGCGAGTCCCAGGTGATGTTCGAAGGGGCGATCCCGCCTTCGGGCCGGCCCCGGCCGTCGCGGCCGTGGCAGCTGCCGCAGGGCAGGGTGGCGCCGGGGACGGCGGTTTCCGGTCCGCCGGCTCCCATCACCGCGGAGATCTCGCCGCCCGATCCGCTTTCGCCGACCAGGAACAGCCGCTTGCCGCGCGCCTCTTCGGGAGAGAGCGGCAGCGGCTCCCCGGCCGCTGCGGCGAACCGGGGAAAGCTGAAGCCCGAGACGAGTGTTAGGAGCAGGGCCGCGAGCGCTACGTGCAACCGCCGGGGGCTCAACCTTGATCCTTCGCGACGCTTTCGACGATCGCCACGATCTCCTTCGGCTTGGCGACGCCCATCGCCTTCTTCCACAGGCCGGTGCGGTCGTTGCCGACCGTGAAGACGGCGGAATGCGCCTCGCGGTTCTCGGTGTAGAGGCCGAGCTTCCGAAGAGCGGTCTCCCAGTTCTCTTTCGTGCCGGTGAGGAAGTACCAGCCGGGCTTGGCGTGAAAGCGTTCGGAGAAGGCTTTCATCTTCGCCGGAGTGTCTTTCGGATCGACCGAGAACGAAAGGATGACGACCTCTTTGCCCAGCCGGTCGCCCGCCCATTCCTGCACCCGTTCGAGCGTTCCCGCCATCACCGGGCAGACCCCTACGCATTCGGTAAACATGGCCTGGATGATCACGATCTTGCCCTGCAGCAGATCGGCGTAGAAGCGGTGCTCCGTGCCGTTTTGATCGATCAGGAGCGCGTTCGTGAAGTAGTGCTCGGCGGTGCTGCCGGGGCCGGTTTTCGCGGCGGCGGCCGTCGGAGCTTCTGGAGACTGCGGCGGATCGTCCGCGCGCGTGGCGGTCGCGGAGCCGAGGCCCAAGAGCGCGACGAGCGGCAGGTAGTAAGCCTTTGAACCACGCATGATCATTTTCCTTCCTTCGGGGCTGTCTTAAGACCGGGCGCCGCCTTGCGGAGGCCGTCGAGCAGGCCGGCGAGCTGCGCCGCCGGTGCGAGCGAAAAGGCGCGGGTCCAGCGTTTGTCGCGATCGTTGCCGAGCAGCAGCGACGGGGTGTGCCGCTTGATGTCGACGTCGAAGGCGCCGAGCGATTTGAGCAAGCGGACCACCTCGTTCTTTTCGCCCGTCACCAGCGTCCAACCGGGGCCGGCGCCGAGCTTTTCGGACCAGGCCTTGAGCTTGGCCGGCGTGTCGGACTGCGGATCGATCGACACCGAGATCAAATGGATATCGCGCCCGGCTTTTTCCCCCAGCAGCCTGCGCAGCTCGGCGAATCGCGCGCCCTGCGGCGTGCAGATCGTGCTGCACGTGGTGAAGACGAAGTTGACCGCGACGATCTTGCCCGCGATCAGATCGGTGTAGAAGCGGATCTTCTTGCCGTCCTGATCGACCAAGGAGACGTCCGGGATCGCCGGGGCCGCGAGGACGGCCGGATCGGCATCCTCGGGGGGCGCGCCGGGGGCGGCCGCGGCCGGCGCGCCGCCGGGCGACAGGACGGCCGCCGAGAGTAGGGCGATCGGAAACCAGATGCGGAGAGTCATGGCTGCGGCGCTCCCTCGATCTTCGTCTCGGTCGGAGCCTCGGAGGTCTCGATGATCGTGGCCGGCGACTTCTGGACTTGGAGGCCGGCCGACGCGGATTCGACGAACACGAAGTAGATCCCCTCCTCGGAGGGGGTGAAGCGAGCCTCGTAGACCCCGGGCTCGACCTCGGCGGCCGCCAGGGCGCGGCGATTGACGCCCGGCGAGAGGAAGGTGACGATGCGGACGTCGGAGAGGCCGGTCGCCATGGAGTCGTTGGCGGTTCGGGTCAGGCGGAAACGAAGGACCACCTCGCGCCCGGTAGCGATCTTGGAATTCGGCTGGAGCGCGGTGGCGACCACCGGGGCTCGACCATCGGGTTTGTCCGGGTTCGCTTCGATCGTGAACGGGAAGCACTCGACGATCCGGGGCGAATTGACCAAGAGGGTCAGATCGCGCCGGCCGGCAGGTCCGAGCAGGAACGTGGTCGAGTAGCGGCCCGGCCCTGCGGGGCGTAAGGAGCGGTCGACGGCGAGCACCGCCCGCGGCTGGCGCGAGTAGTTCTGGAAGCTGCCCATCGGCGCCGCCATCCCCTCCTTGTAGTAGTAGATCATCCGGTCTTCCGGGTTCGCGAGCAGGATCGCGTCTTCGCCGGGAGCCTGGACGATGCCGGCGGCGGGAGTGCGGAGGGCCATTTTCCCCGGCGGGCCCTGTCCGCCGGGAAAATCGACCACCGGGACCGATGCCCCTTCGTGACCGACCTGCGAGAGCGGGATCATCAGAATCGTCTCGCTGCCGCGATGCCGGACGTAGGCGATCGCCTTGCTGAACGAGACCTGATCGGGCTCGCTCTCGACCTCGGGGCTCTGGACGATCCGCGGCCCGGCGGCGTCGACGATGTGGACGACGTTCTTCAAGGGGTTCGGCACGAAGCCGAGCCGGCCGTCGGGCGAAAAGCGGATCTGCGCGAGCCCCGGCTCGGCTTGGAGCCGAACCAGCGGCCGCTCGGGATCGGACGAGACGGAGACGATCGCGCCATCGCCCTGGCAGGCGACGAACGCAGCTCCGGCAGGCTCGGACCAGGCGATCGAGACCGGCTGCCTGCAAGTCTTCACGCGGCGCGTCTCGGAAAGCGTGCGCACGTCGATCACCGAGACGTTGCCTGCGTCGCTGCTGGAAGCGAAGACATAGCGGTCGTCGCCCGAGATCGCGAGGTCGTGCGATCCTGCGCCGGCCGGTATCGCCGCCGCCAGGGCGAGCTTGACGGTATCGATCGCCGCGACCCGGGCGGCTTCGGCGCCGCCGTCGATCGCCACCCAGAGGTAACGCTCGTCGGGTTGGAGCATCACGCGTCCGGCACCTTTGCCCACGGGCACGCTGGCGATCACTTTCCAGCTTTCGGTGTCGACCACCGCGACCTCGCCCGCCCCGGCCATCGAAACGTAGAGGCGGAGCTGATCTCTGGAGAGCGCCCAGTCGGTCCCCGGGCTTTTCAAGAAGACCATGTCGAGCAGCTTGCTGCCGCCGAAGCTGAACAGAGGATCGACGACCGTGATCGTGGCGTCTTCGTTCAGCCCCAGGACGAAATAGGCGTTCAGGTCGTGCTCGGGCGGATTCAAAAGCGAGCCGCCGACGAAGCCCTGGAGTTTCTGTTTGCACTCTTCCGGATCGCTCGACTTCGCTCCCGGGGTGAGCGCGTCGATCCAAGCGCCGGGGAACAGCCCGTCGAGGGGTGCTTTGGTATTGGCGTCGGAAAACTCCAAACGGACGCGGGCCTCTTCGCCTTCGCGCAACGGAGCGCCCGCACGAACGGCCTCCAAATAGACCTCGACCGCGATTCCGCCGACTTGCGTCCGGCCGATCCGCCCGGAGCCTGGTGCGACCGAGGCGGCTTCGGAGGAGGAAGAGGAAGGAGGGGAGACGGGAAGGGCGGGCGCCCCCCCGGCCAACGCCCTCCCCGCGAACGGGGAGAGCATAAGGCCGAGCAGGGCGCCCGCGATCCGCCTAAGGGCGGTGGGGCTAGTTGACACGGAAGAGACCCCAGAGTCCGTCGTCGAGATGAGCCGGCATGTAGTCGCGGTACAGGTAGTCGCCGGTCACGCTGACCATGCCGCCGGCGCCACCCTTGAGCAGCGCATCGAAATGGTCGGAAGCTCCCAATCCGTCGCGGGTTCCCTTCCACTCGCACACCGGGTTGGAACCCTGGCGGGTCGATCCGGATCCGGCCAGGATCGGGTATTCCTCCCAGACGTGACCGTGCAGGTCGAAGATGATCGGCAACTCGTGGCCGCCCGGGTGAACGACTCGCATGCGAACCTGGTCTCCCTTGGTCGCCTGGAACACGGGCGTCTCAGGATCCTGATGGATCCACGCATTCTCCATCAAGAGATTGAACTGGGTAAAGTTGCGGGTGTCGTTGGTCGACGTTTCAGGCGACCATCCGGCGCGGTACCAGAGCGGCTCGGTCCGGTAATTGATCGCCTTTTGGCCCGAGCTTTCCGGATCCTCGCTGACGATCAGGTTGGGGATCGCCGGACCGAAAGCGACGTTGGGGAAGTCGTAACCGTCACCCTTGGTGAAGCGCAGGTTCAGGTCGTCCTGGAACATCACCACGAACTCCTTGAACTGCCGGACGTCCGTGGGGGTGATGGTCGCCGAGGCCCGCGACTTGCGGATCGACAGGTCGGTCTCCGGCACCAGGTCCTCGGTCCAGGTGGCACCCGGCGGCTCGATGATCAGAGCGCCGATCGCCCCTTTGCTCGAGTGCTTGATCGGGTCGGAGGAAGTGAGGCCCGAACCGCCGAGCTCGACGGCGAGAGGTGTGGCTCCGACGAACGTTCCGGCGTACCAGTAGTAGACGACCCCTTCGCCGGGCGCCACCGTCTGTTTGCCCAACTGGATCGGATTCAGACCGATGTTGGCGCCGTCGCTGGTCATGACGTCGAACGACACCAGCTGCGGATGGAGACCGACGTCGAGCGAGGCCTTGACGTGGTCGGCGTTGAAGTTCTCGACGATCATCGGCAATCCGTTGTAGCCGTCCAGAAGATCGGTGTAGGTGAGCGGGATGTCGTTGTTCAGCTTGACCTCGATGCAGTCTCCGGCCCGGGCGCGCAGGACCAGCGGCTCGCGCCGGACGCTCGGGATCAGCAGCGGTCGGCCCTGGGTGTAGTCGAGGTCGGACGTGTAGACGAACATGATCGCGTCGGGCTGGCGCAGCGGACCGACGCTGATGCCGCCGTGCCCTTCGGGCGGAGCGGGGTGATTCACCACGTCCGGCCGCCGGTTGTAGATCAAGCCGGCATTCGGCCCGAAACCGTCGTTCCTGAGAACTTCGGCCGCGGAGACCGCGGTGATGTCGAAGTGGCGCAGCTTCGCGGCCGTCGGGCAGGTGGTCGGAACCGCCGCCGCCAGGCCGTTGGGCTGGATCGCCCGGCTGACGCCGGTGTCTTCCTCGTCGATGGCCTTCACGCCCACCGCGGAGGTGGCTTCGGAGATGCGATAACCGCCTGCGGCGTCGGTGCCTCGGGCGTCAGGGTTGGTGACTTCAAGAATCCGGAGGTCGGGGCGCGGGCCGCGATAGGTGCGGATCAATCCCCAGAGCCCGTCCCACTGCGACTCGGTCGCCGCGCCCGGCTTGTACAGGAAGTCGGCGAATTTGCCGTCGACGT
>Ga0268264_10002412_pt1 | contig 16455 bp, 17 predicted proteins | sample KBSSwiS32_FD_190357 | JGI IMG/M metagenome (GOLD analysis project Ga0268264, IMG submission 190357) | Switchgrass rhizosphere microbial communities from Kellogg Biological Station, Michigan, USA - KBS Switchgrass S3-2 (SPAdes) (version 2) | ecosystem: Host-associated > Plants > Roots >...
GTGACCGGTCTTTGACCGCGCCGTCTCTGTGGCCATCGCCAATTTTACCGTTTTTTGCCATTGTTAAGTGTTTTAAGATTTTAGATTACTCTAGAGGCAATCATATTATTAATAATTTCAAAATTGAGATTTTTTCACAGGATTAGGCAACAATTTTATTCACAATCTATCTGCAATACGTTTTTTTGTGTTATAATCGTATTTATATACCTTCGCGCTCTTTTTCCATAGTACGTATATTGCTATTTATTAATATTATGTTGTTACAATTTTCCATTGAAAATTTTTTGTCGTTTAGGCAGAAGGCGATTCTCGACTGTAAGGCAGGACCAATTAAGGAATTTCCCGAAAACCTTTTTGATCCAGTTCTGAACACTGATTTGAGGCTATTGAAAAGTTTAGGAATATATGGGGCTAATTCAAGTGGTAAAAGCAATTTGATTAAAGCATTTTCATTTATGAGAATGTTTGTAATTAATTCATTTAAAGAGAGTCAAGCCAATGAGCAAATACCATTTCAACCATTTAAGTTAACAACTGCGGATAAAAATAAACCCAGCACATTCGAGGTCGTTTTTTTAATTGATGATATTCGGTACAAGTATGGTTTTTCAATTAATAACAAGTCAGTTGAGAGCGAATGGTTATTTCAGACCATCAAAAGGAAAGAAGAATATGTCTTTTTAAGAGCTGGAAAGGAATTTAATCTTCAAAAAGGGTTTAAAGGTGATCTTAAAGGTAAATTGGAAATGCTTACCGATTTCACTCGAAGAAATTCATTGTTTCTATCCGTTATTGCTGGTCACAATATTAACCTTGCCGCTCCTTTGATAGATTGGTTTAGCAGGGTCATAATAGTAAAAGATTCGGACCATATCGAGCTCATTAATTTTTCAGCTCAGATTATGACTCATGACAACTATAGGGAACTTATAAATGATATAATTCAGCGATCCGATTTAGGAATCGATGGAGTCGAAGAAAAGGTTAATGACTTATCTGGAAAGCGGGCTCTCACTTCTGATTTTATTGCTTTCCTGTTCCAGGATGAAGCGAAAGATTATCGAGTTCGGACCAGGCATAAAATCTTCACTCCTGATAAAAGGATTGCCAATAGTGATTATTTTGATCTTGTAGAAAATGAGTCATCTGGGACACAAAAGTTTTTTGGGTTATTGGGGCCAATATTACTGGCTTTGAAGGAAAGGAGAATTATTTTTATCGATGAGCTGGATTCAAAAATCCATACTAAACTTTTGGAAATGATTGTAAGTATTTTTAATTCAGAAAAATATAATAGGAAGGGCGCACAATTAATATTTACTTCACACAATACCAATATTTTAAAAAACAAGTTCAGAAGAGATCAAATGCTATTAATTGATAAAGATACGTATGGTGAATCGACACTTGGAAGTGTACATAGAAAGTTTAAAAAGGTGAGGAATGATGCGAGTTTTGACAAGGATTATTTATCTGGCGCTTATAAAGCAGTTCCAAATATTAGTATTACTCAACTTGATTTATTTAAGGACGAACCGTAGTTGTAATAGGAGATTGTACTTGAATGCTATAATAACCCCCCCCACACCCTCATCGACAAATAATTATCCACCGAAATAAACAAATGATCGAATACTACACATAAACAGCCGGCTCACCTGAGAAGGTTTTGGGGAGCATATATTGACAGGATTTTTAAAGGCGTCCCTGCATATACATAGATGCCCATCCATATTCTGTAATGATAAAGTGATCATACAATTTTACATCAATCAGGTTGAGAGCTGCCTTTATTTGTTTTGTTGTTTCTATATCGGCGATACTGGCCGTTAAGTTTCCAGAGGGATGATTGTGAGCGAGGATGACGGAAGATGCGAGAGAATGAAGCGCGAGGCTAACAATCAATTGTACGTCAATTAGGCAACTTACCCTGGTGCCGGTACAAATTACCCTGTAGCCAATTACTTTATTCCGACTATTTAAAAAGAATGCCATAACCTGTTCCTGCAAGTTGATAAGCTCTTTATCCCATGCGGAACGGACAAAGGATCCAGCTTTTGAGATCGTATTCAATAGAGCATCGCTTTTAACACCCGGTTTATAATGGATGGACAGTTCAGATGCGGTCCAGTCTCCTTGAAGTTGTAGGAGTCTTTGCTTTTTGGACGCCATATATGGGAAGATTAGACCGGGACACGGTTAGATGGTGAAATTATTGTTTATTCTTGTTCTCGATTTGATTGAGGACGAAAGCAGCTTCTATTAGTTCCTCAAGCCGTCTGCACCGATACAAAAGGCTAGCTCGATCTTCAGGATTGCTGTATTGGTCATTATCAGAAGTGATGGCTGCCTCAAACCAATTCCATAAGATGTCACGGAGCTCTGATAAAGAGAAGTCTGCAAAGAATCGGTTAATGACTTTTAATGCTTCGACATTTTCGGTTAAACATATTGGCTTATTATAGAAGTCGGGATGATCCATAAAACGGTACATATAAGTGAGTATTATTTTTTAGCGTAGTGGAGATATTTTTATCGACTTGGTAGCAGGATTGGCGCAGATAAACTTCTTTTCCGATTTTGACTCTCTCATAAAGGTGACAGGGTGAAGATTCCCTTTTTTCAGAGAAAGAAGTAGAGCCGTTTTTAGTTCCTGCTTTCCCAATTCCTTAATAGGGTATTTAGGTAATATAGTTTCGAGGTTATAAGTATCCCCATATCTCACGAATTTATAGTTACCTAAGGTGTCGGTTCTCGAAAAATCCAACTGAAACCAAGAACGAAGATTTTCTGACGAAACCGTATAGTTTTTATAGACAGCTCTTCCCTGTAAAAGATTGAATATCTCTTTTGCTGAAAAGAATGGAATGTCGAGACCATAAAACACCTGAGACCGATGTTGCCCAGGGGATACTGTATTTGCAAGTTTAGTTGATATTTTTTCAAGGAAATATTCCTGGTCTGTTTCGGAATATTTTATAAGGGCTATGAAATCCAGGACGAAATCATGTTCGAAAGAGAGTGAGCTCTTGACTTCAAAAAAAAGCAAATTGCCTTTTTTAAAAAAATGGTCATCAGTAATTTGCTCAAAAATCTCATGAGGACAGAAGCCCATAACTGCTAAATGACGACATACTGATCTTAGTTTTTTGTTGATCATATAGTTACAATTTTTGATTAATTCTACTTAGCATCACCTCGGTTATTCCGATATAAGTGGCGAGGTACCTAGCTGGAACTCTCCGGACTATTTCAGGGTGAGATTGTGTTAGCCATTTGTATCGGCCGGCGGCATTCATGAGCCTAAGGATATTGGAAAGTTCAATACTCTGTGAATGAGATTCTTGATACAGGGGCAATAAAACCGCACTAAATTCAGGGAACTGTTCCTGGATGAACCGGAGGTCTGCGTTGCTGATATAGTAAAGAAGGCAATCTTCCATTGCTATAGTGTATTCGGGATACGGCTTGGCTCCTTCCATGGAGAGGTACAGCCCCCCTTCCTTTATAAATTGACTGGAAAATGTTTTACCCTTTTGAACGTAGTATATCATTAGGAGACCGGACTCTACGAAATATATGTTCCTGCCAATAAGGTCAGGTGTGACAAGATGCTCTCTCCGAGGTAGCCTTACTTCGTGAAGAAGGTTAAGCAAGCAGTCTACCAATTCGAGTGACGGAGACCCAAGAACACTAAAGTTTTCGAAAAGACTATTCATAGCCCGTTCTTTTACAGATTATTTGTATGGTTGGATACTTTATTACTAAATCCGGATGCACATTCCTATGCGGGTTTGACCTGACCAACAGGCGGGTAAAATTTTTTTAGCAATAAGGCTATGGTGCAGTAAAACGGAAATATCAGAGTGAGATAGGAGGCTCCTAATAATATTCTAGGGCAATACTGTCTCTTTTCAATATTGCGTATGTTCCATTGGGGCGTTGGATTACATCGAGGATCATCTTTATCCAAGAATAGGAATGAGGCATATCATTATGCAGGAGGATTTAGATAGGCTGATTGCTGAAAAATATGATCATCCCATTGTTCTTTTTTATACAATGAGCCAAAGCGACTCCTAAGCAGCCTGGATCAGAGTCGTCAGTAACAACTTTAATCCAGACAGGAGAATCCGTCTGATTGAGAATTTAAAGTGTACAAAGGATTCTGCCGATTCCTACGATTCCCCCACATCCTACTTCCACAGAGGGCTCCCAATAGAACCCCATAAAATCAGCAATAAATCTTTGTTGTTTTTAGTTGGTTTTTTGAGATAGAAAGAATGCACCAAACCTGCTGAGTATAACGGTATTGGATGATGCGGGTATGGCCATTCCTCCTTAGCCGGATTTTCTGATGATTGTAACCCTTCCCTTTAAATCGAGGAATGATAGGAAATGTAGGATTTATCGGAAAACAGGATTTGACTCGAATTTTGGCGGGTTAAAATCGATTTAAACTGCCGTTTTGGATCGCCAAAGACTGAATCTTCAATGTAAATGAAGAATTTGGGATTTTACCCCAAAAATTCGTGAAATACAGTCAAAAGAATGGTCATTTTCTAGTATAGAAAATACTCATTTCAAAATCGTTCTTTAAAACCCGCGAAAACAGGGAGGTCTGTTGCTATTTCGGAAGATCAGGCTGAAAGTTATGTCACAATTCGCAACCAAAAATCGAAAAAGACATGACTATCTACCTAAGAAAGCAACGAGGCCATTTATCGGCAGAAAATGAAAAGAAAGGAAAACCCAGAAAGAACAGCCTATATCTGGTCTACCATTACGGCTCGGGACAGAAAAGGCACTACGAACATCTGAAACTCTACCTCTATGACAAGCCAAAGACTGCCCTGGAGAAAGATCATAATAAAGAAACCCTGCAACTTGCGGAGGCTATCAAGGCAAAGCGGATACTGGACTCCCAATCTACTGCTCATGGGTTTGTCGGAAATGTCAAGACAAAGATCGGATTTCTCGCCTTCTTCAAAAGTCTGGCCGATAAAAAATTCGATTCTTCCGGTAATCATGGAAACTGGCTGAGTACCTATGGACATCTGAAAGACTTCCTGAAAGGAAAAGATGTTCCTATCGAGCAGGTTGACGAACGGTTCCTGGAATCTTTCAAGGACTACTTACAGACTTGCAAGACTCGTAAGGGAAAGCGGCTTATCAAACTTCATCAGAACTCCATCCTCTCTTACTTCTGTAAAGTCCGGGCGGCACTGAAGGAAGCCTACTTGAACCGGATGATTAAAGAAAACCCGGTCAATCGCGTTAAGCCGGTAAAAGCGGCGGATACCCATCGGGAATACCTCACCTTTGAGGAATTGCAGACGCTGGCTAATACTCCCTGTGAGATGGAGATACTCAAGCAGGCATTCTTGTTCAGTGCATTAACTGGCCTGCGGTTCTCTGATGTGAAGGCGCTCCGGTGGGAGAATATCAAATATAGCGAGACGGACGGTTGGCATTTACAATTTAGGCAACAGAAGACGAAAGGAGCGGAGATGCTGCCGGTGAGCGAACAGGCTATAAAGCTGCTGGGCGAACACAGGGAGCCGGAACAGGAGGTTTTCGAGTCTTTGACTTACAGCGCCTGGAATAATGTAAAGCTCCGGGAGTGGGTGATGGCTGCCGGTATCAGAAAAAAAATCACCTTTCATTGCGCAAGGCATTCATTCGCCACGCTGCAACTCTCCATGAATACGGATATTTATACCGTTTCCAAGCTATTGGGCCACAGGCATTTAAAGACGACCGAGATTTACGCAAAAGTGATCGATAAGAAGAAGATAGAAGCAGCGAAGCGGATACCGGAATTGATATAGAACTATTAGGATGCCTCTCCGGCATCCTCTCATTTTATCTTCCGATGCGTGCATATGTTCCTGCGTGCGGCATATGGCAATCAGTATGTTATGAGTTTTTGTATACAATGCGTCCTTAAGTAATCAGCTAACAACCTGGGCGCATTTTATTTTTGTCCGGTTGTATATGAATTAATCTCTAACACTTCAATCTACAACCGCAATCAAAAAAATACGTCCCCTATGGTGCCTGAAATATTACATGAGCTACGTGAAATCAAGCAACTCCTTGCTCTCAACAAAAAGATGTGGACTCTGGAAGACTTCTGTGCTTTCACCGGACTTTCCAAACAGTATGCCTATCATCTTACCTCTACGAATAAGGTAAAATTCTATCGGCCATTCGGCAAGAAAATCTATTTCGATGCTGAGGAAGTTATTGAGTTTCTAAAACAGAATCAGGCCACTGATGTTGCAGAGTTAAAAACAAAACTGAATAAATATTTTCTTAATAATTAATCTTTCATTACAATGACAACGAAAATCAACATCGACAAGGCCGCGTTGCTGCGGGCCAGCAATCACGGTCTTAACTTTTACAGCTTCGTGATGCCTCAATTAAAAATGCTGAAGGAAGGGGAGGTCTGCGAAAACACATACAACCCTTTTTACCCGGATAAAAACCCATCTTTCAGCATCTACTTCTCCCCCAAGATGGGGCGGTGGATGTTTAAAGACTATGGTGGGGCGCCGGATGGCAGGGAATATTCCGGCGATGTGTTCGACTTCGCGGGACTCTATTATGAAATGGCGGGGCTGAAGCTAACGTTTGGACAGAGGTTATTTAAAATAGCGGAAGACCTCGGCATCGACCCGCAAACAGTGAAGAGCAAAGCAAGGAGCTATGCAGGTAACATAGCTGTGGGGTTCAGGAAACTGAACGCCAAAGACCATGCCAGGGAGGTTGGCTTTAATCTTCTTTCGGACGAGTATTCAGGCTGCATAGCTGACGCACATTCCTACTTTTCCCATTATGGGATCAGTGAGGACGTTTTGCTGCGGTATAATGTCAAGGCTGTAAAGCGATACCTCTATATAGATAAGGATGGCGTTCTTCAGTCGAGGAACTGTTCTGATGCGCTGGTCATTGCTTACGAGGACGTGTATGGTGCCAAAATCTATCAACCATCTCCCAAAAAGTTCTGGTATATCGGCAAAAAGTCCCCGGACTATATCTTCGGTTTCAACCAACTACTTGCCCGGAACAGGCGATCTGGCTATGACCAGCAGGAAACCTTAATTATAACCGGCGGGGAAAAGGATGTGCTGACGCTAACCAGCCTGGGTTTCGATGCCGTTTGCTTCAATAGTGAAACAGCCGGAATTCCCAAACTTGCAACGGATGTACTATTCCATTGGTATAAACGGATAATTGTGATGTACGATAATGATCCGACCGGATTAGCCAGTACCATTAAGGTGGTAAAGCGCCTAAAGGCGGATTTCAATGTTGCCGGTTTCAAATGGGGATCTAACCTCAAAGAGGCCGGAGGTAAGGATGTATCTGACTATATCAGGCTGAAGCTGGATATCGACTTATTGAGGGAACAAATTGCCTGCTGCGAAGGTGAGGGCGATACGGAAGACCAGCCCACCTTAATCGATGGGTCGGAGGTGCCAGACATGAAAGTTCCCGCGGAGGCATACACGCCGCATATCCCGGAGGAAGTGTACCGTGACCTGCCGGAGTTCTTCAAACGGCTGTGCGATCAGTTCCCGGACCGAACGGACAAGGATATTCTGCTTTTATCGGCATTGGCTGTTGTAAGCTCGTTCTTTCCAAGAGTTTACGGTGAACATGCCCGGGATAAGGTGGGTTCGAACATCTATCTCTTTGTATCCGGTCCCTCGGCCGCAGGTAAAGGTGTGATGGCATGGAGTCGGAGGCTCGGAAACAAAATTCAGGCCTATCTTGCTCAGAAGTTCATTACCGAAATGGCGAATTACGAAGCTGAACTAGCTGCATATAGGTCAGACGGTAATCCCGATACGCCGAAGCCTCTGAAGCCACAGCAGCAGACGATGTTTATTCCTGCCAACTGCTCTGTTTCAAAGATTATCCAATTCCTGGGCGCCAATCAGAATTTCGGGGTGATCATGGAGACCGAGGCAGATACATTGGCCGCAGCATTTAAAAATGACTGGGGCAACTTCAGTGACGTCCTGCGAAAGGCATTTCACCATGAAACGGTGTCGTTGGCACGAAAGACCAACGATGAATTCATCGAGATCGAGCGTCCGCACTTATCTGTGGTATTAAGCGGCACTTTTAATCAGGTTGGCAACCTGCTGGACAGCGTGGAGAATGGTCTTTTTAGCCGCTTCCTGTTCTACGAGTTCCGGTCCTCCCAACAATGGAAAAATATGTATATCCAACAGGACGGAAGCAGCGAACTGGCTGACTTGTTCGACGAGGCGGGAAGCCAGATACTTAACTGGTGGGAACGGTACTATGACGGTGAAGACTGTATAGTGCGCCTTCAACAGCAACAAATCGACAGGCTCAACCAGTATTTTGCACAGAAGCTGGAATACTTTATCAGCGAACATGGCGACCCTATTGGCGCGAATATCAAGCGGGCTGCATTAAGCTGTTACCGTATAACCATTATACTTACGGTTGTGCGGCATGTGGTGAGTGGTCAGCAGCTTCCGGAGGCTTTGTCCGTTGAGGACGCTGATTTCAATAGTGCCCTAGGCATCGTGGATACATTGAACTACCATTTGCAAAAGACTTACAGCAGGCTGGAAAATTCGTCCAAGAGCTCGAAGCTGAAGGCGCAACCCAGGGCACTTTATGATGCCTTGCCGGAGGAGTTTTCAAGGCAAGAATACAATGGCATTGCTGAAAAACTGAAGATCAAATACAAGACGGCGGAACGTTATCTCGAAGTCCTTTTCAGGGAAAAGCTGCTGGAGCGATACGAGCAGGGGGAATACCGGAAATTGTAAACCCCCGGGTTCCTCCGTTTCCCACAAATCCCCTGTTTCCCCAAGGCAGGGGATTTTTATGCCCGTTCAGTTCGCGGGGTGTCGATAAAAAGTTTTTTGCGTTATAGCGCAATGCTTTACATTTGATATGGTCGTATTAGACCACGACTACCCCGTAAGCCATGCTTTTGTCAGCCTATAGCGGCCTGATACGCCATTTGCCATACCTCGACCAGGCCTTCGAGACGAAGAAAGAGACTTGGTATCGGGAGCAGTATCAGAAGTACCCTGAATTCAGCCAATTCCTGAAGGAGGTATTTTCCAATGACGATGTTGCCACCTTTTCCCGGCAGGATCTGTTTAACAGGGCAGACGGGGACATTAAGATCGCCGTCTTTTCCATCATCTTTTGGGGATACCCGCGGAATATGCGAGGGAATACGTTTGAATCCATCTTAAAAGCATTGCCGGATATTGAAAGGTTACTTTCAGAAAGCCGGGCTCTGAACACTGTTCACTATACGGCAATCTGCCAGCGGCTTAAAGGATCGGGGATTGGGTTGAGTACGTTGACCAAGTTGCTGTACTTCTTTGGCTTCACCCTAGAAGGATGCCGGTGTTTAATATTGGACAGCCGGATCGTAGATGTGCTCAATGCGGGAACATTTGCTGAGCTGACGATGCCGGGCTTCATAACGGAATACAACAAGGAGAAGGCGTATCCTATCTATCTTCGACTAATGCACGGGCTATCAGAGAAAAATGGCTATCCTGTGGATCAGCTAGAATTATTCCTCTTTCAATTTGGGCGGAATCTGAAGGCTGCCATCGCATAAGCAAGCCCAATAATTTTACCGGTAATCGTTGTATTATCTCGCAGGAGGGAGGATGTTTATGCAAACAAAAACCCAAATAAATGCACATGAACACCCTAAACATGACACGTACTTACGGTCGAAAATCTAGCTCCATTCTGTTACTTCTGCCAATGATTGCCATCTATTTTTCTAGTTGCTTAGATGGGATGCCCAACAGGCTTGTTGGACATACTTATAGAATTGTGCCGGTGAATTCAGAATTTAAGATGAAACTAGGTATGAATATGGCGACCATTGAGCATGAGTATACGTCCAACCACGAAGTGCTCATCACAACCTATATCGGAAAGAAGGCGACAAAGAAGGAAAGCATGGCTTATTCGCTCGATGACTCAATCTACAAGTTGGATAACGAACGATATGATGTATCGTTTGATCGGGATACTGCGGTATTCTCCGTGAACGGGGACGTGCTGTTCAGGCTGGATCCGATGAAGTAGAATTCGGTTTGCGAAGCGGCTAAATAGCGGGTATTATATGGCGAAAGCGTCTTGTAATACTCGCTTTCTTTGTTTACATTTGGGAAAAGCCATTTTTCCCATGAACCAACGAGTAATTCTCCAGTCTTATTACAATAGCGGACGCGAGCAGAAATTTGACAAACAGATAAAAGGTATTTTTCAAAAGTGGGGCGAGACGATACTGGATAGGGACGGAAAATATTTTCAAGTAACCATAGCAATTGTCCTCAGCGACGATGGAAACGTGTATATAGGCCCACCCGAATCGATGTCATTAGCCAGTAACTAAGGTTCGATATCTTCAGCACTTACAATAGCGGCATATGGAAGAAGAAAGAGATTCCAGGCAGGACTTCAGTCAACTTGAAGATGTAGTTCTACATATTGATCCTGGATTCGTACACCGTAGAAAAATTGAGGCTATTCTTGGGGAGAATGGGTCAGCAATAATTAACAATGAAATAGCTAACATTCCACTTAATACTCCCGAGTGGACAAAAGAAGTCAAAATTGATCACATCTATGCTCGTATAATTCTCGACTATTGCAAAATATTAGGTATAAGGACACTCGAGGATTGCATAATTAATCGCAACGGACTTTTAATGTGTTCTATCGAGGAATTTTTGCCGACTGAAACAGTGTACAATTCAGAGAGAGCAATCAGCTTCATTAAATTGAAATCAGACGTGGATGCTGTTGTCCAGCTAGAATATTCTGTGAATAAAATATCTTCTGATACATTGAAATCCGGATTAAGTAATGGTGGAGAATTCGGAGTAGTCGCAGAATTTCGAAAAATGACCCCCTCAGGACCGATTCTTCATCCTATATTAATCGGCTTCCCCTATCTACTTTCACGACGTACCGGGGAGTTGCTATGGCGGAGATATTCTGACTTTTATCAGTTGTTTGTAGATGACTTTGATGAGTTCTCAAAAGTCAAAGGAATCCCAAGCCCTAATGATAGTCAACCAATGCAATGGATCAAAGAAAGCGTATTTAAGGAATGCCTTAGAAAGATTCTTGGGGATGCCACGAATAGTGATTGGGGGGGTGAGACTTCCGATTACTTTTCATCCCATGTACATATAGATGGGAACCGATTTTCCTGTGCATTTCTATTAAAGGGGCCTAGCAGCTTTCGACCCATGACGCTAAATCACCTTGGAAAGAACAATGACCAAATTGTCCGGCTTTCGAAAGAGCCTGCAGATATTTTGGTTGTGCAGCATTCTCATGATATACTTCCGGCAGTTCGAGAGACACTAAAGGTTTTTGCGACGCAACCGTCAAATCCAAGACATTATTGTTTGATGGATGGACGGGATTCATTGCGATTGCTAAAGGCCTATGATTTGTTTGATTGGGCAATATCAGAATCTAAATTGTATAACAATGATGACTAAAGAAGACATTTCTGCACTTGAGCGATCTATTAAGGAACAATCTGATAATATTTACTCTATTTCATTTAACTACGTAATGGGGGAGATGCATGGTACGCGTAATGAGGAGAAGGATGAAGAAGATGAAGACGAAGAAAATAAGCTGTACTATAATTTGCAAACACTGTATCTGAAGATTAGGTGTTACTTAGAGGCCAAAAATCTCCTGAATTATTTGAATGCTTTTGTCGAAAAAATTGCACCTTTTATTGAGAATAAGAGGGAAGCATTGCAGGTTAGCGGACCTTATATGTCAGATGGAGATCCTTATTTGACTGCTTGGTCTGAAATGAATACTTTCTTGGTGCCCTTTCCTGTTTTTGAAGACAGATATAAAAAGAAGAAGGATATAAGTTTTGTCGAGGAGATTTTAAAAAACTCTGGCCGACTTATTACTCACCGGGGGGTGTCTGTGAAAAATGAGGCTGATATTTATAGAGAAGTTAAATGGTTTTTGGAAATCCTATTTCCGTCTATTCGGCAAATAGAAAAAGCAAGATTTATTCGAAAGTTCAAAACCTACCATCCTGACATTTTAATTCCAGAAATAAAAGTTGTAATTGAATATAAATTGATACGGGAAGGGAGAAATATCGACGATTATGTAGATCAGGTTAAGACTGATGCAAATAACTATGAAGGAGATTCAGAGTTTGAGATATTCTACGCGGTATTCTTTATTATTGGCAAGCCGGTTACTAAAAAGGCTGTGCTTGAAAGTTGGAAAGAAAGGAAATTTCCAGACAACTGGCATCCTATAGTGGTTATGGAATGATTTGTAACCTGGAGGTTTATTAAGGCCTGCAATTTTGGACTTTCTAGCTGATTGTCACGAATCTGGTGATAAATTTCTCTGAAAAACTTGAAGTACAAGGTTAAAAATGGAGTTAAGATAGGTAGAGCTGCTTTTGATCTTTCCGAATATTTATTTCCTTGACTTTGTATTTCTTTAGATAGTCGAGGATCGCCTTTTCAAGATTCAAGATACATTGGCAGAGATTCGACCAGTTTTTGAACGCAAAAGCATTTGACTCTTTATATACACCGGCGGGCTCATTGCTAGACGCGTTGCCGATTAGACCAGTTTCAAGAATACCGGATTTCAATAGTATGACTTTCTGGCCAGTCAAGTCGGTTCTCCGATGGTCGACGATCCCGGACGTGTGAAAATCTAAGAGTTTATCAGCAATAGACTTCGGTAAAAAAGGATTATCGATAAAAGGCTTGCAGGGCAGCAACTGGTTGGAATGCCCATCAAACAGAATCAAGGCATTGTCTAGATCGCCGATTCCATCCATATGGGATGTATCTATTATGGGAAGTTCAAACAATGTCGAATACTGATTATAGGAGAAGGAGCCTGTAGGCCTGAGGTCCTTTATAAAACTGATCCAGCTGTCTTGTTGATGCAGCATCTTTAACAGCTCGGTAATGACATCGATTTGTTTATTGATGAACTGGTTACTGGCAAAGCGTTGGTTGTTTCTATATGAGATGAAGACGGAGGCTATGCTGACTGCCAGAGAGAATAAGGAAATGAGAATAGGGGTGTTCATAATTCATGGTTTAGTGAAAAAAAGGGTGAACTGTACTGTACGAAGATAACCATCTAAGTTTCGTATATGTCTCCTCTTCTGTGCGGCCAATAGTTAAGTGGGTGGGAATGATTGTGAAAAGGTGCCTGAATTGGAGATGGTGGCGCTGTAAGTAGCCTGATTTCCGGTTACTAATCTGGGACTAATTTCGGTGAAACCCGCATCCAATGCGGAAAAGTAAATTCTGCATTGGGAAGTAGCGTTATAGACTGAAAATCAGGTGTTTTCACTCCTTCTAGTTGTTGATTTTATCCTTTTATTTGCCTTTATTTATGCTTTTTGTGGTGGTAATCTGGTTGCTACTTTAAAAAGTAGTGACCACAGGTGTGGGTTATCGTTGAAAGGAGGCGTCTAAGAATGTAAACTTAATCTTAACATAATGGAATTTAAAATCATTACGTCAATTGCATTGGCAATCCTTGCAACTGTAATATTTCTAGTCGGAAAACAGGAGCTAAAACCTGTTGCTATCATAATTTTCATTGTGATAGTAGGATTTATTTGGGTGAAGGATGCCATCAAAATGAGTAATAATGATGAATACCAAAAGGCTTTGATTCTATTAGGTGGGGTAGGGGTTACAATTATTGGATGGTTTTTGACGGGCTACTTTAATAATGAAAATGAAAAAGTCAGAAACAGGTTAAGTATTGAACAATCAATAGGCCAGGCTAAGCGAGATTTGCGAGTCAAATTCTTATTGGACGCCTATTTTAGATTGGAAAACGCAGATTTTAGAGATTCGACACCCGAAGGCCAACAACCCAATCGGTTCGACTATATTTATTTAAAATATGCGGAATCCGCATTAACTTCAATTCAATTGGTCGGGAGCGATACACTCGTACAACTGGCTAATGCATATATATTATCTGGAGGAAAGCAGCACTTTGACGAATTATTGAAGTTGTTAAGAGATGAATTGCGTAGCGAATTGAATTTGTCCAAATTGCCCAATACCAATGACTTTAAGCCCTCAATTTACAGAACCTACCGGAAGCTTAATGCGCCAGATCAGCTAACGCCCGAGCAGCAAATGCAATTAACCACTAGATTAAGCGAATTCCAGCGAGAATTATTGAAATGATTTATGCGGGAATGCAAGGCGAATCGAGTAGATTGTTCCGGTAAATTGCTAAAATAACAAAGTAAGATTAATTCGATACTTACAGAAGTTGTCTCTCAAAGGCATTAGAGTTAATAATTTTCTATATTCTATTTTATTCAGAGCACCCCCCTTCGCCCTCATTGACAGCCAATCGCCAACTGTAATGATATAGTGATCATACAGTTTCACATCAATTAGGTTAAAGCGCCTCTTTTACCTTTTTTGTTGTTTCTATACCGACAATACTGGGTTTTAAGTACCCAGAGGGATGATTGTTAGCGAGGATGACGGATGAAGCGAGGGAATGAAGCGCGAGACTAACAATCAATTGTACATCAATTAGGCAGCCTATCCTGGTGGCGGTACAAATTACCCTGTAGCCAATTACTTTATGCCGGCTATTTAAAAAGAAGGCCATAACCTGCTCCTGTAAATTGATAAGTTCTTTGTTCCAAACAGAAAGTATAAAGTCGCCGGCTTTGACGGTAGATTTCAATAACTTATTGTATTTCACGCCCGGCTTATAATGGATGGACAATTCGGAAGCAGCCCACTCTCCTTGTACTTGTAGTAATCTTTGTCTTTTGGATAGCATATATGGTAAGGTGAGACCAGAATGCCGGTCGGGATGATGAATTATTGATTATTCTTGTTCTCCACCTGATGGAGAGAAAAAGCGGCTTCTATTAGTTCTTCAAGCCGCCTGCACCGATATAAAAGGGTAGCACGATCTTCCGGATCGCTGTATTGAACATTGTCAGAGATAATAGCTGCCTCATACCATGTCCATAAGATGTCACGAAGCTCCGATAAGGAGAAATCTGCAAAGAAACGGTCAATCACTCTAGTCGGCTCGGCATTCGCAATTAAGGATATTGGCTTGTTGTAGAAGTCGGGATGATCCATAAAACGGTATATATAAGTGAGTATTATTTTTAGCTCAGTGGGAATATCTTTATTGACTTAGTAGCAGGACTGTGTACCGTGTATGATGTTGTTGCTGACACTGCCCTGTTCTTCGTGAATGGCGATCCGATAAAACATGGAGCCAGTCTTGACAAGACGGTTTGCGGAGAATGAAGGCAAATAGCCGATTTATTTCCAGCTTGAGTCACTGACCTTATAGGACAGAATTATATTGCCCCAACAAGCCCTAATTTAAGTATAAACACCTAGTCTATGGAGGAAATGATCAGGAACGCTTTATATGGCGCAATAACTTAATGGGTTTTCTAGTTTATTGAAGCATTAACCTCTAAACCTATGTCTTACTTTATTCATGATGGGACAGGGCAGCTTGGTCCTTTCACTATCGAAGAACTAAAGGGGAAAGGCATCTTGAGCACAACTCCAGTCTGGAAGGAAGGTTTAATCGACTGGGTTCAAGCCTCCTCTCTGGATGAATTGAAAGGTATATTTATTCAGTCGCCTCCTACGTTTAAAATTCAAAATTCTCCGTCTCGTCTACCATCTTCTCTAATTTCGATTACAGAGAAGATCGGTTTTAAATTGGGCAAATTTCTTGGCTGGAGTGGATTAATTTTAATTTTGCTTCTATTGGGAGTATTTTTATACAATAAAGCGCATACTCCTGCCTACTATACCAGTACCAGCGCTTCTATCCTGGACCCAGAGCGCTCCTACCCAAAGGCATTTTTAGTCGCCAATGGAACATATCATCCTAATTTTTGGGGAACTAAGGAGGAAATTGATGGAACTGTGACTAACAAAGCTACTCACACGAATTACAAAGACGTTCACGTAAGCGTGATCTTCTACAGTCAAACGAATAGTGTCATTTCTACGCAGGAGTATATCCTGTATGACTACTTTCCTTATGGCTCAACAAAAGCATTTTCTTTGAAGGTTGACAAACCTGCCGCCGCAGCTACTTGTGGATGGATAGCAGTCGGGGCCACTTATTACTAAACCGTAAAAATATTTGCCATGCCGATAAAATCGCTTATCCCATTTGTTTTAAGTCTTCTCTTAGTCGCTGGCGTTAAGTCAGTGCCTGTTGTAGAAAAGATCGAGTATGTCTATGTCTGTGAAGGCCCCAGATCAGTTGTCTATCATCGGTCGGAAGATTGCAGCGGATTGTCTCACTGCTCAACAAGAACTTATAAAGTGACTTTGGAGGAAGCTGTTAAAATGGGTAGGA
>Ga0268264_10002416_pt1 | contig 16433 bp, 17 predicted proteins | sample KBSSwiS32_FD_190357 | JGI IMG/M metagenome (GOLD analysis project Ga0268264, IMG submission 190357) | Switchgrass rhizosphere microbial communities from Kellogg Biological Station, Michigan, USA - KBS Switchgrass S3-2 (SPAdes) (version 2) | ecosystem: Host-associated > Plants > Roots >...
AGGCAGGGCGCACCTTTCCGGTGGTACGCCCTGCAAATTGAAGTAAACAGGATATCGGCGAAGGATTCAACCTGTTACCGATGTCTTGAGGTCGAGGTGTTACCTATGTCCTGAAGGCCGGACAGCATGCTGCGCCCCTACATCCTGGGCCGGTGGAAGCATGCCCCCCCACCGGGATTTATGGCCTCCCTCCCCCCGGATCCCTCGCCCTCGCTCGGGATGACTTGGGGGAGGTTTCGATCAGTTCGCCATCTTCTTGGCTTTGGCTTCCGCTTCTTCGATCGCTCCGACGTACATGAAGACGTCGTCGGGGGAGGTGGTCCCACTTGCCGTCGCAGAGCTCTTCGAAGGAGCGGATGGTGTCTTCGCGCGAGCAGTAGATGCCCGGGTAGCCGGTGAAGACTTCGGAGAAAGGGAAGGTCTAGAGGAGGAAAGCTCGATCTTCCGGGCGCGGCGGACGATTTCGCCCGCGTGCCTTTTCAGGATGCCTTCTTGAGGCGTTCGAGAAGCCAGAGGTTCACCAAGGTCTCCGGGAGGAGACCTTGACGCTGAGCCTGCGTTTCAACCTGTGTGTAAATATCCGGCGAGAGGGTCACTCGCCGTCGACGCTCGGCCCGTACTTCCAGGTCCACCTCTCGGGTCTCGCTCCAGTGGTCGGCCAGGCTGTGGGTATCCCAGTATTCGCCGATTTCAGCGATCGAGGCCGCATCTGAGATGCTGCTCTTGTCCTCAATTCCGCTCATGGCTTCGTCGTTCTTTCTTATCCATGTCCCGCGCGCTCAGAATCAAAGCCCGTCCATGGGGTTTGAGGATGAAGAAGACGACAACGTACCGCCCCTATCAGTCTGGCCGGTCGCCGCGTAGACATCCTCGCCAGCTCGAAGGCCGCCTTCCACGAAGCGAAATCTCGGTCCGTTAAAGAAGACTTCCTCGGCCTCATCCGTGGAGATGCGATGCTTGACGGACAGCTTCTCGACGATCTCTGGAAGCCAGATGAAGCCATCAATGAACATCACGCCCGCATCCACTTTTCAGTATATCACCCCGGTCCTGCTGGCTCAGTTCGCCAACTGCTTCTGCATCTCCGCCCGGGCAATCGCCTTCTGCCGCCCCTCAAACTCCGCATCCGTCAGCATCGGCAACTCCCGTGCCGCCGCCAAGGCCACCTCTGCTTTACCGCGATCCAGCTCGTCGAGCCTCTTCGCGCCTTCGGTCAACAGGGTCAGCTTGTCCCCCACCATCTGGGCGAAGCCGCCGTCGACGTAGAGGGTCTGCTTGCCTTCCGGGGATTCGACGCGGAGGACTCCGATGCCCATTTCGAAGAGGAAGGGGGCGCGTTGGGGCAGAACTCCGACTTCTCCGTCCCAGGCGGGGAAAACGACGGCGGTCGCTTCCGTTTCCAGGACGGCGCGTTCTGGGGTGATGACGCTCAGGTGGAAGGTTCCGGCCATGGGGTGCTCCCTGCTTCGCTTGGGTCGAACAGTGGGGCGCAGCAAGCGGCGCCCCTACGTCTGGTGGGAGAACGTGCTCCCCCACGGGATTTGAGGCCTCCCCCCCGGATCCCTTGCTCTCGCTCGGGATGACTTGGGGGGAGGATTTGATCAGTTCGCCATCTTCTTGGCTTTGGCTTCCGCTTCTTCGATCGCGCCTACGTACATGAAAGCGTCGTCGGGGAGGTGGTCCCATTTGCCGTCGCAGAGCTCTTCGAAGGAGCGGATGGTGTCTTCGCGCGAGCAGTAGATGCCGGGGTAGCCGGTGAAGACTTCGGCGACGAAGAAGGGCTGGGAGAGGAAGCGCTCGATTTTGCGGGCGCGGCGGACGATGACTTTGTCGTCTTCCGACAGCTCGTCGATGCCGAGAATGGCGATGATGTCCTGGAGGTCGCGGTAGCGCTGGAGGACCACCTGGACGCGGCGGGCGACTTTGTAGTGGCGCTCGCCGATCAGCTCGGGGGCGACGATGCGCGAGGAGCTGGCGAGCGGGTCGACCGCGGGGTAGATGCCTTTTTCCGAGATCGACCGTTCGAGGTTGACGGTCGAGTCGAGGTGGGCGAACGCGGTGGCCGGCGCCGGGTCGGTGTAGTCGTCGGCGGGGACGTAGATCGCCTGGATCGAGGTGACGGCGCCGCGGACGGTCGAGGTGATCCGCTCTTGCAGCTCGCCCATCTCCGTGCCGAGGGTCGGCTGGTAGCCGACGGCCGACGGCATGCGGCCGAGGAGCGCCGAGACTTCCGAGCCCGCTTGCGAGAAGCGGAAGATGTTGTCGACGAAGAGCAGCGTGTCGACTCCGGTCTGGTCTCGGAAGTACTCCGCCATGGTGAGGGCGGAGAGGGCGACGCGGAGGCGGGCTCCCGGCGGCTCGTTCATCTGGCCGAAGACCATGACGGTCTGGTCGATGACGCGCTTGCCGGTGTTGCCGATCTGCGCTTCCTGCATTTCGAGCCAGAGGTCGTTGCCCTCGCGGGTCCGCTCGCCGACGCCCGCGAAGCAGGAGTAGCCGGAGTGGAAGCGCGCCAGGCGGGCGATCAGCTCTTGGATGATGACCGTTTTGCCGACGCCGGCGCCCCCGAACAGACCGGCCTTGCCGCCGCGGACGAGCGGGCAGAGCAGGTCGATGACCTTGATCCCGGTCTCGAAGATCTCGGTCTTCGAGGAGAGGTCCTTGAAATCGGGCGGATCGCTATGGATCGGCCGGAAGGCCGTCGCGGTGACCGGGCCGAGGCCGTCGATCGGCTCGCCGACGAGATTGAACACGCGGCCGAGCGTTTCGACGCCGACCGGAACCTGCACGGCGCTCCCGGTGTCGAGGATCTGCGCGCCGCGCTGGAGACCGTCGGTCGAGCCGAGCGCCACGGCGCGGACGCGCCCGCCGCCGAGGTGCTGGGCGACCTCGCACCAGAGCGTTTCGTTCGTCGTCTCGCCGAGCACGGTGCGGGAGAGATCGACCTTGAGCGCGTTGTAGATCGAAGGGAGCTGATCCTCCGCAAACTGCGCGTCGAGGGTCGAGCCGATGACCTGGGTGACGGTGCCGAGATTGTTACTCATCGTTCGCAAGCTCCCGAAGGTGTGCTCATATCTTTAGGCCGCTGTTGTATCAGGCCAGCGCGTTGGCGCCGCCGACGATGTCGAGCAGCTCCATGGTGATCGCGGTCTGGCGGGCGCGGTTGTATTCGCGGGTCAAGGACTTGATCATGTCGCCGGCCGCGTCGGTGGCCGCCTTCATCGCGACCATCCGGGCGACCTGCTCGGAGACCACGGCGTCGGTGAACGCCTGGAACAGCTGGACGCGGACCGAGGCGGGAAGCAGGCTGTCGAGCAGCTTCTGCGGCTCGGGGGAAAACTCGACCTGGCCGGTCGGCGCAGCGGTGGCTTCGCCCTCCGCTTCCTTCCGCGCGAGCGGCAGGAGCTGGACGACCACCGGGCGCTGGGTGCCGGTCGAGACGAACTTCATGTAGGAGACGTAGGCGGCGCTGATCTCGCCCTTGATGAAGCTGTCCATCAGGGCGTTCGCGATCGGCTCCACCTGGTCGAAGCGGGGAACGTCGCCGACGTTCGTGATCTGCTCGACCATCGGGCGCTTGAGGAACCGGAAGTAACCGATCCCCTTCTTGCCCGCCATGTGGACGTCCACCTGGTGGCCCACCTTCTCCTGGGTTTCGAGATGCTCGATCGCGACGCGCAGGACGTTCGAGTTGTAGCCGCCGCACAGGCCGCGGGTGCTGGTGATCGCCACCAGCGCCGTCTTGTTCGCGTCGTTCTCTTTGAGCAACGGGTGCTCGACCTCGCCGGAGGCGGCGACCGCGCTCGAAAGATCCGCCACCAGCTCGGCGAGCTTCTGGTTGTACGGTTTGGTCGCGACGGCCCGGTTGTAGGCCGCCTGAAAACGCGCGGTCGCGATCAGCTGCATCGTCCGCGTGATCTTGCGGATGTTGCGGATCGACTTGCGTCGTTTGACGAGGACTCGCCGGTTCGCCATGGTGGATTCCTGGGCTTATCTCTAGCGCGCTTTGGCGGTTAGGCCGCGGCGGCGGCGGCCGCTTGGAGCGATTTGAGGAAGTTCGGCTTGAAGTTGTTCACCGCCGTGCGGATCTTGCCGGCCAGCTCGTCGGGCAGCTCACCCGTCTTCGCCAGCTGGTCGAGGATCTCCGGGGATTCCTGGCGGACGTGCTTCAAGAGAGCGGATTCGAACGGCAGGATCTGGGCGACCGGCAGATCGTCGAGCAGACCTTGCGTCGCGGCGAAGATCGAGACCACTTGCTCCGACAGCGGATAGGGCTGGTACTGCCCCTGCTTCAGCAGCTCGACCAAGCGCGCGCCGCGATCGAGCTGGCGCTGGGTGGCGGCGTCGACTTCCGTGCCGAGCTGCGAGAACGCTTCGAGCGCGCGGTACGAGGCGAGGTCGAGACGGAGCGAGCCGGCGATCTTCTTCATCGCTTTGCGCTGGGCGTTGCCGCCGACGCGGGAGACCGAGATGCCGACGTTGACCGCGGGGCGGGTGCCGGCGAAGAACAGGTCGGGCTCCAGGTAGATCTGGCCGTCGGTGATCGAGATCACGTTGGTCGGAATGTAGGCCGAGACTTCGCCTTCGAGCGTTTCGATCACCGGCAGCGCGGTCATCGAGCCGCCGCTGTCCGGGAAGCGGTGGACGCGGTACTTGTCCTTGTCGGACAGCGTCGCGAGGAACGCTTCCGCCTTGTGCTTGCCGTGCGGCCGGTGGTAGAGGCCGTGGACGTCGTCGGGGCGGACGTCGGCCGGGGCGGCGAGCCCTTCCGGGTGCTTCTTGGCCAGATTCCGGTCCTTCGTGTCGGCCGGCGCGTCCTTTGCCACGATCGCGTACTCGTCGCGCAGCTTGACGGCGCGCTCCAACAGCCGGGAGTGGAGGTAGAACACGTCGCCCGGATAGGCTTCGCGGCCGGGAGGGCGGCGCAAGAGGAGCGAGAGCTGGCGGTACGACTGCGCCTGCTTCGACAGGTCGTCGTAGATCACCAGGGTGGCGCGCCCCTGCTGGTACATGAAGTATTCGGCCATCGCGGCGCCCGCGTAGGCGGCGATGTACTGGAGCGGCGAGGGGTCGGCGGCCGAGGCGGAGACGACGATCGTGTAGTCGAGCGCGCCGTTTTCGCGCAGCTTGTCGACCACGCCCACCACCGTCGACTCCTTCTGGCCGATCGCGACGTAAACGCAAATCACGTCGCCGCCCTTCTGGTTGATGATCGCGTCGACCGCGATGGCGGTCTTGCCGGTCTTCCGGTCGCCGATGATCAGCTCGCGCTGGCCGCGGCCGATCGGAATCATCGAGTCGATCGCCTTGACGCCCGTCTGCAGCGGCTCGGTGACCGGCTGGCGCTCGGCGATGCCGGGGGCCTTCCATTCGAGCGGGCGGCGCTCGGTGGTCGCGATGTCGCCCTTGCCGTCGAGCGGGCGGCCGAGCGGATCGACGACGCGGCCGATCAGCTTCTCGCCCACCGGCACGGAGAGCAGCTCGCCGGTGCGCCGGACTTCGTCGCCCTCGCGAATGCCTTTGTAGTCGCCGAGGATGACGATACCGACCGAGTTCTCCTCCAGGTTGAACACCTGGCCGGAGGCGCCGTCGGCAAACGTCACCCGCTCGCCGGCCATCGCGTTCGCGAGACCGTAAACCCGGGCGATGCCGTCGCCCACTTCGAGCACCGTGCCGGTCTCGGCGACGTCGGCGGCGCTGCGATACTGGCGGATCTCTTCCGTGATGACCGATGCAATCTCGTCGACCTTGAATCTCATTCGTATCTTCCTTAAACGCAACCCGAGAGACCCGGGCCGGTCAGTTTCTCGAAGCTTCTATGTCGCTTCCACGTACGACGTGCCGCCGACGATCTCGCTCGCCGCGCGCACGTCGAGACGGGCGCTGAAACGGGCGAGGGCGGAGGCGGCGGTGCCGTCGATCCGCTCGTCACCGGCGCGGACCACGACGCCGCCAAGCAGCGACGGGTTTACCTTTTCGGTGATCTCGATGGTCTTGCCGGTATAGGTGCCGATCGCCGCGGCGAGGTCCGCGCGCTGTACCTCGGAGAGCGGCCGGGCGGTCTCGACGGTCGCGCGCAAGATGCCGCGCGCCTCGCGGTACTCGGCCGCAAAACCGGCGACGATCGCCCGAAGCCCGGCGAGCCGCCCCTTGCGGCCGATCACCTGAAGGGCGTCGGTCAGCAGATCGCTCGCCCGGCCGCGGAAGATTTTTTCGATCGCCGCGGTCTTCTCCTTCGCGTCGACCGACGGGCTGGCGAGCCAGGCCTCGAGATCCGGCTGCCGATCGAGCAGCGTGCCGATCTCGGTCAGCTCCCCGGCAAGCGCTGCCGCCTCGTCCGGGCTCGTTTCGGTCGCCGCGTCGAGCAGCGCCCGGCCGTAGAGCCGGCCGAGGGCGCGCGCGTTGTTGTCGATTCCCTGGCTCATGGTTCGATTTCCTGGATCAAAGCGGGGCTCAGTGCGATGCGGGGCTGCCGCCGGAGACTTCGGTGCCGGCGGAAAGCCGGGCGATCGTGTCGGCAACCAGCTGGTCGTGATCCTTCGCCTGGATCTCGCGGCCCAGGATTCCGCTCGCGATCGCCGTCGCCAGCTGGGTGCTGCGGGCGTAGAGATCCTTGATCGCCGTGTCGGTCGCGATCTCGATCTCGCGCTTGCCACGCGCGATGATCGCCATCGCCTCGGCCTTGGCGTCCTCTTCGATCTTGCGCTTAAGGGCGTCGCCGTCGCGCTTGCCCTCTTCGACGATCGCCGACGCTTCGGCGCGCGAGGCGTTGATCTTGTCAACGTACTCCTGGAGCTTCGCCGCCGATTCCTTGCGGTCCCGATCGGCCTTTTCGAGCGCTTCGCGGATGAAGCTCTCGCGCGCCTGGAGCCCCGAGAGGATCGGTCCCCAGGCGTACTTGCCGAGCACGAACAGGACGAGACCGAAGATCAGGATCGTCCAGATCGCGTTGCCGACGTCGCCGGAGAACGGATTGACCGAACCGCCCTCCCCTGCGGCAACATGGCCCTCTTGGGCCATAGCAGGCATGAGCCCGCCGACGAACAGGAGGCTTGAGGCCAAGAAGAGACTTGTCTTACGCATCTTTCGCGACATTGGCGCGACCCTCGAATCTGAAAAGCGTGGAATCTCCCTTCTCTTGAAGGAGAAGGACTTCCGCGTTGATTCCCGCGGGCTCGGCCGGATCTTCCGGCCGGGCCTGCGAGAGCGTTCGCTCGAACGGACGGCTGCTAGAGAACCGCGAGCAGACCGACGATGACCGCGAACAGCATCGCGCCTTCGATCAGGGCGGCGGTGATGATCATGGCGGTCGAGATCTGGCCGTTCGCCTGCGGTTGCCGGGCGATCGACTCGACGGCGGCAGCGCCGATCCGGCCGATGCCCGCGGCGCCGCCGATCAGGGCGAGGCCGGCGCCGATCGCGCCGCCGAGCTTCCGGGCGCCGTCGGTGGTGATGAGAGTGTGCTCCGCCGCGGGAGCCGCGGCGACGCCGTTCTCGGCCTGTGCGGCCGCGGGGGTGGGAACCAGCATCAGGAGCATGCCGGTGGCCATCAGGATCAGCGCGAGGGTCGCCATCTTCTTGCTCATGTCGGATTCGTCCTTTCCTTCGTTCGCCTCGCGCCGGAGCCGGCTGGCGAAGTTTGTTTCTAGAGAGCTGCGAGAGTTCAAGAGTGAGCCGAGGCCGCCGCACCGTGCGCGGCGTCGTGGCTGGTTTTTTCGTGACTTGGGTGAGCGTCGTGCTCGTCGTCGTGGTGGAACACCACCGACTGGCCGATGAACAGCGCGGTCAGGAAGGTAAAGATGAACGCTTGGAGAAACGCGACGAAGATCTCCAGCATGTTGATCGCGACGGACCCCGCGACCGCCGGAATCGCGATGCCTAAGCCCGCGGCGCCCATCTTCGCCATCGCATTGACGATGAAGCCGAGCAGCACGGCGAGCAGCACGTGGCCGGCGAGCATGTTGGCGAACAGACGGACGGTGAGCGCGAAGGTTTTCGCCACGACGCCGACCAGCTCCAGCGGCACGAGCAGCGGCGCGAGCCACAGCGGTCCGGGCGAAAAGTGCGCGAGGTAACTCTTGCCGCCCAGGCGCAGGCCGTTGATCACCATCATCAGGAGCGTGCAGACCGCGAGCGAGCCGGTGACCCAGATGTTGCCGGTGGGGGTGCCGCCCAAATGCGCGCCGAACAATTTCGACACCGGCGCGATCGGCAGCAGTCCGAGCAGGTTCATGGTCAGGATGAAGAAGAACACCGTCCAGAGATATTTGATGAACCGGTCGGTGTGCTCTTGCAGGTTCGGGCGGGCGACCTCTTCGCGAATGTAGGTGCAGATCGTCTCGATCGCGTTGCCGAAACCGGTCGGGACCAGCGAACCGACGGCGTCCTTGGCCTTCCGCCGGGCGACCAGCGCCGGGACGAACAGGATCAGCAGCAGGCCGGCCGCGATCATCATCACGATCTGGTCGGAGAGAACGGTCATCACGCCGTGGGGAGTGAGCGGCCCGAGGTTCGCCGGCTGCTGCACCAGCGGATGCTGAACGATGTGCGAAAGCGGATTCTCCGCAAAGGCCAGCATCATCATCGTCGTCGCACTCATCGCGTCTCCGTATCCTCGGGCGGCGGTTCCGTCTGCCTTGCCGCTTGTCTCGCGGCCCCGAGGGCGAACCCTATGTCGAGCCCCAGAAGGGGCAGGTAGCTCAAAGCGATCCAAACCAACATCGGCCGCAGGGGCCAGTAACCGCGCCGGGCGAGGACTGCCCCGAGCACTCCGAACAGCACCACCGCGGCGAACCGCAGCCCCAGTTTCGCGAGCTCCGCGAGCCCACCAGGCACGTTCGCCGCCATCAGCCGGACGAACAGGACGGCTCCGGAGACAGACGCGAGCCAGCTGATCGCGCAACCGGCGAGCAGCCCCGCCGCCGCACCCTCCCCCGCGAGGAGCACGGTCGGCAGCCAGCCGATCGCCGCGCAACCTGCCGCGACCGCGGCGGAGAGGACGACGAACCGTAGGAGCGTTCGCGGTCTTTCGCCCGACCGGCGCTCAGACCGTGTCGCCACGATCCGAGGTTTCGCCTTCGGCGTGATCCGAGCGCTCGGCTTCTTTGGAGGCGAGCAGCGATTCGCGGACCAGGTTGTACGTTCCACCGATCAGACCCAGGGCGAGACCTATCAGAAGGCCCCACGGACCGCTGCCGTAATGGCGGTCCACCCAGATGCCGACCAGAGAGAAACCTGCGACCGCTGCCGCGAATTCGATTCCGACCCCCGAAGCGCGACCGAGAATGCTCTTCTGCTTGTCGTCTTCGGGCATCGGCGTCGCGAGGGGGAACGGACAAGGCCCGCACTTTGAGCGCGAGCGGTTCGGACTTGAGACCCCCATCCTCCGCGGCGGGCGGAGTGTAGCAACTCGGGGGGATGTGTTCAAGCCGCGGGTTGGGGAGGGGATGAAACAGTAGGGGGCGCAGCATGCTGCGCCCCCAGGACTACGTGCGAGAACCCCGGCTACAACGTCTAGCAGTTGCCGGCGCGGTGGCCGCAGATGGTGCTCAGGATCGAGGTGAAGCGGCTGTCGGGGACCGAGCTTCCCTGTACCAGCGGGGTGGTCGAGACGAAGCCGTACGAGGTGATGCCGATCACCCGGTTCGAGCCGGTGTTACTGCCGCCGGTCTGCCCCGAGGCGACGACGCCGAAGTTCTGCACCCACGGACCGCCCGAGGAGCCGCCGCGCATGTCGGAACCGTACTCCGCGGCATTCGGAGTGGACGCGCGCAGAGCCTGCGAGGTCACCTGGTGCATCCGCTCGCCGCTGTCGTGGTTCGCGGGGTAGCCGAGCAGGTGGGCGTGGTTCGGACGGAGCTTGAGCGTCTGGAAGCCGAGGAAGCCGGTGACGTTGCCGAGGATGTTGGAACCGATGTCGCGCGGCTCGATCATCGCGTAGTCGGCCGCGTTCGGGAACGAGGCGCCGCCAGAGAACCAGGTGCCGGTGACGATCACGTAGGCCCAATCCCAAACGCCGGCCGGGGCTACGCCGTTCCGGTAGGCCGGCACGAACATGAAGTTGGTGTAGAAGCCGCTGTTGCTGTTGTTGCCGCTGTGGACGCAGTGACCGGCGGTCAAGATGACGCGCTTCTTGATCGCGCTGCCTGAGCAGATGAAGTTGCCCTGGCCCGGAATGGTGAAGAAGAGCTTGCCCACCGTGAGGTAGGGGTAGGTGGTGGTCGCGGCGTCGGGGAACACGCGCGAGCTGGAGAACTGGGCGTTCAACGTGCCGAAGTTGTCGCCCTCGATCGCGTCGTACTCTTCGAGCGCGGCCTTGGCGGCGGCGAGCTCGGCGTCTTCTTGAGTGAACAGACGGGTCGCGAGCGTTGCGGCGAGCCGGCCCTTCGGCGGGGCGCCATCGGCTCCGGCGGGTGTGCCGTTCGCCTCGACCGCGTTGCCTTCGGCCTCCGTGGCGGTTGCCGCATCCGCCGAAACCTTCGGCAGCGGCAGCGGCCGGGCGGAGAGGATCCGCTCGGGAGTCCAGTACGAGAGGACGCTGGCCTTCTCCGCGTTCTCCTGGCTGGCCCAGTTGACCGCGGCGAACGCCGAAGCGGGTACCGCGAATGCCGCGATCGCCGCCAGGGCGGTCGCGATCGCAGTGAATCGAAGCAGCGTGCTGTTGCGCATGTCTTTGTTCCTCTTTCGCCAGAGAGCGCGCTCAAGCGCTCGTGAATGCAACGTTTGCGGCTTCCCGAAGAGCCCGAAAAACCATTGGGGAACTTGCCTTCTTGAGCTGACGGTATCCTACCTCCGGCGCCAACCTGATTGCGACGCCCAGAATGGGCGGGCCGTATGCTCTAGGAACCCTCAGGCGGAGAAACGAGACCTTTCGTTACGTCCATGTCCGAACTTCTGCGCGATCCCGATCTCGACCGGCTGGTCGAGCAACTGAACCAGGACCGGGAGAAGCCCGGCGCGGAGCCCAAGGCCGCCGCCGTTCCTCGCCTCGTTCCGGCGCGCCTGTCGCGGGTCGACGAAGGCGAACCGCTCGAAGCCCTGCTCTCCGAGATGACCCGCCGCGGCGCGAGCGACCTCCTGCTGGTCGCCGAGCGGCCGCCGTTCTTCCGGGTCGACGGCCGCCTGGTCGCCGCGGAACGCGCACCGCTCGACGACGCCGAGATCCGCTCTCTGCTTGCCGCCTATTCGAGCGAGCGCATCCGCCAGCTGCTCGAGACTGAAGGGTCGGCCGATTTCTCGCTCCGTCTCGCCAGCGGCGGCGGCGCGGGGTATCGCTTTCGGGTGAACGTCCACCGCCAGCGCGGCGGCCTCGCCGCGGCGATCCGGGCGCTGCCGACGAGCATACCGACGCTCGCGAGCCTGAACCTGCCGGGCGCGCTCGCCCGCCTGATCCAGCCGACGCGCGGTCTCGTCCTGCTCGCTGGACCCACCGGTTCCGGCAAGTCGTCCACCCTCGCGGCGCTGGTCGGCGAGATCGAGCGCACCCGCCCCTGCCACGTGATCACGATCGAGGACCCGATCGAATACGAGCATCCGACCGGGCGCTCGATCATCGAGCAGGTCGAGCTGGGCGCCGACACGCCGTCGTTCGCCGCCGCGCTCCGCGCGGCATTACGCCAGGACCCGGACGTCATCTTGGTAGGGGAGATGCGCGATCTGGAGACCGTCGCCACCGCGCTCACCGCGGCGGAAACGGGGCATCTGATCCTCTCGACGCTCCATTCGACCGACGTGGTTCAGGCGATCCACCGGATCGTCGATGTCTTTCCGTCCAGCCAGCAAGCCCAGATTCGCCACCAACTGGCGCTCTCGCTCAACGCCGTGGTCTGCCAGCAGCTCCTCCCCCGCGCCGACGGGGCGGGGCGGGTCCCGGCGGTCGAGATCCTGATGGCCACCTACCCGGTTCGCCACCACATCCGCAGCCAAAGCCTGCAGAAGCTCTACACCGAGATCACCCTCGGAAAGGCGCACGGCATGATCTCGTTCGAGGAATCGCTCGCCGGCCTGGTGCGCAGCCAGGTGGTCACCCTCGACGAGGCAAGGGTGAGAAGTCCCCACCCGGACGAGCTGGCGAGCCTGCTGCAGCGGTGAGGGGTTGCCGCAACACTGCGCTCCCCAGAGCGTAGGATGTGGGTCATGGCCAAGGCGAAGAAGCAGAAGAAGCCTTCGCGCCCGGCGTTTGCCGAGGCGGAGGGATTTCTGCGCGAATACACCGCCGGCATGAGCACCCGGGAGGTGCGCCGCCTGTTTTCGCGCGACGCAACCCGGGCGTTCGAGGTGCTCACGCGCGAGCGCCGGGCCGGCGAGCGGTCGCGCGACCCCGGCCACCGGTTCGTCGAAGGCTTTCGCCTCGCGTTCCTCGGCCTGTCGTACAAGCTGACCCCCGCCCGCCGGTTCCTGTTCGCAGCGTCGTTGCTCTCGGCTCTGCTCACGCTGATCAACTTTCAGCTCCACCTCGGCGGCAAGACCGTGAAGGTCGACTTCGGGGGGCTCTGGTTCTTCGTCTCGATCGCCGGCCTCTGCCTCCTGGTCGCCCTGGAGCTGGTCGATCGGATGGAGGTGCGCGACGAGCTGGAGGTGGCGCGCGAGCTTCAGGCGAGCCTGCTGCCGCGCGAGATCCCGCACCTTCCCGGCTACCGCTTCGCCCATTCCTACCGCACCGCGCGCGAAGTGGGAGGAGACGCCTACGACGTCTGCCGGCTGCCCGACGGCCGGCTCGCGCTGATGGTCTGCGACGCGACCGGCCACGGCATGGCGGCGGGGCTGGTGATGGCGATCGCCCATGCGACGATCGGCACGGCGCTCGATATCGACCCCTCCCCCGCGGCGGTCGCCGCGCTGATCCACCGAACCCTGCGCCGCAAGCGACGCCGGCACGCGTTCCTCACCCTGTTCTACGCCCTGCTCGATCCGGAGACCGGTACGGTCAGCTGGGTATCGGCCGGGCATCCGTTTCCGCTGCTCCGGCGTGCCGACGGAACGGTCGAGGAGATCGGCTGCGGCAGCCTGCCGCTCGGCGCTTCGGAGATCGTCGTTCCCCCGACCGGCGAGACCCGCCTCGACCCCGGCGATCTGCTGATCCTCTACACCGACGGGCTGCCCGAGGCGACGACCGAGAGCGGCGCCACGTTCGGCTACGACCGCCTGACCCGCCTGGTACAGCTGGGCGGCCCGGCGGCGGTCGTCCACGAACGGATCTCGCGCGCCTTCGCCGAGCACGTCACGGACGAGCCGCTGATGGACGACATGACGCTGCTGGCAATCGGCCGCGACGGAACGGAGGCGGTGGAAATACCTATGCCTCTGCCCACCCAGGCCGTTGGCCTGGGCTAACGTGACACGGCCCTTCAGGCCGTACAAGCGCTATGGCGGATTGATTTTTGCGGCCCGAAGGGTCGCGTCACGTTAGCCCAGGCTGAAGGCCTGGGTGGAAACCCCGCCCCTACGGCACCAACCGCCGCAGCAGCCGCTTCCAACTCCAGCGCGCTCCGACGCCCGCCTTCCGGCGGCGCCAGCGGGATTGGCGGGCTTCGGGGGCTCCCAACTCTTCGAGCAGGTCTTCGGTCGCAGCGCCGAGTGCGGGGAGGCGTTCCGCCGCGGCGGGGCGATGGCCGTCGAAGCGGGCGGGGAAGGCGAGGCGCGGCAGGCCGTCCGCGCCGCTCTTCACCACGCCGCGCGCCTGGGCTTGGGCGCTCGCGCGTGCCTCGGCCGCGGTGAGCACCGGACCGGCCGGCAGGTCGTGGGCGACGAACAGCTCCGCCCATTGCGCGCGGGTGCGTTGGCGGATCAGCCGTTCGAGCTTGCGGCGCAGGCCGGCGCCGCGGTCCAAGTGATTGCCGACCAGATCGGGGCGCTCGGCGGCGTGGCAGAAGCGGTGCCAGAAGTGCGGTTCGAGAAAGGCGAGCGCCACCTTTCTCCGATCGGCGGTCTCGTACGTGCCGTAGCAGGGAAGATCGCCGGTGAGCGCGAGCGGCTGGCCGACAGCTTTGGCGCCGCCCGCTTCCGCGGCCCAGCCGAGCAGGTTGGAATGGAGCGCGGCATCGAACAGCGAAGCATCGATCGAGGTACCCCGCCCGGTGCGCTCGCGTTGGAACAGGGCGGCAAGGATCGCCGAAACCGCGCTCCAGGCGCCGGAGAGGTCGGAGATCGGCGCCGCCGGTAGCGGCTGGGGGCCCGTCGGCGCGGCAACGATCGGCGCGAGCAGACCGGCCGCCGCCTGGTAGGTGAGGTCGTGACCCGCGCGCGGGGCGGCCGGGCCGTCCTGGCCCCAGCCGGAGAGGTTGCAGACGATCAGGCGGGGAAAACGCCTTTGCAGCTCCTCGCGGGTCCAACCCAGGCGCGCGAACGTGCCGGGGCGAAAGGTTTCGAGCAGCACGTCGGCGCGGGCGATCAGGCGATCCGCGACGTCGCGGCCGGACAGCTGCTTGAGATCGAGCGCGATGCTCTCGACCCCCGCGAGCAGAATGGCCGCCAGGGCGCTGTTGCCTTTCGACGTCGGCGGCGCGCCGCGCACGGGATCCCCCGCGCTCGGCTCTTCGACCTTGACCACGCGGGCGCCGAGATCGGCGAGCAGGCGGGCGGCGAGCGGGCCGGGGAGGTGGCGGGAAAAATCGGCGACCAGAACGCCCGCAAGCGGGGCGGAACCTCCGCCGGCTCCGGTAGCACCGGAGACTTCAGAGTCCTCGACCGGAGCGGCAGGCTCAGCCATCGAAACGACGCCCCCGCTACTCCCGCTCGAAGACCATTGCGAAACCGGTTCCGCCGGCCGCGCAGACGGTCAGCAGACCGAGGTTGCCGTTCCTGCGGCGAAGCTCGCACAGCAGCTGGGTGGCGGCCCGGGCGCCGGTCGCGCCGAACGGATGGCCGATCGCGAGCGAGCCGCCGGTGACGTTGAATTTGTTCAGATCGACGACGCCGAGCGGCGCACTGCGCCCCAGCTCCTCGCGGGCGAATTTCGCCGAGGCGAACCCTTTCAGGTTCGACAGGATCTGCGCCGCGAACGCCTCGTGCATCTCGACCAGATCGAGATCGGCGAGCGTCACCCCCGCCGCGTCGAGCGCCGCGGGCGCCGCGTACGCCGGCCCCTGCAGCAGCTGGTTGGCCGGATCGACCGCGGCGAAAGCGTAGCTGCGCAGGTAGCCGAGCGGCCGGTACCCGAGCGCTTTCGCCTTCTCCTCGGACATGAGAAGAACGGCCGAGCCGCCATCGGTGAGCGGGCTCGAGTTGCCCGCTGTGAGCGTGCCGTAGCGGCGGTCGAATACCGGTTTCAGCTTGGCCAAGGCTTCCATCGAGGTCTCTGCACGCACGCCGTTGTCTTTGCCCACCGGCCGGTCGTAGCCGGGAGGCGGAAAGACCGTCGCGATCTGCTCGGCGAAACGGCCGTCTCCTTGAGCGGCCGCCGCCCGGTGGTGGGACATCAGGGCGATCTCGTCCTGGGCGCGGCGGGAGATCGCGTTCTCCTTCGCCATCTTCTCGGCCGATTCGCCCATCGTCTGCCCGGTCGTGTATTCGGCGATCGCGGGGGCCACCGGCGCCAGATCCGCCGGCCGAAGCTTGGCGATCGCCGCGAGCTTCTGCGGCAGCGTCTTCGCCTTGGACAGCGCCATGAACATCCGTGACGCGTTTTTCGAGAACAGAATCGGCACGTTCGACAACGACTCCGCGCCGCCCGCGAGCACGACCTCAGCCTCGCCCGCGAGAATCGCTTCGGCGCCGAAAGTCATCGCCCTGTTCGACGAGGCGCACGCCAGGTTGACCGTGGTGCCCACGACGTCGTGCGGCAGCGACAGGCGGAACACCACCTCGCGGCCGAGGTTCGGGGCGTGGAGCGCCGGGATCACGCAGCCGAACACCGAGAGGTCGATCTCGGTCGGATCGATCCCGGTGCGCGCGACGAGCTCGCCGGCCGCGGCGCTCGCGAGGTCGACCACGTCCATGTGCTGGAGGTCGGTGCCCGACTTTGCGAACGGGGTTCGGCAGCCGTCGACCACCGCGACCCGACCGTGCGCCCCGCGAAGCGCCGTACCTCCGACCGCGGTGACGGCGGGACGCCGGGACGAGCCGGTCCAGACCGTGTCCGCACGCTCGGAGATCTCTTCGCGCACGGACGCGTCGTTCGGCGGCGGTAGCGGAGAGGGGGTCGAGGGCGGCGACGGGGGGGCGGCGATCGGCTCGGCGGACATTGGACCTCCAGATCGGTTCGAGGCGAATGTATACCACGGGAACGCCCGAAATGCCGCAGCGCGGCGGACGATTTAAGGAGGCAGGCTGTTGGGCAAGAAGTAGTCAATCCACCCGTTCAACCAGCATCGCGTCGCCGTAGGAATAGAAGCGATAGCCCGTCGCGACTGCGTGGGCGTAGGCGCGAATGACCAGCTCGCGGCCGGCGAATGCGCACACGAGCGACAGGAGCGACGAGCGCGGCAGGTGGAAGT
>Ga0268264_10002418_pt1 | contig 16429 bp, 15 predicted proteins | sample KBSSwiS32_FD_190357 | JGI IMG/M metagenome (GOLD analysis project Ga0268264, IMG submission 190357) | Switchgrass rhizosphere microbial communities from Kellogg Biological Station, Michigan, USA - KBS Switchgrass S3-2 (SPAdes) (version 2) | ecosystem: Host-associated > Plants > Roots >...
CATTTCGAGCTGACACAGGCGCTGGTGCATATCATGACCAATCGGGTACGGAACTTCACCGCCTATCAGCAGCAGAATGAAAAAATGATGGCCCTCGGGAAACTGTCGGCCGGCCTTGCGCACGAACTGAACAATCCTGCCGCAGCCATCGTAAGAGGCTCTTCCTCTCTGATACAGCACCTTCAGCTGGAGCCCACCGCCTTCAAAGAGGTCATGGCCATAAGGATGGAAGAAAAGGAAGTGGACATCGTAACAAAAAAGCTGTTTGAAATATTGAACAGAAGCGATAGACCCAAGCTGACGCTTATCCAACGCACTGAAAAAGAAGATGCCGTAAGGGACTGGCTGGATGACCATCATGTAACCAACAGCGACGAGGTGGCGGAGAACTTTGTGGATTATGCATTCAACTGCGAGGACATGGAGTCCTTTAAGGAACATATCCCCGACAGATACCTCTCCCCCGTCTTTAACTGGATCAATACGAACCTGGTGACGGAAAGGATGGTGATGGATATACAGAAATCCTCTCAGCGAATCTCGGACCTCGTGAAGTCCATCAAAAGCTTTACCCATATGGACCAGGGGAAAGGAAAGGAGTATACAGACATCCACGACGGTCTGCGCAACACCTTGATCATCCTTCAGCACAAGATAAAAAAAGGGAATGTCACCGTGACGGAACAGTATGACGAGACCCTGCCAAAAGTAAAGGCCATGGTAGGAGAATTGAACCAGGTATGGACCAACCTCATCGACAATGCCCTGGATGCGATGGAAGCGAGTGGAAAAGGACAGCTGACCATCCGTACCCGGCGGGACAGGGAGTTTGTAGAAGTGACGATCACAGATGACGGCCCGGGTATACCTGACGAAATAAAATCACAGATATTTGATCCCTTCTTTACCACCAAAGAGATCGGGAAGGGCACGGGACTGGGACTTGACGTGGTCATGCGGATCGTGCAGCAGCATCGCGGTTCTGTCAAAGTCAACTCCCGGCCGGGGCGGACGGATTTTATCGTCTGCTTCCTCATAGACGGTTAGTTATCCTTGACAAACGGCAGACATTAGGAAACATAATTAATTTAAATTGCGAGCTCTAACAGACCCATTTTATGAAACCGAGCACCTTATTTTTAACATTTAGGATGAACGCGAGGTTCCATCCGACCATTAAAAAGACATTTTGAACGGATGAATCAACCGATCATTTTTTCCATCGACGACGACGCACAGGTACTACGCGCCATCTCGCGTGACCTTAGAAGCCATTACCGCAATGACTACAGGATATTGAGCACCACCTCAGCCAGGGAAGCGCTGGATAGTCTGTTGGACCTGAAGAATAAATCTGAAACAGTGGCGCTGATCATTTCGGATCAGCGTATGCCGGAAATGGAAGGGGTGGATTTTTTCAAACACGCCATCGAATACTTTCCGGATGCCAAGCGCGTGCTGTTAACGGCCTATTCGGACACAGATGCCGCCATCCGGGCCATCAATGATATTCAGCTGGATTACTACCTGATGAAACCCTGGGATCCCCCGGAGGACAGATTATATCCTGTCATCAACGGATTGCTGGAAGACTGGCAAAGCTCATACCGGCCTGCTTTTAAAGGGATCAAGGTCCTTGGCTATCAATTTTCGCCCAAGTCGCATGATATAAAAGAGTTTCTTTCGGGCAACCTGGTCCCTTATCAATGGCTGGATGTTGAAAATAATGAGGAAGGCGGACATCTGATGAAGCTGAACAATATACTTTCAAAGGACCTTCCCGCGATGTTCCTTGAAGATGGCAGCTTTCTTACTTCCCCCTCTATTACTATTGTGGCCGAGAAGATAGGCCTGACCCCTTCCGTCAAGAACAATATGTATGACGTGGTGATCATCGGCGCCGGTCCGGCAGGTCTTGCCGCATCCGTATATGGCGCTTCCGAAGGGCTCAAGACCCTGCTGGTCGAACGTCATTCCCCCGGCGGACAGGCAGGCACTAGCTCGAGGATCGAGAATTACCTGGGTTTTCCCACAGGACTCAGCGGTGCAGAGCTTACCCGGCGGGCCGTCACCCAGGCCAGCCGCCTTGGAGCAGAGCTTTTTTGCCCGGGATATGTAAAGGACATCCGGCAGAGGGACGGATATAAAAAAGTCATTTTGGATAATGATCAGTGCATCGACACCCATTCCGTCGTGATCACCACGGGCGTTGACTACCGGAAATTAGATACCAAAGGCATAGCAGATTTTACAGGCGCCGGTATTTATTACGGCGCCGCCATGACCGAAGCCGCGGCCTTCCGGGATAAGGAGGTCTATGTCGTAGGCGGGGGCAATTCCGCAGGACAGGCAGCCATGTATCTTTCCAAGTTTGCAAAAAATGTATACGTCCTCATCCGCAAGGATGACCTTACCAGCACGATGTCCGCCTATCTCATCGACCAGCTGGCTACACGCCCTAATGTCCAGGTAATGGGAAAGAAAGAGATCAGCGCGGCGGCGGGCAACGGGCGGCTGGAAGAGCTGACCATCGAGGATGTAGACTCCCGGACATCGGAGACACGCCCGGCGGATGCGCTCTTCATTTTTATCGGGGCTCGTCCATATACCGACTGGATCGGCCTGGATATCATAAAAGATGAAAAGGGGTTCCTGGAGACGGGCCGCGACCTGAAAACCTATTCCAATTTTGGCAAAATATGGAAGCAGGATCGGGACCCCTACCTGCTGGAAACGAGCTGTCCCGGCATTTTTGCAGCAGGGGATGTACGGGCCGGAGCGATGAACCGGGTGGCTTCCGCCGTTGGAGAAGGATCAATGGCCATCAGTTTTGTCCATAAATACCTTGCAGAAGTATAAAACTTATTAATTATATGCACACCGATCCATCTTGTTCACATATAGAAGCCATCGAAAAATTAAAGAAATCGAAAGACTTTGTCTGTGAAGAATGTATAAAGACGGGCGATGAATGGGTTCACCTGCGGGTCTGCCAGACCTGCGGTGCTACCTTATGCTGCGATGATTCACCCAACAGGCATATGACCAAACACAATCATCAGACCCACCACCCTGTTATCATCTCCGCTCAGCCGGGTGAGCAATGGCTCTGGTGTTACAAAGACCGCATCTTCGCGGAGTATTAATTAAAATATTCACATCTTTCCCAATCTGGCACGAAAATTTCTTGGTGTCAGCTGAACCCACCTATCACTAATTCTCTATTCCTCATTATTAGCTTTCCTGATCAATCTACATCGTAGAAGAGAATTTGCTTGTCTCACCGGCAAAACCTGCCTGTAGGCATACCTATGAGTAAAAAGTTGAAAATTAACAATCAAGATCATATGACACCGGAAATAAAACAGAATCTTCTCATTGTCCTTCTATCCGCCATTTTTATCGTCCTGATATTCATTAGCTGACAAATACAAATTTCGTATCTTCGCGCAATTCTTTGGAAATGAAGATACTCATTCAACAGGCTACTATCATCGACCGCCTGTCGCCCCACAACGGACAGACCCGGGATATATTTATTGAAAATGGCCATATAAAGGCCATTGGACAGCAGCTGAAGGAGACAGTCGACAGGGTGATCCGTCATCCCGGACTGCATGTTTCTCCAGGCTGGGTAGACATCTTTTCCCATTTCTGCGACCCCGGCTATGAATACAAGGAGACCCTGGAGACAGGAGCCAGTGCCGCGGCAGCAGGAGGATTCACGGATGTATTTGTCATACCCAATACCAGGCCCGTCATCGACAGCAAGTCCCAGGTAGAATATATCCGGAGCCGGTCGGCTTTACTCCCCGTGAACATCCGCCCTATCGGCGCCCTGACAAAGGGATTGGAAGGCAAAGACCTGGCGGAAATGTACGACATGCGGAACAGCGGGGCTGTCGCTTTTAGCGATGGTACCAGCCCCGTCCAGTCGGCTGGACTGCTGCTGAAAGGGCTTCAGTATGTAAAGGCTTTCGAAGGAGTGGTGATCCAGGTACCGGACGATCGTACCGTAGGCGCCAATGGCCTAATGAACGAAGGCATCGTTTCCACCCGGCTGGGTCTGCCTGGCAAACCCATGATGGCCGAGGAGCTGATCATTGCCCGGGACATCAAGCTGACCCGGTATACAGGTTCCCGCCTGCATTTCACAGGAGTAAGCTCTCCCAGGGGATTGGAATATATACGAAGGGCAAAAGAGGGCGGACTCGCTGTCAGCTGCTCGGTGACCCCCTATCATCTCTTTTTTACCGATGCCCATCTTGTCAATTACGATACAAACCTGAAGGTTTTCCCACCCCTGCGGGACGAAGCTTCCGTAATGGTATTGAAACAGGCTGTCCTGGATGGAACGATAGACTGTATAGCTTCGCATCACCTGCCCCATGAATACGATAGCAAGATCGTGGAGTTTGAATATGCCAAGGCGGGGATGACAGGGCTGGATATAGCCTATGCCGCGCTGCGGACGGCGATCCCTGAGCTAAGTGTCGAACGAACGGTGAGTCTGTTATCCTACGCGCCGAGGGATATCTTTGGAATGGAGCAGCCCTCTGTTACGGAAGGGAAAACAGCCTGTCTCAGCCTTTTCGATCCTTCGGGAACGACAAAGGTGGAAGAAGGTATGCTGCGGTCGAAATCGAAGAACACGGCTTTCCTTGGTCAGACCCTCAAAGGGCGTGCGCTGGGTATCCTTAATGGGGAGCGGGTAGTATGGAGTGATCTCTCACACCAATCATAATATTATATGAAATCCGGAAAAATACCTATCGCAGTCACCTGCGGATTGCTCGCAGGTCTGGCCACGATCCTTCTTACCACATTATTGTATCTTGGAGGGATAAACACCTTCCTGGGATATGGCGGCTGGTTTGGGTACGTGATCCTGATCTGCGCGGCTGTTGTGGCGCCAATGATGGAAAAAAAGGCGCAGAATGGATACCTTGAATTCAGGGATGCCCTAAAAGCCGCCTTTCTCGTCTTTGTCATTGCCCTTGCATTACAAACCATCTTTAGCTGGATATTGATGAATTTCATTGATCCCACTTTCAGGGATGCCCTGGAGAAGGCTATCTTGAACAAGACCGAACAGCTCCTGCGAAGATGGGGAGCTCATCAGGAAGATATCGATAAGGCGCTCGACCAGCAACGCGGAAAGAATCAGTACGCCCTTCCCAGCCTGCTGTTAGGGCTTTGCGTTACCTATGTAGGCTTTTTCCTGGTCTCGCTGCTAATAGCTGCTATTGTAAAAAAGAAAAAACCGGAATTCCACGACACGGCATTTAAATAATAAAGCACCACATGGATGTATCGATAGTCATACCCGTATACAACGAAGACGAATCCCTGCCTGAGCTGTGCAACTGGATCGACCGCGTGGTAAAGGCAAATAACCTTTCCTGTGAGATGATCCTCGTAGACGATGGCAGCACGGACAATTCCTGGGAGGTCATCAATGAATTGCGCCGCAGCAACCCATGTATCAAGGGCATACGGTTCCAACGCAATTATGGCAAGTCTGCCGCCCTTAACGAAGGCTTCAAAGCCGCCGAGGGAGAGGTCGTGATCACTATGGACGCCGATATGCAGGACAGCCCCGACGAGATTCCCGAATTGCGGCGAATGATCATGGAAGATAAGTTCGACCTGGTCAGCGGCTGGAAGAAAGTACGTCATGACCCCATTTCAAAGACCCTGCCTTCCAAATTCTTTAACTGGACCACGGCGCGTGTGAGCAGGATACCTCTTCATGATTTCAACTGCGGATTAAAGGCCTATCGTCGCAAGGTCATCAAGAGTATCGAGGTCTACGGAGAGATGCACCGCTATATCCCTGTCATTGCAAAATGGGCGGGCTTTCGCCGTATAGGCGAGAAGGTAGTACAGCACCGGGCCCGGAAATACGGCCATACCAAGTTCGGTGGGCTGGGCAGAGGATTGAAAGGGCTGCTGGACCTGGCATCGATCACATTTGTCGGTAAATATGGCAAACGGCCCATGCACTTTTTCGGTCCCCTGGGAGTGTTGTGCTTTCTCATCGGATTTATCGCCAGCATATACCTTATTGCCAACAAGCTGGCTCATTATACTTCCTTTGGACTGACGACGAAACCAGTTTTTTATATTGCGCTGACCATGATGGTCCTCGGAAGCCAGCTTTTTCTCACCGGCTTTGTAGCGGAGCTGATAGGCCGTAACTCACAGGGGCGCAACCATTATCTCATTGAAGAAAAACTGGGATTGGATCAGCCATGAGTAAAGGATCCGTCATCATCCTGGGTCCAGCGCATCCCTTGAGAGGAGGTGGACTCACTACATTCAATCACCGGCTGGCAAGGGCTTTTATGCAGGAAGGTTACGACTGTCATATCTATTCCTTTTCGTTACAATACCCTTCTTTTTTATTCCCCGGCAGCTCGCAATATACGGACGAACCAGCTCCGGAGGGTCTCACCATCCATTCACGGGTCAACAGCATCAATCCCATCAACTGGTGGCTGGTGGGCGAAGAGCTGAAACGCCGCCGCCCCGACATCATCGTCGTACGGTACTGGCTGCCGCTTATGGGACCTGCGCTGGGAACCATTCTGCGAAGAGTACGCAGGAACAAACATACCCGTATTATTGCGCTGACGGATAATGTTGTTCCGCATGAACGGCGACCAGGTGATATCCCTTTTACAAAGTATTTCCTAAAAAGCTGCGACGCCTATATCACAATGAGCGAAAAGGTGATGCAGGACCTGCGATCCTTTGAAAAGAAGAAACCAGCCTTGCAGGTGCCGCATCCTTTGTATGACAACTTTGGAGAGCCCGTCACCCGGCAGGAAGCCAGGGCCGCTCTGCGACAATCAGGGCTGACCATCGGGGATGATGATAAGGTGCTGCTTTTCTTCGGATTTATTCGTAAATACAAAGGACTCGATATGCTGTTCGACGCCATGGCAGACAGCCGTATCAGGGCGGCGGGTATCAAGCTGCTGGTGGCAGGTGAATTCTATGAGGACGAACGGGCCTACCGGGAACAGATCGAACGACTTGACATCGGATCCAGCCTGCTGCTGCGCACGGATTTTATCCCCGACCAGGATGTAAAGTATTATCTCTGTGCCGCGAATGCCGTGGTACAACCTTACCGGAATGCTACGCAGAGCGGCGTTACTCCCCTGGCCTATCATTTCGGAATACCCATGATCGTCACGGATGTGGGAGGACTGCCAGCCCTGGTGCCGCATGAACGCGTGGGATTGGTGGTAAAGCCGGAAGCAGACGCGCTTGCCGAAGGGATATTACGTATGTTCGAATTAGGCTCCGACCATTTTATTCCCCATCTTCGCACGGAAAGGGAAAAATATTCGTGGAGCAAGCTGGTGGATAGCATTCTAAAACTTACTCATGAAAGATAAAATAAAGCATTGTATCAGCGAGTCGGTGTCCGTAAAATCCAAGCTGTTGAAGGATGAACGGCTGGTGCTGCTGATCGGGGAGCTGGTGGATATCATCGTTACGGTGTTCCGCAACGGCAACCATATTTATTTCTGCGGCAACGGAGGAAGCGCAGCAGATGCACAGCATCTGGCAGCTGAGTTCTCGGGACGGTTTTATATCAACCGGGAAGCCTTGCCCGCAGAGGCATTGCATTGTAATACATCCTATCTCACGGCGGTAGCCAATGATTATAGCTATGATGTGATCTATTCCCGGCTGATCAGGGGTATTGGGAAAAAAGGCGATATGCTCATTGGACTGTCCACTTCAGGTAATTCCGCCAATATCATTCAGGCTTTTGAGACAGCACGGGAAAAAGAAATGATAACAGTGGGGTTCACAGGTGAGAGCGGCGGGGCGTTAAAAGAATGGAGCGACTACCTGGTGAATGTGCCATCTTCCAACACTCCCAGGATACAGGAGGCCCATATGCTTATAGGACACATCATTTGTCAGCTGGTAGAAGAAGAATATTTTCATGCATAATATGCTGGACCTGGAAAAGATAGATGACTGCTGGACGCTGTTCCTGGACAGGGATGGAGTGATCAACGTGGAAAAGGATCAGAGCTATATCTTCCATTATGGCGAATTCGTATTTTACGAACGGGGACTGGAAGCATTATCTTTGCTGTCGGAGATCTTTCCCCGTATCGTGGTAGTGACAAATCAAAAAGGAGTTGGAAAGGGACTAATGACGACGGAGGCATTGACCGACATCCATGAAAAGATGACGGCGGCAGTTAGGACGGGAGGAGGCCGGATAGATGCGATATATTACTGTGATGCCCTGTCGGACGATCATCCGCACCGTAAGCCCAATCCGGGGATGGCCTTTGCCGCGCAGCAGGATATTCCGGGAATAGACCTTTCCCGAAGCATTATGGTAGGGAATAATATCAGCGATATGGAATTTGGGAGAAATGCAGGCATGTATACGGTGTTCCTGAGCACCACCAGCCCGGCGCCAGCACTGCCCCACCCTTCCATCGATATGATTTTTAACAACTTATACGATTTTGCAAAAGCTTTGCATTTTCGATGAAATACGGATATGTCTTTAGCGTTAAAAATCCTAATATGATCAACCGTGTATTTTATATCGTGCTCATTTGCTTCTGCTGTACAGGCTTTCAGCAAATGCATGCGCAGACGTCCATCAGCGGGAGCGTATTGAAGTCATTACAGGTACAAGAGGACTCCCTGAAGGTATTGTCGGACTCGCTGATCAATGCCGGGGACCCGGCTGTGCGATTGCGTGCAGACAGCCAGTTCATCCGCACCCTTGTGCGGAGCCTCAAGATGAAGCACTCCTTTTATTATCCATTCGACAGCCTGATAGGTATCTCCAGGCTATATGCCCCGGACAGCACATTCCGGATCCTCACCTGGCAGTATAAAAGGGATGATCTGCTTTTTTTGCAGGAAGGGGCCATTCAGATGAATCAGCCCGATGGATCACTGAAACTCTACCCTCTTTTTGACGTCTCCATGTTCACTGCCAAGCCGCTGGATTCTGTGAGGAGCCGGCGTAACTGGATAGGCGCTATTTATTACAAGATAATCGAGAAATCGTACCAGGGTATCAATTATTATACGTTGTTAGGATTTGACGACTTCACCCGCAGCAGCAATAAGAAATGGATGGAAGTGCTGACGTTTTCACGCAGCAACGGGGAGCCCATTTTCGGAGGACCCTATTTTTCTTTCCAGAATGATTCTGTACACAGGCGCACACAATACAGGTACAACATCGAATACAAGAAGGACGCCAGCACCCGGTTCAATTACGATCCGCAGCTGGACATGGTATTATTCGATCATCTGGTGCCTGAAGGGGAAGAGGCTTCAAGAAAGGACACTTATATACCGGATGGGGATTTCGAAGGATTCAAATGGCAGGACGGCATGTGGGTGCACGTAGAAAAACAGATATTCAACTTCAAGCTCAGGGACGGTCAGTTCCCGCAGGACCATAAGATGATGGATGACAATGGGGCCATCGATGAGCAGAAGCTGCAGGAACAATCCGAGAAGAATATGCAGAATGCTGATAAGACAAAGACCACTACGCCGGCCAAGCCGCCGAAGAAGCCTGTTAAGAAGCCCCAAGGCTGAGCACAGCGAAGCCGTCCGAAGGACAATCGGTTAGCGTCTTTGCAAAAGGACCGCCAGGTCCGTTTCTGCCCCTAATGCCCCAGTAATCTATTCTTCGCGCGCATATATTCTTCCTCCGACAATGCCCCTTTTTGTTTAAGATCAAATAATTTTTCCAGCTCGGCAGCAATGGCAGGAGCATTGGAAGCCGGTCCCGGGTGGGCGGCATACGGCATAGCCTGCTGTATGGCTGCGGCCATCTGCTGTGCGTGGACCGAGGTTTGAAGTGTCTTGTATTCCGACTGTGCGGCCGTGATGGTATCCTTCAGACGGCGGGGATGATTGACGTTGAAATAATCCGTTGCTCCTACTTCGGCGGCCGTCTGTATCTCTACATGCCCATAATTGAACAGCCTGCCCATGGGTGTCATGTCATAGGAGACATTGTTGATCTTGTCCAGGGGACTCTCTTTGGCATAGTGGCTGATGAGACCGGACTCATCGACTACGCGATAGTTGGTCACTACCCAGATATTGACCTTCCACGTATAATATTTCCATAGGAAATAAAGGATGCCCAGGACAGCAGCGATCCATCCATAACGTTCGATAAAGCCTATGAAATACGAGGCGACACAGCCTGTCAGCGCAATGAGGACAGGAAGGACCAGCAGGGTCCAGCTGCTGTAGGTGACCAACAATATCTTTTCTCCTTTTTGAAGCGGGGTGCGCATGGGTATGCTATTAGTTTGATTCGACTCTATTTGCAATTTCCGGGCCTATCTGTAGCAGCCCTGTTTGCCCAGCATGTCCCTGATCGTCTGTTCCCATTTGGCCTGGGCGACGGCTATCTGTCCATGATTGGTCTCACCATCGTAGAGCTCCTGCTGCTGCTGGATCTCTTTTTCCTTCTGTCTGTACAGCTGTTCCAGCTCTTTCATAAAATTACCTGGCGTAAAGGTAAAGTTACGGATGGTGTCGGCCAATTCGCAGGCTTTTATGGCTGTGATATTGAAATGCTGCTGTTCGTGCTGTAAGGTGTAGGCATTGCGGCTATTCGTCCGGCACCAGGACCGGTTCTTGTCAAAAAAGGGCAGGATCGTAACGACGACCCTGGTTTGGCTGAACTGCGTCTGCTGGCTGGTCTTCACATCCAGACCGCTGTTGGTGGCGGCGCCGGCACGGCTCAGATCATCCGGATGCCCTTTAAAATCATCCAATGTCAGGGGCCGTCCGGTGGACCAGGCAATCCTATCCGTATCATCGGAACTGGCGGCGATCTCTGCCTTTACCTCGACAGAGGGGCCGCTGTTGCTGGCCTTCAGCTGTTGCTGGTTCTGACCCGCCCAGCTATCGAACTGCTGCAGCATATCGCCAAGACCGCGTCTTATGAGCTCTTCTATATACCGGGTGGCATCCATGGCAGATTGTACGGTATTGTTTCCCTTGTATTCCACGATCTTTCCGCCGGCATTGTAAAAGGCTATATTCATCCGCACTTCCGATTCGGCCTTTAGTCCTCCCGTCTTCTCGGCTACTTCCAGCTGTACGATATGCAGCGTAATGGGATTGGTGCGGGTATCTTGTGTCAGATTTATCTTCAGGAAATTCGAAATGGCCGCGGCGGCCCCGCCGGGCAGATTGAGGGATACATACTTTTTGCTGAAGACACCCGCCCGTACGGAGCCGATGGTGGCAGTATCCTGTCTGTCATCCTTTACGCCGGCGATATAATAGTTCTGCAGCCGGGTCTTCAGCTTTTCCTGACGGAAGCTGATAGTCTTTACCCCCTGGGCCTGATTGAGAAAAGGGAGGACCAGGAAGAATAATAGAAAGGATATCTTCTGCATAGATTTAGAGATGCGTTAGTCATCCAATTTCAAGACGGCCAGGAATGCCTCCTGCGGGACTTCCACGTTACCGATCTGGCGCATACGCTTTTTACCTTCCTTCTGCTTTTCCAGCAGCTTACGCTTACGGCTGATGTCACCGCCATAACACTTGGCTGTAACGTCCTTACGCAAGGCGCTGATAGTTTCCCGGGCAATGACCTTGGCGCCGATGGCGGCCTGAATGGCGATCTGGAATTGCTGACGCGGCAGAAGCTCCTTTAGCTTTTCACAGAGCTTTCTTCCGAAGTCCTGGCTCCGGCCGCGGTGAATAAGGGCGCTGAGGGCGTCCACCTTATCCCCGTTGAGAAGAATATCCATTTTTACGATATCGCTATCCCTCCTGCCTATCGGATGATAGTCAAAGGAAGCATAACCGCGGGTCTGGCTTTTCAGCTTATCATAGAAGTCGAATACTATTTCCGTCAATGGCATCTCGAAGATGAGCTCGACGCGGGTAGTGGTGAGATAGCTTTGATTGAGCAGCATACCCCGCTTGCCCAGACAGAGGGTCATGATATTGCCGATATAGTCCGGCTTGGTGATGATCTGTGCTTTGATAAATGGCTCTTCGATCCTTTCTATACGCACAGGGTCCGGCATTTCCGCGGGATTGTTTACCACTATCTCCTCCCCTTTGGTTGTAAAGGCGACAAAGCTTACGTTGGGGACAGTGGTGATCACCGTCTGGTCAAACTCTCTTTCCAGCCTTTCCTGGATGATCTCCATATGCAGCATGCCGAGGAATCCGCAACGGAAACCAAAGCCAAGGGCCTGGGATGTCTCCAGCTCATACGTGAGGCTGGCATCATTGAGCTGCAGCTTGTCCATGCAATCCCGCAGCTCTTCAAAATCATCCGTATTGACAGGGAATATTCCCGCAAATACCATCGGCTTTACTTCCTCGAAACCCTGGATCATCTCAGGGTTCTGATTACTTGCCAGGGTGATGGTGTCACCCACCTTCACCTCTTTTGCATTCTTAATACCCGTGATGATATAACCTACGTCCCCCGTCTTGACCTCCTGCTTGGGATCCAGTGACAGTTTCAGGACACCTACTTCATCCGCACCGTATGGGGTACCCGTGGAGACAAATTTTACGATATCGCCTTTCCGGATGCTGCCATTAAGTATCCGGTAGTATACGATGATCCCCCGGAAAGAGTTGAATACGCTGTCAAAGATAAGAGCCTGCAGGGGTGCGTCGGGATTGCCTTCGGGATGCGGGATCCTTTCGATGATGGCATCGAGTATCTCTTGCACGCCAAGCCCTGTGCGGGCGCTGGCCAGCAATATCTCTTCCGGCTTGCAGCCGATGAGCTCGATGATCTGATCCTTAACTTCCTCCACCATGGCGCCATCCATATCGATCTTATTGATAACGGGGATGATCTCCAGGTCGTTCTCGATGGCCAGGTAAAGATTGGAAATGGTTTGTGCCTGGATACCCTGGGTAGCGTCCACCAGCAAAAGGGCGCCTTCACAAGCGGCCAGCGCCCGGCTGACTTCATAGCTGAAGTCGACGTGTCCCGGAGTATCGATCAGATTGAGTATATATTGCTGTCCTTTTTGGGCATAATTGATCTGGATGGCGTGGCTCTTGATGGTGATCCCCTTCTCTCTTTCCAGGTCCATATCATCCAGTACCTGTGCCTGCATATCTCTCTCGGATATGGTATTGGTCATTTCGAGCAAACGGTCTGCCAGGGTGCTTTTGCCGTGGTCAATATGAGCGATGATGCAAAAATTCCGGATGTTCTTCATTGCGGTGTAAATACCCCTTTTTATTGAGGGTGCAAGATACGCTTTTAGTGCCGCAAATTCCTTATTTTCACACAAATTCCAGGTATGAATAACTCTCTGGACAACAAGCTAAAACGCCGATAATGCGCCGTATACTTGCCCATAGCTGGCTCGGGAGGGTATATAAGGCTGACAAATGGCTTTTTGTCCTGTTGTCCCTGTTCTTTTTCTTCACCCTTTTTGCCAATTTTATACGGCTGCAGGCGACTCCCTTTTTTATCTGGGCGATGTACTCTCAAAAGCTGCCGGAAAAGACTGATTATTCCTACCTCGAAGTGCACTACAACGGCAATAAGCTGCTCAATATCCAACATAGCTGGAATGAGCCGGCCAAGAACTACCTTTACCTGCCGCTGGGATATTATATTGAAATAAAAGACAGTAACTACGTGGATCCCTTTCGCAACTACCTGGAATCCCACTGGCTAAAGAAACATCCGGCATTCACCGGCATCGCGCCATATCTGTACCCGGACCGGAGGACTATAGACAAATTCCCCGGCTGGTACAAACGATACCTGTCCTTACAGGTAAATGAGCCCGTTAATAATATCCTGGTACTGAAAAGACATGTTCAATTTCATCCGGATGGTGCAAGTCAGGTAATAGCCACCGACAGTTTGTTATACATACCCTGATAAATATCATGAACGATCGCCAACGGATCATACTTACAAGAATCGTTACAGGCAGTGTTCTGCTGCTATTGAGTATACGGTTCCTGGAGCATGCAACCCTGTCTGGGCTATCCTCTCCCACTATTTTTTCAGTCGAGCCGGATATCACCTACTGGCTTTACCGCATGTCGCCTCTTCCCTCCCTGCTGGTAGAAAATCCCGCAGGCGCGATCCTGTTCGACATCCTGCTTTTCCTCACCGGCATCTTGTCCTTTCTTTTTCCTCTGCGAAGGTTCTATATCATCTCTTTCTCCATCCTGCTGATGCTCTATGCGCTGTCCTATAATCTCTATGCAACGCATCATCTGGGGCAATTGTATGGATACATTATAGTGCTCCTTCCTTTCTGGGTCGGGAACAATTATAAGTTCGGCCTTGTATGGGAAGGCATGCGTTATTTCACCTGTCTTGTTTATTCACTTGCCTTTTGGTGGAAGACGGTTTGGGGGGACTCATTTTATGATTGGCAGCATGGGGTCAGCAGCTTCAAAAGCAATCTCGTGGATTATATCACGCTGAACCCGGATACTATCATGACTGCCATATACAGATGGCTCCTTCGTCATGATTGGATACTCAATGCAGGCGATAAGGGTATAATGTTACTGGAAGGGCTCATGGTCATCGGCTTCTTCACAAAAAAATATGACCGGCTGTTGATCTGGCTGCCGGTGATCATACATGTCTCTACCTATTTCTTCTCCGATGTCTTTTTTATCGAGCTGCTGCCCATCGACCTTTCTTTATTAAGTCTGACTCAGCTGGACCGTATCGGCCGCCTCTTTAGCCAGGGAGAAATGACACCAATGCGCCGGTAGGCGCTGATAGATAAGGTCACATTATAAATAAAGCAGCAGATCAGCGTGGCCAGGGCGCCGCCTGTGATACCCATCAAAGGAATCAGCCATATATTGGCCAGTGTCAGCAATACCACATACCCCAGGAGACAAAAGGCTGAATATTTTTCATAGCCCTGCATCATCAGCATCGTGCTGGCCGGGCCAAAAAAGGCATAGAAGAACTGGGAAATACTCAATAGTACCAGGGATAAATGATCAGCTGCAAAATCACGCCCAAACCACCCAAGGAAATAGCGGCCCGCCAATATGTTGACGGCCAGTAAAGGCAGCGACAACCAGGTCATCATCCGGGTGGCTGAATCATACATGGATTGCTTGCCAGCCCTATCCGTATCCGAATGCTTCGCAAACAGCTGGGGCAGCACCGTATGCATAAGAAAGAAAGGATAAATGATCAGGTCGGACATCCGGTAGCAGATATTAAAAATACCTATGTCCTTCTGCATCGCAAACCAGGGAAGTATCAGCATAGTGACCTTGGTAACAAGTAGCGTCAGCAGGGTAATGCTGAAAAAAATAAATGTCCTGGTTGTATGTCCTTTGCCGGCAACGGCCTCGGGTGGTGTCTGTAAAAAATCCCGGACTTTGGGATAGATCAGCCAGACCAGCAGCAGAAAGCAGAGAACCAGCACCAGGTCCGCAAGGAGTATGAGCTGTTGCGCACCCAGGCCGTGACCCGAAAAGGCGGCTATCCAGATAAAGAAAATGAGCAGGCCGGGTTTTACAAGCTTCTCCACCACCTGGCTCAGGCGGACATGATCCAATGCCTGTAGTATAAGCTGGTTCAGCGTCAGAAAAGCCGTACAATAAATGGCGATAGCCGCCCATCCGAACGCCGTTCTGTATTCGTACAACGATGGCAGGTGAAGCAGCCAGACCAGTGACAGGAACAATAATATAGTGATCATCGATCCGATGAGCACATGCCGGTTGGTTCTTTTTATAAGATAGCCTATCTGTCCCCAACGACCGTCCGCCTGATAACGGGGCAGCTCCGCAAGGACAAGGTCATCACGGCCTCCGGTAGCAACTACAGCCAGCAGGCTGACCCAGTTGAAAACATGCACATATATGCCATAGCTGTTTGTCCCTGCATAACGGGCCAGCAGCAGATTTCCAGCAAAGACCAGCGCGATGGATATCCCCTGTATGATAAAGGAGTGAAAAAGGTCTTTCCACTTTGTATATGCGCGCCGGATCAATAATTTTAACAACCTCGCAGTTTTAAGCCGAAAATACTTATTTTCGGCCTTTCCATCCCAATAAACATGCAGGAAAGAACACTCCCTTTATTGCGATGTCCTGTATCCAGAAGCCCCTTACAGCTCGAAATAATCTCTACCGTACATAGACCTTTTCATACAGGCGAAGAGCTGGTCATACATGAAGGAATATTGTATGCGGAACAGGATTGGTTCTATCCCATCATCGATGGAATACCCAGGCTGATCGTGGAAGCTTTTCTTGATTATGAAGATTTTTTCCGGCAGCATCTTTCGGACTATGCGGCAAGACGAAGCAAACTGGAAGCGGGATACACAGGGCTCATCGGGTATGTACGAAAAAAGAACAAAAAGACAAAGGCAAGCTTTTCGCGCGAGTGGGGTCT
>Ga0268264_10002421_pt1 | contig 16418 bp, 17 predicted proteins | sample KBSSwiS32_FD_190357 | JGI IMG/M metagenome (GOLD analysis project Ga0268264, IMG submission 190357) | Switchgrass rhizosphere microbial communities from Kellogg Biological Station, Michigan, USA - KBS Switchgrass S3-2 (SPAdes) (version 2) | ecosystem: Host-associated > Plants > Roots >...
CTCCGCATCGTGGGAGTCTCGACGGACTTCGCGAGCCAGAAGGCGGCAGTCGAGAAGTTCCTTCAGGCGATGCGTCCGGCGTTCCCGAACTACCGCAAGAAGTCGGGCGGAGACGACCAGGACTTCATCGATGCGGTCGAGCGGACGTGGGGCGGAGAGCTCCCCTTCTCCATCCTCTATGACCGGAGCGGAAAGAAAGTGAAGTCCTTCTCGGGCAAGCTGCCGATCGCCGCGGCCGAGAAGGAGATCCGGAAGCTCCTCGCGGCTTCCTGAACGGACCTAGCGCCGGCGGCCGCCGCCGCGCCGGAGAGCCGCGTCGACGGCCCAGACGCGGCCGGCGTCGGCGAGGACGAGCAGCCAGAGCAGCAGGAACGCGAACTTCGCGGTCAGGCCCGCCGTGACCCACTTTTCCCAGCTCCCGCCGGGAACCCGGGTCTGTCCGAGCAGGAGGAGGGTCATCAGGATCACGCCGCAAACCGACGCCACCCGGGTCAGGAGCCCGAGAAGAAGCCCGATTCCGAGCGCGAGCTCGGCGAGCGCGAAGAACCAGCCGAAAGGACGGGCGTTCGGGAGAACGACGGACCGGAGGAAGGACGCCCACATCGGCCAGGCCTCGGCGGCGACTTCGCGGACCGATTTCGCGAAGCCGCCCCTCACGAACTCGCCGAAGATCTTGGACGCGCCTTCCGCGACGAAGATGACTCCGGTCAGCATCCGCACGATCGCGACCCCGTAGGCGGCGCGCGGCGAAATCATTCGAAAGAGTGTAACGTCTCGACCTGGACCGGGAATTGCTGGCAGGTGTCGGGCGGTTGAGTGTTGCCGTGCGGAATCCGCTCAATTACAGGAGATAGCCAAATGAAAGCTCGTTTCCTTCGCGCCTGCGCCGTCGCCCTCGTGGCGGCCGCGACGACTCTCTCTGCGCCCGTGCTCTCGGCCGCGCCGACCCGCGTGCTCCAGAGGGGCTCGTCGGTCCGGACGGCGTCGGCGTCCACTTCCGCGGTTTCGTACTCCGTCGAGGTGCCCGTCGTCACCCGGGTCGTCGGGACGGCGCTCTTCCGGACGGCGATCGACATCTCGAACAACACCAGCGCGACGCCGGTGACCGTTCGGTTTCAGTACTCGTACAACCGGGTGAACGGGGACGGCACGACGAGCTTCTTCCGGACGCCGGTCCAGACCGTGAGCCTGCTGGCGTTCGACAACTTCCACTCGGACGACTTCGTCCAGTACCTCGGCACCCTGCCGGGCGCCCTTCAGCCCGGAGCGGATCAGTCCTCGTTCGGCACGCTCCTGGTGACGTTCGACAACCTTCCCTCGAGCCAGGGTTGGGAGGGAACCGTCTTCGCGCGGACTTACAGTCCCAATCCGACGGGCGCCGGGACCGTCGCGATCGCCTACCCCGCCTCGCTCTTCTTCGAGTCGGCGAACGCCACGCTCGTCGGCACGATTCGCGACACCCAGCTCGCGCCGGCGTCGCCGGCCGGCCGCCTCCGGACGAACATCGGCATCCGCAACACCGACGTCCGCGGCTCGGGCAACACGGTGAGTGTTCAGCTCGGGTTCTTCGACGTGACGACGGGGAACGCGACCAACGGCCAGCGGGTCGGCACCGTGCTCACCCTCTCGAATCTGCAGCCCGGGGAAGTCCGACAGCTGAACAACATCCGGGCGGCGGCAGCAATCCCGGCGAACGTGACCGCGATGCTCGTCTTCGCCGACGTCGTGGGCGCGACCGCGTCGAGCCCGACGATCGAGGGTTACATCAACATCCTGGACGGCGACACGCAGGACGGCGCGTTCTTCGAGATGAAGTGCGCGGACACGGACGGCTGCGGCAATTGACACGCAGCGGTCGGTGACGACCGCCGGGCGGCTTAGATCCGGTTCGGCTTGAGTCCGCCGGCGCCGATGTCGCGCCGGTAGTTCTTCCCGTCGAACTGGATCCGATCCGCGGCCTCGTACGCGCGCGTGGTCGCCTCGGCGAGCGTCGGGGCCGTCGCGGTCGCGACCATGACCCGCCCGCCCGCCGTCAGGAGCTGATCGCCGTCCTGGTGGGTGTTGGCGTGGAAGAGCTGCACGCCCGGCACGCGGGCGGCTTCCGTGAGCCCGGTGATCACCTTCCCTCGCATGGTGACGCCCGGGTATCCCGCGGCGCAGAGCACCACGCCGGCGCAAACTTCCGCCTTCACTTCGAGCGGGGAGAACTGCTCGAGCTCCCCCCGGGAGAGTGCGGCGCGGAGGACACGCGCCATGTCGGTCACCACGCGGGGAAGGATCACCTCCGTCTCGGGATCGCCGAAACGGGCGTTGAACTCCAGGACTTTCGGGCCGAGGTCCGTGACCATGAGCCCCGCGTAGAGCACGCCGCGGAACGGCCGGCCCTCCTCCGCGAGGCCGCGGAGCGTCGGCCAGATGATCTCGCGCAGGACGCGCGACGAACCTTCGGCGTCGAGGACCCCGGCGGGCGAGTGCCCGCCCATTCCGCCGGTGTTGGGCCCCCGGTCACCGTCGTACACCTTCTTGTAGTCGCGGGCGGTCGGCAGGGGCAGCGCGTATTCGCCGTCGCAGATCGCCAGGAAGGACGCTTCGTGGCCGGTCAGGAACTCCTCGACCAGCACGCGGTCGCCGGCGGCTCCAAAAACGCGCTCGCCGAAGAAGAGGCTGAGCGCCTTCTGCGCATCCTCCGGCGACTCGATCGTGAGTACGCCTTTTCCGCCGGCGAGGCCGTCGGCCTTCAACACCGCCGGATATCCGAACCGGTGGAGCGCGGCGCGCGCTTCGTCCACGGTGCTGCAGATCTCGGCCGCCGCGGTCGGGATGTCGTGCCGCCCGTAGAACGCCTTGGCGAACGCTTTCGACGTTTCGATCTGCGCGGCGAGCCGCGTCGGCCCGAAGATCGGAAGCTGGCGCTTCGCGAACTCGTCCGCGATCCCGAGAGAAAGGGGGACCTCGGGTCCGACGACCGTCAGATCGATCCGGACCTTTTCGGCGAACTCCGCGATCTCGACGGTGTCGCCGGACGAGACCGGCAGGCAGTCGGCGAACTCCGCGATTCCCGGATTTCCGGGCGCGCAGTAGATCTCTCCGGCTTCGGAGCTCTTCGCGAGCGACCAGCAGAGCGCGTGCTCCCGGGCGCCCCCTCCGACTACCAGGATTCTCATCCGGCGGCATTTTAGTCTCTGCTCTTCGGAGACTTGTTCCGCGCGCGCGGCTTCCCTCCGCGCGAGCCCCCTCGGGACGAAGAACTCTTTTCGCCGGCCGGGACGACCTCGAAGCGGTCGAACCGCCCTTCGAACGAGATCAGGGTTTCGAGGGTCCCGTAGGGTTCGAGGATCAGACCGAAGCGGCCGCGCTCCCGCGCGACGACGGCGCCGCCCGAGAGAGCGCGCGCCTCGAAACCGATCGACCGGCCCGACCACGACCGCGCTCCGAAGTTTCGGGCGCGGACGCGGCAGAGCGTGACGTGATCGCTCGACGTCTGCCAGTCCCGTTCGATCGAGAGGATCACCTCCGGGCCCGGCGCCGCGCCGGGGGGCGCCAGAAGGAGGAAAAGGGCGAACAGCATCTGCATCCGGTTTCTCCTTTCGGAGGACCGGGGAACGCCCGTTCGGCGAGGACGTCCCGAGAGTACCGCTCCGGACCCGCCCGCGGAACTGTCGGTGTATTTGACACCTGCGCAATGCCGGCTTAGTGTTGAAGCGGCTCTTTGACCCGCCGGCGCCGAGGTTCGGTGGCGGGTGCAGGGTCGTAGACCCTGTCCCCGCGACTGGTTCTCGGGGCCGGACACATCGAGAGTGGGTGAGGGACCGGCCCGAGGCCCGTTCCGGCGCATCGCCGGAAGGGCGCTAACCCACGGCAACCGGAGCGGCGCGTCGCGGCGCGGCTCGCCAGGTGCCAAATCCGGATTCTCCGACCGGAAGGACGGGGAAAAAGATGCGAGGGGCGCCGCGACGGCCGACGGTCTCGCCTCTCGCCCACGGGAGGCGTTTTTGTATCCATGAGAAAAGATTTCCGGAAGGCGATCGAAGACGGGATCCTGCTGGCCGACGGCGCGATGGGGACGCTCCTCGTTTCCCGGGGCGCTTCTCCGGACCAGGCCAAGTCGCCGTTGAACGTATCGGACCCCGAAGCCGTGCGCGACGTCCACGAGGACTACGCCGACGCGGGCGCGCAGATCCTGACCACGAACACGTGGGACGCGAATCGCGTGAAGCTGACGACCCACGAGTGGGCGGACTCCCTCGAAAAGATCAACCGCGAAGGGGTTCGCCTGGCGCGCGAAGCCGCGGCCGGCGAGATGGTGTTCGTGGCCGGCTCGATCGGCCCGCTGGGCGCGCTCGTCAAGCCGTACGGCACGCTGACGATGACGCAGGTTCGCGAGATTTTCGCGGAGCAGGCGCGCGTCCTCCTCGAATCCGAGGTGGACCTCGTTCTGCTCGAGACGTTCGGCAGCCTTCTCGAGGCGGCCGAGGCCGTTCGTGCGGTGCGCGACCTGTCGAGTGACGTCCCGCTGCTCGCGCAGATGACGTTCCTCGCCGACGGCCGGACCGCTTTCGGCGAGGACGCGGTCCACGCCCTGACGACCCTCGCGCGCGCGGGCGCCGACGTCGTCGGGATGAACTGCACGCTCGGTCCGCAGGAGTCGAACGACGTATTCGCGCGCCTGCCCGCGATGATCCCGGCGCCGCTCTCGATCATGCCGAACGCGGGGTATCCCACGATCGTCCACGGAAGGAACGTTTACCTCTCCTCCCCCGACTACCTGCGCGAGTACGCGGAGACCTTCGTCGAGGCGGGCGCCGCGGTCATCGGGGGATGCTGCGGCACGACGCCCGAGCACGTCCGCGCGATGGCGCGCGCGGTTTCCGGAAAGAAGCGCGCGCGGTCGACGGTGCGCGCGAGCGTCGTGGTCGAAAGCCCGGCGCCGCAGGCGGGCGTCACGCCGATCGAGACGTCGCGATTCAAGCGGCGGCTCGCCGACGACCGCGCGTTCGTCGTGACCGCCGAGATCGAGCCGCCGAAGGGGATCGACGCGTCCTCCGCGATCGAGGGAGCACGGCTCCTGAAGGCGCACGGCGTCGACGCGGCGAACGTGACGGACAACCCGATGGCGCGGCTCCGGATGTCGTCGATCGCGGTCGCCGCGCTCATCCAGCGCGAGGTCGGGCTGGACGCCGTCGTCCAGATCACGACGCGGGATCGCAACGTCCTCGGGCTCCAGTCGGACCTCCTGGGCGCCGCCGGCCTCGGGCTGAAGGCGCTTCTCTGCCTGGGCGGCGACCCGTTGAAGATCGGCGACTACCCGCAGGGCAAGCAGGTGTCGGAGGTCGACGTTCTCGGTCTGCTCCGGATGGCGAAGAGCCTGAACGCGGGCGCGGACCTCGCCGGCAACTCGATCGGCGCCGCCACGCAGTTCGCGATCGGATGCGCCGCGAACCCCGCCGCGTCGGACCTGTCCGTCGAGCTCTCGAAGATCCGGGCGAAGATCGAGGCGGGGGCGAGCTTCGCGCAGACCCAGCCGGTCTACGAGGTCGCCTCGCTCGAGCGGTTCCTCGCGTGCGAGGAGGCGCGGGCGATCCCCGTCGTCATCGGGCTCATCCCGCTGCAGTCCCTGAAGCAGACGATGTTCTTCGCCAACGAGGTGCCCGGGATCGTCGTGCCGGTGGAAATCCAGGACCGCATGCGCCGCGCCGCGGAGAAGGGCCCGGAGCACGAGAAGGCCGAGGGTTTGGCGATCGCCCGGGAGCTCGCCGCCGCGATCCGCCAGGTCGCCCGCGGCATCCACGTCATGCCGATGGGCAAGTACAAGCTGACGGCCCAGATCCTGGAGGCGATCCCTCGCGAAAGCGAAGTCCGGCGCGAGGCGTCCCCGGCCTGATTCTCGAGTCGCCCCCGGGCCGCCCCCCGCTGGAATCAACTCCGGCGCGGCTTCGTTTTTCCGTCGCCGGGAGAGGACAGGCCCGGCGGACCGGTCGCGCCCGAGCACGCCGGTCCCGTAGAATCCAGGGCGATTCGGGCGGTCGGGCGAAGGAGCCGCCGCCGTCACTTGTTAGAGGAGATGAGATGAAGAAGACCCAACGCTCCGCTTCGCTCCTGGCGGCGCTCGCGCTGTTCGCCGTTTCCGCGGTCCTCTTCGCCGGAGCCCAGGCCCGGTTGAAGGGCAAGGTGACGGACGCCTCCGGAAACCCGGTCGAAGGCGTGTCGGTGACCCTGACGACCCCCAACCTGCGCCTCTTCAAGGTCAACCTGAAGACCGACAAGAAGGGGGAGTACGGCACGATCGTCAACGACGCCACGATGCCGTACCACCTGAAGTTCGAGAAGGAAGGCTTCGTGCCCTACGAGGCCGACAAGAAAATCCCGGTCGGTGACACGGGCGTCGTCGACGCGCGGCTCCAGACCATGGAGCAGGCCGGAGCGGCCGCGCGAGCCGCGGGTGGCGCGGCGCCGCCGTCCGCGAGCGAGCAGGCGGCCCTGGTTTTCAACGAGGGCGTCGACCTCCTGAACGCGGGCAACAAGGCGGGAGCCGAGGCGAAGTTCCTCGAGGCGGTCGGCAAGAACCCCGACCTGCCGCAGGGCTGGCAGGCGCTGACGGCGCTCGCGTACGAGAAGAAGGACTGGGCGAAGACTCTCGAGTACGGTCAGAAGGCCGTCGACCTCGACCCGTCACTCACCCAGATCTACGGGACGCTCGCGAATGCCGCGACGCAGTCGGGCGACAAGAAAGCCGCGGCCGAGTGGCAGGCGAAGTACGAGGAAGCCCACCCCGACACGCCCGAGAGCCTCTACAACAAGGGGATCGAGGCCTACAACACGAAGAAGATCAAGGACGCCGAGGCTCTGCTCACCAAGGCCGTGGAGGCGAAGCCGGACTTCGCGATCGCGCACTTCTGGCTGGGAATGGCCTCCTTCAATCTGAACAAGAAGGCCGCCGCGAAGGAGCACCTCGAGAAGTACCTGGAGCTCGACCCGAACGGCGCGGAAGCCGCGACGGCCAAAGAGATCCTGCCGCTGGTGAAGTAGCGGCCGGCGAATTAGATCGGGACGCGGTCGCGAATCCGCCGGCGGGAGGTCGCCATGGCCGGCGCCGGGGTCGGCGGATTCACGAGGCGGTGCAGCCAGCGGAGGATTCGATCGGCCCGATCTTCCCGCCGGGCGGCGCGTCCGCCCACGTTGCGGCAGCTCCAGTCCCTTGCTTCGTTTTCCACGCCCCGACGAGAGAGCAAGCGAAACGCCATTCGGGCCCTGCGCATAAACCGTAAGGCTGGATGAAGTTGCGTCGGTGGAGCGTTCCTGCGGTGACCGAATCGTCCCCCCGCGCCGGCCGCAGAGCGACATTTTCTGACACAATCCCGAGCGTGGGCCGCAAAGGCGCCTTCAAGGATCGGCCGTTGTGGCGGCGCCTCCAGACCATCCACCACGAGATCAAGGAAGGTCGCTTTCCGAACGCCACGGGGCTGGCCGCCGCCCTCGACGTCTCGACGAAAACCGTCCAGCGGGACCTCGACTATCTCCGCAACGAGCTCGCCGCGCCGATCGAGTTCGACCGGGAGAGAAACGGCTACTCCTACTCCCGGACCGACTACGTTCTCCCCTTCCTGCCGGTCGACGGCCGCGACGTCTTCTCGATCGGTGTTGCGAGCCAGGTGCTCTCGCTCTTCGGCGGAACCCCCCTCGGCCGGGACCTCAAGAGCTGCTACGAGCGGCTGGCCGAGTTGATGCCCCCGGCGGTCCGGCTCCGCCCCGAGGTCGTGATGGAAAAGCTCGCGCTGCGGGCCGCGGCGTTCCGTCCCGTGAAGGAGGAGACGTGGCAGGCGGTGTCCGAAGCGCTCCAGAGGGGGGTCGGCCTCGCGATCCGCTACCATCGGCCGGGTGAGCCTCCCGGCGAGGAACGCCGCGTCAAGCCGTACTCGCTGGTCGTCTCGGGACGCGACTGGATGATGCTCGCCCTCGACGAGACCGACGAGCGCGTCAAGAACTTCTATCTCGCCCGCATCGAGAGCGCGCGATCGACCGGGATGCGCTACGCCATCCCCCGCGACTTCGACCCGGAGAAGTTTTTCCGCAACACCTTCGGGATCTTCGTGGGCGGGGGAAAACCTTTTCGTTTCCGCGTCCGTTTCACCCCCGAGATCTCGGAGGAAATCCGCGAGATGCAGTTCCATCCCAAGCAGAAGCTCGAGAAGGGCCCGAACGGGGAGGCCATCCTGGAGCTGCCGGCCGAGTCCCTGAAGGAAGCCCGCAAGTTCGTCCTCGGTTACGGGAAGGATGCGGTGGCCCTTTCGCCTCCCGAGCTCGTCGAGGACCTGCGCGGGGAGTCGGCCGCCATGCAACGCGCGTACTCCCGGAGGAAAGAGTCCGATGAATCGAAGTCCCGCTAGCTCGCTTGCCGCCGCCGTCGCCGTCCTCCTGGTCGCGGCGGGATGCGGGTCGAGTACCGGCCTGACGCCCGTGACCTACCCGGATCCCGCGGTGCCCTGTCCCGGAGCGCTCCGGAGCTGGAAGCTGGAGGTCCTCGACCGCCGCGCCCGGCGCGAGGGCTCCGAGGGGATGCAGGCGCTCGTCGGTAACTCCATCCGGCAGTCCTTCCCGGGCTGCCAGTGGGACGGCGCCGGCGACGCCGGGCGCGTCCAGCTCGAGGTTCACCGGTTCGCCGCCGTGGCGGACGGCAACTCCTGGGAAGCCGCCGCCGACTGGAGCGTCGTCGTCAGCGACCCCTCCGGCCGCACGCTGACCGAGTTCGAGGCCAGCGAGGAGGTCTCGCGACCGAACTACCGCGGCTCGAACAACGAAAAGGAAGCCCTGCGGGAGGCCTTCGACCGGGCGATGCGCCGCACGCTCGCGGGTTTGCGGTCCGTCACCTCGGCCGGGGTGTTTCGTCCACCCGGGAGGACGGGTTTGGTTGCCCCGGCGGCCGGCCGGCTGGAAGGGCTTTCCGTATCTTCCACAATCTTCGAGGTTTCGGCGATCCGCTCCGGCGTCCTCTTCTGCGCCGGACTGGAACGCTTCTCGCAGCCTCGACCGTTGGAGGTTTTATGAAGTCGACAGCTCGAATCGTCACCATCGCGGCCGCGCTGCTCGCGGCCACCCTGCCGCTCGCCGCGGCGTCGAACAACCCCGAAATCGACCTTTCCCGGATGCTCTCCGGGATCTTCCGCGGCTCGACCCCGGGCAACGACCTGACGCTCACGATCCGGTCGGTCACGACGGATCCGAGCCACCTGTACGACCTGTTCGTCCAGGTCAGCGGGCAGTACCAGGGCGAGAACATCCGGCAGCAGGGGTTGATCCGCCTGGAGTCCCAGGGCAAGTCGGTCTACTTCGGATACATCCCGCATTTCGACCCGACGGTGTCGTCGATGTCCGCGAACGCGGCCCGGTTCTCGGAAGAGGAAGCGAACGCCGCGTGCGGTCTCGTGATGGACGCGAAGGGCGACGGCTTCGCCGGAGAGACGGTGGGCACGACGTGCGCCCGCGCCATCCGGGGAGCGATCGGAAAGTGGACCATCGAGGTCGAGCCCGGCTCGATGCGGATCCGGAACAGCAAGACAGGCGAGACGCTCAGGTTCAAGAGAGTGGAGAAGTAACCGGGGCCGGTAGACGGAGACGGTAGACGAGGGGAGCCGGGCCGCCTATTCCGGCGGAAACAGGCTCCCCATCGTCGGCCGCGGATCGGCGGCCGGCGGCTTCGGGGCGGCCTCGTTCGGATCCTTCGGCAGGAACTTCCCCACGATCTCTTTTACGAATCGGGAGAAGTCTCCCTTCAGGATCCACCGCAGGACCCCGGGCTCCTCGCGGGAGAGGGCGCGGAGGCTCCTCCCGCGATGCCGGCCGAAGTTGATCGTCGGCTCCCCGTTCACGAGCCGGATCCGCCCTTCCGGGTCCATGTCCTGGTCGATCCCCGCGCAGAATTGCTCGTGCAGCTCGGCGACCGAGCGTGGAAGATCCGAGTAGCGGCCGAGCTGTCCGAGGATGACCCGCAGCGTCATGACCGCGTCCGCGAGCGCGCCGTGCGCGCCGTCGTGGTCGGTGTCACAGTAGAACCGCGCCGCCGCCGAAAGATTGCGCGGCTCCCGCGCGAAGAAGATCCTCTGGCCGTCCACGAGACGCCGGGTGGTCACGTCGAACGCGACTCCGGACCGATGAAACTCGTTCCGGAGGACGGGCAGGTCGAACCCGGTCATGTTGTAGCCCGCGAGGTCGCAGCCTTCGAGAAAGTCCGCCAGCTCCCGGGCGGAGTCCGAAAACTTCGGCAGCCCCGCCACGTCGCGGTCCGTGATCCGGTGGACCGCGGTCGAAGCCGGAGGAATCCGGATCCCCGGATCGAATCGCCGGACCCACCGCTCCTGCCGGCCATCGGGGTACACCTTCACACAGGCGATCTCGACAATGCGGTCGATCCTCGGGTTGGTTCCGGTCGTTTCGGTGTCGAACACCACGAGCGGCCGGTCGAGCGGAAGGAGTTCTCCGAGCATGAGTTCCGTCATGTTAATCCACCGCTTGCGCACGGTCCGCACGTGGCCCGGCTCTTGCTCTCTTTTCGGGCATGCTCGTTTCCATCCACCCCCGCGTCACCGGAATGAAGATCGAGAACGCGTGGGGACGCGGTTCCCGGGGCATGGTCCGCTGCACGGCCCGGCTTTCCCGCCGGCTTCGGGCCAGGGAGCTGTCGCGCCTGGACCGTTTGCCGGGCACGGTGGTCCAGGGGAAAGAGCTCGTTCACGAGTGCCGTCCGGAGGAGATCGAGGACTGGCACAACCTGCTTTCCGACGTCCTGCGCGGCGAGTGGTTGGAGCCGGTGCGTCCCGCGGCTCCGGCCGCCCTGCCGAAACCCGCGCGTGCGCGGAAGATCGCCGCCATCCGTCGTCCGGAACCCGCGGCCTGACCGGTCAGTAGTTCTCGGAGAATAGCCAGGAGAACGTCTCGACCACCCGGGTGAGGAACCCCCGCCTCTTCCACATCCGTTTCGTGAACTCCCGGCTCTTCCCGAGGTCGGCGAGAATCGACTTTTCGACGATCTGTGCGAACCCGTGGTCGTAGATCGCGACGTTGGCCTCGGCGTTCTTTTTCATCGAGCGGTTGACGAAGTTGATGGACCCGATCGTCGTCCAGATCCCGTCCACCACCATCACCTTGTTGTGCATCATGGTCGGCTGGTACTCGTACATCTTCACGTTGCCGTCCAGGAGCTCCCCGTAGTGGAAGCGCGAAGCCATGCGGACATAGGGAGTGTCGATGTGCGGTCCGGGGACGAGGACCCGGACGTCGACGCCCCGCTCGACCGCGTTGACCAGGCCGCGACGGATCTGGCTGTCCGGGACGAAGTAGGCGTTCTCGATCCAGATGGTCTTCCGGGCCGCCTGGATGGCCATGTAGTAGAGCAGCTTCGCCATCGAGCTCGCGTCGCTGCGGGACGCCGAGATCGCCTGCGCGAGGATGTCTCCCGCCGGCGGAGTGGGCGGGAACTGCTTTTCGCCGTGGAGGACCTCTCCGGTCGTGTGGACCCAGTCCTCCAGGAAGATCGACTGGAGCTGGGCGACGACCGGCCCCTCGACCCGGACCAGCGTGTCGCGCCACTCCTTCGGAGTGGACGCGTTGCCCATCCACCGGTCGTCGATCCCGACGCCGCCGGTGTAACCGATCTTTCCGTCGATGGTCACGATCTTCCGGTGCGTGCGGTTTCCGACTTTGTAGATGGAGTAGATCCGGATCGGCTTGAACCACTTCAGCTTCACGCCGGCGTCCGTCATCACGTTTTCGAGCTCTTTGGGGTGCGACCCCCAGTCGTCGAGCAGCACGCGGACCTCGACGCCCTCCCGGGCCTTCGCCGCGAGGGCCTGCGCGAACTGCGTGGCAATCTCCCCCTTGTTGAAGATGAACAACTCGATGTTCACGCTGGCCCGGGCGTTGCGGATCGCGTCGAGCATGTCGGGGAAGAAGACCGCCCCGTTCTCGAGCAGGACCGCCTTGTTGTTGGGAACGAGCTCGTTGCCGAAGACCTCGAGCGACCGGCGAAATTGCGGGCTGTCGACGCCGTAGTCCGGTTTGTAGGTGTAGGTGGTGCGCTTGTCCCAGAAGAGATGAGAGCACCCGCTCGTCGCCAGCACGACGAGGAGAAGTGCGGCGGCGCGCAACGGCGCGCCTCGGGATCCAAAGAGTTGTTTCATGCGATATATCTTTCCGTCGTGCCCAGGGTCCAGGCTGATGCGCTCCCCAGTGCGGGAATCATGCCCACTTTGCGGTAGCTCGCATCGTCCCGATGCTTCGACGGAAAAAGCGCGGACCCCGCAAACCTCGAGTCTACCGAATCCCGGTCGAGGTCTACTTGATCGCCCTGGGAGCGGCTTTCGCGCTCTCGGTCGCCATCTCGCTCCTGAACCGTCCGGAAGAGGTCCGTTACGACATTCCCCACGCCTTCGGCGTCCGGGACCCGACCTTCCTCCCGTCGGTCCAGGCGACCGAGGGGTCGAGCATGATCGACGGAAATCGGATTTCGATCCTTCAGAACGGAATCGAGATCCTGCCGGCGATGCTGGAGGCCATCGCCTCGGCCCGGAAGTCCGTCAACCTCGAGGCCTACATCTTCTGGAGCGACGACGTCGGAACGCGGTTTCGGGACGCGCTCTCGGAGCGCGCGAGCCACGGGGTCGAGGTGCGCGTGCTCGTCGACGGAGTCGGATCCGCGAAGCGTCTGTCCCGGAGCGACGTCGAGATCCTGCGGCGGAGCGGATGCCGCGTCGAATTCTTCCGCCCGCTTCGGCCGTGGATGCTCGACGTCATCAACCGGCGGACCCACCGGCGGATTCTCGTCGTGGACGGAAAGGTGGGATTCACGGGCGGCGTGGGTCTGGCGAAAATGTGGGACGGGAATGCCGACTCGCCCGACCACTGGCGGGACACCCAGGTGCGCATCGAAGGGCCCGCCGTGGCCGAGATGCAGTCGGCCTTCCAGGAAAACTGGGCCGAAGTCACGAGGGAGCTGCTCGTGGGAGAGAAGTTCTTTCCGGGTCTCGCTCAGGTCGGAAGCGTGCTCGCCGCCGTCGTCCCTTCGTCCCCACGTCCTTCCAGCTCTGCCTGCCAGACGCTCTACTCCGTGGCCGTCTCGGCGGCGGAGCACGCAATCTCGATCTCGAACTCGTACTTCGTGCCCAACGCCGAGTCAGTCGCTCTCCTCGCCGCGGCGAGCGAGCGCGGCGTCAACGTCCGCATCCTGGTCCCCGGCGCGATCAATGACGTCCCCATGACCAAGGCGAGCGGGCGAGCGACGTTCGGCAAGCTCCTGCAGGCGGGGGTGAAGATTTACGAGTACCAGCCCACGATGATGCACGCCAAGACGATGGTGGTGGACGGACTCTTCGCGACGGTTGCATCCACCAACTTCGACAACCGCTCCTTCCGATACAACGACGAAATCGACCTCGCCGCGTACGACGAGGGCTTTGCCGGGCGGCTGCAGCAGATGTTCGAAAACGACCTCCGGAACGCGCGCCGCTACACCTACCAGCAGTGGCTGCACCGCCCGCTCGTCAAGCGGTTCACCGAGTGGCTCCTGCTCCCCGTCCGGTCGCAGCTCTGAACCCGGCGGTCGGACACTTTCACCAAACCTCGTTACGTTTTTCGCGCGGAACTGACAATCCTCGTCAGAACGGGCGGACTCGCGCGGGCGTAACTCTCAGACCGTGAAGGAGTTCCCGAATCCGGGCCCATGGCGAAAGCCTTGCTATCCATGAACGGCGAGGAAACAAAAACCTCAACCTCCTCCTTTCGCTCCCCGGGCGGCCCCACCCCGACCCGGGGCCTTTTTTTTGTAGCCGTCCCGCTATCCGCGACCGCTGATAGCTTCCTTCCATGCGTGTCCTCGCGGGCGACATCGGCGGCACGAAGACCGCGGTCGCCGTCGCCGAGGTCGGTCCGCGGACTCTCTCGCTCCTCTCGACTCGCACGTACCCGAGCGGCGATTTCCAGGGCCTCGAGCCGATCCTCCAGGACTTTCTTTCCGGAAACCGGCCTCCGGAAGCAGCGGCCTTCGGCGTCGCCGGGCCGGTGACGTCGGGGCGCGCGAAGGTGACCAAGCTCCCCTGGACGGTGGACGAAGCGCGCCTCGCCCGGCGTTTCGGGATCCGCCGTGTCCGGGTCCTGAACGACTTCGTGGCGGCGGCGCTCGGCGTACTCCGCCTCCCGACGCGGGCGTTCACGACCCTCGTTCCCGGAACACCCGTCGCCGGGGGGCCGATCGGAGTCCTCGGAGCGGGCACCGGCCTCGGCCAGGCCGCCATGGTCCTCGCGGGGGGAGCGCGCATCGTCGTCGAGTCCGAAGGGGGTCACGCCGACTTCGGGCCCCGGGACGAGCGGGAGGACCGGCTGGTCCGTTTCGTGCGGGCGCGATTCGGCCGGGTCGACCGCGACCGGCTCCTCTCGGGCGAGGGAATCGGACACATCTACGACTTCCTGAAAGCCGACCGGAGAGCGCGGGACGCGCCGGCCGTCGCCAGGGCGTTCGAGTCCCAGGATCGCGCCGCGGTCATCAGCGGGTTCGCGCTGTCCGGCCGGGACCGGCTCTGCCGGGACGCGCTCGGGATGTTCGTCTCGATCTACGGGTCGGAGGCCGGCAACCTGGCTCTGCAGTACCGTGCGACCGGAGGGGTCTACGTCGCCGGAGGGATCGCGGGGAAGATTCTCCCGGCGCTGAAGAATCCGGTCTTCCGAGAGAGCTTCCGCGCGAAGCCGCCGCTCGAGAAAGTTCTGGCGCGGATTCCGGTCCGCGTCGTCCGGGATCCCCGGCTCGGGCTGATCGGCGCGGTCGAGTCGGCCTACCGCGCGGCGATCGAGACGACGCGGTGATCGTTGAAGACGACGACCCGGTGGGTTCTCCGGTACGTCCACCGCGCCTGGAGACTCCCGTCGTCGACGATGGTGTGAACGTCGTCGGGATCGCCGAGTAGCCGACGGACCTCGGTCTCCGACATCCCCTGGCGGACGGCGCCGATCGGCTTGTCCTCTTCGATCGTCAGCACCTGGCTCGCCTCGCCGGCGATGCGCTTCTGCTCGGGCTCACGGACCTCGTTCCGGGAGCCGAGGAGGGGCCGGGTGAGGTCGTCCACGACGCCCTGGACGGTCGGCTTCTTCTCGTGGATCCACCAGCCGATCGCGGCGAGGACCGAGAGCATCAGGACCTTGCGGAGCGTGCGCTCGGTACCGGTCAATGGTGCTCCACCTCCGAAAGCAGAAGATTCGCGCGCCGGCACAATTCCTCGAGCTTCTGAAGACACCAGGGACGCTGGTCGGGAGTCACTTCCCAGAGGACCTCGCTCCGCGAGAAGACCGCTTCCTCGAGCGACGGCTCGTCGACGTCGCGTCCGCGCGTCGCCTCCTCCCGGATCAGAGCCCGGCGCGCCTTCTTGAGCGCGTCCACGCTGACGGGATCCTCGGTCGAAAAGAGGAAGCGCAAAGTAACCGTTTCCCGCTCGACGTCGAACGGAGCTTCCGCGGCCAGGCGGGGGTCCTGGGTCGCTCCCGACACCTCGACCAGTCCGATTTCCGACAACAGGGGGAAAGGTAGCGAACGGTATGCCGCGGGAATGCGGGCCGGCCAATCCCCGCGGGCCCAGCAATTTCGGCCAGAGCCCCGTTTCTTCCGGATGGGCTCGCCCGAAGAAAAGTGTTACTGGAGGTAACGGTCCCCGGCCGGATCTCCTAGGCGGTCGGCTGCCGCCCCGCGATGAGAACGTCGTCCCGCGAGCGCAGCGCGCGCTCGACCATCTCCGCGATCTTCTGCCGGCACCACGCCGCCTGCGACGCGAGCGCCGGCCAGGAAACGTCGTTCACGGAAAAGACGGCATCCTCGATCGACGGCTCCTCCCACTCCAGGCCGCGCGTCCGCTCCTCCCGGATCATCACCCGGCGCGCGTACCGGAGCGCTTCCACGTCGTCGGGAGACTCGAAGTGGAGCCGGAACCGGAGGTTGATGCGGCGAGTGGGGTCGAAGCGGAGCGCCAGTCCGTCGCGCCCGTCACTGGGTACAGCGATATCGGTGGTCTCATCGAGACGGATGGATGACATGGTGTCGATGCCACCCAAAATTATAGCGCGGCGCCCGCGGCCGGACCACGCGACCAAAGTCGAGGATAATGCACGCCCTTTCGGAGGTGCGCATGACCCAGAACACACCCATCACGGTCGCTTTCGGCGATGGAATCGGACCGGAGATCATGGAAGCGACGCTCACGGTCCTGAAGGCGGCAGGCGCCCGGCTGGACGTCGAGAAGATCGAGATCGGGGAAAAGGTCTACCAGCGGGGGATGAGCTCCGGGATCGAGCCCTCGGCCTGGGAGTCTCTCCGCCGGACGCGGGTTTTCCTGAAGGCGCCGATCACGACGCCGCAGGGGGGCGGATTCAAGAGCTTGAACGTGACGACC
>Ga0268264_10002423_pt1 | contig 16412 bp, 8 predicted proteins | sample KBSSwiS32_FD_190357 | JGI IMG/M metagenome (GOLD analysis project Ga0268264, IMG submission 190357) | Switchgrass rhizosphere microbial communities from Kellogg Biological Station, Michigan, USA - KBS Switchgrass S3-2 (SPAdes) (version 2) | ecosystem: Host-associated > Plants > Roots >...
GCGTCACCTGGAGACAGGCACATGACTTCTGTCTGTGGCGTTCGGACCGGGTCAATGAAAAAGCCCTGCTGGACAGAGGCTTTATCAATAAGAACTCTGTAAAGAACCTGCAAGGTCTGGGACAGGAAAACTTCAATACGAAGGCTTACCTGATGGGTGAGTTCACACCTACTCCCGGTCCCGCAGCCAAGTCTAAAAAGAATGCGCTGAAGAATCCCAACGGTACGCCCCGTACGACCGTAACGTTCGAGGACGGTATTCTTCTTCCCAACTATCGTCTCCCGACAGAGGCTGAGTGGGAATATGCCGCCCTGGGATACATCAATCAGAACCCTCTCCCCGGCAAGAACGATAAGAAGCGTGGGGAAGAGCTCATCGCGAACAAACAAGTTTATTCCTGGAGCAATAACGTCAACGGTCTCCGCGACACACGTCATGGCAGCTGGCAAGGTACTTTCATGGCCAACTTCAAACGTGGTTCCGGTGACAACATGGGTGTAGCCGGTGGTCTGAATGACAACGCCGTATATACCGCCCCCGTTACCTCTTTCTTCCCCAACGGCTTCGGATTATATAATATGTCCGGCAACGTCAGCGAGTGGGTAGGCGACGTTTATCGTCCCCTTTCAACAGAGGACATGGATGACATAGCCCCCTATCGTGGTAACAAGTTCGAGACAGTCGATATGGGTAAGGAAGGCAAGGGTGAAAGAGATTCACTCGGTCGCATCAAGATGCGTAACGTCTCCGACTCCGAGAGCAAGTCCCGCCGCAACTACCAGAAGGGTGACGTGATCAACTACCTTGACGGTGACTCCACCATAGCAGGCATCGCCTACGGTTATGGTAAGACCACCCTGATCAGCAACAAATCCCGCGTTATAAAAGGTGGCAGCTGGAATGACCGCGCTTACTGGCTCAGCCCCGGTACCCGCAGATTCCTGGAAGAAGACCAGGCCAACAGCACCGTCGGCTTCCGTTGCGCAATGGACCGCGTAGGCAGCCCCGCCGGTAATGGCCGCCAGACAGGTATCAACTACAAGGCACGCAGACAAAATACGCGCAAGCAGTAATTGTAAGATATTCTATAAACAGAAAGCCCCTGCCCAAACAGCAGGGGTTTTTTATTTTTATTGTGGGCGTTCCCGGGCCTTCGTCGGAGTTCCGAGCCCTCACTCCTCCTCGGTCGTACCCTTCGGTCAGGCTTCGTCCCTCGCCTTACCTTCGTGTATCCCGGAGGCCCGGGCGGGCTGTCCGCTGTAGTCCTCGCCTATGGCTGTGGGCTACCCGCTCCCATCCCTAACGCGGTCGGGCAGGCCTTCGTCAGTGCTCCATGTATTCGAGAGCTTCGCTCGTATCCTTCGCTCAGCTCGGGTATCCCTAACGAAGTTTGCCCCGGCACTTCCCAGGCCTTCGTCAAGGCCCCTAGCCACTCGCACTGCATCCCTAGCCGGCGGCAGTTTATTATACCCGGAAAATATGCCTATGTTTAAACGACATGGGCAATTCAGTTTATTTTTTATCTGATTTTGATACTTGTAGTATTAAAATCAATGTTTTTTTAAACCAAAATGCATTTCCCCAAATAGAGTACCATTCCCGCCTCTCACCCCTCTATGCGCAGGCTCGTTGTTTTGCGGGTCGGGACCGTCCGAAATGTAGCCCCTCCCGCAAAAACGTCTAATGATTGGCCCGCAGGGCCGAAGAGCCCGCTCACTCTGTTCGCAGGCTCTTCACCGGATTAGCCACCGCCGCCCGTATAGCCTGAAAGCTCACCGTTATCAACGTGATCACCAGCGCCGCACCACCCGACACCGCAAAGATCCAGCTGGATATCTCCGTCCTGTACGTATAATTCTCCAACCAATCGTGCATAAAATAATACGCCATCGGTCCCGCTATCAACAGCGATACGATCACCAGCAAAAGGAACTCTTTTGACAACAGACCCCAGATATTGAGCACCGAAGCTCCCAGCACCTTACGAATACCCACCTCCTTGGTACGCTGCTCGGCAGTAAAGGAAGCCAGACCAAACAAGCCAAGGCCCGAAATAAAAATAGCCAGCGCCGCAAAAAAGCCAGCCAGCTTGCTGATCCTTTCTTCCGAAGCAAATTTGGAAGCATAGTCCTCATCGGCAAACTGATAGTCGAATGGCGCGCTTGGGACCAGCTTTTTCATGACAGCCTCTATCTTTGGCAGCGCCTTATGCATGGCCGCACTGGGCTTGACCTTTACTAGCATCCAGTCAAGACCTCCGTTAAATCCCTTTTGATAGAACACGATAGGCCGCGCGTTGTCATAAGGCGACTGCATGATCATATCCTTCACCACTCCGATGATCTTATAATGCTGCACTTTTGTCCTCTCCTGCCACCAGGTCCATGTTATGTCCGCACCCACAGGATCTTTCAATCCCATGACCTTCGCGGCCGACTCATTGATCACCATACCCGTCGAATCACCCGCCATCTCCCTGGAAAAATCCCTCCCCTGCATAAACTGCCACCCGATGGTCTTGCCGTACTCTGCAGACACCGCAAGCGTCCCAAAATTCGGGTCCTTTCCCGGCTCCCTTCCCGCCCAGTCAAAACCACCGTTGTTGGATGCCATCTCCGTAACCTTACCCATCGACTCCGCAAATTCCTCCACCACACCCGTCCTCAATAGTTCACTTCTGATAAGATCATATTTCCCATAAAAATCGCCGGACTTCATTTGCATCATAACCAACCCCTCCCGGCTATATCCCACCGGCCGGTTCCTGGCATGCTCCACCTGCCGCAGGATAATAATGGTACAATTGATCAGCGCCACCGAAATGGTAAATTGAAATACAACCAGGACCTTGCGCGGGATGGCGGCCCCCTTTCCCAGCCGGAACGTTCCTTTCAGCGCCTTGACAGGTTTGAAGGAAGAAAGGAACAGGGCCGGGTAGCTGCCAGAGATGATCCCCGTCACAAGAATAAAAGCCAGGCTCGTCATCCAGAACAATGGCTGCCCCCAGGGCATGGTCATCTCTTTAGCCGCCAGGTGATTGAACCAGTTCAACGATACCGCGGTCAGCACCAGCGCCACCACAAAGGAGAAGAACACCATCACCAGACTCTCGCAAAAGAATTGAAAGATCAGCTGCCTCCGCAAGGAGCCGATGGCCTTCCGCACCCCCACTTCATGCGCTCTTTTTTCCGAACGCGCAGTACTCAGGTTCATAAAATTGATACAGGCCAGGAGCAGCACAAAGGTCCCGATCAGACACACCATCCATATCATATGCTTCACCGAATCATCTGGGACGCCCCTCCAGTTATTTCCTTCAAAATGCCAGTCCGACATAGGGTCCAGCAGCACCAGGGGATGATTCGCAAACAGACTTCGGGTATTCTCATCATTGATGCTCTTTATATGATCCAGCTCGACATTTTCTATCTGGCGAGTGACGCCAGCAAAGCTCGTCCCGGGTTTTATTTGTGCAAAAAGGCGCATGTAATGGTTCCACCACTGCTGCCTGGTCTCCTTCACCCATTCATTCTTACCAATCCATAGCGCCATCGGGGCAATGAATTTTGTCTTGTACAGTTCTGTATTCAAAGGCAGGTCCTCGTACACGCCCGTAACCGTTACATTGATGTCATTCCTTATGCTTATAATATGACCCATTGGGTCCGTATTTCCAAACAGCGCCTTAGCTGTCGAGGCGGACAAAAGTATGGAATGAAGCTCCCGCAGCCCGGCCCGGCTGCCCCGGATCATTTTCAAGCTCAGCATGAATGGCGCATCCTCATCCATGTACTGCCCGATCCGCGATATCTTATTGTCGCCGGCTGAAAGAATAGACTCTCCTATGTCCGTGGATCGGACCAGGTATTGAAAACGATCGCTGTAATGATCCTTCAGCTCGCTGATCAACGCATAGGACAGCGCCATATTAATATAAGGCCCGTCCCCGCCGACACCCTTTATCGTCACCCTCGAGATACGGTCATAATTTTCGTGATACTTGTTGAACGACAGCTCGTCGTACAGCCACAATCCCGTCAGCATGGCAACTGCCATCCCAACGGCGAGACCGCTGATATTGATAAAGGAGGAGATCCTGCTCCGCTGCAGGTTCCTCCAGGCTATTTTAAAATAGTTCTTTAGCATAGTTGCAGGTTTATTCCGCTCTTAAAGATTTCACTGGATTAGCCATGGCCGTCCTCATCGCCTGTACACTGATCGTCGCCACCGCGATCAATATCACCATCCCACCCGCTATCACAAATATCCACGCGGTGATATCCGTCCTATACGCAAAATCCTGCAGCCACTTATGCATCCCCCACCAGGCCACCGGCGAAGCAATGACAAATGCGATCAACACCAGCTTTACAAAATTCATGGATAGCAGCCCCGTCAGGTGGCTCACCGTGGCGCCAAGCACCTTTCGTATACCTATCTCCTTGCTCCGCTGCTCCGCCATGAATGTCGACATGGCAAAAAGCCCCAGACAGGCAATGATCACCGCCAGCATCGAGAAGCTCGTAAACAGCATCCCCGTACGCTGTACATCCGCATACATCCGTGCAAAAGTCTCATCCATGAATGTATAGCGGAATTCCTGGTGGGGTGAAAAGCCCTTCCACAAGGCCTCGATACGACCCAGCGTCCCCTTCACATCCGCCGCATTCACCTTTACTGACATCGTATTGGCCCAATTACCAATGATCAGGCAGAGAGGATCTACCTCCTGCCGCATACTCTCGAAATTAAAATCCTTCATCACCCCCACGATCCTCATCTGCCATTTTCCGCTCCCAAACCGCTTGCCCAACGGGTCCTTCAGTCCCAGCTTCCGGACCATCGTCTCATTTATTATAGCAGAGGTAGAGTCCGAGATCAGGTGGTCCGAAAAATTCCTTCCCTGCGTCAGCTCGATCCCCATCGTTGGAATGTATCGCTCGTCCACATTCCAGAACTGCGCGCCTACACCCTGCTCCTCCTTATCCTTACCCTCATTGTACACCGTGCCCATATTCCGCTTGCTGCCTGCTATCGGCAGGAAGTCGCTTAAAGATGCATTCCGAACCCCCGGCATTTTTATCAGTTCGTCCCGGAAGCTCTTTATCTGCTTGTTCAACGATCCCACCCCTGCTATCTGCACCACCTGGTCCTTTTCAAAACCCAGCTTCCTGTTCATCAGGAAATTCATCTGCCGGCTGACCACCAGCGTGGCTATGATAAGGATAATGGATGTGGTGAACTGGAAGACGACCAGCGCACTCCGCAGCCTTCCATGACGCGCCCCCAGGCTCACCTGCCCTTTCAACACCTCCACCGGCTTGAAGCTGGAGAGATAGACGGATGGATAGATCCCCGCCAGCAGCCCCACCACTATGGCCGCACCCGCCATCGCAGGGAACAGCCACCATTCCTTCCAGGGGAAGACGATGGAGGTAGCCGCCATCTTATTGAAGAGAGGTAATAACACCCATGCCAGACCGATCGCCAGCAGGAAAGAGAAAAAGCTAAGCACCAGCGATTCCAGGAGGAACAGGCGTATGAGCCCCGTGCGACGTGAACCCACCACCTTGCGAAGCCCCACTTCCTTGGCCCTGCCCGCGCTCCGGGCCGTGGAAAGATTGATGAAATTGACACAGGCCAATAGCAGGATAAAGCCCGCCACGGCTCCGAATAGCCTGACAAATCGGATGTCCCCATGGTTTCCGCCATCATCGATGTCCGCCGTCAGGTGAACCATACTCATAGGTTGCAGTTGGATACTTATCGACTTCACCTGTTTTTCTGCGTCTTTCATTCCCCCTTCGACCCACATGGGCAACAATTTATTTCTCCACATGGTCGTCAGTTTCTCCTCCATCTGGGCAGGATCGGCGCCCGATTGCAGCTTCACATACATATTGTAATTCTGGTTCCTCCAGCTGTCCTGTTCCCCACCCCACAGCTCGTGCCCGGTGAGGGATAATAGGAAGTCATATTGCAAGTGGGTCGTGGCCGGCATATCCTCCATCACTCCGCCCACTTTCCAGGGTTGTTTCACTTCGTTATTCAGATAAAAAAGCTTGCCGACAGGATTTTGATGCGGAAAATATTTTTCCGCCTTACGCCGGGAGATGACCATTGTATTGGGTTCCGCCAGCGCATGGGCCCTGTCGCCATATACCATGGGTAATTGCAGCATATCCAGCAGGGACTGGTCCGCATAGGTGAAACCCTCCTCATAGGTATTGTCCGTCTTACCTTCCGGCATCACCTCATTGCTGCCAGCCCCCCAGAACAAGGGGAAAGGCATCAGACGCGCCGACTGCTCTATCTGTGGGAATGTAGACTTCACGGTCTTGGCCATTGGCGCCGCAAAAGCCGTCCCCTTCCCGACCTTGCCATCGTGATTGTAAGTGGCGATCGCCCGGTAGATCCTGCCCGCATCCGGATAGGATTTGTCATAGCTCAGCTCGTTACGGATATACAACGCGATCAGCAGACAGGTGGCGATGCCCAGCGCAAAGCCTCCGATCTTGATGGCAGAATAGAATTTCTGTTTACCCAATTGCCGCAAGGCGATGGTGAGATAATTTTTGAACATAGAGATGGTTTTAGTTGGAACTGCCCTGTCGGACAACGAACCACCGGCTCGCTTTGGAAGGACACAGCCCCCGGTAATTTGTTGCATCCGCACATCTTTTATGTATTTTCAGGCCTGCCTGCATCTTCTATAAAAACCGTTATATGAGGTATTTGCAATCCCTGTTCCTGCTTCTCTCCAGCGGTACGGCCTTTACCCAGGGCAAGCCTACTATTACCGTATTGCTTTACCCTATGGCCTCCCAGCCAAACACGTTTATCATGGCAGACAATGTTCAATTTTTTAGACTGCCGGAAGACCAGCCGGCCCTTACACCGGATCTTAAACATTGGCACGGCCAGCCCATGCCGTTGAATATCTACCCCGGGGACTATAGGATAGCTTACAGGAACATGTTTGGACAGACAGTAAATAAGAATTGCCGGCTATACCAGGACAGTATGTACATTTATCTATGTCCCGACTCTCTTACTTCCTATCCCGATAACACCCTTGTCCGATTACGGGACAAAGACAGCCTGGTCATTGATGTTCAAATCACTGGCTGTTTTAATTACAATAAGAAGAGGCTGGTGATCTGCTGCAAAGGGCAGCAGTTGGAAGCAGCATATTATAAGAACAAGTGGCTCACGAAAACGCTTACTCGAGACAATGTTTCACAATTCATACGTTTCGAGAATGAATTACAGCATGTTCGAGACCATGACTGTACCACCACTTGCTACTATATTATAAAAAGCAAATACCTGACTCTCAACAAGACAGTAGGGGACTGTAGCTGGGGCGGCTTCTTTACATTGACGACTGCCTGGTTCGGCGAGTGATCTTTCCGGACAGGCCTCGTATCAAAATCGTACAATCTTCCAACCTCGCAGGCACAAATTACACTGACCATCAATAGGATACAACAATGGCACCTTTTTAGTACCTCAATCACCAATAGCCGCTATAAAACCAGCCCATGTTCAGGAACTACTACAAGATCGCGCTCCGCAACCTCCTCCGAAACAAAGTCTATAGTTTTATCAATATCTCCGGCCTCGCCATCGGTATGTCCGTGGCCCTGCTCATCGGCCTGTGGATCTGGGATGAAGTTTCCTGGAATCACGTCCACAGCCAGCATGCCCGCCTGGCCAGAATGATGGATACTCAAATAGAGAATGGAAAGGCCAACACCGGCGGGGGCGTCGATATGCCCCTGGCAGATGAGCTACGCACAAAATATGGCAACGATTTCAAACATATTGCTCTCGCCGACGCATTCGACTCCCATATACTTACAGCCGGTGACAAGAAGATCCAGAAGGCGGGCGTCTGGTGCCAGCAGGATCTTCCCCGCATGCTGACCCTTCACATGCTAAAAGGCAGTATCGATGCCCTAAAAGACCCAACCTCTGTGTTGGTAACCGCCTCGCTGGCAAAAACACTTTTTGGTAACGACGACCCCATGGGCAAGGCCATACAGGTGGACGATAAATTCCAGGTAAAAGTGGCCGGTGTCTATGAGGACCTCCCCCCTAATTCTTTTTTTCACTCCGGCGATTATTTTCTCCCCTGGGAAAAATATATCGACACCTATGCATGGGTAAAGAACACCCAAACGCAATGGGGCAACAATTTCGTCTCCATGTATGTGGAGCTGGCCGACAACGCAGACATCGACAGGATCAATACACGCATACGCCACATTCCTGCTGAGCATCTTCCCCAGACAAAGGAAGAGATATTCCTGCATCCTATGGACAAATGGCATCTTTACAACGAATACAAGGATGGTAGGGCTTCTGGCGGCAGGATACAGTTCGTATGGCTGTTCGGCGCCATCGCCGGCTTCGTACTATTACTTGCCTGTATCAATTTCATGAACCTCAGCACCGCCCGCAGCGAAAGACGTGCGCTAGAAGTAGGCATCCGCAAGACAATGGGCTCTCTGCGCAGGCAGCTCATCGGACAATTCCTGGGCGAGTCGCTGATCACCGCCTGTCTGTCCCTTGTCCTGGCCATCCTGCTGACCCAGTTGCTGATACCCCTCTTCAATAATTTGTCCGGCAAACAGCTCAGCCTGCCGTGGGGCCAACCCCTGTTTTGGCTGGCAGCTCTGGCTTTCACTTTCTTCACCGGTCTGCTCTCTGGCAGCTACCCGGCCCTTTATCTCTCCCGTTTCGAACCCGTAAAAGTATTAAAGGGCAGCTTCCGCACCGGCCGTCTGGCAGAGAACTTCGTCGGAGCTGCTTCGACACGCTCCTTCCTCGTTCGTAACCTTCTGTCCCCTCGGTTATCACGAAAAGTGCTGGTGGTGGTGCAATTCACCGTCTCCGTTGTCCTGATCATCGGCACCCTCGTCGTGTACAGACAAATTCAGTTTGCTCGCAGTCGCCCTATCAACTATGAAAGAGATGGCCTCATCACCGTCAATCTCCTGAATATTCCCGCTATCAAACCCCATTTCAATGCCATTTGCAACGATCTGCTACGAACAGGGGTCGTCGAAAATGCAGCAGGTTCTTCCGGTACCGCCACCTATACCTGGGGGACACGCGGTGGTTTTTCCTGGCCAGGCAAAGATCCCAATATCAATCCCGTATTTGGCAACTCAGCCATCACACATGACTATGGCAAAACAGTTCATTGGCAGATCGTAGAGGGCCGCGATTATGAGAAGTCTCTCTCCACCGACTCCAACGCCCTGATACTAAATCAGGCCGCCGTCAAGCTGGCCGGAATTCAACATCCTGTCGGTCAGAGCATCACCGTTGATGGCCGTCCTCACCCCATAATAGGTGTGATAAAGGACATGGTCACCGACTCGCCATACGATCCTCCCATACCTACAATATATTTCGTTGATTGTAATTGGGTCAACTTTATGACCGTACGTGTGAAAAAAAACATCCCCCTTCCGCAAGGCCTGTCCTCTGTACAAAACGTATTTAAACAATATGACCCCGGTGGGCTCGTAAGCCTTTGGTACACCAGCGACTCTTATGAGGCAAAATTCTCCGACGAGCAGCGCATAGGCAGCATCGCTAGCTTCTTTACCATCCTGGCCGTCTTCATCTCCTGTCTCGGACTCTTTGGGCTGGCCTCCTTCGTCGCCGAACAACGCACCCGGGAGATAGGAGTACGAAAAGTGCTGGGCGCCACCGTATTCGATCTGTGGAGCACCCTGTCCAGGGATTTTATCACCCTTGTGATCATCGCATGCGCCATCGCCATTCCGCTTGCCACCTTTATGCTCGATCATTGGCTTTCCCGTTACAGCTACAGGACCACCATACCCTGGGGACTCTGTGCAATGGCCGTGCTGGGCGCGATGTTCCTGACCCTGCTCACCGTCAGCTATCAGACGCTCCGTGCGGCCGTGGCCAATCCGGTGAAGAGTTTAAGGACGGAATAGCGTAGATTTGCCCATGACTATCGACCAACTCTATCAGATCTTCCTCCGCCACCCATCCGTGCAAACAGATACCCGCAAGCTCAGACAGGGTGATCTGTACTTTGCCCTGAAAGGCCCCAATTTCAATGGCAATGCCTTCGCCGCCCAGGCCCTACAACAGGGCGCCGCCTATGCCGTCATCGACGAGGCCCCTACCAACAACGATGCGCCCGCCGACAAGCTCATCCTCGTGGAAGACGTGCTTACCACCCTGCAGCAGCTGGCCCTCCACCATCGCCGTCAGTTCGATATCCCCTTTATCGCCATCACCGGCAGCAATGGCAAGACCACCACAAAGGAATTGGTACATGCCGTCCTCGCCTCTACCTATATCACCTATACCACTCAAGGCAATCTGAATAATCACATCGGCGTCCCCCTCACCATCCTCTCCGTCAAAAAGGATGCACAATTTGCCGTCATCGAAATGGGCGCCAATCATCAAAAGGAAATAGAAAGTTATTGTACATACACCCTCCCCACGCATGGCATCATCACCAATGCCGGCAAGGCGCACCTGGAAGGTTTCGGTGGACCCGAGGGCGTGAAAAAAGGTAAAGGAGAACTGTACGACTTCCTCCGGAGCCATCAAGGCACCGTATTTGTCATGTGGGATTATGATTACCTCCGCACGATGAGCCAGGGCATCCCTCACATCATCACGTACGGTACCCACGATGCAGATGTGACTGGCAATGTCTCGAACACAACAGACACGGGTTCCTTTCTCTCTGTCAACATCACCGGCACCCCCACCATCCACACCCAGCTCGTCGGCGACTACAACCTGCCCAACGTACTCGTAGCCGTGACAGTAGGACGTCATTTCAACATACCCGACACCGCCATCCGGGCAGCCATCGAAGCCTACACTCCCAGCAACAGCCGCAGCCAGCTCATCCAGCGCGACAGCAATCACATCATCCTCGACGCTTACAACGCCAACCCCTCCAGCATGCGTGCCGCTATCGAGAATTTCGCAAGGCTTGTTCCCGCCGGTACATCAGCCAGCCCTGAACGAACCAATAACAAAATACTCATCCTGGGCGCCATGGCCGAGCTCGGCACAGAGAGCCTTGCCGAACACCAGGGCATCGTCGACCTCATCGGGCAGTATCCATGGAAGGAAGTAGTACTGGTCGGTGGAGATTTCCAAAAGCTGCAGCATCCCTACAAACGCTTTGACAATAGCAAGGATGCAGCAGCCTGGTTCCGTCAGGCGGACGTTCACCACGCGTATATTTTGATCAAAGGCTCGAGAAGCACTAAGATGGAAGAGGTACTCCAACCCCCAACGACCTGATCCTCTTCCCCCTCTCCTCCGCCGCATCCCCCTGCAATCTGTATTCTACAGAGAAATCATCCTTATTTACCTCGAATACAAAAAGGATCTCTTCATTCTTGTCCGACAGGACAAACCGGTCATTGTCCTTCCATCCTCTGTTCGCAAAGAACCAGAAGAACACTTCCGGGTCCTCATGTCCCTTTAGGAATTTTATCTTCCTCCTCCACTTGTTCTGCCGGGCTGAAAAGATCAGGTAATAGTCCGCATGATCCGGATAAAGATCACAAAAGAATTCTACCTTATGCTGCTTGTCCGGCGACATCAATATCTTCTCATAAGGCACTTTCACAAAAAAGCCCTCACGCTCCATTGTATGATAGAGTTCCCGCAGGTCCGCAACAGGCCATTGCTTCTGGGTCCAAAACAACTCCAGCGCGCTCAGTATCGTCTTATAGACAAAGGGAAGGTTCAGACTGCCGTCCTTTGTACGCCACACACGCGCATCCACATACCACCGGATATCCGCTATCCTCCCATCATCCCACCACAGCCCCATCCTTGAAGGCTCATAATCCGCGTCGTGGATCACCTGCAGGGAAATTCTTTTGTAATGGCAGTATTTTAAGCCATTGATGTTCTTTTGAATATTGTATTTAACATGGGTCAGATCCGGAATATGCATGTCTGCGCCCACACTTAAAAGGAAATGGGTAAACATTCATTTATCAAATTATCCTAATAAGATAATAGTTTCCAGCCTTTTATTCTCATTTTGGGGATTCGATTTGATAATCGTGCCGAAATTGGCAATAACTGTGTCGATTTGGGCAATAAGTGTGCAGCCCTATTGTACCGGTCCCAGCAATAAATAACCCCTCAGATCCGTCACGTGCAGACCCTGATCCCTCCTGATACCATTGATCGAGGTAAGGATCAGCTTTCCATTCCCCCGCGGGCAACGAATGGGCAGGATCATTTTTTCCAAAGGGAACCTCGTACCATACTCGAGGGTTACAGAGGCGTCCTTGAACAAAGATTGTAATTCAATGACACAGGCGCTGTCTTTCGCCAACGTCTGTGTAGCTCCGGAGAACGTGATATGCAGCTGGCTCAGGGATGAATCCAGGGACAGAGCAATGGAATTCTTACCGACATGGTACCGTTGATCCGCGGGATCGCTCCCGATGGAAATATAAAAATTGGGTATCAGATAAGGCAGCCCCTCCGTTGACAGGACAACATCATCCCTCCCGGAATATATGGAAAAACCCCCGCCCGTTACTGAATCATCATAACGCGAAGTATAAGATATATGCATCAGCCGCAGAACGGCTTCCGCCCTTTCCCTTTCCTCATATTTGCCCATCAGCGAATCCCGCCGCATTATGGAATCCAGGTTCTCCCGGAACCAGGGTTGCAAGCCTTCATATCCATGCGTCCCCACGAGGTATTCCGTAGTAGAAGATATCTCCTTTCTGTCCACAAAAGAGAGCTTGGCCGGACTATTGGTGATCTTTCCCTCTTTTAAAATCCCGTTCTTTTCCAGCAATCCTTGCAGTCTGTGCAACTGACTGTATTTACTGACACCAAATACGCCCCAGGGACCAAAGGAAGAGAGGAAGGCGAAAAGACACAGTGACAGGGGTATCAGTAGGATATTCTTCTTCCTGCTGGCAAGGAAATATATCGCCGCCAGCAGCAGCCACAATGCCAGTAACAAAACAAAATAGCGCAGCTCTGTGATCCCATACGCCTTTATCCTTTTCGAGATGGCAAACCCCAGCATCACCAACAGGGGCAGCAAGGCAAAATAAAAGAACTTCGAATAGCCATTGATCCATTTATTTTTTTCGTCATTACGTAAAGGGTAGATGAGCAGCAGCGCCAGTATGCCCGCCACCGAGAATCCCAATACCAGGTAGGCCACCCAGCCCGAAGGCCAGTGCGCCGTAACGATGATCTTGAAAAGGTAGACGTACAATATTCCCATGTACACCGTCAGTATAGGCAGCAATACATACTGGGTGAAGATCTTCAACCCCTTGGGGTAGTTCAACGTGGCTATATCCCCGTATTCCGATGGGAAACCCGAAAGAAAGAACCAGGTGTTAAAAACGCCGATGAGCGCAGCCCAGGTATCCGCATACCATTTGTAGCTGAGGTCCACGTTGAAGAGATGCTCGATGGCTTCCAGCGCCAGCGCAAGCCCTGCGTATAATACTACCGTATACAACAGGCTCGTGAGTATACGTATGAACAGGTCCTTGTTATACTGCCAGAAGGCTTCGATACGATGACTGCCCGCAAATGCGATCACCGCTATCAGCCAGTGCAGACCCAGCGCATACAGCGTCCACCGGATGGCCGTCTTGAATTCGAAATGGTCCGGCATTAAAAAGTAATATAGCACCGTTAGCGCCAGCACCCCCAGCTGCACACCCACAGAAACCTTCCGTCCCCATGCCTTGCGCTCCACCCATACCGCTGTCGCAACGGACAGCAGCATACCCAGGTAGCAGCTGATGATGGCATTGCCGCAACGCGTAAGAAGCTCGTCATCGAAGTGCTTTTCGGAGTTTAGGAGAAAAATGGATATCGTCGTCCCCGTGGCGGCTAATAAAATAGCCAGGGGGAATCTTAAAAAGCTGCTACCGGCTCGGACAAACAAGGAAGACAAGGAAGGGAACGTCATACAGATGGTTTAGAATGAGGGTTGTATACAAAATAACGAAAACTATCGAAAAATGGTATACAACCCCCATCAGCCCCATTATACTTCAACGGCCTTCCGCTCGATGGCATGGATGGCCCGTATGGTCTTTATCACCGAATCCGGCGTCACCGATATGCTGTCGATCCCCTCCTCTACCAGGAACTGGGCAAAATCCGGGAAGTCCGACGGACCCTGCCCGCAAATCCCCACCTTGACCCCACATTCCTTGGCAGTACGGATCAGCATACGCAACAGCGTTTTCACCGCCTCGTTACGCTCGTCATAAATATGCGCTACCAGCGAGCTGTCCCGGTCCAGTCCCAGCGTCAGCTGCGTAAGATCATTGCTCCCGATGGAGAACCCGTCTATATGCTCCGCAAACTGCCGGGCCAGGATAATATTGGAAGGCAGCTCCGCCATCAGGAATATCTCCAGCCCTTTGACAGCCGCATGACCATTTCCACTTTCCTTCCCGCTCTTGCCCTGCACCAGTCCGTACTCGTTCATCACCTGCTTCACCTTATGCAGCTCCTCCACCGTCCGGCAGAAGGGGATCATCACCACTACATTGTCCAGCCCCATCTCCTCACGCACCCGCCGGATAGCATGACACTCCATTCCAAACGCTGCCTTGTATTCCGGCGAATAATAACGCGAAGCGCCCCTCCAGCCTATCATGGGGTTCTCTTCATGCGGCTCATAATATTTGCCGCCCAGCAAGTTGAAATACTCATTGCTCTTGAAGTCGGAGAATCGTACGATGACCTTTTGCGGATAGAATGCCGCCGCGATGCGCGCTATCCCATAGGACAGCTTGCGGATAAAATAATCCTCCTCATCCGCGAACCCCCATATCTTCTTCTTTATCGTATCCGACAGTACCTCATCCTTTAATGTTCGGTGGGTCAATAACGCCACCGGGTGTACGCCGATGTAATTGTTGATAATGAACTCTTCTCTGGCCAGCCCCACTCCGCAATGCGGCAGATGGGAATAATGAAAGGCCATGGCAGGTGTACCCACATTCAACATCATAGGCGTACGTATCTCCGGCAGCCCCTTAAGGTCCGTCTCGGTCTTGATAAAAGCCAGCTCTCCGTCATAGACCATGCCTTCATCGCCTTCCGCGCAGGAGGCCGTTACAGCCTGGCCGCTGGCAAGCAATTCCGTGGCATTCCCACAGCCTACGATGGCAGGGACCCCCAGCTCCCGGGCTACAATAGCCGCATGACAAGTTCGCCCACCCTTGTTGGTGATGATGGCAGCCGCCTTTTTCATGATGGGTTCCCAGTCCGGGTCCGTCATGTCCGTCACCAGCACATCTCCCGCGACGAACTCATGTCCATCCGTCACCCGCTTGTCCAGCGAATGCATGATATTTACTTTCCCGGCGGCGATCTTATCTCCCACTGCAATCCCCTTCAGGATAGGCTGGGCAGCCTTTGCCGCATCCGATAGCTTATATTCCGTCAGTGTGCCGTGCTCCTTGCGGGAATGGATCGTCTCTGGCCGGGCCTGTACAATAAACAGTTCCCCCGAAAGACCATCTACCGCCCATTCCACATCCATCGGGCACCAGCGTTGTTTTACATGAGAATAATATTCCTCTATCTGGCTGACCCATTGGGCCAGCTTCAGGATCATCGCCTCCTCCAGGCAGAATCGATGCTGCATCTGTCTTTCCGTTGGTATCACCTTTACCCGCTCGTCCGGGTCGTCACCATATACCATCAGCTTGTCCTTGGTCCCCAGCTTCTTTTCGATGATGGAGGCAAACCCTTTTTTCAGGGCCGGCTTAAATACGATGAATTCATCCGGCGACACCGCCCCCTGCACGATCATCTCACCCAGTCCATAGGACCCATTGATCACCACCACATCGCGGAATCCCGACTCCGTGTCCAGGGAAAAAGCAACACCCGATACCCCCAGGTCGCTGCGCACCATCTTCTGTATACACACCGAGAGACCGACCTCAAAATGGTCGTAGCGAAAAGTTTCGCGATAGCTGATAGCCCTATCCGTAAAGAGGGAGGCAAAACAGTTACGCACCGAATCCATCAGCGCGGCCGGACCGCGTACGTTGAGATAGGTCTCCTGCTGACCCGCAAAGGATGCATCCGGCAGGTCTTCCGCCGTAGCAGAAGAGCGTACCGCCACATCCGTGTCCGTCTGGTCATACTGACCCGAAAGATCATGATAGGCTTTGATGATAGCCGCACTCAGGGATGGAGGGAACTTGCTGTTACGGATCATCTGTCGTATCTGCAGGCCCGCGCGACGCAGCGACTCGACATTGTCGAAGTCGATGGACTTGACCAGCCGCCGGATCTCAGACTCCAGTCCGCTGGATTCGACAAACTCACGGTAAGCATGCACCGTAATAACAAATCCG
>Ga0268264_10002424_pt1 | contig 16410 bp, 10 predicted proteins | sample KBSSwiS32_FD_190357 | JGI IMG/M metagenome (GOLD analysis project Ga0268264, IMG submission 190357) | Switchgrass rhizosphere microbial communities from Kellogg Biological Station, Michigan, USA - KBS Switchgrass S3-2 (SPAdes) (version 2) | ecosystem: Host-associated > Plants > Roots >...
TGGGGGGGTGGCGGGCGTCATTTGAAGCGCCTTCTCAAGCTCTTGTATTTCATATTTTGCACCGCTCGGCATCGGAAGACTGGAATAAACCGGTTTTAATTTGAAGCCGTTTTTCAGAAGCTCGCTGCAATCCACGCTCCATGCGGGTTCGTTCAGGATCAAAATCCGGGTCTTCGAATCGAGGATTGCCCCGGCGCGATCCGGATGAATGGTTGTCGCATGGATGAACTGCAGGTTGCCTTCATCGCGCAACAGAAGGGGAAAAGTTGCGTTCCCGTGGCTCATGCCCACCGTTGTCCAGAGGATCACCGGGCCCCCTGCCGTGGTGCAATATTTCCGGATGAACCCGGCGATATCCTGCGTATAAATGCCACTGGGCCATTCGGCTTGATACTCAAGTTGATCTATCTTTGGAATACCCCTGTAGTGGAATTGATCATGCATGATTTGACAGCTCTTCACGCCGGTGTATCCGAATGTGACGACACCAAAAATGGCCACGGCCCCCGCCTGCAAGCCCTCGAGCGGTCTGCCTTTGAAATATGAAATCCATCCGGCAGCCGGCAGCCGCAGGGGTTCTCCGAGTAATTCCGCCGCCGCTGCGATTTGCAGCGCAACCGGCAGCATCAGCAGGTTCAAATACCGGGGAAAAATGATCGTGAGCACCGCCGCGATCGCGAGCATCGCAAAGGCGGTCGTGGCAAATAGCAGGAGTTGGGGTGTCATGCCCTTACGCCTGAAGATCGCAAGCACCGAAGCGATGTACAACAGGCAAAAAGCAGGGCCTTGGTAGATCCAGAACACGCCACCAATAAATCCCAGATTCCCAAACATTGCCCGCAGGCGGCCAGCGTGCGCGCCTTCCGGCAACATCACAAACTTGCGCTGCAATTCAAGAAACTGGCTTAATCCTCCGGGTGCAAGAAACAGGTGATACAACGTGGTCAGCCCCCTTTCCATCAGAAGCGCCAGGATCGCTGCTGCAACTGCGAATCCAGCCAGAGTAAGTCCAGCGTGAAGCCGGAGATTGCTCTTTGGTATTTTGAAATTCACAGACGGCAGGAACAAAAGGGGGAGCAGCAATGCAAAATAGATTTTGGTTGAGCATGCCAGGACAAATGCAAGAGCGCCCCAAAACGTATAACCCGGATTTCCGGACTCTAGCGCGCGAATGTTCAGCAGCACGGCAACGCTGGCTAGAAGTAACCCCAGTTGGTCAAACAATGCGATGCGATCGTGGAAAACCAGAAACGGCGAAAAGCCGGTGATGAGCGCGGCAACGATCGAAGCGACACGTCCGTTCAGTTTCAGTGAGATCGCGGCCATCACGGCCACAGTGGCCGCTCCCGTTGCCGCCATCACCAGGCGGGCGCAATACAGGGGATCACGACAGATCAGAAAGACAGGCTTGAAGAGAAGAAACCCCAGGAATTTCCCGTGAACAATCCGCGAGAATTCCGGAAAGCTCATTGGGTCGATCGTAACATTCAAGGAAGCCGTTTCATCCAGAAATGGAGGAAATACGTCGAGATCGCAAAGCCGGAGAACCGCCGAAACTAGGATAATGATACCCAGAAAAATAGCGTAAAGATTCACTTTCCCGGCGGTTTCGAGAGGCAATTGTTGCAAAGGGGGGACGCCAGTCTTGGAAACCAAGACTGCCCGGGCATTTTCCGTCGCCTGCGATTCCTTCATGAAGGCCATGTTTCTTCTATTTCCCGATACATATCCAGCCGATTTCGCCGAGGTCACGATTACGTGCCATTCAATTTGCAGAAAAATCACCGCCCCAGTAACTGCGACCGGGCACGCTCTGTTTCCTCGCGATCACCTTGTAGAGATGGAAATCTCCATACAGATGGCAAGGCAGGTTTTGCAACTCGAAGTCTTCCTTCAATTCCGTGAGCGCTTTGAGATCCCATTTTCCCTGCGCATTTAGGTCGGTGACATACACCGGTGTATTTTTCTTCAACAACGAATCAATCGTTTCGGGAAACAGGCGGCCGATTTGAGACACCCGGACATATTCCTGGGTCTTCGCGAGCGGATATAACACAAATTCGTCGGAGTAAAAATTGAGCATGGCAAGGTTTTCAGACGTGACCAGCACAGGGGGCGAGGGCGCATCCTTGCGGATAGTATTGTAAATTTCGCGCGCATCCAAATAGCAGTAGGAAATCTGCGGCGTGGTGCGCAACGTTTCGGCAAATAGGGCAGGAGTTGCCCGGTTCCCGACCGGCACAAATAGTGCGATGAGGACGATGGCAGCCGGAATCAGCAGCTTCCAGGATTTGCACGGTCTGCCCGCGATCCACGCGATGCCTACTCCGCTCCACGCAAAAAAGAGAAGCAGCACCTGGAGGAAAAACCGGACATCGGTAAAAAGGTAGCAACAGAAGAAGAAAAACGTGATGGCTGTGAAAACAAGGCTCACAACGACAGCCCTGTGCGCACCCCGAATGCATGCGTACGTCATCCCCGCAATAGTAAGAACCGGAAGGATCAATGGGACAAATACCCAGATGTACGTGGCGCAGGCGGTGTTGCGTCCGAGAAACAATGCGGGAACGTAAAATTTCAGGCCTCCTGCCAGGTAAGCCTTTGAGAACAGTGTCAGGCCTTTTAGATGATAGGAGTAACCTGTGATTAACGGCGAGCCGAACTGATCCCACTGGAAAATTGCCTGCACAAGCAGGAACGGAGCCGCCCCGCATACCGCATAGAGGAGGGGCCGGATATCGAACCGCCGCCTGGTCAGGTACAAATATCCGACCAGCAACACCGGCGCTGTGATTATCACTTGGATGCGCACCAGCAGCGAAAAGCCATAACAGATTCCGAATAATAGGGACGAGCGGAAGTCGCCCCTCTCCAGTGATTGCAGGAAAAACCCTACTGTGAGGATCGTGAACAGCGCGAGCAGGGTTTCCGAGTATACTCCTTTTGAGAGGATCAGGACGCAGGGATTTGTCGCATACAGGATCGTGCCTGACCATGCCGCCACCGGGCCTGCGCAGTGGCGGATGAGGGTGAAAAACACCCAGAGCGATGCAAGCGTAAACAGGATCGGTGCCCAAATCACAACCAGCTTTGTCGACCCGCCAAACAGGGGGTGCAATGCCGCCAGCGCCAATGGAAATCCCAGCGGATATCTGCTCGGGAATCGATTGCCGTTGACCACCAGATCGGCGCCCAAGCCGTGGTAAATCCGGCTCGCTTCCACTGTGTATTCCACGGAATCTGGTCGCGGGTTCAAATCATAGAATGTGGACTTTTCGGGATTGGTGCCCCGGAACGTGAAAAACACGAACAGAAGGCTCAAAACAAGCAGCCCTGCGGCATCGGCGCGGCTCCAGCGCAGCCAATGGCGGCTGGCTGGTGGATCGGATAATTCAGTCCCCGTCTGTTCGGTATGTTGCGTTACAGCCCCCATGTAGCGTTAGTTACTGCGCGAAGTCTTTGCGTCTTTCAGCCAGGGCAGGTCATTTGCAATGATCGCCGTCGCCACCTCCGGTGAAAAATTCTGCTGGATGTAGGGTGCACATTTGCCGCTCAATTCGCGCAGTTTTTCCTCGTCTCTGTAAAGGCTGATCACGGCTTCAGAAAATTCACCGGCCTTTGCCTCGCGGACACAGGTGCAGGATTCGATTCCCGGCAAGCCCTCGGCCGCCATTGGCGTGATCACCGGTGGTATATGATGCCGGATTGCTTCCACCACCTTTCCCTTTACCCCGCCTCCGTACCGCAGCGGAGCTACCACCAGGCGCGCTGTCTGGTAAAGGGCGGTAAGGTCATCATCGGATAACCAACCGGTCACCATGACGCGGTCGTTCAGGCGCTGCCGCACCGCTTCGGGCGGCTTGCTGCCCACGATATAAAATTTGCACCCGGGAATTTCTTTCGCGATTTCGGGCCAGCATTCGTCCAGAAACCAGAGGATGCCGTCCGCATTCGGTGGGTGCTGGAATCCTCCTACAAATACCAGGTCTTTCCGGCTTTCAAGCGTTCCCGGGTAGTCTTCGCGGAATGATTCGCAGATGTTCAGCGGGATGGCTCTGGAACTGATGTTGGGCAGCTTGCCATGAACGTAGATGGCCTCTTCGGTGGAGGGGTAATAGACGGCATCGACGTTCTGCCAGATGGTCATTTCCAGTTTCTCTTCCTCAAGGCCTTCCGCCCGGGCCTGCTCGCTGCCGGTGAGTTCCGCTTCGCGCTGGAGCCGGATCGACGCGATATCGATGCCGTAGTAAAGAATCCGCGCATTTTTCAATTGCCGGAAAGTTTCCAGGTATTTGAACGTGACGTGGCTGCGAATGGCGAAGATCACATCAATCTGGTCGGCGTTGTCGCGAAGCCACTTGTGAATGTTTTTGCGATACCAGTCTCCGTACAGAACCTCGACACCGAGTTGTTCCAGCATCCCGGTATAGGGCTTGTGCGGGAAAAAGTTGTCCCCCACGAACTTCACGCTCATCCCCAAGTCCACGAAAAGTTTCACGTAATGAAACGTACTGCGTGAGCCGGCGTCCTGGTCGATCATAGGCACGTAGTGGTCGATGAAAACGGCGAGCTTCTTCCCCTTGCTGCGTTCCCTCGCGCGCAGCACACTGCCGCCGCCCGGTTCGTGGCTCTGGAGTTCGGCCGCCCATTTCGACCGGAATTTCTCCTGGTTGACGGCCTGCGATGCCTTCATGCCCGAGGTGATGTCGGTGCCGCAGGATTTGCCTTCGTGATGCACGACCACCGATTTCGGCTGGTAATAAACCTTCCGCCCTGCCGCGCGGATCTTGAAAGCCAGATCCACGTCTTCGTAGTAAGCGGGCTCAAATTCCGGGCTGAATGCCCCGAGCTTCTCGAAGAGCGCGCGGTCCACAAGCAGCGATGCCCCCGAGCAAAAATCCACTTCCTTTACATAGTTATACTCGGGTTTATCCTCCGAGTCATGTTTGCCAAAATTCCATCCTGTAGCGTCATTCCAAATGATGCCGCCGGCTTCCTGGAGTGAATTATCGGCATAGATCAGCTTCGATCCTACGGCACCCGTATCCGGGAAACGGTCGAAGATTTCGATCAACGAGGAAAGCCATCCCGGTCTCGGTTCGGTATCATTGTTCAGGAAAAGAATGTACTTCCCGCGTGCGAGTTTTGCTGCCTGGTTGCAATTGGATACAAATCCCGTTGCGCCTGTGTTGCTGGTGATCCGGATGCCCGGCACCGAGTTGAGGATATCCAGGATCGCTCCATCGGACCTGTCATTGCCAATGATCACCTCATAGCTGACATCCGTGGTGTGGGCCAGGACGCTGCGAAGGCAGCGGAGCGTGTAGCCGAGCTGGTTGTGGACAGGCACGACGATGGAAACGACAGGCTTCTCATTGGCCTGGAATGCTAGGCCATGCTCATTGGGCGCTGGTAATCCGATCGGTCTCCAGCCGCCAGGACTTCCCTCCACGCAGTAAATTCGGCCCTTGCATCCGATACGAAATGCGAAGTCCGTGGTTTCAAAATTATCCTGTTCGTAATGCGGATCAAACCCTCCAAGATCCTCAAAAATCGCGCGGTCGATCATCAGGGAAATGTTTGTGGGGTAGTTTGCCGGTGCGGGAGGCGCAGGATCGGAAAACCGCTTCCATTCTATCGCGGTTGCGGCGGGGATTCGTTTGAACAGGTCCGCCAGCGAGGAAAGCCATTCATTGGAAACCGGGGCGTCGCAACTTAAAAACAGCAGGTATTTGCCCCGGGCGGATTTGGCGGCGCCATTACAATTGGCGACGAAGCCGGCATCGCTTCCCGTGCCGGCGACCCGGACCCCGGGGATCGCGTGCAGAACATCGGCGTATCTCCTGTCGGGGCTTTCGTTGCCGATGATGATCTCGTAATTCACGCTGCTGGTCGTCGCCGGGATTTTCGCAAGGCAACGCAATGCGCGCGGGAGTTGATCGCGAACCGGCATGATGATCGAGAAGAGCGGGCTCTCTGTCTCGCGGAAGCCCAGGCGATTTTCATCGCGCGAGCGAAAGGTGCTGGAAAGCCATTGTGGATGGTTTTGCCAGACGATGCTGGACGCGACGACCTGTTTCGTGTGCATCTGTGGTCGCACCTGCATAACGCGGAGGAGTTGAATGCCCTTTCCGGCGGCAAAGGCGCACGTAAACCGGTATTCCTTCAATATTTGCATTTTCTCCGGCGGATGCGCGGGCTCCACGGTGCAATCCCAATTCCGTCCTCCGGCGCGCACCGTCAATGCGACGGGATGATCGTTGCCCCGGGAGCGGAATATGCCCTCCAATGTACTCACGCCATTGACACCGTGGAAAATGCCCAAGCCACCCTTGATTCTCAGCCGGTGTGGTTTGCAAAACAGCCGGTACAGACTTTCAAAAGGCCGTTTGAGTGACGATCCAATTTTGCCAACCGCGAGCCCGAGTCGGAATTGCGGTGTTTTTTTAATCGCAAGGAGGGTTGCCTGGGCCTCGGCCGTTCTTTCCCTTTCATGGGACAATACCCTTTCAAGGTGCTCCCGGTGCGATTCGACGGTGTCCCAGAATTTCGCCGATTCCCTTTGGTTTTCAAAAACGCCCACGGGCAGGGCTGGCAGGGCAGCGTTGGAGCAGATCGCAAGGGAATACAGGCCCCCGGGAATCCCGGCCAGTTGTTTGACATCGCCGACATCCCCGGACCAGAAGGCAACCGGATGCTTTTCGCCGCCATGTGCCGATTCCTCCGGCAGAAATATGGCGGAACCGGCGACCATGCGCTGTTTTGCAGTCGAGAAGTTCCGGAAATACCTGGCCAGAAGCTTTTCGAACTCTTCATGGGACAGTTCACGCACGTGGAAAGGATTCGGCTCTGCGCGGAGTCGCCCGTATTCCGCCCGGTCGGGACTGGAGATCAGCGCGATTCCATCCGGCCTCAGGATGCGCACGATCTCCTCCATGAATTTTTCCTGGCCTTCGATGTGTTCGATGGTCTCGAAGGAGACCACGAGATCCACGCTGGAATCCCTGACGGGAATCGCTGTGCAACTGCCGCACAGGAACCGTAATTTTTCCCCGCCATATTTGTGGTTGGCATGTTCAACCGCCACGCGATCAATCTCCACGCCTGTAACCGAGCGGGCGGTGCGGGAGAGCAACGCGCTTCCGTAGCCTTCGCCCGAGGCGATGTCCAGGACGTCTTTTCCGTCCGCAAGGCCGCACGCGATGGCGTACCGGTGGAGGTGCTCGAAGGCAATCTGCCCTTCCAGTTGGGGGACCATGCGTTCCCCGGTCCATTCGAGATCCTCTGGATTTCCGGCGCGGGGCTTCTGCGTCAATGATTCACTTTCCTTCGTGTTATTCATCCCTCGTTGCTATTGCTTTCGTTCAGGATTCATTCCCGGGTGTCTGTCCCGCCATGCTCTGTAAGAATTGAGCACATCGTCGAGCCGGCCATAACCAGGCAATCGCCGCGAACGGGCTCCGGACAGCCAGCCCCGCACCGTGGCCATCGGGTTTGCCCAGTGCCAACGACCGGAGCGGTACAGACGGTCCGTCGCCGTGTCGATCTGGTCCAGGAAATGAACTAGTTTCTTGATTTTCTCCGCCACGGCAATCTGGTCTGTTTGCAGTTGCATTTCATCCCGCAGCATCAACTGTTCATGGGCATCCCGCAGCAGCATGCGTGTTTCCTTGAGCTCTTCCTGGATGCCTGCTTCGGGATATTCTCCATCATGGACGGGTTTTTCCTGGCCGTCCGTCGGCGATGCCCGGCATGCCTCCGGTTCGCGCAGCGGATTTCCAGCACGTTTTTCTTTCAGAAGAAGCTCGTACACCTGCCGGGAGCGGTGGTGCAAAATACGGTCAGCCAGATGGGGGTCCGTCCATGGTGAGAGAACAGCCAGTTGCGGGGAAATATGGATCCGGATCGGATAAAGCAGGCTGTATTTCGCCGTGATCAGGCCGTCCTCCACATAATGAATGAAATCATCCGGCTGGACGTAATTCCCCCACCGGCTCAAGTAAAGCTGAGTGTTCCGGTCCTCGCTGGCAGAACTCGATTCCCGAGTACTCGTTTCCAAATGGTAAACCTCGCTGGTGTGGCAGTAGTGGGTCTCGTAGCCCGCCTTGTCCAATCGCAGGCACAAATCCACATCCTCGTGGCTGTTAAGAAAGGCCGTGTCAAAACCGTTCACAGACTCAAAAAGATTGCGACGGACCAGCAGGCAGGCCCCGGTAAGCATCTGGTAGCGGCGCGACTTGTTCACTGCGGGATGATCCGCTGGAAACCCTGCGTAAATATGGATCGGAAGCCTGTCATTGCGGACCACCATTCCCGCGTGCTGGATCGTGTCGTCCGGGAAAAGGAGCTTTGCCCCCACCGCTGCGGCGTGTGGATGTTCCTGGGCGTAGTCGCTGAGCGCATTCAGCCAGCCATTCCTCGGGATCGTGTCATTATTCAGAAAAACGAGAAAATCCCCTTTTGCCATCGCCGCCCCGTCATTACACGACGTGGCGAACCCCTTGTTCGCGGCATGGGTCACCACGCGAACGTTGTTCCCGTATCCCTTCAGCATCTCCTGTGTGTCATCGCTCGACGCATCGTCCACCACGATCACCTCATAGTTCGTGCCGGAAGTGTGAATTACCGCGTCAAGGCATTGCCGGGTCAGGGCAGCCTTGTTAAAAACGGGAATGATAATCGAGCAGGCGGGCACTCGGCTATCATGAGCAGTTGTCGCGCGGCAGTTCCAGATTTTTCGGGCTTTGCAGGAATTTGCCCGTTTGCCTTGGAAGAGTCGGTTGCGCTCCTCGACTCCCCGCCGCGACAGGATTCATTCGCTCATGCTTGTAAATGAACTTGCCGTCCCCGCCAAATCGTGCGAAATACAAGCCCGCTGGAATTCAGACTCCCGCGCACAATCCGCCGGCATAGCTCAGTTGGTAGAGCAGCTGATTTGTAATCAGCAGGTCATCGGTTCGAACCCGATTGCCGGCTCCATCTAAAAACAGTGTATCTCACTGACTTCCAGCAGGATAAAGAGAGGTCATAAAAACCATCAAGGTCCGCCAGAGTCGCTGGCGATCACTCGCGCGCGAACCAGTGAAGTTTTCGGCGGCGATGAATTGTGTTTGCCGGATTGCGGCTCACAGACTACAGCCGTGATTTCCGCGGCCGCATCTGGCGGCTGAAAGCGGTTGATCGAGATGACCCCAAAGCAATATTGCCAGTGGTACAGTCGTAAGGTTTGGAAAAACTTTTCCGATCCCTCCCTGGAATTCCGCTTCTAGCGACACCACCTGTTCCGGCGCCTGTTATGGAACGATGGATAACAGAGCAGGTCCGGCAGTTTCCGATTTGTCTCCCAAAATGCTATCGGCCTTTCCGGCCTGACCGGTGGGTTCAGACATTTTTCGATTCGTCTGGGGATGTGCAGTATGAATGGGGCGAGGCGGGGTGCAGTTTCAAATTGAATTTTATGCAAAAAAATGAAAATTGGTAGAGATGTCCCGTTCCAACCGCGTTACCCTGGCCACGATCAGCAGGGAATTGAATATTTCGACGAGTTCCGTGTCGCGCGCCCTGCGCAACGATCCGTTGATTCATCCGGAAACAAGGGCGAAGGTCAGCACGATCGCGGCACGTCTGGGTTACCAGGGACGTTCACGCAGGGGGCCCCAGAATACGGTTGGCCGTCGCAATATCAGCGTCCTCTTTGCCGGCAACTCCCTCACGGATATCAAAAACAGCGTCATCACGATGTCCTACCTCCAGGGGATGACCAGCGAGATCGAGGCGACCAATACGCTGTTGAATGTGCATGTGGTTCCGATGGAAGGAACCGTGAAGAAGTCTGGCAAAAACGGTGTTTCCACGGCAACCCACGGGGAAGGGGATGCCGTTATCATCATTGGGCGCCATGATTCCTACTTTGTCACGAAGTTGAGCCAGGGTTTTCCAGTCGTGAGCCTGGTGCGTGCCTATGAAGGCGTAAAACACGATCTGGTTTCCACTGACGATGTTTCCGGAGTCTCCCAACTCGTAAAAAAGCTGGCAGATCTCGGGCATCGCAAGCTTGCCTGGGCCAGCTTTGAAGATCGCAGTTCCTACAGCCATTCACGGCGGGCGGGTTTTTTGGAGGGATGCGTCTCGTCGGGCTTGGATCTTTCCAAGCAGGAGTTGATTCATTCGATGTTTGTGGACTGGACCTTGAAGCACCCGGAATACATTCTTCAGGCGTTAAAAAATGGTGTCACCGCTTTTGTTGCGGCGTCCGACCACGCCGCCTACGAAATTTCCAGGATATTGACTGAAAACAAAATTTCCATACCGGGTGACGTCAGCCTTACGGGGTTTGATGCAATCGGCGAACCCGGTTTCCAGAGTCTTTCCTTCACGACCTACGATCCGAATTTTGTCGAAATGGGCAGGGTTGCCATCAGGCTTGCGCTTTCTCGGCTGGAGAATCTTTCAGCCGCTTCGCTGAATGTGACCGTGCGCGGGCGTCTTGTCGAAGGCTCCACAACCGGTCCAGTGTCTGGTCGCCGTACAAAGGCCTAGGTTTCACCGCAACGCGGTTAGAGGGTTCTATTTAGAGTTTGGGAGGATGGTGATCACGATTTTTATTGTTGCAGTTTTTTGTATTTATTGCACAAATTGAGGTGTTTTGCGCGCGGAAATGCCACTCCGAATCGTGAAAAAGCCGAACACGGATTTTGATTCATCTCTCGTATGGCTGGACAGGGCCGGCATCGGTCGCTGCCTACGACAGCGCCAATTACGGTGAGACGAAAGGCTTCAGCAGCAACGCTGGAGCAAGGGTGACGCGCGCTAGCCGGAAAGTTGATACGCATGGATCGAAAGATTGCAGGATTGCCGCCCATGCGATATCCCATCGGGATGTCTTCAGGCAGGCGGTTGTCGATCCCGCGGTTTTCCCATGCCATACTTGCGTTCCTTTTGATACAGATTGCAGGCATCCCGATGATTGCCAACGCCGCCGAAAATCCACCCCGTGTCTTTATGATCGGGGATTCGACCGTGGCGGACAAAAATCTCGATGGGGGCAATCCTGAGCGTGGCTGGGGCCAGCTCCTGCCGGGGTTTTTTCAGGACGGCGTGAAGGTTGAAAATCACGCGAAGGACGGCCGCAGCTCAAAAAGCTTCTTTGACGAAGGCCTCTGGGCTCCGGTGGTCGCCGATCTGAAACCCGGGGACTGGCTCGTCATCCAGTTCGGCCACAATGACCAGAAGAAGGACAAACCCCTGCTTTATACGAATGCCGATACCGGTTACCGGGATTTTCTCACCAAATACGTGAAGGAAGCGCAGGCGAAAGGTGCTCACCCGATCCTGGCGACTTCCATTTACCGATGCTCTTTCACCCCGGAGGGCAAACCGAAGCCGAGCCTCCAGGCTTATCCCGAGGCAACCCGCCAGACCGCGGCGAAACTCGGCGTGCCCCTGGTCGATCTCAATGAAATGACGCGGCAACTGCTCGAAACCTTGGGCCCGGAGAAATCGAAATCACTTTTCCTCCACTATGCGCCAGGGGAAATTCCCTTTTATCCAAATGGTAAAAACGATAATACCCATCTTTGCGAGGAAGGGGCGAAAACCATTTCCTCGCTGTTTGTCGAAAGCTTGAAAACTCGAAACATCGATCTTGCCCGCTGGCTGAAAGCCACGTCGAAAAAATAATCCATTCCATACTATTTCCATGAAGAAAAAATTAAGCGCAGCAGTGATCGGTGGCGGTGTCGGGGGACGGTTGAGCATGACGGGGTTGTATAACTCCGAAGACTACGAACTCGCAGCAGTGACCGATATGCGGCTGGAAGTCGGCGAGGAACTGAAGCGCGAGTATCCGCAAATCCGCACATTCACAAAATATCAGGATATGCTCGAGCAGCGCCCGACTGACGTTGTGTGTGTGAGCACCTACGCTCCCACGCATGAGGAAATCACCCTCGCGGCGCTGAAGCAGCCGGGATTGAGAGGATTGTTGGTTGAAAAACCGATCGGTCATAGCGCAGCTTCTGGCCGGCGCATCGTCGAGGCAGCTCGGAAACAGGGAATACCGATGGTAGTGCCTCATGGGCTCCTGACCCGGAGGACTCCTGCGGAAATCATTACAAAAGTGCAGAATGGAGAAATCGGCGATCTCAAGCTGGTCGAGGTCCAGAACGACAAGTGGGACATTTTCAACGCCGGAATTCATTGGTTTAATTTTTTTGTCATGTTGACCGGCGTCGAGCAGATCGACCACGTGCTTGCCATCTGCGACCTGACCACCAGGACTTATCGTGATGGGATGCAGGTTGAAACCGCTGCCGTGACGAATGTACAGACAAAAAGCGGCATCCGCCTGGTGATGAGCACCGGGGATTTTGTGAATGTGAATGTGGAGGGCAAGGGGGTCGTCTTCCGGCTCGTCGGCACCAAGGGCCAGATCGAGTTTTATGGTTGGGAGAGCGGTTATCATATCCAGAACGCAAGTCACCCGGGCGGTGAGTTTCTCCATGTCGGGGAATTTCCAAACGCCGGCCACCAGCTCCATCTCGAAAACCTCGCGCAGATGATCGAGACCGGGAAGTCCGACTACAGTGTTGCGGAAAGCTCCCTCATTGCGCTCGAGCTTTGCGAGGCAGCCTACCTCTCCAGCAAGCATCACTGCAAAGTGCAGTTCCCATTCGAAAAATTTACACCGCCCGCTCCTGTGGAATGGGAGCCCGGTCAACCTTACTCCGGCACAGGTGGCGGCAGGGACGGGAGGAAGCTATGAACCCGGTCCGTTTCGCAATCGTAGGTGGAGGGTGGCGCTCCGAATTTTTTCTCCGCATAGCCCGTGCATTGCCGGAAAAATTTTGCGTTAGCGGGATGTTGATTCGCGATGCCGAAAAAGCCGCCCGCGTCAAAGCCGCATGGCAGGTACCCGTCTTCGGTACATTGGACGAACTCAAGAAAAAGGCGGAAGCCGGATTCGCCGTGCTCAGCGTCTCATGGCCCTCCATGCCAGTCTTGATTCGGGAAATGAACGATCTGGGCATCGACACTTTGGCGGAAACTCCTCCGGCTCCGGACATGAACGGCCTGGCGACTCTTTTCAAAAACAGTTTTGGCAAGGCGAAGGTGCAGGTCGCTGAGCAATATTTTTTCCAGCCATTTCACGCAGCGCGCCTCAACTTGATAGCGACCGGAAAAATAGGAACCGTCCGGGAGGCTCAGGTTTCCGTGGCGCACGGATACCACGGCATCAGCCTGATCCGGAAATATCTCGGTCTGCATTTTGAAAAAGTGACCATCAAGGCTATGAAGTTTTCCTCCCCCATTGTGGCGGGACGCGGCAGGGTGCCCCTGGGCCCGGAGGAGAAGATCGCCAACTCGGAAAAAACCATCGCCTGGCTCGACTTCGGCGATCGCCTCGGCGTGTTCGATTTTACGGGTGACCAATATTTCTCGTGGATTCGTTCCCAGCACGTGCTCATCCGTGGCGAGCGCGGCGAGATCAAGGACAGGGAGGTGCGCTATCTTCCGGCTTTCGACAAGCCGATCGAAGGCCGGCTCATCCGCCAGAATGCGGGCGAGGAAGGAAACTTGGAGGGATATTTTCTCAAGGGAATCCTCTTCGAGAACGATGCGATTTATACCAATGCAACTGCGCCCGCGCCATTGAGCGACGACGAGATCGCCGTTGCGACATGTCTGCAAAAAATGCACGAGTATGTGCAGGGTGGAAAAGAGTTCTACTCACTTGCCGAGGCCGCACAGGACCACTACATCGGAATGCTGGTGGATGAGGCGACCAAAAGTGGCAATCCAGTTGTTACCGGAGCCCAGCCTTGGAACCAGGGCTGATTTTTTCAATTCGAGGTAACGTAAACGCAAGGAAATAAGGTTCCGCCCCGACGCCATTGCGAGTTGTGCCGGAGCTTCGCGGTTAAGGAGCCGTCCAGCCTTTGGTCAAGCCATAGCTAAGGTAGGTGATCGTACCGGTCGAGAGATTCATCGTGCCGACTGCAAGCGCCGTAACTCCTCGACGGCGAAAAAATGGGGAAACTTTGGTCAAAAACCACACCTGCGATTCCCGGTCAATACCCTCGCGTCACTCAAAGGCGCCCCTGCCAGAGCGCGGTCGGTTTTGTTACATGATGTGTAACCCGGCGCTCAGGACTCGCGAGTGTGTAGAGCGCGTAGTCAAACGGTTTTTGAAAATACACACCGCTCACGAGGAGTCGCAGCTTGTGGTGCAGGATGATGGCTTTTGCAGACCGCAGTATCCACCCCGGGGTCATGTCGCGCTTGACCTGTTTTTCGCGGATCGCGTTCGGCTTCAAATTCATGTTTTCGCCGGTCTCGGTGAACACCGAGGTGAAGCGGCGCAGCACGGCCATGCGTGCTCCTCGTTTCACGAGTTCCATCACCCAGAAGAGATCGCCGAGATCCCGCCAGCGCGTGTCGAAATAGACGTCCAGTTCATCCAGCACGCGCCGCCGGATGAACAGCGCGCAGGTCAGGATCGGAAAACGGACCCACAAATGGTGCCGGAGCGGCAGCAGCGAATAGCGGTGGCAGATGTAGTTCCCCTGCGGATCGGTGATGAGCGTGTCGGGGAAGACCACGTCTACATCGGGGTGCGTTTCAAAAAAATCGTGCACGGCCTTAAGCGCGCCAGGCAGGTATTGCTCGTCGCAGTTCAGGTAGGCGAGGATGTCCCCCTTCGCATGCTTGAACCCGCGGTTCACGGCATCGTACATGCCGGCGTCCTTCTCGATGTGCGCCTGTACCCGGGTGTCGTGCGGCAGCCAGTCCTGCGTGCCGTCATCCGAGCAGGAGTCCTGCACGATGTGCTCGAATTCCACTCCCTGCTGGTCCGCCACCGACGCGATGCAGAGCTTCAGCCACGCGGAATTCCGGAAGCTGGGAGTGACGATCGAGAGAAGCATTCGGTGGATGACTACTTCGCGGTCATCTCATTGTAAATCCACGCGTAGGTCTTTTCCAAGCCGTCGCGAAGTCGGATATTTGGCTCCCATCCGAGGAGTTTTTTGATGAGCGTATTGTCGCTGTTGCGGCCGTTCACGCCCTTGGGTGCGGACAAATTGTAGTTCCGTTTCAATTTCAACCCGGCGATGTCCTCAACGATGTCCACGAGCTGGTTGATGCTCACCAGCTCGCTGCTGCCCAGGTTCAGCGGCTCGAGAATGTCGCTGTGCATGATCGCCTGCGTGCCATGGAGGCAGTCGTCGATGTACTGGAAGCTGCGCGTTTGATGTCCGTCGCCCCAGATCTCGATTTCATGCCGCCCGGACAGCTTCGCCTGGATGACCTTGCGGCAGATTGCTGCGGGGGCTTTTTCGCGTCCGCCGTCATATGTTCCATTTGGCCCGTACACATTGTGATACCGCGCCATGCGGGTCGCAATGCCGAAATCCTCGCGGAAATGGCGGCACATGCGTTCGCTGAAAAGCTTCTCCCATCCGTAGCCATCCTCCGGCATCGCGGGGTAGGCGTCCTCCTCCTTCAGCGCCGTCACGTTCGGGTCGCGCTGCTTGTCCGCATTGTAAACACAGGCGGAAGAGGAAAAGAAAAAGCGTGGCACAGCGTGCTTTTTGGCGGCCATGAGGAGATGAGTCGTCGTGAGCACGCTTAGCATGCAGAGCGCCTTGTTGTTCTCGATGAAGCCCATGCCGCCCATGTCCGCTGCGAGATTGTAGATTTCCTTCGCGCCCTCGGCGGAGCGTTCAGCGGCCTCCTTCAGGCTCACGTCCAGTTGCAGGTTCTCCACCCCAGGAAAATGCTGATACCATTCGTCAAAAGGCTTGATGTCCACAGCGCGGATCTTTTTGTGACCCTGGCGGATGAGATCAGCCACGAGATGGCCGCCGATAAAGCCGCCTGCGCCGCAGACAACAATGGTTTCATTTTTCATAAATGGGGGATTTCAGGATAAGAGATTCGGGTAAAATGTATCGCGTAATATCCACAGGGAAAATTCTTTTATGCGGTTTTCCAAGATAAAATTCGTAAAATCACCAACCATTGTTCCTTGTGAGCGATATTTTGGATCGCATGCTTTGCTTTGATCGCCGTATTTTCAAACTCAGCGGGTAAAATTACAGGGTGGAGTTTGTGCATTAGCTTGGAGGAATCGCTGGATGAGGGGGGCGATTGACGCAATCTGATTTAGCCGATCCTTCTGAATAACCGCTGTGTCACCGACAAGGACACTAGGTTGTGTTCACGAATTCTTTGCGATTAAGAAAGCAGAGACGAGGCAGACAGCGGAGAGGAAAGTATTATGGAGTTTGTCGTAACGCGTGGCGATGCGGCGAAACTGCTTGAGCTTATTGAAGAAGCGTTCGATGCGGTTACGCTCACGGTAAAGGTCCTTGTCGTAGAATGGTTTCATGCTGCGGCTGCTGATGGGTG
>Ga0268264_10002427_pt1 | contig 16398 bp, 16 predicted proteins | sample KBSSwiS32_FD_190357 | JGI IMG/M metagenome (GOLD analysis project Ga0268264, IMG submission 190357) | Switchgrass rhizosphere microbial communities from Kellogg Biological Station, Michigan, USA - KBS Switchgrass S3-2 (SPAdes) (version 2) | ecosystem: Host-associated > Plants > Roots >...
CGCCGGACACATCCGTAAAATGAACAGCCCCGGTGCGCAAGGAAACGGCTGCTCTCAGCAAGCTGGTCTTTATTACTATCTCGCTATCGGCCTCCAGGACATCCCATTTCAGGGAGGGATCGGTCTTATAGACGGTGACCAGGCTCTTGCGTGCCTCGCCTTCCTCTTTCACAGGACTCGACAGAACCCTTATGATGTTAGCTGCAATGACGGATAATTTGACCGCGGCGGTGTTTCCAGACCAGCGCATGTCCGGGTAGACGATAACCCCGTCAGAAGTACGGGTAAAATGCCCATTGGCCTGAGTATGTGTAATTGTCAGAAGGAGAAAGATCAGGAAAGAAAGCAGTTTTCTGTAGTGCATTGCAATCGGTTGTAAAACAACCCAAAAATAGACTCCTCCGCCAAACACCGGGGTACAGTAACTTGCAAATCAAGGTATCGGATTGTTCCCCCCAGGGGTATAATTCTGTTATTTTTAGTATCACAACTGTTCACGGCAGACTGATAAGCCTTTGCCTCACCCCCCCATGTTGGCTCTCCACGATACTCGCGAAGCACAACACGTTAAATTCCCAGGTCTTTTTAAATTATCAAATTTTCGGCAGGGAACTAAAATAATTAGCATCTTCATTTACCTTTGCCCCATGAATTTGTTTGGAGATATCGCACTCTTTGACGAAGGCAAGCGACGCTTTACAGATTTTCAGCTGGCGGATACGGACCTGCGGCTATGGGAGCAGTTCTATACAAAGGTCGAGTCGGACAGGTACTTTACAATATTAAAGGAGACTACCCCCTGGCAACAGCGGGAACGAAAGATGTATAACAGGATGGTGCTGGATCCGAGGCTAACGGCTTATTACGGCGGTGCCAATGGACATCCATGGACGGATGTGCTGCTGGAGATCAAGGGCAAAGTGGAGGCAGAATGCGGTATCTGCTTTGACCGGGTGCTGCTGAACTATTACCGGGATGGGAATGACTCGGTGGCTTGGCACAGCGACACGCTGCCGGCGGATGGGAAGCATCATCCTATTGCATCGGTCACATTTGGAGAGACAAGGCTTTTTAAGGTAAGACACAAGGCCAGGAAAGATATTGATCAGGTATCGATTCCTCTGACGCATGGTAGCTTCCTGCTGATGGGGGAAACCATGCAGGATCATTATGAGCATCATGTTCCAAAGACGTCGAGGAAGATCGGGGCAAGGATCAACCTGACGTTCAGGATTGCAGAGCCTGCTAAGCCGGTGTATTTTGTCAATACGCTGCAATAAGATTAAGCTGAATAATATTACTCATAATAGTCGGCAATATAGTCCCCAATGGCCTGGATCAATCCGGAAGGATGTCCCTCCTTATCCCGCTCCTTCCAGCCATGATCACTGCAGCACAGGTAGGCGTAAAAGGCGTCGCCGAGCATGACCCGGAAATAGACGGGCATATTGTTCTTTCCCACTTCCTCCGAGGGGGTAATGGTGCCGACATAATGTTGACCTTCGAAGTCCAGGAAAAGGGGAAAGGTTTTTTGGGTATTCATATGTCGAGTTTGTACGTGAGGATTAAAACTTCATGCCAGCCGATGAGCCGGAAAAGGCTTTTATTTTTCCACACCAGGAAACATAACTTCATCATTATCATTGAGCCTGCTTCCAGCAGGCAACAAATATTCCTTTGACATAATGAGGAATATCGCGATAACTAATAAAATTAGTAACTTTATCTAAAGAAATTAGCTTTTCGAAGTTAATACAACTTGTCGCCATGCCCAACCAGCAGGATATTATTCAGCAATTGCAGCGCGAGATCCTACAGTTGCAAGGTTCCCGGCCGCCCGGCCCGGGACAGGCGGAGCTGGAGCTGGGACCGATACAGGCGGCATTCCCCAATCATAGTTTTCCGACAGGAGCGATCCATGAATTTATCAGCATGCGGCCGGCGGATGCGGCAGCGACGGGTGGCTTTATGGCAGGGCTGATGGGCGGGCTCATGCAGCTCGGAGGCGTATGTGTTTGGGTGAGCGCGGGTCGGACCATCTATCCGCCAGGGCTGAAGGCATTTGGGGTGCCGCCGGACAGGGTGATCTTTATGGATATGCGGAGTGAAAAGGAAGTGCTCTGGGTGATGGACGAGGCATTGAAATGCGAGGGACTTGCGGCGGTGGCGGGCGAGGTCCGCGACCTGGACATGACGGTATCGCGCAGGTACCAGCTGGCAGTGGAACAGAGCAGGGTGACGGGGCTGGTATTGCGGCAGGGATCACGGCTGCTGCAGCCGAATGCAGCGGTGGCACGGTGGCAGGTGAAACATTTATCAAGCATAACGGAGGCGGGGATGCCGGGATTGGGCTTTCCACGGTGGAAGGTGGAGCTGCATCGCATCCGGAATGGGCATCCTGGCAGTTGGGAGGTGGAGTGGCGGGCAGGCCGGTTCCACTTTGCGGCGGCAAAGAAAGAAGTGCAGGAGGACATCCTGCGAAGAAGAGCGGGTTAGCGGGGATGGGCAAACGCTTTTGCTCGCTGTGGTTCTGTCGTCTGAAGACGGACTATATAGTGATCCGCCGGCCTGCCCTCCTCACCCACCCTTTTGTGCTGGCGCTGCCGGATCATGGGCGGATGGTGGTGACGGCAGCATGCAAGCGGGCGATGGAGGAAGGTGTGCAGCCAGGCATGGCGGTTGCGGATGCGCGGGTGCTGGTACCACAGCTGGAAGTGCTGGATGACGATGCGGCGCTGGATACAAAATTACTCCGTCAGCTGGCGTTGTGGGCGATCCGCTATTCTCCCCATGTATCAATAAATGCCCCCGATGGGTTGCTGCTGGATATCAGCGGCTGTCCGCATTTGTGGGGGGATGAACATATCTATCTGCAACAAATCCTCGATACTCTGCGGAGTAAGGGTTATGACGTGCGGGGTGCCATCGCGGACTCGGTGGGGGCAGCCTGGGCGGTGGCGCGATACGGCCGGGGAAAGGCAATCATTGGACCGGGGGAACAGGTGACGGCTTTGCTGGGCCTGCCGGTGGCAGGGTTGCGGATCGATCCGTTAGTGGTGGGACGGTTGCAAAAGCTGGGACTGGACAGGATCGGGCGGATCGCTGGCATGGCGCGGCAGTCGCTGCGTACGCGGTTCGGCAACGAGCTGCTGTTGCGGCTGGACGAGGCTTTTGGGCGAGTCGACGAGGTCATCGAGCCTGTCGTGCCGGTGACGGTCTATAACGAGCGACTGCCCTGTCTGGAGCCGATCCGCACGGCGGCGGGTATCGGGATCGCGCTCACGAGGTTGCTGGAGAAATTATGCACGCGGCTGCAACAGGACGGCAAGGGGCTGCGGACGGCGCTGTTCAAGGGCTACCGGGTGGACGGCAAGGTAGTGGAGGCGGCGATCGGGACGCACCGGGCGACACATTATGTAGCGCATTTGTTCCGGCTCTTCGAAGAAAAGATCCCGATGCTGGAGCCAGACCTTGGGATCGAGGTGTTTACGCTGGAGGCGCCAAAGGTGGAGGAGGTGGGTCCAATGCAGCGCCAGCTGTGGAATGGCTCGACGGGTTTGCAGGGCGTGAGTCTCGGGGAGCTGATCGATCGGGTGAGCAATAAAATTAGTGCATATGTTGTGACCCGTTATATTCCTTCGGAACATTTCTGGCCGGAACGGGCAATAACGACAACAGACTCGATGAACGAAGTGGCCGTGGAAACATGGTCGGTGACCAGGCCAAGACCGATACAATTACTGGTGCGACCGGAGCCGATCGAGGTGACGGCGCCGATACCGGACTATCCGCCGATGCTGTTCAAGCACCGGGGAGTGTTGCATACCATTCTAAAGGCGGAAGGTCCGGAGCGGATCGAGCAGGAATGGTGGCTGGCGACAGGGCAGCATCGTGACTATTATATGGTGGAGGACGAAGAAGGAGTGCGCTGCTGGATATTCAGGAGCGGCCATTACAAGGGGGCAGGGCAGCATCAATGGTTCCTGCACGGATATTTCGCCTGATACACACGTTATGGAGTACACGGAATTACAGGTAACGAGCAATTTCAGCTTTCTGCGGGGGGCTTCCCATCCGGAGGAGCTGGTAGACCAGGCGGCGGCGCTTGGGCACAAGTCGATTGCGATCACGGACCGCAATACACTGGCAGGCATCGTGCGGGCGCATAGTCGGGCGAAGAAGGCGGGCATCCGGCTATTGCCGGGAGCAAGACTGGACCTGCTGGATGGGCCGAGCCTGCTGGCGTTGCCGGTAGACAAGGAGGCGTATGGGCGGCTGTCAGCGCTGCTGACGGTGGGCAACCGGCGGACGGAAAAAGGGCTGTGTCACCTGTACCGGAATGACGTATACGAACATGCGAAGGGAATACAGTTTATCGTGCTGCCGCCGGATACACTGAATGAGCTGTTCGATTTCGAGCCTTCCTTTCACAGTGCCCTGCAGGAATACAGAGATGTGCTGGGTGATAGATGTTACCTGGCAGGCTGTCGCTATTACCGGGGAGACGATGCGAAGCAGCTGTTCCGGCTGCAGGAGCTTTCCAAAAGACTACAGTTGCCGATGGTGGCGACGAACGATGTGCATTACCATCATCCCGTACGGCGACAGCTGCAGGATGTGCTGACCTGTATCCGGGAAAAATGTACGATCTACAATGCCGGGTATCTTCTGCATCCCAATGCGGAGCGGTATATGAAGGGCGCGGCGGAGATGGAGCGGCTGTTCCGGCAATACCCTGGTGCGATCCGGCGGACACAGGAGATCGCAGAGTCCTGCGGGTTCTCTTTGGACAGCCTGGAATATGTGTACCCAGAGGAGATCACGCGGGAGGGGCGGACGCCGATGGAGGAACTGACTTTTCTGGCATGGGAGGGGGCGCGGCAGATGTTTGGAGATACAATACCCGAGAAGATCCAAACCAATATACGCTATGAGCTGGATTTTATCGAACGGATGAACTACCCGGCGTATTTCCTGACAGTGTACGACATAGTACGCTATGCGCGGGAGCATGGCATCCTTTGCCAGGGACGTGGATCGGCGGCCAACTCGACGATCTGCTATTGCCTGGGGATCACGTCGGTGGATCCTACGAAGTTCGACCTGCTCTTTGAACGATTCCTTTCGGCGGCGCGTAACGAGCCGCCGGACATCGATGTGGACTTCGAGCACGAGCGGCGCGAGGAGGTGATACAATATATCTACCAAAAATATGGCCGCGATCGGGCGGGGATTGTGGCGACGGTGACACAGGTACATGCTAAGGGGGCGATCCGGGATGTGGGCAAGGCAATGGGACTGTCGGTGGATGCGGTAGACCGGTTGTCGAAATCTATCCATGACTATGATGCGATGCTGGACCCGCAGCTGATGCTGGCGCAGGGTCCGAAGGAAAGCAGGACGCACCTGGAGAAAGTGCTGGAGCTGACGGCGCAATATATCGGCTTCCCCAGGCAGTTGGGGCAGCATACAGGTGGCTTCGTCATCACCCGTGGCCTGTTGAGTGACCTCTGCCCAATCTTGAACGCACGGATGGAGGACCGGACAAACATCGAATGGAACAAGGATGATATAGATGTGCTGGGCTTTCTGAAGATCGATGTGCTGGCGCTGGGAATGCTGAGCGCTGTGCGGAAAGCCTTCGATCTGGGCAGGCAGCACTATGGACTGGATCTTACGCTGGCGAATATCCCGCAGGACGACCCGGCGATCTATGAGATGTGTTCGCACGCGGATACGATCGGGGTGTTCCAGATCGAGAGCCGGGCGCAGCAGTCGATGCTGCCGAGACTCCGTCCCAAAACTTTTTACGATCTGGTTATCGAAGTCGCGATCGTCAGGCCGGGGCCGATACAAGGGGACATGGTGCATCCGTACCTGCGGCGGCGAAATGGGCTGGAGCCGGTAGAATATCCTTCCAAAGAGCTGGCAGATATCCTGGGACGAACATTGGGTGTGCCGTTGTTCCAGGAGCAGGCGATGAAGATCGCGATCGTGGCGGCGGGTTTTACGCCGTCGGAAGCGGACGAGCTGCGGCGAAGCATGGCGACCTTCAAGGCGCAGGGGCTGATCTCGGCGTTTCGGGACAAGCTGATAAAGGGAATGCTGGCGAATGGATACCCCGAGGAGTATGCGCTACGGGTGTTCCGGCAGCTGGAGGGATTTGGGAGTTATGGTTTCCCCGAGAGTCATGCGGTGAGCTTTGCGCTGCTGGTGTATATCTCCGCCTGGATCAAATGGTATTATCCGGATATTTTTCTCTGTGCCTTATTGAATAGTCAGCCGATGGGATTCTATGCGCCGGCGCAGCTGATCAGCTGTGCCCAAAGCCATGGGGTGAAAGCAAGACCGGTGGATGTCAACTTATCGGACTGGGACAATACATTGGAAGAGCAGGATGGGAAGTACCGGGCGGTGCGGCTGGGTTTCCGGCAAATCGAGGGCCTGCGACAGGAAAATATGCTATTATTGCTGGCTCGGCGCATCCAGCCGTATACCAGCATCCGGGCCCTGCAGGAGGTAGGTCTCTCCCAGACAGCCCTGGAAAAGCTGGCGGATGCGGATGCGTTCCGGTCCCTGGGGCTGGACCGCCGTGAAGCGATGTGGCAGGTGGCAGCGCTCCACAAGGAGCAATTCATTAAGGTGGAGAAGGGCAAGACACCGAACTTTGAGGGACAGGCCCTCACCCTCTTCGAAGATGCCGACGAACCAGTGTCCTTACCTGTCATGACGACCGCGGAGCATGTGGTCCAGGACTATGCCTCCATGTCGTTATCCCTCAAAGCGCATCCGGTAAGCTTTGTTCGGGAGAACCTGCGAAAGCTCGGTGTCTCCACAGCAGCAGCGCATAAGACGCTCCGCAACGGCCAGTTCATCAAAGTGGCCGGCCTCGTGCTGGTGCGGCAACGCCCTGGTACGGCCAGCGGGGTCTGCTTTATCACGCTTGAGGACGAGACGGGCACTTTCAACCTGGTGGTCTGGCGGGACCTGTTCGAGGAGTACCGCAAGGCGATCCTGGGGGCAAAGCTGCTGATGGTGGAGGGGCACTTGCAGATCGAAGGAGAGGTAGTGCATGTGATCGCACAGCGCTGTCATAACCTGAACCCACTGCTGGGGTTGCTGACTTCTTCGACTGATGAGGCGCCGGTAGAGACCTTTGCCAGGGGAGATGAACGGGAGGGGGAGTGGAGGGGGAAGGATGGGAATCGCAGTAACCCGTGGCCGGGTGGGAGGAATTTTAGGTAGGGGATAATTTAGCCAGTCAACCAGCGTTTTTTGTCATAGCTCTTTCTAAATAGGGGAAGTATTTGGAGACATTCTTGAAGTTCTAAAAGATAAGTCTGACATTGACGTCGGGTGAGGTAACCGTTCTGAACATACATGAAGTAAAAGGACGGCTCACTTGCAATGGGGTAGCCCAGGAATTTAGTTTTGGCGGGATCGAACGATTAAAGATCGGTATAGAAGCGAACCATCTAGAAATAGACAGCCCGTGGCAACCCCACACCGAGGACTTTTACAGGGTGAGTATCAAAGAGACGACGACATTCAGCGAGTCGATCACCGTTCCTGCCAATGCACTTTGCAAGATAGAGGTAACGGTTGCGGGCAGCAGGAAAAAGATATTTACCAGGACACCGACCATAAGCCAATGGCGGGCGTCCCAGTTCTCGGTGCCCGCGAAAGCAGTATAATGTCGATCCGGGCAATTTGTGGTGGCTGCGAATAGCGGATAGCATTCAAGAAGAGATTCCGACGCAAGCAACAGATGGCGAAACGTCTTTTATTGCTCCAGACCTGTGTTTGATAACACTTGTAAATACGCTGCCATCGCCTGGACCAATCCGTGAAGTGGACACGGTGTAAGGTATCATATCGATAATATTATCCTGGCATAAAAAAGCCACCGGAAACCCCAATGGCCATATAAAAATATAGAAGCGGCAAAGACCTAATATCGATTACGATCTCTGTTAAATCCACCTCCTCCACGGGAGTTATTTCCCCCACGGAAACCGCCGCCACCTTTGGGTTTGTCTTCCGCCTGCTTAACGGTAAGCTGCCTACCTTCCAGACTGCCGCCATCCAAGGCTTTGATCGCCGCTTCGGCCTGTGTTTTGTCTGAAAATTCCACGAATCCAAATCCACGGCTTTTGCCAGTCTCCCTATCATTGATCACCTTTGCGGAAGTCACTGATCCATAGGCTTCGAACATCTCCTTCAATTCCTGATCATCAACATCAAAAGGCAATCCTGCAACAAAAAGTTTCATGTTTATATTTTTATTTTATGTAAATATAGGGAATAATGCGTTATTGCAGAGCGCATGTTAAAACACAGCTCCTGGCCGCCGTATTACTACAGAGCCGTATGGGAGTTTATCACCGGCTTTATGACCCATCCCCCCTCTTTTTCCCCCTTATAAACCCCTCCAGTTCCACCTTCCCCGGCAATGCCATCAAATACTGCGATACGAAAACCTGCTTTCATATTAAGATATTGAAAATGGTTCGACTTAATAGGCAAAAAATCCGGTATCAGAGCAAAATAAGAAGCTTTTCTCATATATTATAGCCCATCCCGCTACCGCCAGGCTCGAACCCTACAGATTTTCATCCTTCCTCTCTCCCAACCTCCTAACTTCCTTCGCCAACGTCTCCGCCTCCACCCTCGACCTCGTCAACGCAATTGCCTGTTTATAATGACTGACAGCCCTGTCAACATCCACACCCGCATACAGATACCCCAATAAAGAATAGTAATGACTATTGTCATTCAAATTTAATTTCTCCGCTTCCTCTATCCCCTTCTCACACCCATAAACCTTTCCAAACGCGAACGCCCGGTTCAATGCCGTGACGGGCGAATATTCAACAAGGATCAGCTGATTGTATAATTGTAAAATATGCTGCCATTTGTTTTCGCCCGTTGGAGTAGTATGCCAGTAGGCAATAGCCGCTTCCAGATGATACCTCGAAACCTCCTTCCCCTCATAGGCATTTACCAGGTAATGATTTCCTCTTTCAATCAATCCCTGATCCCACAGACCTCTGTCCTGATCCTCCAGAAGAACCACCTCCCCCTTTTCATTGGTCCTGGCATCAAAACGCGAGCTTTGAAAATACATTAAGGCTAGCAAAGCATTGGCTTGAGCAGTGTTCGTCAGGACATTCTCCGTAAGGATCAAAGCCAATCGGATTGCTTCCGAGCCAAGGTCTTTCCGAATGGAATGATCATTGGTTTTGGAAAAATATCCTTCATTGAACAACAGGTATAAGGTCTTCAAAACACTTTCCGATCGGACCTTAACTTCCAGGTCACTTAATCCCTTGATCTGAAAATTCCCATTACGAAGATTGACCCTCCCCCTATGCAGACGCTTCTTGATAGTTTCCGGATTGGTCAGGAATGCATTGGCAATCTCTTCTACGCTGAACCCGCACAGGATCTGAAGGGCCAGGCAAATCTGCGTGTCTGTCGAATTCTCCGGATTACACACTGAAAATATCATCGCCAATTGACTGTCCGCTATATTTTGATGACTAAATTCAAACTCCAGCGCCGCCTCGATATTATTCAATTTCATTGCCTCTTTGACCTGCCTCTCAACAACATCATTGTGCTTAAAATAATCCTTGACCTTGTTCTTTGCCACGGTATAAAGCCAGGCGGCAGGATTTTCCGGCACCCCCTTAATTCCCCATATCTCGGTGGCTTTTAAAAAAGTTTCACTCGCAATATCTTCTGCAATCTCAAGATGCCTTAGGTCAAAAGAATGACAGAGTACAGCAACTATATTACTGTACTCTGTTCTGAACAGGTGTGGTATCAGCTCTTGTTCCTGCATGCGCGGGTCAGATGGCATTGATCTCCCTTACCTCCACGCTCCCGTCGTATGACAAAATGGGACAGCCTTGCGCCAGTCCTGAAGCCTCTTCGAGAGAGCCAGCCTTTATAAGAGAATAGCCCATGATCGACTCTTTTATCTCGGTATAGGGTCCGTCGGAGACGGAACCATTGCTTTTCAGAACTTTTCCCGAGTATACTAATCTGTTCCCTCTATCGATCAGTTTTTCCTGTGCTGCAATGCCGGCCACCCAATTCATCCATTTTTGTGTCAACGCCTGCATCTCTTCCGGCGATCTGTCGGGTTTGGAGGAGGGATAAGTGCTGTAGTCCGCTCTATAGATCAATAAGAAATCTTTCATTTTTTTATATTTTTATGGTTATATCTTTTATTTTTTACTCCGGCTGCTGTTAAATGACTCTCTCCACATTTTCCAACCCTGGGATGTTCTTTTCCAAAGTACAATAAATTTACCGTCATCGATCTCGACATTACTAACATTATATAATTTCCAGAAACCGACCTCTGCCACCACATCTTCACTTACTCCATATACATCGACGGTAATAAGCTTCCCATCCCTTACCCCAAACTGATCATACCCCGCTTTGAAAAAATCCCGTGCTGCATTCGGGCCACATAGTGCCGGCGCATTCGGCAGCATTATCCAGCAGTCTTCGGCATATCGGTTGATGAACAGGGCCGCATCATTCCTGGCAAAAGCTTGAAAGTATAGCTCGTTACTCTCGGCAATGGCCTTCCTGGCTTCCTCAAGATTTGCTTTGGCATCCGATTGGGCCAACACGCGAGCAAAAGGCAGTATTGAAGCAGCTGCCACACAAAGGACAATAATTATCTTTTTCATTTTAGTAGATTTTTTAGACGATCATTCCTGCCGTCAGGTTAAGAACTGTTCCGGTGATGGCGCTACCTTCATCAGAGGCGACAAATACAGCTGCATCTGTCAGCTCTTTCAGCGTAGTCAATTGCTTCCTGTGCGTATTGCTGGCAACGACAGTATCGAATTGCGCCCGGCTCATCCCACTGGCTTTCGCATGCGTCTCATAAAGCTCCGTAAATGCATTTCTGATGATAGGCGTTTCCGGTATGGCGGTCGAGAACAGGCACACTGCACGTACTCCATACTCCCCGCATTCCACAGACAGCCCCCGGCAGAGAGCCTCCAGCGCCGCCCAGGCCGGGCCCCTGCCACCGCCTAAAGGTGCATTTACCTGGCTCAGATTGGCCGTATGCATGATGATCACCCCATGCCCTTGCTTTATCATGCGCCTTGCCGCGGCCTTGGCAGTTATGAAATGGGATTCAGAATAGGTAACTATAGGATAGGTGAAATTCGCCACCGGGAGGTCTACAAGCAGCGTGTGCTGGACATCTTGAGAAGAGACACCGATAGCATTGAATGAAATGTCGACCTTCCCCGCCTTCTTAATTACTTCATTCATGTGTTTCTCTACAGCCTCCTCATCGAGCGCATCAACCTCGGCCGTTTCGATCGACCCTCCCTCGATCAGGACCTCGTCGGCGATGGCTCTGAGCTTTACTGGCGTCAGTCCCGCTAAAAAGATCCTCGCCCCTTCCATAGCAAAGGCCCTCGCGATCGCACCGCCGATGGCGCCGTTACCATATACTACGGCAACTTTGTTTTCTAATCGTCTCATTTTTTAAGATTTTATGTTTACTTGGCTTCGCCAATCATCTTAATGACGACTAGTATCTCAAAAGGGAGACAAAGTTGTACTAACTTTTTTTATGGCACCCTCCGCCAACAATCTACCCGCTGACTATCAATCGCTTACAATTCAGGGCCGGACCCCGAATTCCCCCTCATCACCAAGTTCCTTTTTTTACAATTCTACCCCGCCCCACCCATCTATCTTGCAGCACAACGGCCAAAACCGTACTTTTAACCTATGGAGTTCACCCATTTCCCTCCATCCGAGATTCTAAAGCCTTACATCCGGCATTATTATCTCTTTCATTCCACATCGGATTCTCCCTTTGTGGACACGGTCTTTCCCAGCGGAGATATGGAAATGATCTTCAATCTCGGCGAAGGCGCCTGGTGGGCCGATAATAAATTGAATCCCCCGATCGAACTCTGGGGACAGATCACAAGCCCCCTTACCGTCCGCTCCACTGGCCGCCATACCATGCTTGGCATCCGGTTCTTCCCTCATTCGGCTGCCTACTTTCTCAAAGAGGATATCAGCGGGCTCAATGACCAGGTTCTCGACCTGGGCGGCCTCCTGGGTCATCCCGTCAAACAATTGCACACCCGGCTGCTGGCGACATCCGACACCTCCAAAAAAATTGCCCTGTTGGAATCCTTCCTGATACAGCTGTTGACAAGGGCAGAAAAAAGATCCACCAACATCGACAGGGCTGGACACATCCTGAGGTCTATGGCGCAAGATCCATCAGAGATAAAAATAAATGCCATTGCAGCCCAGCACGGTATCACGTCCCGCTATCTTAACAAGCTCATCCAGCAACACACCGGCCTTACACCCATTTCTTTCCATAAGATCCGGCGGTTCCAGTTCAGCCTCAAGCTTATTGCAAAGAACAACCAGCCGCTCACTTCCATTGCTTATGACTGCGGCTATTTCGATCAGGCTCATTTTATAAAGGATTTCAAATCCTTCACCGGCCTCACTCCTTCAGCCTATCTGAAGAATATCTCTCCCGTCAACCAGCTGCTCCTGCAATAAAAAATAAGAAGTTCCTTTTTTTACAATTTTCGACTATCTGATGACGGTAGCTTTGTAGAAAAAAACAATGGACCATTATCAAAGATTTTTAAACCTGCACAAGAGCACAGCTCCTCTTCTGCTAGGTAACTGCTGGGATGTTAATAGCGCAAAAATGCTGGAAACAGCAGGCTATCCCGCTATCGGCTTCTCGAGCCACGCTCTTTCCACCGCCCTCGGTTATGAGGATGGTGAACGACTGCCATTCGACCTGCTGGTTCGCATGACAAAAAGAGTTGTTTCATCCATCAACGTTCCGTTCACCGTCGATATGGAAGGCGGTTTCAGCCGGAACATCGACCAGATCCTGGCCAACATTGATCAGCTTGTCGACGCGGGAGCCTCCGGCATCAATCTGGAAGATACGGTAGCCGGCGCTGCCCGGGAATTCCAGCCGGCAACGGATTTTGCAAAGATCATCACAGCAATTGTCGACCATCTCAGCCGGACGAACAAGAAACTATTTCTCAACATCCGCACAGATGGGTTCCTGTTGAACAAACCTGACGCGCTCTCCGAAACGCTTTCCCGGATAAAGTTCTATGAGAAGGCCGGAGCGGACGGCATCTTCGTACCCTGCATCACCGACAGACACGATATTGAACACGTAGTGAATGCCACCGCCCTTCCCATCAATGTCATGGCCATGCCGGGCCTGCCGGATTGGGGATCGCTTCAATTGCTCGGCATACGCCGCATCAGCATGGGGCCCTTCCTGTTCAGTAAAGTCTATGAGCGGGCTGCCGCCTTGGCGGAAAAGGTCTGGCAGGAAAAAAACCTCACCTCTTTATATTAATAAACAATTTAAAAATTCGCAACATGAACCTACCAACAAGACCAGAAGACGCACACGCAACACTGGCAGCAGCTTTCAACACTGGCGATGTCGACACCGTCATGAGCATGTACGACACCACAGGGATCTTTGTTCCCGAACCCGGGACCTCCGTCTCCGGCAAAGAGAAATTCGAAGAGTCGATAAAAACGATCCTATCCATCAAGGGACAAATGCAGATCAAGACGGTGTATTGCTTACAGACAGGCGATATCGCCCTCGGTCGGTCGGAATGGAGCATTGTCGACGGCAATGAAGTAAAGGTCAGCGCCAAAGGCATCGAAGTAATGAAGCAGCAGCCCAATGGCACCTGGAAGATCGTCATCGATCAGGCCTTCGGAGCAGAGGCATAACCAAAAGCCGCCCGCTACCGCGGGCGGCTTTCCTGAATATCTATTGCACTTTTCCCTCCAACGATTTTCTCGCATCTTCCGGCTTATTCTTTGCCGTCTCCGCCACGCTGTTCAAAAATCCAACCTTCACCGTATCACCGTCAAACACACAGGTGATCCTGTCCCCAAATATGCCCTCCACCATCCGCACATTCACCTGCAATGTATGCTCATCCACCCAGGTAGCTGTTCCCGCGATCCGCGAAGGCATGGGGAACATTTCTTTCAACCCCAACACATACATCATCCGGACATCATTCAACATCCAGCTCTCCCACCCAAATGGCAAGCTCGTCATCCCGCTTGCAGCCTTCACTTCCACTCGTCCCCCCTTATCCGTAAGAACAAATTGCATCTCTCTCACCCCCAGCTCATTTTCCAGGAAAGCAAATTTTTCCCCATTCAACTTCGTCACGATCTCATTCTTTCCAGAGCCCTTCGCCGCCATCCCACTCTTCACAGCCCCCTTCACTACCGGTAATTCCAACCCTGCTAGATCCTTTTGCAATTGACCGGACGCTGCCGCGTCTTCCGGCAAGGCACTCCTCTGCATCCCTCCTGGCAAATGATCCCATATAATATTCATCGACTGCTGCATATCCGGGCTCTGCCCGGTCACCGCTACCACCGCATCCAGCTCCGGCATAACGATACAGTACTGACCAAAGGCGCCATCTCCCCTGTAAAACCCATGCGTACACCGCCAGAACTGGTAACCATATCCCTGCGACCAGTCCCCATTGTTTTCCTGCGATGAGGTCTGATAGCTGGTGGCCTCATTCACCCAGCCTTCCGTCAACAGCGACTCTCCATTCCAACGCCCCTTTTGTAAATACAGCTGCCCCAACTTCGCAATATCTTCTGTCCTTATCCGCAACCCATACCCCGCCGTATTCAATCCCTGCGGAGACACCTCCCAGTCATAGCCCACAATACCCAATGGCTGAAAAAGCCTCGGCCCAAGATATTGCTCCAACGTCTGCCCCGTTATTTGATGTACGATAGCCCCAAGCATATAGGTATTTCCCGTATTGTAAAGGAAATGACTGCCCGGCTCGAACCCCACGGGCTGCGCCAGGTAAGTCCTCACCCAACTTTCTTTCGATGCTCTCATGAAAGGCATAGTATCCTGCGCATGCCCCGTATTCATAGTGAGCAGACTGCGCACAGTCATTTGCTGCAAATACTCGCCGGGCGCCGCTGGCAGATCATGCGGAAAAAAAGATACCACCCTTGAATTGATATCCAGCTTCCCCTCCTTTACTAATAGTCCGATGGCAGTGCTGGTAAAGCTTTTCGACAAAGAATATAGAGAATGAACAAACTGCGGCTCATAAGGCTTCCACCAGCCCTCCGCTACGACATGCCCATGACGCAGCAGCATAAAAGAATGCCAGCTGATACCCGAGGCATTGGCAGCCGCTAGAAATTGACTGATCGCCCGTGAGCGGACGCCTTGCGCCTCCGGACTCGATCGTGGAAGATCATATGCACCGGTCATCTTGCCCGTGTATGCACCGGTCATCCCCCCAAACCCCAACACGGGGATAATCCCCATGCCGATCATCCCCGCTCCGGCTGTCTTGATAAATTGCCTCCTGTTGGTCATCATATAGCTTGCTTTAAGACTATAAGATAATATTTATTCTCCTCCCCTCCCTCACCAACTATTTGTTTAGTACCTGCCCAGCAGGCGGCCATAGGGACAAAAAAAGGAGCTCCTTGAAAGGAACCCCGAATATTTGCTTTATGCATTCAAAACTAGAGCCCGCTGGTCCGGCCACCTCCTTTATCTGTTTGGGCCCTAACCAGTCAAGCCACAACAGCAAATTACAGGTCCGCCTCCACCCCCCATAGCATGATTGAGCCGTTGACCCAAAAAGCCCCCGAATTGGCGGCCGCCGCTGAGCGGTCAGCCAAACAGCTGTCCGCTCCCCCTTACAGGAAGCACCTTCGCCAGATGATCAAAATATCGATGCTTCGACCACACCTCCCTGTTCCCGATGACATACAGCCTTTCCTTCGCCCTCGTGATAGCCACATTCAGCATGTTCGGGCTTTGCGCCACCCAATCGCGCGCATGCACACTCCCCGGCAGCGTCCCCAATACCAGGAATACGACCTCTGCCTCCTTCCCCTGAAAGGTGTGAATGGTGCCGCAGGACACCCGCCCCTTCTTCTGAAATTTTTCACTGCATTTACGGGCCACGTCCACAAAAGGAGAGATAACATATATCTTCCCGGCATAAGCGCTCAGCAGTCCTAAATAATCACCCAATTCGGCTATTTCTTTCTCGATAATATGCTTGTCCGCAGCCACAGCGCCGACAACATCGATCCAGCCGCTGCCGCCGGTGGGAATATTCGAGACAAGGTCGGGCGTCACCTTGACCATCTGTCCATTATAGGCAATCGTATTGGACAACGAGAACATAGGCTCCCCACATCGCCTGTGTGCCCGCAGCGGTACACCGGTCCAGATAGGCAGATCGCCATTCACATCGATATACGTCCCCACAGGTGTGACCCTGTCGGCCAGTGACTGGGCGGAAT
>Ga0268264_10002429_pt1 | contig 16392 bp, 14 predicted proteins | sample KBSSwiS32_FD_190357 | JGI IMG/M metagenome (GOLD analysis project Ga0268264, IMG submission 190357) | Switchgrass rhizosphere microbial communities from Kellogg Biological Station, Michigan, USA - KBS Switchgrass S3-2 (SPAdes) (version 2) | ecosystem: Host-associated > Plants > Roots >...
GCGTCTATTCGGACAATTCCGGATTTACGATCAAAAACGGGCGCAGCTCGACCATAAATATCGACGGTGACCGGGACGGAGAATGGGACACTGTTGATGCCGCGCGTTACGCGGACGATTTTGATACCTGGGCCCTTGACCGGGACGTGGCGATCGCGAAGAAACTCAAGGACGCCTACTACGACAAGTATTACGATCGCGATATCTACGGTGCTGAAGACCTTAATGACAATGGTGAATGGATCCACACAAATAAGTACGGCTATGTGTGGCGGCCATACACGAACGCAACCTCCCGCTATGCAGATTGGTCACCTTACAGGTACGGCGAATGGCGCTGGATCCCGCCTTTTGGATGGACGTGGGTAAATGAAGAGCCGTGGGGTTGGGCGACTTATCATCACGGCAGATGGTTCTTCGATGATGGATACTGGTACTGGTCCCCATACGGTTATTATCGTAACCACAGAAGTTGGTGGTGGCCGGCTCTGGTCGTGATCACGATCTTTAACAACGATGTTTGTTGGTACCCGCTGCCATATCACTACGCTTACTACGACTACAACTTGTATTATCACGGCGGCGGCAGGCATAACCGGCACCATGACAGGCAGCAAGGTTCCGCGACTCCGGGCCCTTCGCCGTCTCCGGGAAGGGGCCGGGTATTCGGTTCGGGACGCATGGACAACATGCCGTATTATCGTGTTCCGATGGGGGGTGTAGTAACAATACCGGGTGGAAGTTTCGGCACCGGCAAGGGCGATATTCGAAAGGCCCCGCCGGAGATCGCCAAAGGAATTCTGGCAAAGGATCCGGAGGATATAAATACCATCCCTCGATTGCCTAGGCTTGGCGACATTTCGAACAAGATAGGCAGCACGATCCGGGTCGAAAAACCGATTCGACCACGGCTCGAGACCAAAGTGGCTACCGGAGCGACCGAGCGCAAAATCGGCAAGCCGGTAGATGATGAATTGCGAACAACACGCGTCCTGGGCAGGCGTCCTCCACCGGTTCAGGCCGATCCAAGCAGTAGCCAGTCACCGCGTGTCGATCAGGGGGGAATGAAGCTGCCTGACACCGGCGCTGTCGGAAGACCTGTTAAGCTCCCTGACACCAATACGCTTCCAATCAGAGCGATTCCCAGATCGGTTGACACTCCGAAAGAGGAAACGCCCAAGATAGACCTGCCGCGTAATGACACGCCACGAAAGTCGGTTGAGCCGCGGATCGCTCCGCCGAGACGGCCGGTCGAACCTCGTACCGATCCACCGCCCCGTACCGACCCACCGAAGCGTGAAGAGCCAAAATATACGCCTCCGCCAAAACAGGAACAGCCGAGGTATGAACCACCGAGGCGCGAGGAGCCGCGACAACCGCCTCCACCGAAGCAGGAGCAGCCGCGCAACGATCCGCCGAAGCGTGAGGAGCCACCCGCGCGGCCGCAGCCGAAGGTAGAAAGCAAGCCAGACACGGGCCGTAAAAAGGACGGTGGGCTCTAACCCGCGGTTCGAACCAACCAAAAGAGCGTGCAGATCTTTCCAAAGGCACGCTCTCTTTTTTTGTTTGCAAATCGAGTTTACGAGGTCGGTATGAAGACCGACTTGTTGATTGCTGTCGGATTGCCGATCACCACAAATCGCAGGTTCTTCATATATTTGTTGGCGACCGTCCGGATGTCTTCAGGTTTTACCTCGCGGATCTTATTTAGAAATTCAAACGAGTTACGCCATCCGCCACCGAGCAACTCATACCGGGCAAGCTCGCCCGCCTGCGCGGCATTGGTTTCCTGGCGCAGATAGTAGTTGGTCAGAAATTGGCCCGCCATTCCGGAGATCCGGTCGTCCTGAATAAGTTGGGTCTTTAGCCCGCTGATCTGATCCAACATTACAGAGACGGCTTGGTTCGCATCCACTGCAGTGACATAAATATTCGCTGTGTTCGTCGCAAACGTATTCATGTCTGCCGCCGGCGCGTACGAAAGGTTTCGCTTAACGCGCACTTCCTGGTAAACCAATTCCTGCAGGATCGTCATGGCCACCCGCATCGGATAGTAGTCCGGTGAAGTGAGCGACGGCGCACTAAAAACACCTTGAATGTAGTTCGTCGGTATAGAACGGGACGTGACATCAAGCGTGGGCTTGGAGAAATCGAGAGCGGGAAGCGCCGATTCCTTGTATGAGCCGACGGGCAATTTGCCAAGCGTTGTGGCGAGGCGAGCTTTCAGGTCATTCGGGTCGACGTCACCGACCACCACCAGCAAGAGGCGCGACGTCTCCATCATTTTCTTGTGATATGCGATCAGGTCGGTGGCAGTGAATGACCCGACAGTTGCGGCGGTTCCCGTCACATCGTTGGCATACGGGTGCCCCGCGTATATCACGTGATCCTGCAGCGTTTCGAGGGCCTGGTCCGGACTTGTCTCCGCTTCGCGAAGGCCGGTTAGGATGAGCTGCTTTACCCGCGTCACGTCTTCGGGTACGAAAGCCGGATTGAGAACCACGTCGGTAAACATGTCCCACACGTGGTCGAAATTTCCGCGCGTTGAGGCTAAGGAAATGGCGCTGTAATCCTGGTTAGCAGCGGCGGAGATGCTGCTGCCTGTCCGGGCAAGCTCACGTCTAAGCAATTGCCGTGGGTACTTTTTGCCCCCTTCGACGGCTACGCTGAGCATCAAGTTTTCGATACCCGCGGTTTTCGCATCTATGTTTCGTACGCCGCCCCGCAGGAACAAACCGGCCGCGACCGTTGCCGCTGACGGCCTTCGTTTGACGAGGACCTTTAACCCGTTAACGTCGAACTCTGTCACCTGCGCAGCCTGCTCGGCGATATTTTCGATCTTTCCGGTTTGACCGAACCCGACACATACGAAAGCAAAAACTAAAACGGCGGCAAACGATGCCCGAAGAAAATTCGTCGATCTGCTCACTATTGATTACCTCCGATGAGGTCTTGTTCGCCCAGGCCGGCTTTTGCCTTAGCCTCGGCGGAGGCAAGTGCGACGGAGACATGTGGCTTTCCGATAATGTATGTATTCACGTATTTATTGATGTCCGCACGCGTGGTCGCGTTCAGATTCTTTTGATACCCGCGGAAATATTCGATGCCGGTCGATGACCACCAGAAGCTCAGCGTGTGGGCGTACTCGCTTGATTTTTCACGCTCAAATAGATCGTTGGCAGCAAGGATAGTTTTTGAGCTTTCGAGTTCCTCGTCAGTAAAATACTTTGGCTGGCCGAATTGCTGGACCTCCGCGTATGCGGCCTTTAGTGCAGCCTTTGCCTTTTCAGGGGTCGTTACCAGGATCAGCTGGATCGGGCCAACATTTCGCTGCGTGTAATAACCAATCGAAACGGCGGAAGCGAGGCCTGAATCCACAAGGTTTCTTTGAAAGCGTGAATCGGGCTGAGTAAGGATGTATGAAAAAACATCTGCCGCGTAGGTTGACTTATCGTCCTTTCCGATCGAAGGTCCCTGCCAGCCGATCGAGATCAAAACGTTTTGTTCCGATCCCTGATCATCCTGCCCGGTGTTTTTCTCGATGATCGCTGCCTCGCTTTTGGAGAGCGGCGGATGCTCGACCAACGGAAATTCCTTGAAAGGTTCTACGGTCCGTCGTTCCCATGTTCCAAGAGTTGTCTCGGCCTCGGCAAATACTTCTTCCGGCTTAACGTCGCCCGTTACTACAAGGGCAGCATTGTTCGGCACATAATATCGCCCCTGGATCATTCGCATCTTGTCGGTCGTAGCCGTCAGCACGGATTCGCGTGTGCCGAGCGGGTTCTTGCGGGTTGGATACTTATAGAAAAGTTTGTCCATCATCTCGAGGTTGAGATAATAGGCTGGATTCGCTTCATTCCGGTCGATCTCGCCGACCACAACCTGCTTTTCATTGCCGAATTCGGTTTCATCAAACAGCGGATACCTTACCGAGTCGTTGATAAAGCGGATGGCGGTGTTTACATAGGGGCTCGTCGTCGTGAAATAGTAATCAACCACCTCCTCGCGGGTCGTCCCGTTGTAGGAGATGCCCAGGTTGTCGATGTTCGCCAGGTAACTCACGTCACCGATCCGCGGTTTTAGCTTGACTGCATCGCCGCAGCGCGAGCTTGTTCTGCCGCTGCTCGCAAGATATTCGCACTGGAGCAGCAGCACCGCCTGATTGGTCTTAAAGAACATGTGTTCGTACAGGTGCGACAGACCATTAAGTTCAGGTGGTTCGGTGAATGAGCCGTTACGCACTGCCAGTTCGACCGTAACCAGCGGAACGCCCGAATCCGGTAATACGATGACTTCCAGCCCGTTCGAGAGTGTCTTGTTTACGAACGGTACGTCAAAGGATTGTTTCACCGCCGTGGCGGTCGGGGCTTGCACCGGCTTTGCTGCCTGTGCGAAATTGAAACTGCTGATAGTAAAAACGAGAACTAAAGAAAGAAGGGATTTTTTCACGCGATACTCCCGAAGTAATGTAAAGGGCTGCTTTTGCAGACAAAGCGTATAAGATTAATCTACCATACGGAGACCAAACTCATGGAACGCGATAATTTGATGCACGGGGCACGAACGGCGTTGAATAAAGATCAGGAGATAAGGGCGTGGGCCGAAAATTTCCTGAAGGAAAAGACGCGCGGCGAAAAGCCCGAGATGACCGAAGAGGAATTCGAAAAATTCTGGCGCTACCACAAACCGGAAATAATGCACGAGGGCGCCACCGAAGCCATGCAAGCTTACAGGAATAGAGAACGCTAAATTTTTACTCGGCGTCAGGTTTACGCTTAGACCTATTCATCAGTCGGTAAATCACATAAAATATGATCCCTGGAATAATGGTAAAGCCAATTGCATAAGGGATACTTCCTTGTAGTAACAGGCCCACTACAAATACGGCGACAGTAAGTCCTAAAAATATCGCTCTGCCCTTGTGCGGCGGAGCCTCCACGGCCACACCTTCGATAGAAACTCTTTCGATCGGTTCTTCGGCCGGTCGGACGACCAATTTTCGAACTAACGGAGTGATAGCAAGCAAAACTAATCCGGCAACTATTAGTACCGCAGCAACCTTGCCAAAAAGCCCGACCAGCGTGGTTTCATTTGGCTCGAAATTGCCGGCGACTAGACCGCCGATGTAGCTTCCCATCGAGATCGACAGGAACCAAACACCTAGCATTAGGCTGACCATCTTGCCCGGGGCCAGTTTCGTCATCGCGCTCAATCCAACCGGGCTGATACATAGCTCACCCCATGTATGTAGCAAATAAACTACAACAAGCCACCACAAGGACACTTTTCCACCGCCTAACAACGACGACGCATAAGCCAAAATGACATACCCCAAACCCGTAAGAATAAGCCCGATAACAAACTTAAGCTCTTCCGAGGGTTGACGTTTCCCGAGGGCTATCCAGATCCACGCAAAGATCGGTGCAAATGTGACGATAAAAAACGGGCTGACAGATTGAAACCATGCAGTCGGGAATTCCCATGTTGCGGTTATCTGCCGATTGGTCATCTGCTCTGCAAACAGATTCAGGCTCGAACCCGCCTGTTCATAGCCCATCCAAAAAACGGTAGCGAAAACAAAGAGGACGAGAATGATACCGATCCGTTTCCAGTCATCTGTAGTAAGTTTATCCTGGAGTCCGGTCAAAAAAACTGCGATCAATCCGGCGACAAGCACGACCGGCATCAGGACAAATTTGATCGCGACCGAAACATTGCACACAAGGCCGAATACGTTGACGACTGTGTCGTCCTTTCCGATCAAGCTTGGGAATACCGATCCCGCAAAGGAACTGAGGACGATGATCGCAAGCACCGTAGCAACAATAAGGACGACCATCTGAATGATGTAAGCCGGGCTTTCCTTCGGGGCATCCTGGCTGATAACTGCAACGACCGGCGGTTCACCGATACCTTGAAGGTGTTTGAATCCAAAAACATATTGGATAACACCTAAAAGCATCCCGACGCCTGCCGCGGCAAATCCCCAATGCCAGTTGTATACTGCCAGCGTTCCGCACACGAACGGGGCGAAAAGGGCCCCAGTGTTAATACCCATGTAAAAGATCGAAAAACCGGCGTCGCGCCGGTCATCGTCTTTTGTATAGAGGTCTCCGACCATCTTGCTGATATTTGATTTCAGAAAACCGGTTCCTACTGAAACAAAGATCAATCCTGCGTAAAAGAAGGGGATCGGGGGAAATGCGAGCAGGAAATGCCCGAGCGTTATGATCACGCCGCCGATCAGCGTCGCGCGTCTGGCACCGATAAACCGGTCCGCTATCCACCCGCCAATAAGCGGCAAAAACCAGACGGATGACGTGTACAGTCCATAGATCGCAGCTGACGATCTGACGTCCCACCCGAGGCCGCCTTCAGACAGTTTCGCCGTCATGTACAGCAGCAGGATCGCCCGCATCCCATAGTAGCTGAGCCGCTCCCACATCTCGGTCATGAACAGGGTGGAGAGGCCTCGCGGATGCCCGAAAAATTCCCTTCCGCCTTCGCTGGGCTGATCGACTGCAACGCTCATTAAATTTCCCCTTTTAATTATTTGAATTTCAGGAAGAGTCAGGCAAAATATAGCAGATAAATCCTGCATCCGAAAGGCGAATATGACGAGACGAACCTGCTTAATCCTTACTGCGATTATCTTTGCGGTATTTTCCGGCGATGCTGTTTATGCACAATCCTCGCGAAAAAGCGTCAGCGGTGCCGAGGTAACAGGGACCTTTCATCAAGCATTCACAGGGAAATTCAGGGGCTCTTATAATGAGATCAAGATCCTTGCGCTTGGAAGAGGTAAACTGAAGGTAGCGTTTGACCTGCTTTATCCATACATCGACGGCAGTGGCGAAAAGTCTGCGAACATGGGCCAACTTGACGGTACCGCCACGATCACCGGCGACACGGCTACCTTGACCACGAGCGAATTCGGCGCGTGCACGATAACAATAAAATTTGTCCGACCGGGTACTATCCGGGTCACCCAGGAGGGTGACGATTCCGCCTGCGGTTTTGGCCATAATGTGTCTGCAGACGGAACGTATAAAAAGGTCACAAGCGCAAAGCCGAAGTTCAAAAGGTCGGAGTGACACACTAAACGTCGGGTCGCAGCGGCGTTCCCCGATCAACCTATTAACAAATCCCATGGCAAATACCTTTAGAGTAGAATCTTACCGATCGGCAAAGGGACTTTCTTACTTTGTGATCGGGCTATTGCTTCTGCAGATCGGTTGTTTGGTTATCTCGATCTGTTTTGGGTTTGGCCTATTGTTGTTTCCTGACCGAGTGCTGGAACTTGACGATGGCGACAGCATGCCAATTTTCTTCATGCTGATCGGTCTAATTACGATTCCCGAAATACTCTTTAGGATCACCGGGATCGTCGTCTTTCTCATCTGGGAGCATCGGTCATTTGGTAACCTGTCTCCGCTCAAAGCAAGAAACCTTGAATTCTCCCCCGGCTGGGCAGTCGGTTGGTGGTTCATTCCATTTGCGAATCTGGTGAAACCATACCAGGTGATGAAAGAGCTGTGGAGCGAAAGTGATCCTGATTTCGATCCTGAGATGGGGTTTCTCTCATCGTCGGTTGGCGTACCTTCACTTTTTGGGTTTTGGTGGGCACTGTGGATCATAACCAACATTTCCGGACGGATTGTCGATAGAATCGCCGATGGCAAGATGGCCACGATAATCACTATTTTTCCTGTGCTGTTCATTGCTTCTCAGATCGCCGGAATAATGGCCGCCGGACTACTTATTTGGATCGTGCGGCACATTGTTAGGCGGCAGGAAGAACGATATCGAAGGCTGGGTCCCCAAAACCCTTTCGGCCAGCCGCAGTATCCGCAGAATTTCTGAAATTATGGAATTGTTCAATGATCTGGGACATAAGATCGAAGACCTCTGGCGCGAGTTGGATTACAACGAAGAGGCCTTTCCGGCGCTTGTCGCGGAGGCCTTGCGCGGGGCAGATCTTCCGTCAAAAGTTTCTGCGTGGGAGATCGTCGAGTGGACATTGAAGCAATCGGAGCTGCCCCGGCAAAAGGACCCGCGGGGCAATTTCGCCGAGCCGCCGATCACGCTGTTTGTCGCACCGCGCTTTTATATTGACGCTTATATCTGGCTCGAAGGCACGACCGCGATCCACCAGCACAGTTTCTGCGGCGCGTTTCAGGTGCTGCTTGGGTCCAGTATTCATAGTTGGTACGAATTTGACCGTACCGAGGCTGTAAATTCTTTCGTGGAGATCGGCGACATGCGGCTAAAGGTGTGCCAGCTCTTGTCGGTGGGCGACGTTCAGGAGATCTTGCCGGGCCGGCAGTATATCCACTCGCTCTTTCATCTCGACCAGCCTTCGGTGACGATAACGATCCGTACCGATAAGAGCCCGCTCTTCATGCCGCAGTTTTCGTATCACAAGCCGTCGCTCGCCACCGATCCGTTTTACGAGCATGAGACGACGACCAGAAAACTGCAGACGATCGGAGCGCTCTTTCGCTCAAAACATCCCGATGCCGACCGGATGATCGCAGACCTTCTTGGGCGGAGTGACTTTCACACGACGTTTCTGATATTGGGCACGGCGCGCGACTGGCTAAAGGGCGATCGTATGGACCAGCTGTTTGGAACAACGGGCCAGATCGATCGGTTCAAATCACTTCTCGCCGTCGCTTGCGAGCGGCACGGTGCAAAAGGCGTTGTTCTCGAGCAGGTCTTCGAGCGGCAGGAGATGCTCGACGAGATAATGAAACGCCGCAGCGTCATTGCCGACTCCGAGCATCGCTTCTTTTTCGCGCTGCTGCTAAATGTCGACGGCCGGGAAAACATTGTCCGCCTGATCGAAAAGCGATTTCCCGACACCGACGCGATCGAAAAGATCCTTGATTGGACCTTTGACCTCTCACAAACCCGGGTGGTCGGAATGAATATGCAGAGCGCTCTTGGAATCCCGGATTTTGACACCCTCGATCTGCAGATACTCGAATACATCCTCCGCGGTGTCGACGATGCGGACATGCCCGCAAAGCTCCGGGCGGAACAAGGCGGCGAACAGGGTGAAGCGCTGGTGGCAAAACTCGACTCTCGGCTAGCCAAGATCCGCTCCGCCGTGATCTTTAAGCCGCTATTTGCGAGAGAAACCAACTTAATTTAGACTAAATATCACGTGCCCTTGTAGCTCAACGGTTAGAGCAGCAGACTCGTAAGGTATGAAGCCTAAGTGGATTCGTTTCCATAGGGCTTTGACAAAAATGGGTTGCTAAATTGTTAATAGCAGTTTAGTAGAATCTGTTAAATTCGGGGAAGCCTAAACGTCTTTTGCGCATGGTAATCCCGAGCCAAGCCGATCTCATGACCGGAAGGTGTAGAGACTTGACAGCAGACTCCAACGGGAGAAGAGAAAGTCCAGACCACAAACCGGAAACGGGCGTCGAAAGGCGTAGCTGGTAAGCATAATCTGTTGGTTGTAGGTTCGAATCCTACCGAGGGCATACTTTTCTTTTGCGGACGGCTTTACGACAAAGGCGTCTGCCTAAAAACCTACAAACGGGCACCTAATCCTCCGCAGGCTAGTTCATTCAGCACAGCCAGTTCACTAAATGCGGAAACGCTTTCCGGCGCTTGCCCTGCGTTTCAATTCTCAAGTTCAAGGACAGTTTAAATTGTGATACAATCGGCGGCGCAATTCATCAAAATTAAGGACTTAACCAACTGTTTTCCACATTCTCACGGGTAAGAACCTAAGGGGGCTTATATGTCATTCGACAGCGATTTACGCGACGCTCTTGCAAACGTCAACAGAAGGGTTGGCCAGGCTCGCTTTCACGGAAACGAGCGCACGCGGATAGAGGCAGAGATGAGCGAGTCGAGGCTGATCCGGCTTTTTCGCACCTTCGGCAATCCTCACGGCGTGGGGGGACAGGTTCGGGAACTGGTAGCGATACTTGCCCAGGGCCAGTGGCATATCACCGCAAGCGTTCATCGGGGCGGGCTTGGCGGCGCCGCAGGCGGAGCCGATCCGCGCAACCACATTACGCTCAGCACAGGTCATCATATCCGGTTCGGCACCGGAGGCATTGTCGAGATCACCGGCCCCGGCATCGAACCCATCGCCGGCCGTGCCCAACGCGAACAAGACGAAGCCGCCGCTGCAGCAGCCGCGGCCAATGCCGCAGGCGGAGACAGTCCGCCACCCGGATCGAGCCCGGTAGAATGGGTCAAGGCCACGTTCGGCCTTAATGACCGCCAGGCCGTTTGGGTAGTCCTCCACAAACGCACCGTAGGCGGAAGCTACCCAACCCTCGCTGAAGAAGCCCGGCGAAACAGGGCATGAGCCTTGTGAATGATGAAAGATGAATGATGAACAGTGCAGATGTCGCCGATTGTGCTAATCGTACGTGCGGATCTCGATGAGGTGGTTATTCGGATCATTCATGTAGAGGGTCGGCGCGGGGCCTTTGGCACCGGATTCGATACCCGGGCCAAGGTTGTTGCCGACTGTATGAAATGAGTCACCGTAAGGAATCCCCTTTTCCTTCAACCGAGCAAATGCATCGTCAAAATCCTGGCGAGACAGCGCGAAAGCAAGATGTTCATTTCCGCTCGTACCCCACGGCGCCAACTGCAAGGTGAAGTCTTCGCTAACTCTGATGACGGTGAAAGGCCCGTCTTCGCCTTCTGACCGAAAGCCTAAAACATTGACGTAAAACTCTACGCTCGATGTTACGTCATTGATCTTGAGTATTAAGTGGTCAATTGCCGCCATAAATGACCTTCCTTTGAAAAAGCTGAAAGCAGAGTATGTTCATGGGGTGCGCCGCGAATGTAGCATTAACCGTTCAAGGTGCGCAACAAAAAACTCGCGGACCGCGATGCCTCGGAAGGCGATCGCCTGATCGCGGACTCGGCCCAAACCATTTTTCCAATGGCCTAAATCATCTTTCCCACGGCCAAGATCATTTCGCCCACGGCCCAGATCATTTTTCCCATGGCCAAGATCATTTCGCCCACGGCCCAGATCATTTTTCCCACGGCCAAGATCATTTTTCCCATGGCCCAAATCATTTTTCCCACGGCCCAGATCATTTCGCCCACGGCCTAGATCATTTTTCCCACGGCCTAGATCATTTTTCCCACGGCCTAGATCGTTTCGCCCGCGGCCTAGATCGTTTCGCCCGCGGCCTAGATCATTTTTCCCACGGCCTAGAGCATTTCGCTCACGGCCCAGAGCATTTTTCCCACGGCCTAAACCGTTCTTCCCATTCGCAAATTCTGGGGCATGATTTATCCGGCTATCCGTACTATGACACAACATAATGAACGACAGCGATTGCTCGAACCAGGAAACGGAGGTTGTAGAAAATGGAGGGAAGAAAGATCCGCCCCATCAAATTTCTTTTCTCCTTTTCCCAAATCATATTGCTTTCGCGTTTCCGTTAAACATATAATTTTGTCTGGTTTAACGTCTTTTTTTCGGGTTCCTTGCGCCCGCTTCTTTGCGGTTCCAAATTATGACAACCGGGTTCTCAGCACTACTTATTGCTTTTGTTGCTTTCGCGTCGATTTCGGTGTCTGGCCAGAGATCGTCTGGATCGTTTGTAAAGGGCGAGATTCTCGTAAAATTTCGAGCGGGTGCCGATGATGCTTCGGTTCGTAATACAAATCGCATTCTTGGCGGCCAAAGACTTGAGCGTCTCGGGGATCTTGGCTGGACGCGTATCAAAGTCGGCGGAGGCGTTAGCGTTGAAAAAGCCATCGCCAGATACAAGGAATTCGCAGATGTTGAATTGGCGCAGCCCAATTATTATTATCAGCTGTTGTTAACCCCGAACGATCCTCAATTCTCCAGTCCGCAAATGTATGGCCTGTCCAAAATATCGGCGCCAGCGGCCTGGGATATTGCAACCGGAAGTTCAACTGTAGTTGTCGCCGATATCGATACCGGCATGCGGTATACGCATGAAGACCTTGCCGCAAATGCGTGGACAAATCCCGGCGAGATCCCGAACAACGGAATCGACGACGACGGAAACGGTTTCGTTGATGACGTCCACGGGTACGATTTTCGTTTTAACGATCCCGATCCCCTCGATGAGCATGGACATGGAACACACACCGCCGGAACGATCGGTGCGGTTGGAAACAATTCGCTTGGCGTGGTTGGCGTAAATTGGAACGTCACGATAATGCCGATCAAGATCTATAACGCCGCGGCTAACGATTCCACATCGGCGATGCTCATCAATGCCTACAATTACGTACGGATGATGAAGAATCGCGGCGTCAACATCCGCGTGACCAATAATTCGTATGGAAATTGTCCCGAAGCGTGCGGCTACGACCAGGCGACCAAGGACGCGATTGATGCTCTTGGTGATGCGGGCGTTCTGAATGTTTTTGCGGCCGGAAACGCGAATACTAACATCGATAATTCGCCGTTTTACCCGGCGTCGTATACAAGCCCGAGTATCCTCGCGGTGGCCGCCTCCGATTCGAACGATAACCGCGCAAGTTTTTCGAACTACGGGCCGACAAGCGTCGATCTCGCCGCACCCGGCGTCAACGTTCTAAGCACTTATTTCCTTTCCGATTCGAGCTACGTACCCATTAGCGGCACATCTATGGCAACGCCGCATGTTACAGGTGCGGCCGCTCTGCTTTCGTCGCTGAATCCGAACCTTTCTGTTGCCTCCTTAAAGGCGACGCTGATGAATACTGTCGATGTACTGCCGCAATGGAATGGAGTCGTCAAAACGGGCGGCCGGTTGAATATTGCCAATGCCCTTCAAAATCAGACCGTGTGCACCTACACACTTGGAGCCAATAGCATCAGGGTATCCACCAAGGGCGGATATTTTTCTATCGACATGACGGCCCCCGCCAACTGCGATTTTACGGCGAAAAGTAATGTGAACTGGATATCGGTTTCAGATATCAACGCGCTGAGCGGAAGCGTTGCTGTTACGTTCCGGGCATCGGTAAACCCGACCATGACCAGATCAGGCACGGTGACGATCGCGGGCCAAAACGTCACCGTGATCCAGTCCAGAGTGCCGTCTTTGTGAAATATTGGCTGCTTTCCAACTTTTATCTATCGGGCAGCGTCTAAGCTGTAAATTCCCGAGGGCGTACAGCCCGACCATAAGTATCAGAATTTAGGTGAGATTTTGTTGCAACAGGGCTTGGAAAAATAGTATATTTAACGTTCTTGCCGGGGAATTGCCCGTTTCTCACGGATCCGCACGGCACTATAATCGATAAAAAGGAAGTAAAAATGAGACATAATTCGACCTTAGTTAGCAAGGTTCTCGTGTCAGCTATCTTCGGTATTCTGTTGGTCGCATCGACGCACGCGCAAATCGGTTTGCGTCGGGCGTTGGACTATGACAAGGACGGTAAAGCCGATTTCTCGATTTTCCGCCAAAGTGACCAGAATTGGTACATCTTGACAAGTTCCGGCGGCGTGATGGTACAGAACTGGGGCGACCCGAACCAGGATTTTCTGACCCCAGGAGACTATGACGGCGATGGCAAGAGCGATATTTCTGTCTACCGCGTCACGACGGGTGTATGGTTCCGCCTTAACAGTTCTGACAATACAGTATCGGTCATCGGTTGGGGCGGCCTTGATGGTGACGAACCAGTGGCCCGTGATTACGACGGTGATGGAAAAACGGACATCGCGATCGCCAGACGCAGCAATAACGTAATCAACTGGTTTGTTCTGCAAAGCTTGACTGGAAATCCTAACATAACGCAATGGGGAGCTTCGACCGATTTCCTCGCTCCTGGTGATTATGATGGCGATGGCAAGTTCGATTACTGTGTTCAACGGCCTGGGGCGACCTTGACCGCACCCGCGACCTTCTTTGCATTGGAAAGCTCTGGGGCTATTGCGATCGCCGAGTGGGGCCAGGGAAATGACTCTGTTGTCCCCGGTGACTATGACGGTGACGGCAAAACTGATTTAGCTGTCGTTCGCGACGGTGCCACCACGGCCGATCCGATAACCTGGTTCATCTATAACAGCGGGAGCGGTACCGTCACCGCCGTTCAGTGGGGTCTGACAGGTGACGACCTGACAACACAAAACGATTATGACGGCGATGGCAGCACCGATATTGCAATATGGAGAAATTCGACAGGGACCTTCTTTATATTTCGCAGTTTGGACGGCCAGGTAAGCGTAGTTAGTTGGGGCGCGGACAGTGACGTCCCCGTTGCCGGCTACGACACGCACTAGCCTTGTGACTTTTTTTGACTTCCATAGGTTGATGGCTATCCGGCCATCAACCTTTTTGTTTATCGAGCAGATCTGTAGTAATTTTTCGATAGATTGATGGCGGACCTTGCAAATACAATCCGGCGGAGGTTTCCTGGAAAGCGTATCGCGATCCTTGGCGATCTTGTAGCTGACCAGTTTTTAAGCGGAACGATCTCTCGCGTATCACGGGAGGCCCCGGTCTTCATTCTTCGCCATGACGAGACCGAAACCCTCGCCGGCGGAGCCGCCAATGCTGCCGTCAACATTGCTTCCCTCGCTGGTGTCCCGGCGCTGGTCGGCCTTATCGGGAATGATGCTAATGGAGATCTTCTTTCGGCGCGCCTTCATACCCGCGGGGTTGATCGCGATCTGATCGTCCGCGATGATGGACTTACTACGATAACAAAGGTTCGGGTATTAGCTGGACAGCATTACGCCGGCCGCCAACAAGTAATAAGGATCGACTATGAGAACTCTGCTGCGATCGGCGACGATCTACGCTCCCGATTGCGGGCAAACCTTGTTCGTGCCGCTGAAAATGCCGACGCCATAATAGTCTCCGATTATGGCTACGGCGCGGCGGACCCGACGCTCGTCGAAACTGCCCGGAAGCTCTCTGCCGACCGTAATATTCCGCTGATCGTGGATTCGCGATACCGGCTCCGCGATTATGCCGGCGCAACCACGGCAACCCCGAATCAGGAAGAGGTTGAGATGATCCTCGGGAAAGATTTTATCGAAGCGGATTGCGAAAGGCTCCGTGAAGAGCTCCGTCTAGACTCGCTTCTGATAACCTGTGGCAACAAGGGTATGTTATTGGTCGAGAGAGAAAAAAAGCCGCTGCGAATGGATGCGGTCGGAGGCTTGGAGCCAGTGGACGTGACGGGCGCCGGCGATACCGTTATCGCGGTTTATGCATTGGGGCTTGCGTCCGGCCTTTCATTTGCAGAAGCCGCACAGGTCGCCAACCACGCAGGCGGCCTGGTCGTGATGAAAAAGGGCACGGCATCAGTCTCGACCGATGAGCTTTTGTCGTCGTTCACTGGCTCGGTGGCAGATCTCGCCTCGGAAACAGCTTCCTGATCTATGCCACAAGATTCAGCTCCGATATTCGATCGGAAACAACTTGTCGAATTTGTCGCAGCGCAGCGTCCGGCTGGGGAAAGGGTCGTTCTCGCCAATGGTTGTTTTGACCTTCTCCACGCCGGACACATTCGATATCTGGCCGGGGCGAAGGCACTGGGCGGGATTCTAGTGGTCGGAATTAATTCGGACCGTCAGGTCGAGCGTCTTAAGGGGCAAGATCGTCCTTTTATGCCGGAAGGCGAACGGGCTGAGATCATCGCTTCGCTGCGTTTTGTCGATGCTGTGACGATATTTGATGAACCTACCGTCGAAGAACTAATACTTGCGATCCGTCCCGATATTCACGCCAAGGGGACAGACTATACGATGGATACAGTTCCCGAGCGCGAGGTCGTGAAAAGCTATGGTGGAACCGTCGCGATCGTGGGCGATCCGAAAGACCACTCGTCGTCCGATCTTGCAAGAAAAGTCGGCGTCCGGCAAATTTAAGCTCTTCAATCTTCGATGTTGAAGTCTCGCACAAAAAATGACCTGATGATCGAGGTTTGGGAAGCGCTCGACTGCGAGAACATCGGTGCGAAAGAGATCATCGCGATCGAAAAAGCGGTTAGAGAAAGATTTGGCGAGGCGGCCGTCGATTCACCGATGGTGATTGCCAGGCTGCTTGCGGACGAGGGTGCCGAACTCCGACATTCGGAGATAATGAATCTCTATGTGGAACGCAACCAGGACACGGCCTACGATGCGATCTTTCGTAACATTCTAAAGTTCGAGACTTTTGAGCAGGCTCTTGCGGCAATTCGCAATCTAGAAAACGTCCGAAAGAAGTTTGTTGCCGAGGAAGACACTACCGGGATCAGGCTGGTTCGAGAGACGGCGTCGCGCGGCAAAAGGGAACTGGTCGCAACCAGGAAACCCGGAAGGCACGTGGAGACCGACGAAAAAAAAGCTGAGATCGCCGAATGGCTAACTATCTGGCTGCAGTCGCCTGAGGTCTTCGAGAATTGGGTCGGACTCCGGATCAGGTCCAACGACTTTAT
>Ga0268264_10002435_pt1 | contig 16359 bp, 13 predicted proteins | sample KBSSwiS32_FD_190357 | JGI IMG/M metagenome (GOLD analysis project Ga0268264, IMG submission 190357) | Switchgrass rhizosphere microbial communities from Kellogg Biological Station, Michigan, USA - KBS Switchgrass S3-2 (SPAdes) (version 2) | ecosystem: Host-associated > Plants > Roots >...
ATTCGGCTCCTTCGCGTAAGACTTTGATTTCGGCAGGGCCGTTTTCTTCGGTCGCGGTGCAATTGTTGTTGCAATTCGAATAGGTGAAGGTGCCGTGGATGATCAGTGGGCTGCCTACTCCTCCGTTTAACGTGTCGCCTAAGAATAAGACGTCGCATTCGATGTTGAAGACGCTACTTAATAATTTCGCCTTGGCGCCAGATAACGTTTCTTCGTGCACGTGTTCGAGAGGTTCAGCGCATTCCGCTTCGAACGGTTCCCCGCACAGTGCCGTTGTTTCGGCCAGCGCCGAGGACACGCCCACGAAAGCCAGCGCCATCAGCGCCGCAAGCGCCGCGAGACCGAACATTTTGATCGGTTTCATTCGTTTTCCCCTTTCTTTGGCTGCACCCCAGGACCAGGTCAAATGGAAGACGATGGAAATTCGCGGCGCAAGTTTCCCCGGCGAATCGAGGGACGCGCTGGGCACAAGCTCTCTCGATCGGCGACTTTTAGCCTGGAGGGTCCAGAACAGCCGGTCGCCGCGTGCGCCGATCCGCGCACGCGGTCGCAGTTGCGATTTTGCCCGATCGAGCCGTCCATTGGCATGAGGCCTGGGCCGCCGTCGACCCTGGATGTGAATACGCTGGCGCTCGCATGAACCCTCAGAAGACCAGCGGGATCCGCTCGCGGATGTCGAGACGTTCGGCCAAGAAGCGAATGTTGCTGATCGTCAACCCCTACGCGACGACGGTCTCGAGCCGCCTCAAGAACCTCGTCGTCTATGCGCTCCAGGGCCGCTATGAGGTCGAGGCGGTCGACACCGAGGCGCAGAACCACGCGACCGAGATCGGGCGCGAGGTGCGAGACCACGGCTACGACGTGGTCGTCGCCTTCGGCGGCGACGGCACGCTGAACGAGGTCGCCAACGGGCTCGCCGGGACCGACGTGCCGGTCTCGATGTTGCCGGGCGGCTCGACCAACGTCGTCTGCCGCACGCTCGGCATTCCAAACGACGTCGTCGACGCCACCGAGCACCTGCTGACCCTGGTCGACGACTGGCGACCGCGAAAGATCGACCTCGGCAGAGCAGACGATCGCCACTTCGTCTTCTCCTGCGGCGCCGGCATCGACGCGACCGTGGTCAAGCGGGTCGACGCACATCCGAAGATGAAGTCGATGGCGGGTCCGTACTACTTCAGCTGGGCTGCGGTTTCCGCCTTCTATCGTTCCTACCTGATCAACCCCGTGCGCCTGCGCGCACGAGTCGACGGACGGGAGACCGAGGGCGTCACCGCACTCGCGCAGAACTCGGACCCGTTCACCTACTTCTCCGACAGCCCGATCCGGGTCTGCGAGGACGTCGCGATCGACGACGGCACCCTGGCGCTGGGGGTTCTCAAGCGGGCCGCGACGCGCGACATGCCGACCCTGATCGCCCGCCTCTTCAGCGAACGCCGACCAGCCGCGCGCCACCGCCAAATCGAGCACTTCCCCCGCATCGCGGAAGCGACCCTGACCTCGATCTCCGAGACTAGAGACGGAATCCTCCGTCCCTTCCCCGTCCAGGTCGACGGCGACTACATCGGCGAGAAGACCGCGATGACCCTCCAGGCCGAGCCTGGCGCCCTGACGATCGTCTCCTGAGTCAGGCCGTCGGCGTTATCCGGTATGCGTCGAAGACGGACTCGACGTTACGCAGGCGCGCGATGCACTGCTTGAGCTGCTCGGTGTCGCCGACCTCGACCACGAAGCGGTTTTTCACCATCGGGTGATTGGTGGTGCAGCTGGCGCCGAGGATGTTGATGCCCGCCTCCGAGAAGGCGCGCGAGAGATCCTCGAGCAGGCGTGTGCGATCGTAGGCGTCGATCTGAAGCTCGACCCTGTATGAGGACTCGTTCTCTCCGTCCCAGCTCACCTCCACGAACCTTTCCGGCGCCCGCTTCAGCGCCTTCATGTTGTTGCAGTCCTTGCGATGGATAGTGATTCCGCGCCCAAGCGAGACGTAGCCCGCGATTTCGTCGCCGGGCACGGGCCGACAGCACTTGGCGAGTCTCACCGCGACGCTGCCCGCCGCTCCCTTGACCCGAATGCCGAAGTTGGCGGCGTCCTTGGTGCGTCGCGCCTTGTCCTCGCGGTGACCTGAGAGCCCTATCGGGTCTGTCTCCTCGACCGCCTCCCCCGCTTTCAGGCGCTGCATCAGCTTGTTGGCGACCGCCTTGGTGGAGACCTTTCCCTGCCCGAGAGCGATGTAGAAGTCGGTCGCTTTGCGGAAGCCCATCTCGCGGATCACGTCGACCAGCAGGGGCGAGGCGGCGACCTTCTGCATCGGGAGCCCGCGCGTGCGCAGCGCTTCCTCCAGCCCTTCGCGGCCCTTGCGCTCGGCGTCCTCGCGGCTCTCCTCCTTGAAGAAGGCGCGGATCTTGTTGCGGGCACGGCTGGTGCGAACCAGCTTCAACCAGTCGCGCGACGGGCCGCGCTTTTTCTTGGCGGTCAGCACCTCGACGATGTCGCCCGAGCGCAGCTGGTAGTGCAGGGGCACGATCGAGCCGTTCACCTTCGCGCCCACGCAGGCGTGCCCGACGTCGGTGTGGACGGCGTAGGCGAAGTCGAGCGGTGTCGAACCGGCCGAGAGGCTCTTCACCTCGCCCTTCGGAGTGAAGACGAAGACCTCTTCCTCGAAGAGATCGACCTTCAAGGACTCGAGGAACTCGGTCGGGTCCTGGTCGCCCTCGGACTCGACCAGCTGCCGCAGCCAGGTCATCTTCTCCCGTTGGGGATCGGCAACCTCGCCCTCCTTGTAGGCGACGTGGGCGGCGATCCCGTACTCGGCAAGCTTGTGCATCTCCTCGGTGCGGATCTGGATCTCCAGCGGCTTGCCCTCGGGGCCGATCACCGTCGTGTGCAGAGCCTGGTACATGTTGGCCTTCGGCATCGCCACCCAATCCTTGAAGCGGCCGGGTAGCGGCTTCCAGAGCGCATGGATGACGCCGATCGCCCCATAGCAGTCCTTGACCGAGCCGACGATCACGCGCATCGCCGTGAGGTCGAAGATCTCGTTGAACTCGCGCCCCTTCTTGGTCATCTTCGTGTAGATCGAGTAGAAGTGCTTGGCCCGGCCTGAGATCTCGGCCTCGATCCCGACCTTGAGCAGCTCTCCCGCGAGGAACTCGCCGGCTTCCTCGACGTAGGCCTCGCGCTCGTTGCGCTGCTGGGCGACCAGCTGCTTGATTTCCGCGTACTTGCGCGGATGCAGCGTTGCGAAGGCAAGGTCCTCCAGCTCCCACTTGATCGCGTGGATGCCGAGGCGGTGCGCCAGCGGCGCGTAGATCTCCAGCGTCTCACGCGCCTTGGCCAACTGCTTCTGCTTCGACAGCGCACCGAGCGTGCGCATGTTGTGGAGACGATCGGCCAGCTTGATCAGGATCACCCTGACGTCGGTGGCCATCGCCACCATCATCTTGCGGTAGTTCTCCGCCTGCCGCTCGTCGCGGCTCTCGAAGGTGATCCCGGTCAGCTTCGTCACCCCGTCCACCAGCTGCGCGACCTGTTCGCCGAACTCGGCGCGGATCTCCTCGAGGCTGGCGCTGGTGTCCTCGACGGTGTCGTGGAGCAGCGCCGCGCAGAGCGTCTCGGTGTCCAGTCTCATGCCGGCGCAGATCTGGGCGACTCCGACCGGATGGGTGATGAACTCGTCGCCGGAGCGGCGCAACTGGTCGGCGTGGTGGTCGCAGGCGAAGTCGAAGGCACGAGACACGGCGGTCCGGTCGATGGTCGCGGTCGGGACCGCGACGGCGCCAACTCCGCTGGGGGCGGCGCCGTTCGCCTCGGGCACGGAATCGAACTCCTCGACCACGGCGAAGAGATCGCCCAGGAGCTCCTTGTTCGCTACGGCTGTCTCAGTCCTTCTAGGTATCGGAGTGCCTCCTGATAACGGGAGCTGAACGCGCGGAAGGCCGCGGATCGCTCCAGGTCGGTCTCCACTGAGGATACGACGCGCATCTCGCCACGGCCTTCGACTGGCTTTCCCGCAACCAGGTCCAACTCGCTGAGAACCCTGAAACAGCGTGCTGCCACCTCCGGGCAGCGTGGATTGGGTCCGCTGCCCATCAGGGCTCTACGCAGCCCCTCCCCGCTCCCGTGGTCCATGTCGCGAAGGTCTCGGAAGAAGGGAACCAGCGTGGGGCGCTGTGCGAGCCGTTCGCCAAGCACCGCGAGCGCGAAGCGCTGCTCTGCCTCGCCCCAGGCCCGGTGGAGGTAGCCGCCCGCCTCGTCGGAGCGGGACAGGGTCGTCTCGAACTCCGGACCCAAGGGCGGATCGACGAGCACGACGTGAGCGAAGCCGGCGCAGAGCCCTGGCGTGCGTTCGAGCTCTCCGTAATCGGTAAGACGAAGCCCATCGCGGGCCATTGCGCTGCGCAGGGCCGCGTCAGCGGCGACCGCGATCACGCTCTCGCCGGAGGAGGCGATCTCTGCTGCGACCGCCGCCGGTGCATTGGCGGTGTCGAGGACCAGCCTCTCGTATCCGCCCGCCTCCGGCAAGGTCGGACGCTCGGCGAGGTCCCGGGAGAGCTCCGCCTCGAAGCGCGTCCACCAAGCTGCCGACTCGAGTATCTCGCCTCCGAAGGGACTCGGGTAGACCTCCCGCAGGACCACCTGGGGCTCGATGGCCCCGTTCCAGCGGTTGACCTCGAGCCGAACGGTCGCGTCGACCGTGTCCTCCTCCCCCACGCCCAGGTTGGAGCGACCAAAGGCAACCCCGAGCGCCCTATGCGAGCCGCTGTGGAGGCTGAAGCGGGCGTGCTTGCCTTCCCCGATCGAGCGCACGTCGCGAACCCTCGCTGCCGGCACCAGCAGCCGAACACCGGGATTGCCCATGCCGAAGGGCGCCAGCTGCCCCAGCTCTTCGGCCAGGTCGAGGCCCAACGAGGATCCGCCGACCACGGCGTCGATCCGCTCCGTGCGGACCAGGTCCTCGGGGTCGAGCGCCTGCGCCGCGTGGGCCGTGAACGCCTCGCGAAAGCCGTCGAGCTCCGAGGCGTCGATCTCGATTCCCGCCGCCGCTCGATGCCCCCCGAAGCCGATCAAGCGCTCTTTACAAGCCTCGAGCCCGGCGAGAAGGTCGAATCCGGGAATGCTCCTTCCCGAGCCCCGCCCACCCCTCTCGTCATCCAACGCGACGACGACCGTCGGCTTGTGGTGTTTCTCGACCAATCGCGAAGCGACTATCCCAACCACGCCCGGGTGCCAACCCCTCCCCGCGACGACGATCGCCGGCGCTTCGCGCTCCTCGTCCGACAGCTCCCGCAGCGCCGCTTCGGCCGCCTGCAGCACCTGTTGCTCGGTCTTCCGCCGCTCGCCGTTCGCGCGACTCAGCTCGACCGAAATTGCCGCGGCACGCTCATCGTCTTCCGTCAAAAAGAGCTCGACCCCTGCATCGGCCCGGTAAAGCCGTCCCGCCGCGTTGATCCGTGGGGCCAAGCGAAACGCCAGGTCCCCCTCGTCCAACTGGCTCGGATCGCATTTCGCCGCTCTCAGCAGGGCTTGGATTCCTGGCCGCTTGGCTCGCCGCACCTCCTCGAGCCCCCTCTTCACCAATGCCCGATTCTCCCCGACGAGCGGCACAACATCCGCAACGGTGGCCAGTGCGACGAGGTCAAGGTCGGCGTCGGCGGGAGCAGTGGGGGTGGGGTCTCCAAAACACTCAAGCGAGGCTCCTGCCGAGCGTTTTGGGGACCCCACCCCCGCTGCTTCTCGCAGGGCCAATGTCAATTTCCACGCCACCGCCGTCCCACAGAGGCTCTCGAACGGGTAGCCGTCGAGCGCCGGGTGCAGGATCGGGCAATCGGGCAGCTCCTCGCCGGGCTGATGGTGATCGGTGACCACAACGTCCATCCCCAGTTCCTGCGCCAGCTTTATCTCCGCGACAGAGGTGACCCCACAGTCAGCGGTGATCAGGAGCTGCGTGCCACGCTTGGCGAGCTTGTGGACGTTGTCCTCGCCGAGCCCATAGCCATCAGCCATGCGATCGGGAATGAGCCAGTCGCAATCGGCGCCCAGCTCGCGCAAGGTGTCTACCAGGATCGTGGTCGCGCAGACGCCGTCGACGTCGAAATCGCCGTGGACTGTGATGCGCTCGCCTGCCTCGACGGCCGCCAGCACCCGCTCGACGACGAGGCCCATCGAAAGGAATGCCTGCGGCGGATGCGACTCGTCGGCGGCCAGGAAAGCCCGCGCTTCCTCCGGCGTGCGGTACCCGCGCCTGACCAGTGCGATCGCGACCGGCTCGCTCAGCTCGAGCTGGACGGCGAGCTCGCGCGCCTCCTCGTAGTCATACGGCTCGGTCTTGTATGCGCGCAGGGCCTCCGGCACATCCGCAGGCTAGGAAGCGAGCCCGACGGATTCCGCTACTCGGTGGCGTGTTCGGACCGGACGCCGATCGCGTAGACGACCGCAAGGCCGATCGCGACGCCCGGGACAGCCGTCAAGGCCGTGCCTACGTCGGTGTCTCCGAGGCCTTTGCCGCTGGCGAGCTCGACGATCGCGCCGAAGAGGACGGCGCCGATCACCGAGCCGAGGAAGGCGCCGACGATTCCCTGCCAGAAGCGATCGGGCAGGAAGACGGTGAAGTGCCAGAGGGCGATGCCCATCGTGAACCAGACCAGGAGAGCCATCGGATCAGCGGCTCCTTCCGTGTTTGCGACGCTGTTTGCGACGCTCCCGACGTCGCTCTTGACGTTCGCGCTGCGCGACCGTGGCGGGGTCGGCGACCGGCGGCTCGCCGTTGCTCGCGGGGTCTCCCCCGTCGGGCTGGGGCTCGGTCTCCGCGGTGGCAACCGCTCCGACCTTCGGCTGGGGCTCCTTCTCGGCGGCGATCGCGTCCTCCAGCTCGGCGTCGGTCTCCTCGTCGCCCCCGAGCTTCGCCAGCTCGATCTCGTCGGCGAATGCGGGAACGCTGCCCTCCAATGCGGCGATCCGCTCGCGCCTGCGGACGAAACCGGGCTCGCGTTCCTTCCAGGCGGTGAGCACCGGCGAGGCGATGAAGATCGACGAGTAGGTACCCGAAGCGATCCCGACCATCATCGCGAAGGCGAAGTCCTGCAGCGTGGTGCCGCCGAAGATGAGCAGGGAGGTAACGGCGAGCAGCGTCGTGAAGCTGGTCGCCAGCGAGCGGGTCAGGACCTCGCTCATCGAGCGGTTGACGATCTGCGAGAACGCCGCTCGCGGCATCCGCGGCATGTTCTCGCGTATTCGGTCGAAGACGATGATCGTGTCGTAGAGCGAGTAGCCGAGGATGGTGAGGAAGGCGGCCACGGTGCCGCTCGTCACTTCTTTGCCGGTCAGCGAATAGATGCCCGCCGTGATCAGGATGTCGTGGAAGAGCGCGATCAGCACCGGCACCGCGAACTTGGGGTCGAACCGCAGGGCGACGTAGGCGCAGATCACCAACATCGAGAAGATCAACGCGTTGCGGGCGCTGTTGGCCACCGTCTGGCCGAAGGTCGGGCCGACGCTGGTGCTGTCGAAGCCGTTCGGCTTGATCCCGAACTCCGCTTCGAGCTTTTTCTGGATTTGGTTTATCTGATTCGGCTTCAGCGTCTTCGACTGGATCAGGAAGGCGTTCGACCCGAGACCGGGATTGGTCTCGCGCTGGACCTCGGCGCTGGAGGAGATGCCGACGCCGCTCAGCACTTCGCGCACGGTTTCCTCGTCGGCGGTCTTGACCAGCGCCACCTCGATGCGCGTCCCGGACTTGAAGTCGATGCCGAGGTTGAGCTGCTTGGTCGCCAGCGCCAGGGCGCCGACCAGCAGGATGCAGCCCGAAAGGCTGAAGAACCAGCGGCTCGCTCCCATGAAGTCGAAGTGCCAGCGCACCCGCTGGCGGGCGGCGCCGAGCGCGCTCGGCGAGCGCAGCAGCCGGGTGCGGCTCATGCTGCCGAGCAGCGCCTGGGTGAAGACGACCGCGGTGAGCAGCGAGACGATGGTGCCGACGCCGAGCGTGAAGGCGAAGCCCTTGACGCCGGCCGTGGCGAGCACGAAGAGGATGAACGCGGTCAACATCGTGACGACGTTCGCGTCGATGATCGTCGCGATTCCGCGTCTGTAGCCAGCCGAGATGGCGCTGGACATGGATCGACCCGCGCGCACCTCCTCCTTGATCCGCTCGAAGATGACGATGTTCGAGTCGGCGGCAACGCCGATGGTGAGGATCAGGCCGGCGATCCCGGGCAGCGTCAGGGTGATCGGGATCAGTTTGATCAGGGCGAAGAAGATCACCCCGTAGGCGCCCAGCGCCACCGCGGCGACCAAGCCGAGGAAGCGGTAGAAGAGCAGCAGGAAGAGGATGGTGAGGGCGAGGCCGATGATCCCGGCCTTGATGCCCTGGTGCAGCGCTTCGCTGCCCAGCGTCGCCGAGACCTGCGACTGGCTGATCAGGTTGAGGTTGATCGGCAGCGCACCGCGCTGCAGGAAGCTGGCCAGTTCCTGCGCCTGCCCGTTGTTGGTGAAGCCGCCGGAGATCTGGGCCCCGTTGCGTCCGTCTATCCCGTCGGGGTTTTCGGCGAAGTTGATGATCGGCCGCGTCTTGACTTCGTTGTCGAGGACGACCGCGAAGTGACCCGAGCGTTCCGCCGCTTCTTCTCCCGCGGCCGGCCCGATCGCGCTCGCCGCCCCCCGCTGGGCGATCCTGCGCGTGACTTCCTGGAATGCCTGCCGACCGCTGTCGGTGAATTTGAAGGTGACGTTGGGGAGGCCCAGTTCGTCGGTTTCCTGCTTCGGATGGGTGATTTCGGTGCCCGACAGCGCCGGGTCGTCCTTCAGCGCGAACCAGCCCGGTTCGGCGTCCTCGATCACCTGCCCGTTGGCGTCGTTGGGCTTCTCGGAGACGACGATCGTGCCCTGCGGTACCCGAACGACGATCCCCGCGTCCTTCGGTCGCCGCTTGCCGCTCGGGTCGACGTAGAGGTCTTCGCGCGTGTACTCGGGACCGTCGATCAGCTTGTGCGGTTTTTCCTTCTCGAACAGGTAGTAGGTGGCGGACTGGCTGCAGTTTTCGCAGTCTTTGACTTCAGTCTGTTCGGAGGCCAGCTTGGCCGCGGCGTACTCGGTCGGGAAGGCGCCCGCGAGGATCAGCTGCTGGTTTTCGCGGCTGGTCGGGCTGCGACCCGCAGCCGTCCATTCTTCGTCGATCTTGGTGTAAGCCGATGCGGGCAGTTCCGCGCCGGGACGACCGCCGACCTTCTTCTCCTGGCCGATCAGGTTCGGTTCCCAGTCGTAGAAGTGGAGACGCGCCGGCTTCGTCGCGCATTCGGTTGCCTTGCCGACGCTCGTCGCCCCTGGTATGCCGACCTGGATCTGGTCGCTGCCCACCTGTGAGACTTCGATCTCCGATACGCCGAGCTGGTCGCAACCGGAGCGGATGATGTCGATCGCCCTTTCCATCGAGGCGCTGTCGATCGTCGGCTGCTGCGGTGTCGGCCGTCCCTGGAGGACGAGCTGCACGCCGCCCTTGAGGTCGAGTCCGAGCTTGGTTTCCTTGCTCGCGATGACGATCGCCGAGACTGCGATCAAGCCGAAGACGAAGAGCAGGACGAAGAGGTGTTTGCGTCGGCTGCCCACCGGCTCAGGCCTCCGGGGTGAGGACGATCAGAAGACCGCCGTCGTCGTCGTATGCGGGGAAGACGTCGGCGACCGCCTCAGCCGGCAGATCGCCCTCGGCATGGACCGCGACCCGTTTGCCCAGGGAGCGCACGCCCCACTCCAGGGACGTCTCGATCGGGTCCGTGGTGCCGTCGCCGTTGGTGTCGGTGGCTTCATCGTCGTCGCCGGGATCGCGCCACTCGAGGCCAAGCACTTCCTGCACCGGGCGCCCGATCACGTCCTCGTCGGTCAGTCCGGTGAGCTCGTAGCTCCCGCGGCCGGCGTCGATCACCCGCGCCTGCTGGTCGCAGACGAAAAAGGCGGCGTTGGGCGCCGGGTAGTAGTCGTCGAGCAACTCGAAGACGAAGCCGAAGCCGCATTTCGAGCAGCCCTTGGGGCGCGTGCTGAAGCCCGCCGTGCGCTCCGCGCTGACCTCCCGATGGCCGCAGTTGGGACAGATGAAGAACGGCATCCCGCCAGGTTACTGAGAGTCGTCTTTAGAAGAGGCTTCTTGCGGCATCGGGCGCCGGCAGCCCGAGGTGGTCATAGGCCCTGGGCGTCAGCACTCGCCCACGCGGGGTTCGCTTGAGCAGGCCCTGCTGCAGCAGGTATGGCTCGAGCACGTCCTCGATCGTGTCGGGCTCCTCGCCGATCGCGACCGCGAGAGTCGAGAGCCCGACCGGACCTCCGCCGAACCGCGAGGCGATCGCGTCGAGCAGCGCCCGGTCGCTGCGGTCGAGCCCGCCGGCGTCCACCTCGAGCATCTCCAGCGCGGCCAGGGCGACCTCCCCGTCGATCGATCCGCGGTCCTTGACCTGGGCGAAGTCGCGGACCCGCTTCAGCAGGCGATTGGCGACGCGAGGGGTGCCGCGAGAGCGGCCCGCGATCGTCTCCGCGCCCTCTCCGTCGATCTCGATTCCGAGGATGCCGGCAGAGCGGATGACGATCTCGGCCAGGTGGCCGGCGTTGTAGTGCTCGACGCGCAGCGAGAGTCCGAAGCGGTCGCGCAGCGGGGTCGTCAGCAGCCCGGCGCGGGTCGTCGCGCCGATCAGCGTGAACGACGGCAACGGCAAGGTCACGGTGCGAGCCCCCGCGCCCTGCCCGAGCACGACGGGCAGCTCGCCATCCTCCATCGCCGGGTAGAGGGTCTCCTCCACCGCCCTGCCGAGCCGGTGGATCTCGTCGACGAAGAAGACGCTGCCGGGCTCCAGCGCCGTCAGGAAAGAGGCGACGTCGGCCTTGCGCTCAAGGGCGGGACCGGCGGTTTGCACCATCGGAACTTCCATCTCCTCGGCGACGATGTGGGCGAGCGAGGTCTTTCCCAGCCCCGGCGGGCCGGCGAGCAGGACGTGGTCGAGCGGCTCGCCGCGACCTCGCGCCGCCTCGATGAAGATCCCCAGCTGCTCGGTCACCTGCACCTGGTTGACGAAGTCGGCCAGACGTCGTGGACGCAGAGAGCTGTCCAGCGCCTCGTCGGGTGCGTCGGCACGTGCGTCGTGGATGCGAACCTCCTCGCCCGTCGGCTCGTCGATCCCGGGGGTGCGGATGCGCTTCTCGCTCATGCCGTCTTGCTCTTCGAGGCGCCCGCCTTGCGCAGCGCCGCCGCGAGGAGCTCCTCCGGATCGGTGCCGTCGAGGCCGTCGAGCAGCCGCTCGGCTTCCAGCTGCGCGTAGCCCAGGTTGACCAGGCCGTCGCGAGCGAGCCCCCGGGGATCGCTTCCGCTCGAGCCGTCTAGCGCGACCTCCTCTTCGAGGGCCCCCGCGACCTTCTCGCGCAGCTCGACGATGATCCGCTCCGAGGTGCGCTTGCCGATGCCGGGCACGGCCTGGAAGCGCTTGGCGTCGCCGCTGGCGATCGCACGCAGCAACTCGCGTGCGGGCCCGCCGGAGAGCGCCGCCAGGGCCACCTTCGGCCCGACGCCGCTGACCGACACCAGCTCGCCGAAGAGATCGCGCTCCTCCTCGGAGGCGAAGCCGAACAGTGAGAGGGAATCGTCGCGTGCGATCAGCTCGGCGTGCAGGAAGACGTCTCGGCCGGTGGCCGGGACCGCCTTCAGGGTCTCGGCGGAAACCGCGAGCCGGTAGCCGACGCCCCCGGCCTCGACGACGACGTGGTCCGGCCGGCGCACCATCACTTCCCCGCGCACCGCCGCGATCATCCGGTCGACCTGACCTGCTCGGGGGTCGTCGGACCGCTCGCTGCAGCGAGCGCAGCCTCGCGGCCGGTGGTACCGCCGTGGCAGATGGCGACCGCAAGCGCATCCGCGGCATGGTCGGGGGTAGGCAGCTCCGGCAGGCCGAGGAGCGTCGCAACCATTCGCTGCACCTGTTCCTTGCCCGCCGCACCCGAACCGCAGACCGCCTTCTTGATCGCCTGCGGCGTGTAGACGAAGCAGCGCACGCCCTGCTGGGCGGCAGCGAGCATCGCGGCGCCGCTGGCCCGTCCGACGCTCATCGCCGAGTGCACGTTCTTGCCGAAGTAGAGGTCCTCGAGCGCCATCGCCTTCGGCTGATGCCACTCGATCAGCTCCGAGAGGGCGCTGTGGATGCGCTCCAGCCGCCGCTCTATCGGCAATTCGGCTTCGGTCTCGACCACGCCGCCGTCGAGGGCGACCATGCGGCTGCCCTCGACTCTGACGATGCCGAAGCCGAGATTTGCCGCACCCGGATCGATCCCCATGACGACCTGCATGGAGAGTGATTCTGGGACCGCTCTCGGATGCCTTCACCCGCAGTCAGGCGGCGGCCAGCTTCTCGATGATCTCCTGCGGCACGTCGAAGTTGGCATGCACGGCGTTGACGTCGTCGTGCTCTTCCAGCGCGTCGACCAGTCTGAGCAGCCATTCGGCCTCGCTGCCCTTGACCAGGATGCTGTTTTTCGGCTCCATCGCAAGGTCGGCGGACTCGACCTGGACGCCGGCGCCCTCCAGCGCCTCGCGCACCGCCTGCAGGTCCGCGGGCTCGCAGATCACACGCAGCTGGCCGCCGTCCTCGCGCACGTCCTCTGCGCCGGCGTCGATCGCGACGATCAGGTCGTCCTCGTCGTAGCGCTCGCCGTCGACCACGATGACGCCCCGTTTCTCGAAGATCCAGGCGACCGAGCCGGGCTCTCCCAGGTTGCCGTGGTGCTTGGTGAAAGCGTGCCGCACGTCGGCGGTCGTGCGGTTGCGGTTGTCGGTCAGCGTCTCGACCAGGATGGCGGCGCCCCCCGGACCGTAGCCCTCGAAGAGAACGCTCTCGATCGCCTCCGCATCGGCGCCGACGCCGCTGCCCCGGTCGATCGCGCGCTGGATGTTTTCCTTCGGCATCGAGGCGTCGCGGGCCTTCTGGATCGCCGTCGCCAACGTCGGGTTTCCCTCCGGATCGGGCCCACCGTCGCGCGCCGCGACCGTGATCGCACGCGCCAGCTTGGTGAAGAGCTTGCCGCGCTTCGCGTCGGCAGCGCCCTTCTTGTGCTTGATCGACGACCACTTCGAGTGACCCGACATGCATGTCATTCTATGAACGTGGAGATGGCAACCGATTCCCACAGCGCGGGCCCGGCGCGAGGGATGGCCGCGATGGCGATATTCGTGGCGATGCTGCTCGCTGCCCTCTCGATCTGGACCGCGATTCCCCTGGGCTGGATCTACGTCGGCTCCAAGGTCTCCCACACCCAGTTCCCGAGCGGCGGTCCCTACTTCGTGGTCGCGATCGGCATCGTCGTCTCGATCCTGCTGATCGCCTGGTTGATCGGCCGACTCAACCGGCTCTACGTCCAGCTCACCGGCACCAACCGGCTGACCCCGATGCGCTCGGCCTGGCTGAAAAGCATGCGCGACACCTCCCAGCAGATGGGCACGACCACGGTCGTCGAAGCGGTCCTGATGGGCTCGGTCCTCCTCGCCACGATCGCCCTCACCATCTGGTTCTTCTTCCTCGCCGGATCGCCGATCCCGAACCAGTAGCTCCAGCCCCCTGGCCCGCGGGTCCTGTCGCCGCAGGGGACCCACCGCCCCCTCCGGTCGCTGAAGCGTCCTCAGGGGCGGTCCCCCCTGCGACGCCACCCGCGGGAGGGGCGCTTTCGGGTTAGCTCGTCAGGGACAAACGCTTCTCGCGGCGGGTGGTGCGGATTTGGGGGACCAGCCTGAGGAAGCTTTAGCTACCGGAAGGCTGGTGGCACCAAATCCGTGACAGGACCCGCCGCGCCATAGGTTCAAACGACGAATTTCCCGTCTTCTTGCATGACGGTGCCGTCAACTTCCAACCTTCCCCCGAGCCGCAGATCGCAGACGAGGTCGGTGTGGACGGCGGACTCGTTGACGCCGCCGGACTCCGGGTAGCTGCGGCCGATCGCCATGTGGACGGTGCCGCCGATCTTCTCGTCGAGCAGGACCTCGAGCGTGCCGCGGTCGATCGCGTAGTTGGTGCCGATGCCGAGCTCGCCGAGGCGGCGCGCGCCCTCGTCGGTGTCGAGCAGCTCGATCAGGAATCCCTCGCCGCGCTCGGCGCTGGCGTCGACGACCTTGCCGGACTCGAATCGCAGCCGCACGCCGGAGACCTCGCGGCCGGCGATCACCGCCGGAAGGTGGAAGGTCACCTCTCCCTCGACCGAGTCCTCGACCGGGCCGGTGAAGAACTCCCCGTCGGGCATGTTGTGCTTGCCGTCACAGGGGATGAATTTGCGCCCGGCGATCCCCAGGGTGATGTCCGTCCCAGGGGCCGTGACGTGGACCTCTTCGTGTCCCTCGATCCACTCGGCCAGCCGCGCGGTCTCCTCGGAGGTCCGCTCCCAGGCGGTCAGCGGGTCGGGGTCGTCGGCGAGGCAGGCGCCGAAGTAGAAGTCCTCGAAGTCGGCCAGGCTCATTTCGGCCTCCGAGGCGTAGGCATTGGTCGGGTAGAGCGTGTAGCACCAGCGAAACTCGCCGCTGGCGCTGCGGTCCATCATCTTCGCCAGCAGGTCGCCGACGGCAGTCTGCCGGCGCGTCTGGCGCTCGGGAGGGACGGCGGAGAGTTCCCTCGTGTTGGCGCTGGCGCCAACGCCGATGCGCACGTCGGCCTCCTCGGCCATCCATTTGGTCAACGGCGAGATCCACCCCAGCTGCTCGTCGCTCGCCAGGTCGTAGAAGGTCGCGCCCATGCCGTCGAGGCCGACGTTCAGCATCGGGTGGCCCCCCGCCTTCAGCACCTCCTCGTAGACGGCTCGCAGCAGCGGCTCGGCGCCGACGTCGCCGTCGATCGAGACCACCTCCCCTGGCTGCACGCCGGTCGAGTAGCCGACGAGGATCTTCGCCAGGTTCGCCACCCTGGGGTCTCTCACGTTTCCGCCTCCTCTCGTTCCCGCGCTTGGGAACTTGTCGTCATCGCCATGAACAGCGCGTGCAGTCGCGGGTCGTCTGTCAGCTCCGGGTGGAAGGCGCAGGCGAGCACCGTGCCCTCTCGGATCGCGACCGGGTGCCCGTCATATGCGGCCAGGACCTCGACACCGTGGCCAAGCCGACCGACCCACGGGGCGCGAATGAAGACCGCCCGCATCGGCTCGTCGCCGATGCCCTCGATCTCGAGATCGGCCTCGAAGCTCTGCAGCTGCCTGCCGAACGCATTGCGCTCGGCGGTCGCGTCGATCAGTCCGAGGTGACCGCTGTCGCAGACGATCATCCCCGCGCAGGTGCCGAAGGTCGTTCGGCCCGCATCGTGGTGCGCCCGAATCGGCTCCGTCAGGCCGGCCGCCTCGATCCCCTTCGCGATCGTCGTGCTCTCGCCTCCGGGGACGACGAGGCCGTGCAGCCCCTCGAGATCGGCGGGCAGGCGAACCTCGTGCGCGTCGGCGCCCAGTTGCCGCAGCATCTCGACGTGGGCTTCGAAGCCCCCTTGGATTGCGAGAACCCCGACCCGGAGCTCAGGCACCGCGGTCCTGCAGGAGCGCGTCGGCCGCGGCGAGGTCGGCGATCTCGAGCCCGGGCATCGCCTCGCCGAGCCCGATCGAGGCCGCTGCGACCCGCTCGGGGTCGTTGTGGTGCGTGGTCGCCTCGACGATCGCCTTCGCCATTCGCTCCGGCTCGGCGCTCTTGAAGATCCCCGAGCCGACGAAGTTGCCCTCGGCGCCGAGCTGCATCATCAGCGCCGCGTCGGCCGGCGTAGCGATGCCGCCCGCGCAGAAGAGCGGGACCGGCAGGCGCCCCTTCTCCGCAACCTCCTGGACCACTTCCAGTGGTGCCTGGTGCTCCTTCGCAGCTCCGGCAAGCTCCTCGGCGCCGAGCTGGGCGAGTCGCTTGATGCCCGAGGTGATCTCCCGCATGTGGCGGACCGCCTCGACCACGTTCCCGGTTCCGGCCTCGCCCTTCGAGCGGATCATCGCCGCACCCTCGCCGATCCGGCGCAGCGCCTCGCCCAGGTTGGTCGCGCCGCAGACGAAGGGAACGTCGAAAGCGAGCTTGTCGATGTGGTTGCGCTCGTCGGCGGGCGTCAGCACCTCCGACTCGTCGATGTAGTCGACTTCCAGCGCCTGCAGGACCTGGGCCTCGGCGAAGTGGCCGATCCGCGCCTTCGCCATCACCGGAATCGTCACCGCCTCCTGGATGCCCTTGATCATCGCCGGGTCCGACATCCGCGCGACGCCGCCGTCCTTGCGGATGTCCGCCGGTACGCGCTCGAGCGCCATCACCGCGCACGCCCCGGCCTCCTCGGCAATCCGTGCCTGCTCGGGCGTGACCACGTCCATGATCACCCCGCCCTTCAGCATCTCGGCCAGGCCGGTCTTCAC
>Ga0268264_10002439_pt1 | contig 16350 bp, 16 predicted proteins | sample KBSSwiS32_FD_190357 | JGI IMG/M metagenome (GOLD analysis project Ga0268264, IMG submission 190357) | Switchgrass rhizosphere microbial communities from Kellogg Biological Station, Michigan, USA - KBS Switchgrass S3-2 (SPAdes) (version 2) | ecosystem: Host-associated > Plants > Roots >...
TCTTTTTCAATATCATCGAGTCGTGAAACAAGTGTTTTAATAAAAAGTGTTTTGTTTTTTTCATTTATCACCGGCACTGCTTTCTCTGCATACATTGGAAGTTGATTTGTTGGACTGCTTAATAATTGTTCAATCAATAAAGAAAAAGAACGATCGGCATACTGCATTATGGAGCAAAGATTAATTAAGATGTTTATTGCGTGATCCTTTGTAATAACTGAACCTGTGCCGGCTGCTGCAATAATTTTTGGAAGAGCTGAATAAATTGCCTTTGGATTTTCAAGTGTGATTGTATCAATCGCCGTCATTGCTCCCCATTGAAGGCGGTTGTTTTTGTTACCAAGCAATTCAATAAATTTTTGAGCATAGTTAGCAATCAATGAAGGCTTTCTTTCCCCGATTTCATAGAGAACTTTTACGCAATCATTTTGAATGTCTTTACTTTTATTGTCAAGATTATCAATAAGTTCCTGTATCGCTTTCTCATCTCCTTTAACTGCAATTTGCTTTGCCAATTCCTGGTTCGGCACTTCGTCTCTGCGGTTGAGTGAAGATGCTAATTTGTTTATGACACTCATTGTTTTTTTAATTGGCAAGTTGTAAAAATTTATTTAAACCGGCTTTAATATTTGATGATCTGCAAGCGTAGGAATTATTACATTTGCGCACATCAATTTAACAGAAATTCATAGAATGAGCGATCAACCTGGTTCCTCTATATTACAAGTAGAAAAGCTCAATGTTTCTTACGGTACATTTAAAGCCGTAAGTGATGTCTCTTTTGATGTGCGTGCAGGTGAAATATTCGGATTGTTGGGACCCAATGGTGCCGGCAAAACGAGCACCCTAAGCGCTGTTGAAGGATTGTTACATTTCGAATCAGGAACAATAACCGTGGCAGGTTTTGATACAAAGAAAAAGCCGTTGCACGCAAGGGCAAATATGGGAGTTCAATTGCAATCAACCAGCTTTCAGCCGGAGCTCAAAATAGCCGAAATTATTCAGCTTTATGCGGGAGTATATGGGGTATCATTATCCAGCGAAAAATTAAATGATCTTCTACATGATATAAAACTGGAAGAGTCTGCGGGCAAAAGGTTCGGACAACTTTCGGGCGGTCAGCAACAACGTGTGTCGCTGGTGATTGCCACTATTCATAACCCGGTTCTTGTTCTACTCGATGAGCCCACTTCAGGACTGGACCCACAATCACGCCGGCAACTTTGGGAGCGTATAGAAGCCATTCGTGAGAAAGGCCATGCAGTGCTGCTTACGACTCACTCGATGGAAGAGGCAGAAGCGGTTTGTGACAGAATTGCTATCATTGATCACGGCAAAGTGGTTACCATTGATACACCGCAGGTTTTGATAGATCGCCACCGGAATGATCCGGAAGTTATCAGTGTATCAAGAAAGGGAAAAATAACTTTGGAAGATGTGTTTATTGGTCTTACCGGTCGTACGGTTCGTGCATAAAAAATATACAAATGGAAACTATTGTACCTAAGACATCAGATGCTTTAACTGCACTTCTTCGTGCAGATTTTACCACTCAATGGCGCAATCGCCGGTCATCAGTGTTAGTACTGCTGGTGCCAGTAATTATTCTTATTTCATGGAAGGGAATTATAGATAAAGTTGGTGGCGCTTTCGTGCTTTCTTCCTGTGTAACTATCGGCCTTATTGCTATCGGGCTTATGGGTTATTCAAATGCGATTGCCCGCGACCGTGATAAAGGAGTGTTTCAACGCTTACGGGCAACGCCGGTTCCTTCATGGGCTATAATGGTAAGCAGGCTTATTGTACAACTGGTAATGATAATCCTCCTGACAGCATTGGTTTTTTTAGCGGGTTATTATTATGACGGCATAATTATTCCGCCGATTGGCTATTTGTTAGGTTTTACCGCAGCTATTGTTGGCGGTGCACTTTACCTTGGACTTGGCCAGATGATTGTTGGGTTATTAAAAAATGCTGAGACGGTAAACTCCACCACGCGTTTGGTTTATTTTGTATTCATTATGGTTGGTATGTTAGGCGAATTCGGGTTGTTTGGTGAGGGAATAAAAAATTCTGTTCAATGGTCACCTTATGGAACGGTAAAAAATATTTTATCCGCAAGCATGACCCCATCAACCTGGAACAACAGAACCTTTATTGCTTTATTGATAACTATTGTGTACGCGGTTGTATTTTCTTTTTTAGGTATTAAAAAGTTTAAGTGGAGCAGCAAGTAAGTAATAAAATTGGATTTAAATGACGATTTTGCGATCGGTAGAGGTTTAGATAAGTATCAAATAGGATTGCCCTTTTTTGTGGAAAAATATGGGGGTCAGGCCGGGACGGTCAGACCAAATTGCAAAATTTGTACATAAAAAATGCTCATGAAAATTATCAACATTGTATTCTGCATCATCTTCATAATTTTTGCGGCTCTTCAATACAATGATCCGGACCCTTACGTATGGATCCCGATTTATTTGTATGCTGCAGTGTTGTGTTTTTTAGCTGCAAAGAATAAATTTTATCCTGCGGCTTATTGGATTGGAATTGTTGTATATGGAGTGTATTCTATCTATAAATTTTTTGTGAAAGACGGCGTATTAGATTGGATGCAAAAACATCATGCTGAAAATATTGCTGGTACTATGAAAGCTGAAACGCCATGGGTGGAAGAGACAAGAGAATTTTTTGGTTTAGTAATTCTGATAATTGTTTTACTTATGAATTATTTTTATAGCAGACGAAAGTCAACACTTAAAGCCGGGCATGGCGGCTAACCATTTTCTTCATTGCCAGCTTCAAAAAATTCTTAGTACAATAATATCGAAAAGCCGCTCGGGAGCATGTTGACCAAAAATAGTAGTTGAGCAATATCCCTTTAGAATCTGTATTGACATTTATTTGAGTATTTACCTGGCGCCGATTGCTTTTAATACTGACGGAAAGCTTATCTGCCATGGTCTGAAATTAGTAGCATTAGCTTTACGGTTTAGCTTCACCACCTTTGTTTGAGCAGCATTTTCCTCCAACGTGTCCGATAGCTGTTTTTGTATAGCCTTATCAGTAATCATTGCAATTTTGCACGCCCGTGTAAAATCAGTATGCATTCCGTAATTTTCGAGAATGGGTGAAACATTTTTGTATTCCGGAAAAACCTGGTATTTTTTTACAAAGTAAAAGGTGACACCATCGATTGTTTTTCTGTACGTAGTGTAAAAATTTTCCATGTTTAAATGTTTTAGAGATGAAGCTTTTATGATTTGGCTTTACATGAATACTGGAAAATATTGAGAAAATACGAATAACCTTAATAAGACAATACGTAAGCTAAAATAAGTATAAGAGTAAAGGAATAGTAATTCAAAGGAGAGGAGGGGGTAAGGAAGGTTTCGTGTGTGTTGAGGACAAATGTAAACTTTATTTTTTCTATATGCAAGCTTTTGGAGTAAAATCAATTTCGCAAAATTGTCTTTTTCCTCGTTACCTATAAATTTGCTATCTGTACAGCAGCACCTTTTCTTTCCGATGAAACATAACCTGCGTAAATGGTCGCGATAACATCTGATGCCAAACTACTGTTGCTTTCTATCGGATCGCCAAAGGCGGCAGATCTATAAAATGCGTTCATCTCATGCTGATATCCATGAAACCATCCTTCATCCGGAGATATAAATGACCAACCTTGCTTGGTTTCTGTCTTTTCTACAACATATACATCTTTAAAATGCTGTTCATTTGGCGTATATGCGATCATGGAATCATTATGGCTCATCTGGCATTTAGTCCTGTGGTTACTGGTATTTATTTCAATCCAGTTATTTACGCCGCCTAATATTAATTCACTCGCAAATAAACTCGCTATAGTGCCATCCTCAAACTCAATGTGCATCATGGCAAAGTCTTCAATGTCTTTATAAGTAGTCTGTAAATAACCTTCATTTTTATACCCCGGCATTCGTGTGATTACATGAGTCCGTGCGGTAATCGTTTTTGGTCTTATTGGTTTTCCGTCAAGCACACGGCCTTCAACATACTTAAAATATATAGCCACTGATAAAGGGTGACAGCCCTTGCCTATCATTGAACCACCACCTGAAAATTTCCATTGACCGTAAGCCAGCGAATGCGATCCCGAATGCGATTGCTCTGCATGCATCCAAAGAATCTGCGCTTTTGTTTTTTCAAGAAGTTCACGTTCTTTTTGTACTGCGGGTGCATATATCCAGTTTTCTGCGTACATTATTTTTCCTTCGCTTTCCTTTTCGGTATCAAGCATTCTTTTTATACTATTCAACGTATGCGCCAGGCCTTCTTGCCTGGGAAATATGTCGCCACTGAAATTGTTGCATCCATCGCCAAAATACCCGGTTAAAGGTTTTTCAACTATCACATATTTATTTCTCTTTAGGGCTGCCAGTACAATTGGCTCATGAGTATCAGGCGGTGTGCACACATGAAGCACATCACATTTTTCTATCAATTCATCAAGAGTATTGAATGCCCGCAGGTTTCTTAACGCCGCATATTCCTCCGCTTTTGTTTTGGTGGCTGAATGCACACCGATTACTTCAACACCGACACCATACACACGTTGCAGTGCATCAAAATGAAATCTTGCGGCAAAGCCTGAACCTACTATTCCCGCCCGTAGAATTTTTTTATTCATAATTAAGTGGTTACACAACAATGGGATGCTTACTTTCAGGAATAAATATATTCTCTTCCTAAAATATAAAGTTATTGTTTTATAGACACCGGTCTTGTAACTATTGTTTTTGTGATGCGCTTGGTATGTTCTATGGTATCACGACCATATTACATGCTACTCTCCTAAAATATTATTTTGTCAATGAGAATGGGATTTGCTTTGTTGTAAGCCCATAAGAAGCGGAGATATTGCTTTAAATGATGAGCACCTGCTTAAAATAAGCAGAGCGGCACTCAAATGAAAGATGTTGCAATAGGTTAGCAATTTAATCCACCTTGATCGTTTCAGGATAGTGAATTAATCCAGGAAAATTTGTACTCTCCTCCTTTTATTTTAATGCAGGTAAATAAAAAGCAGGTAGTAAAAGAGGTGTCTAAAAAATCATCCTCAGTAGAGATGTTCATTTCGCCGCTTACGTGCGCTTCTATAGACGAAGTTTCAATAGCCTGCCTGCCTTGCGGTACTGATTGACGGCTGTATCCGATATCAATGCGGCGGTGAGCCAATTCTTCAACAAGGTTTTCAAGTAGCGATTGTTCGAAGAGGGAAGTAGTAACAGCGATCACCGTGTTTTTTGTTTTTTTGTTATTTGTGTTTTTCATAATTACTGTTTTTAGGGTACGGATTAATTAAGTTTTAAAAAAGATAAATTAGATAGTTTGATTTTTTTAAGAATTGGATTTCCTGATCTTAATAATGACATAAAACTAAAATGAACCTTGTTTAAGTAAAATAGAACCTTATACTATATTTCTGTACTTGAAAAAAAAGAAACTGCGTAGAATCTTAACTACATATAGGTCTGCCTCAACTAAGCTGACGTAACAATCGGGACAAGAATTTAGGATGTTTATCACCCATTCAAAAAGCGGACACATTATGTTACGTAACCGGACACCTTTTAAACTATACATTTTTTTACGCTCTTGTTTTTCAGTCACTTGTATTCAGGCATTGCAGTTGGTTTGGATTGGCATAACCTTAAAAAACAAAAAAAATGAAACCAATAACAAATAACCTCAGTTCAATTAAGCATCTTTTAGCAAAGATTCTTTTCTCTTCCCAGCTAATAATTATCAGCGCAGGATTACCAGCTTTATATTGTGTGGGCGTATCTCACCATGCAAAAAAGAATAGCGAGATCATAATTATTAGAACCAACAAAGGCAAAATAATTAAGCGCAGTGGCGATCCGGAATTGCCCTATAGTATTTCATTAAAGGAATCCGGAGAGTAAAAAGAGTACGGCAAACATTGACTTGTGTGTTGCACATAATCGCGTAGTTGCCAACACCCGTAGAAAGTTTTAAGCAGAAATCCCGAATGAGGTGGCTACAGCCACGCGGCAGAAATTGATCTCGTTGAGCTATTACGATTTTAGCAGCTTGATCACGTGTCAGAGCTTATAGTGTTATTCAGAAATCCATTAATTATTTCAACCGTCATTTCAAGCATTTTACCGTCGGGGGCCGGGCTCTCTGCTACTCCCATGTAACCGCCGTGCATGGCTGGAAGTATCACCAGTCTTGAATTTTCTATCAGCGCTGACATTGCAACTGAATGATTAGCCAATATTACATCACGGTCGCCGTTAATAATTAATGTGGGTACTTTTATGGAACTGACCGCTTCGTCATTCCAGTCTTTAAATTGCAACATCCGCTCTCTGTCTTTGTTGAACATTGTTAATAAACGATTGCTGTCTGGATTTATCTGCAGAAAGGCATATTTCAAAGCCTCCGACATATTGTTTATTGTGGCTTGCTTCATGCCATCGAAGAACCCGGTGAGTAAACCTTCTCTTTTATAAAATGTTGAAGCAAGAATTAATTTGTTCACAATTTCAGGGTGCCGTATTGCAATTTGCATGGCAGTATTTCCCCCATTGCTAAATCCAAAAAACGATGCTTTGGAAATATGAAGATTACCTAATAGCGCTGCCACATCATCGGCATCCTGCTCAAAACTTTCAGGCGAATCTCTATCGTTGGTGTGCCCGTGCGCCTGCAGTTCTACAGCAATTACTCTAAAGCCTTTGGCGAGAAATGGTAATATCTTACCAAAGGTAGTTCCAATGGTAGAGCCGCCGCCGTGAATTAAGATTAAGAAATCTCCTCTATCCCCATGGGCTTCATAATACATTCTGAGCCCATTCACATTTGAATAGCCACTTTTGACGATCGTACTATCCTGTATGGTTGGTGTTTGCATAATATTTTTTTTAGCGTTTTCATTGCTGCATGATGTAAAAAACAAAATTGATAAGGCGTATATAATAATTGGGTTTTTCATTGATACATTATTTTATCGTTGTTGAAATAGAGTATCATAAACTACTATGTATGCCTTGCCAGGCAGTCATGAGTTGTTTAAGGTAGATATCGAGCTTCTCAATGTTTTGTTTAAGGCCTTCATCTGCCTTGAATGTTTTTACTACTTGTATAAATTGTTCTTTGGTTTCAAATAACATATGCCAATTTAAGAATGTTGTTTTTCCACGGCTTTCGAATTCTATGGTCGCTGTAAATTTTGGACCGGATATATGTTCGTAAACTAATTTTTTATGTTTGATTACTTCTTTGAATACACTTTTATTTTTATAATCAATACCGTCAGGACCATGCATTATTAAATCCCATTCCCCACCCGGTTCTACATCCATTTTAGTTATTGTATTTGTAAATCCGTTTGGCCCCCACCAATCTTTAATGTGTTCGGGCTTTGTCCAAACCTCCCACACCAATTCAATGGGTGCGTGTAGCAATCTAGAAATCCTGATTTCCCTATCTGCTGTATTACTTTTTTCGTTTTGCATATTTTTTCGTTTTTTGAATTTTATCTAAGTAGAGTTCTAATGAATCAAGTTTGGTTTCCCATGACTTCCGATATTGTTCAACCCATAAGGAAACCTCATTCAGTCCGTTAAGTTTTGCTTCACAGCATCGTTCTCTTCCTTGCTGTTTAATAGAGATTAATCCGCACTCGTTTAGAATTTTCACATGAAGAGAAACGGCTTGCCGGCTTACTTTAAACTTTTCCGCTATTGCGTTAACGTTAAGTGATTGTTGAGCCACCATATCAATTATTTGCCTTCGTGTGGGATCTGCTATTGCCTGAAAAACATCCCGCCTGGTTTCCATTTATGCAAGTATTTAATTGCAAAATTATACGCAAGCACTTACTTGCGCAAATTTTTACAGAAAAATTTTTCAACATTGTGGATTTTTTTTGTTCTCAGAAATTAAAAAGTTTAGATTCAATTGCGTGATAGAGAAAAAATGTTGAACTGGGATTTATAGGATTTACTATTCAAAAATAGTTTTGCCCCCCTGACGTGTCTTTATTTTTATTTGTTCAAATTCTGCTTTATATGCTTTTAATCTCTCTCCACTTATCTCCTGACCCGACATGGTAACCGGATTTATGAAAGCAATATTTTTTCCACTCAACGCTACCGCAAGTGAGACATCACCCCAATTAAGAAACCCCGGGATATCAACACCAGCGCTAAAAAACTCAACAGAATCCCGATTGTCAAACAGGTAACTGATAGGCGCTTCCCTGAGAGTAACGTTTTCTAAATTTCTTTCCAACGCTGCAAGATATAAGCCTGCAAGACCAGCTTCCCTACTTCCGTTTAAACTAATTTTAGTGGCCTTATAGGGTGACTTAATAAACTTTACAACCGCATTTAGTTCTTTTACCCATTCACCCATGGGAGTTTTGCCTAACCATAAGCATGACTTAAATAATGTTCTAAGTTTTCCAATGCTATCATTGGAATTTAAAGAAGTCGAAGAAGTTTCACCTGTGCCAGAGAGATCAACAACTGCAACTCCAGAACCTGATTTTATTAGTTTCTCAAGCATCTCTGCCGGAATATTCTGTTTTCCTTTTGGGTCACTCACAATCATAAATTCTTTTGAATTTACTGAGGGAGCACGAAGCAATAACGGGATAAGTTTATTGTCAGAAGTTTCTAAAACAAATCTGCTCCATCCATTTATTTTCGGATACTCATGTGCCCTTTTCAAAATTGATTCTTCATTAATTCTCAATATACTTCTTAACTCATTTCTCTTCGCTTCAGCATTAAAAGTTTTTGTATTTAGAAAAATATTTCTCAACTCACTTCCTCTTTGCTTGCAATATTCTGCGGTGCCCATTACCTGCGGAGCTTTCTCATTTTTAGGGTACACCATTAGTTGTTCCATTGGCAGTGTATTAAATGGAATTTCTATTACAGGTGCTCCGTTGCCGATTTTTTTTAAATGAAGATTAAACCATCCCAACATTGCTTCCCTGTCTTGCGGCCAATATCCATGGGTGAGATCAAATGTGTCATATGTAATATTATTTTCTGCTGCCAGCATTTCAAATATTGGCTTTGCATTTTTGTAACTGCGTAACATTTCCCGTGGATTAAAAGTCTTAAGATCATCTTTGGTATGATTGCACATTTTAATTGCTCTTGGAGCGATTAAATCAAGCACTCCTGCTTCTTCAGTAAAATTTAATCCGTCAACGAGCACTTCACAAATGCAGGGAGTTCGCATAACATACGACTCAAATGTTCCGGCACTTACAACTGGTACAGCAGCCTTAATACGTTCATCCATCGCCGTCAACCACATGGTTTGATTTCCGCCACCGCTCGAGCCTGTAGCGCCAATATTTTGTACATCCACATAAGGCAAAGAACTAAGAAGATCTACGCCTCTTATGTTATCAGTGATCAGCATTCCCATTAAAGGCTGCCCAATGTTCATCAATGTTGATCCAAGATTATTCTCGTCTCCATGGTCTTCAAAAACACCATGAATTGTAGTTCGTTCCCCCGAGCCCCAGGGATCAATGCAAAGACTTACATAACCATTCAACGCTAAAGTAATCCCTACTGATTGATATTTATCATAAAGTCTTCCATCCGGTGAATGCCCCATCATCACAATCACTCCGGGAAATTTTCCTTGGCCATCAGGAATATATAGGTTAGCAGTGGCATATATTCCGGGGCGGGTTTGAAAGGCAATATTTTTAATTGTGTAGCCCTTCATTTTTACACTTCCAGTCTCTCGTAAATCAAATGGAAGCTTTTGGTGTACGAGAGCGCCTGTCTTTTTTATGATCTCATTTTTAAGTGTTACCCTATATTCATCCCATTCTTTTTTTGTTCGGGGTAATTGATGCAAAGGAAATTTAATTATAGCCTCATGTCTCAAGTCACTTTCAATTAAGTCTCCCTGATTTTCATTAAAAACATTTGGTAAAATTTCTACTCTTTTATCTTTTCTGGTGGTATCAATATCTGTGGCTTTGCTTGTACCTGTAATCAAAAACAGAAAAGCAGAATACAGAAAAATAGAAAGTACTCTTATCTTATTTTCTAAAAGAATTTTGTTCATAAATATGTTTCTAAACTATGTAAATATAGTATGGATGTTCATACTATAATTGGTGACGTCACCAGGAAAATTACACAAACGTTTGCTCTAAGAATATTTTTCTATTTCGCTAATTACAACGTATCTCTACAGTAATTTTTAACGCCCATCAATATATTAAATGGCTAAGCAAATAACGGCAGCTAAAGCTCATGAACGCCTGTTGTCACTCGACTTCTTAAGAGGATTAATTATGGTTTCTTTGATGATAGGGGAAACGGGTTTTTTTGTGAAATTATTCCAAGCATTTCCAAATTCATTCACCGAAACTCTCTCGATACAATTCGAACATTCTGATTGGCACGGCTTAACTTTTTGGGATGTGATATTGCCCGCATTTATGACGATGGCCGGAACAGCAATGGCCTTGTCATATAAAAAACAACGGGAGTCAGGCTACACATGGAAGCAATCTTTTTTAAAGGTTCTTAAAAGAAGTTTTTGGTTGCTCTTTTTGGGAATATTAATTTATTCCGTTCGTGACGGTCATCTTAACTGGCAATTAAGCAACGTGCTTACCCAACTGGCTTTTACAACGTTGATCGCATTCTCCGTTATTAACATGCCTGTATGGTTTCAATTTGCTGTAACTATTTTATGCCTTTTGCTTCCTGAAATTTTATTTCGCTGCATCCATGTTCCAGGATTCGATCAACCCTTTGTTGAGTTCCACAATTTTGGAAGCTACATTAATAAAATTTTGGGGATTCATGTGGACATCTTGCATAAAACTAATTTTATAAATTTTATTTCAAGTGGCGCACATACAACCTGGGGATTAATGGCTGGCCAATTATTACTTTCTAATAAAAGTGCAAACAGAAAATTTATGTACCTGTTATCATTTGGTATACTTTTTATAGTAACAGGACTCGCATTTGATTTAAGCGGCATCACGCCTATGCTTAAATGGATTTCCACCAGTTCGTTTGTTTTGGTAACAGGCGGCATCACCCTGATTGTTTTAGGGATTTGCTATCAATGGATTGATGTTCATAATCACAAAAAAAATCTGAAATTTTTTACAATCGTCGGAATGAATTCAATATTTATTTATCTCTTTTTTATTTTTATAGGAGATAAATGGTTAAACGGGTACATGGAAATTTTGTGTAGCGAATTATTAAACTTTGCTAATGTTCGCCTCATAGTTGGTGCAGCAATAAGTTGCATAATTGTTTTCACGCTGGAATGGTATTTATGTTACTACCTCTATAAAAAGAAAATCTTTCTTAAATTATAATTCTATGAAAAAGCTGTTATTATTAATTGCGGTTGTTTGTGTCTTCACTTCTTTTTCTTCAAAAAAAATTACCTGGGTGGCCATAGGTGATTCTATTACGTGGTTAAATGAACACACTAATGATACAAAAGGGAGAATTACAAAAGGATACATGACAAGAGTGCTGGAGCAATTACCGGACATTCATTATATCAATCATGGCTATAATGGCTGGACTTCAGGTGACATTGCAAAAGATATTGATTCACTTCGTTTTCAAAAAGCCGATGTGTATTCAATTTTTCTTGGAACAAATGATTGGTGGCAAGGTCGGCCTGTTGGTATATTATCAGATTACAAAAACAATACCGGCAACAACACTATCAATGGTTCTTATCGTATTATTATAAACAAACTTCGTAGTCTTAATAAGAACGCCAAAATAATTCTGATTACACCAATGCAGCGTGTTGATTTTGTATCTATGGGTGATATGAAAAATAATGCCTGGGGTTCTTATAAAGAAAAGAATGGACAATCACTTGCCCAGGTAGCTGCGGCTATTATTGCAATTGGTAACTACGAGCATTTTGATGTGGTTGATCTCTATAATAAAAGTGGGATGACTCTTAAAAACCTTGTAAAGTATAAACGCTTAAAAGATCCGAAAACAGGCACGTATAAAAATTATCCATATCCTGCCTTCATAGGTGTTTCATTTAATCCCGAGAGAGATGAATATCCTTATCCTCCTGAAGCCATTAACATGACTTACGATGGCCTGCACCCTTCTGATAAAGGATTTGCTATTATTGCTAAAATGCTGTTGAATGTTATGAAGAAATATTAGCGGTTATCAATTTACAATTCCGTGAAACCATTTCTCTGCGTTTGTACGGTATATTTTATCGACTACTTTGCAAGGCAACTTTAATCCTCTGAATTCTCCATCAACTTTTGGTACACTCATCATTCTATCAGATGTAAAAAAGTTCCAGTGCCTGAGCCTGATGTCATGCGCTTCTTTTTTAATTTCTGAAGGATCATTTGTTGAGCGAATAATTATGTCTGTACCATAAATAATTCTGTCCTGGTATTTGAGGCAAAAATCATAGATTTTTTGCCAGTCAGTTTTTGCCTGGTACTGAAGATGAGAGATGCGTGAAGCAGTATCAACCGCCATGTTAGGAAATTTATCAAGCCGCTTTGCAAGTTCATCTACATCCCATTCAAGGCTTCCTAAATGCGCACCAATAAATCGCAGGTCGGGATGTTTTTCCAACATGCGATCTCTTGCATTTATCTGGTCTTCATATGACGGATATTCAGGATGTAAGTACATGTGATATTGAGGATGAGTGCTGAAATAATTTACATCGCCCTGTACAGTCATTTGTTCTACAGGAAGCCAACAATTTTTTGGCTCGCCAAGATGGCCGATTAACGGGATGTTATTCTCTTCCAGGAAATCGAATACGGGATCAAACTTCGGATCATCAATCATAACAAAGTTTTCATTGGCATCTTTTAGTTCCATGCCGATGTTCTTCCATACTTTAACTGCAATTGCACCGTTTGAAATAGAATGTTGTAAACCGGCAATCGTTTCATTAATCCAGCTATCATCGTTAAAATTTTTTACAGAAAAAGTACATGAGTAATTTACAACATCAGGAAAAGCTTTAGATAACTCAATGGCTACTTTCTGTTGTTCGTCAATGGTTGGAAATTCTGAAGCAACATCAACATTTATAGTGATCAGTTTAAAATTGTCTTCTCTCGACTGAGTTATTAAACTCGTTTCATTAATGTTCAGATGAACATGTGTGTCGTATTTTTCGGCAGACGCAAAATCATCATTTGTATAATATTCCATCTTGTCGGTTTAGCTAAATTATTGTTTCGGAAAATAAAGGAATATCTCCGCATGCATTGTGTAAAGCCGGTATTGCTGCCCGTCAAAAACTGTTATCGGGCTGGAATGATCACCTTTGACGATTGGATTTTTAGGATATTTAACCCAATGAATTAAATCAGTTGACACTGCTATGTTCGATGTCCATTCAGTCGAAGATAACATTGGGGCGGCTGAAGCGTGATAATATAGGTAATACCTGCCTTTATATTTGATAACCTGGTTGGCAGCAACAGCACCGGAATCATACTTTGCCGGTCCTGTTTTAATTACAGGCTCGTCTTGTACGTTTATCCATGTTTTGCGATCGACAGATTTTGCAAGCCATATTGCCTCATCATTAACTTCATAGAAAAGATACCATACACCATTTTCTTTCCATACAGTTGGCGTTCCATAAGGACCAGGAATTGATGTACCATTTATTGTTTGGATATTTAAATCGCCTTCCTCCTTCCACTTAATACCATCATTGGAAACGAGTGAATGAGCTACATCGTTTCTGCCTTCAGCAAACATGTAATATTTGCCATCGCTTTTTATCACGCACATATCTTCAGTCCACTTTTCTTTGAAAACCGGATTTTTACTATACCTGTTCCAATGTATTCCATCTTTTGAAGTGGCATAACCTAAATGTTTGGTAACAGTATCATCTCCATTATAGCCAGTGTACCACATTTTATAAATTCCATTTTCTAACAAAATATATCCACGCTCTCTTATTTGCCTATCCCATGTATTTGTTCCCGTGCCTTTAAAAATTGGATTCGCTTTGTATGGGATAAGTTGAACCAGTTCCTTTGGAAATTGTTCACTATTCACTTTTTGTGATGAAGCTGTAACAACAGATACCAATAAGATTATTATTATCAGAAAATTTTTATTCATGATTAATTACTTTGCTTCATATACAATTCTTCCCTTGATCATTGTCATTGTAACATTAATGTCGTTGTCAAAAATGATGATATCAGCATCTTTACCTTTTGTCAAGGATCCTTTCTGATCTTCCATTTTTAAAATTCTTGCCGGGGTGCTGGTCATCATCTTTATAGTATCAATTAAAGAAACTCCTGCCATTGAGATCATTGTTCTTACTAAGCGATCAGCGGTGGCTATGCTTCCCGCAAACGAGCTGCGGTCAGGAAGCTTTGCAACGCCATCTTCTATAATAACTTTCAAGCCATTGTTTTTATTTCCTAAAAAACTTTCTGTCACGTTTGTACCCGCAGCTCTCATTGCATCTGTTATCAATGCTGTACGTTTAGCGCCTTTTATTTTATACACCAACTTTAATAAAGGCGAAGGAAGATGAACGCCATCAGCGATTATTTCAACGTCCATGTCATCAATTAGGTAACCACTTTCAACCACACCTGCATATCGAAATGCATTTCTTCTTGTTACGCCGGACATGGCGGAATAAAAATGAGTAGCAAGAGTAAAACCATTTTCAAATGCTACTATCACATCTTCATAAATGGCATCGGTATGGGCCAATGCAGGCAATACTCCTTTCGATTTTACATATCTTCCAAAATCAATAGCGCCGGGTAATTCAGGGGCAGCGCTCCAACGCTTAATGCATGAAAAGTGCGACAATATTTCTTCATATTCCCTGGGGTTGGGATTTCTTATATACTTAGGATCTTGTGCGCCCCGCTGACTCATAGCCAGGTAGGGCCCTTCGAGATGCATGCCCAGGAATTGTGCGCCTTTTATATTATTTCGATTTGCATCCTCATATACATTTAGGGTTTGAAAAATTTCTTCTTTAGTGCTTGTGAGTGTTGTAGGTAACATGGCGGTGGTGCCATACTGTGCATGTGTTTCTGCTATTCTTAAGAAAGCTGTTTCATTGCCATCCATAAAATCATATCCGCCACCACCATGAACGTGTATATCAATAAAACCAGGAGAAATATATTTTCCATGCGCATCAATCTCAATTGCATTTTCGACTTCAATATTATTTTCACTGATAGCAGTAATTGTATCTCCGGTAATAAGGATTGATCCGCCACCGATAATTTTATCCGGTGTAATTATTTTGCCGTTAAATATTTTAATTGGTTGATGCATATTTTCTTTTATAGAATGTTGGTGGTGAGAAATCAGAAATCAGCAATCAGGTAAGGCTATTCACTATTTACCATTGCCCATTCACCATCTTCTTATTTTATGTCCATAGAATGCATAGAATACAAGATAGAGATAACAGGGGAATAAAATCCAGTATGCATAACGGACATTATACAGATCTGCGAGATAGCCGTAAAGCAGTGGCAGTACTGCGTTCCCACACAAACCCATGATCATTAAAGAAGCGCCCAGTTTTGTAAATCTTCCCAACCCGTCTAATGCCAATGGCCACATGCCAGCCCATATCATTGAATTAGCAAAGCCTAATAATACTACAAACCAAATAGAAATATCGGCAGAATGTCCCAAAAAATTAATTTGCCCTTTGGCAAAGATGATGAGAACTGTAAATATTGTTCCCAGTAATGTGCATAGCCTTAATGCATTTACCTGCCTTATAAATTTAGGGATACAAATAATGCCAAGTATATAACCACATATCTGTGCAAACAGTGTATAAGAAGGAAATACTTTTGCCTCAAGTAAACTTATATGCATTGAGTTGGCATATCCAATAATAGTATCAATGGAGATGACCTGGGCACCCACGTGAACAAAAATGCCTATAGCGCCCAGTATCAAATAAGGAAACTGAAATATGTTTTTTTTATCTGCGTTTGTTAATTCAAGTTCAGCACCTTCCTGTTCGGTATTTATTTCCGGGAGCGGTGAAAAACGCACCAATAATCCCAGCCCAAACAGCGCCACACCTACACACGCATAGGGAAGAATCACTCTTTGAATCAGCTCGTCCAATGCAGCATTCTTGCTTGCTTCATTCATTGTACCTAACTCTTTAAATAAATTGGTATCGGCAGCTTTTAATATAACAGCAGCAAATATTAGCGGTGCAATAATTCCAGCGCCCTTATTAAATATGCCCATGATACTGAATCGCTGGGCAGCTCTTTCT
>Ga0268264_10002441_pt1 | contig 16343 bp, 18 predicted proteins | sample KBSSwiS32_FD_190357 | JGI IMG/M metagenome (GOLD analysis project Ga0268264, IMG submission 190357) | Switchgrass rhizosphere microbial communities from Kellogg Biological Station, Michigan, USA - KBS Switchgrass S3-2 (SPAdes) (version 2) | ecosystem: Host-associated > Plants > Roots >...
CACCGGCCAGACCTACGTCGACATGTACGCGGCGTCGGTGAAGGAACGCGCCGCCGCGCTGGCCGCTGAGCCGCCGCCGGAGAAGCGCGCGAGCTGACCGGGCGCGCCGGATGAGTCGCACCGTGTAATGAGGACGGTGCGGAGCGCGATGGTTGAGGTGTGCTCCCCAGCATCGAGCAGACCGAGCCTGCCCGCACGGTGATCGTGCCGCGGGTGGAGTCGCCCGCCCCCCGCGGTCCCCTGCGTCTCCTGCTCACGTGGCTCGCCTTCGGCGTCGTCGCCGTTGTGGTGGTCGTGGGCACCACCCTGTGGTCGGTCACGCTGCGCTCGTCGGCGAGCCGTGCCGCGCCCGAGCCCGCGGGGATCGACACGGCCGGGGCGCAGGCCGCAGCGTCGCTCGTCGCGCTCCCCACCACGCCCGCACCCCCGGTGACCACCGCGGCGGCGGTGCGCAGCCCGGCGCCGCGCCCACAGGTGGTGGCCCCGCCGCCGCCCGTTCCCGTGCGGCACTCGGTCCCGGCGCTGCCCCCGACCGATCCCGCACCGTCGATCCGGCCCGACCCGGTGGGCTGTGCCGAACCGCCCTGCGCCGAGTCGAGCGCGCCGCCCTCGTCGTCCATGAGTAGCCCGGCGGCCGCTACGAACGTCACTGCGGCGGAGGACTGAGAACGCAGCCACCACGCGGCCCGCTCGTGGCGCGGGATAGCCTCGGTTCCCGTGCGCTTCTTCTACGACTGCGAGTTCATCGAGGACGGGACGACCATCGACCTGGTCTCCATCGGCGTGGTCGGCGAGGACGGACGTGAGTTCTACGCGGTGTCGACCGAGTTCGACGGCGGGCGGGCCGGGGCCTGGGTACGGGCCAACGTGCTCCCGAAGCTGCCGTCACCCGCCGATCCGGCCTGGCGGTCGCGCGATCGGCTGCGGGCCGACCTGCTGGCCTTCCTGACCGACGCACCCGGCGACGTCGAGCTGTGGGCGTGGATCGCCGCGTACGACCACGTCGCGCTGTGCCAGCTCTGGGGTGCGATGCCCGCGTTGCCGCGTGCGTTGCCGCGGTTCACGCGTGAGCTGCGGCAACGCTGGGAGGACGCGGGGAAGCCGCCGCTCCCGCCGCCCACCGCGGACGCCCACGACGCGCTCGCGGACGCCCGGTTGAACCGGCTGCGGTGGGAGGCGATCGAAGCGGCGGCTCGGGTTCAGTGAAGTCCGGGGTCAGGTGAAGATGCTGACGCCCCCCGGGCCGACGAGGAGCCCGACGATGATGAGCACGATGCCCCAGATGAGCTGGCGCCGAATGATGGCGAAGATGCCTGCGACGACGAGGATCACGGCGAGGATCCACAAGAGAGTTCCCATGAACGGGAGATAGCCGCTGCCACTCGGGCGGAATCGGTCCGAATGGGGGACGACCAAAACGGACGGCGCCCGGCCAAACGGCCCGAACGGGTGAGACGACGGCCGGGCTCTACCCTGAGGTTGTGAACTGGTCCGTCGACGCACCCGTCGAAGTGCTGCCCGAGCTGCCGCCCCTGCCCGCCGATCTGCGTAGCCGCTTGGACGACGCGCTCGCCCGGCCCGCCGCGCAGCAGCCCGACTGGCCCGACACGCAGACCGTCGCGCACGTCCGCACCGTGTTGGAGAGCGTCCCGCCGGTCACGCTGCCGCCCGAAGTGGACAAGCTGCACGACCGGCTGGCCGACGTCGCCAACGGCCGCGCTTTCCTGCTGCAGGGCGGCGACTGCGCCGAGACGTTCGTCGACAACACCGAGCCCCACCTCCGCGCCACCATCCGCACCCTCCTGCAGATGGCGATCGTGCTCACCTACGGGGCCTCGTTGCCGGTGGTGAAGGTCGGGCGCATCGCGGGCCAGTACGCCAAGCCGCGCAGCGCGCCGCTCGACGCGCTGGGTCTGCCCTCCTACCGCGGCGACATCGTCAACGCGCTGGCGCCCGACCCGGTCGCGCGCATCCCCGACCCGTCCCGGATGATCCGCGCCTACGCCAACGCGTCGGCGGCGATGAACCTGGTGCGCGCGCTCACCGCCACCGGCATGGCCGACCTCACGATGGTGCACGACTGGAACAAGGACTTCGTGCGCACCTCGCCTGCGGGCGCGCGCTTCGAAGCCATCGCGGCCGAGATCGAGCGCGCGCTGGCGTTCATGGCGGCCTGCGGTGTGGACGACTACAACCTCCACCAGGTCGAGTTCTTCGCCTCCCACGAGGCGCTCCTGATCGACTACGAGCGGGCCATGCTGCGGCTCGACCAGCGCGACCCGGAGTCCCCGAAGCTCTACGACCTCTCCGCGCACTTCGTGTGGATCGGCGAGCGCACCCGGCAGCTCGACGGCGCGCACATCGCGTTCGCCGAGCTGCTGGCCAACCCGATCGGCCTGAAGATCGGCCCCAGCACCACGCCCGAGCTGGCCGTCGAGTACGTCGAGCGGCTCGACCCCGGCAACCACCCGGGCAGGCTCACGCTCGTGAGCCGCATGGGCAACGGCCGGGTGCGCGACGTGCTGCCCGCGATCGTCGAGAAGGTCGAGGCCTCCGGCCACAAGGTCATCTGGCAGTGCGACCCGATGCACGGCAACACCGTCGAGTCCACCTCCGGCTACAAGACCCGCCACTTCGACCGGATCGTCGACGAGGTGCAGGGCTTCTTCGAGGTCCACGGCGCGCTGGGTACGCACCCGGGCGGCATCCACGTCGAGGTCACGGGTGAGGACGTCACGGAGTGCCTGGGCGGGGCGCAGGAGATCAGCGACACGGACCTGGCGGGCCGCTACGAGACCGCCTGCGACCCGCGGCTGAACACCCAGCAGTCCCTGGAGCTGGCCTTCCTCGTGGCCGAGATGCTCCGGCACTGAGGTCGGTCAGAGGAGGGTCAGAGGACGGTCAGCGTGATCGTGGTGCCGCGCTCGACGGTGTCGCCTGCGCTCGGGCTCTGACCGACCACCTGCCCGTTCTCGCGGACGAACGGCAGGCCGTTCTCGACGACGACCCGCAGGCCCAGCTCCCGCAGGGCCTGCGTGGCCGCCTCCTCGCGCTCCCCGATCAGGAACGGCACCCGGACGGTCGGCGGCGGGGCCTCGCCGCGGCTGAGCACGAGGGTCACGGTGCCCTGCAGGGGCAGCGGGGTGCCCGCGGCCGGGTCGGTGCGCACCACCGCCCCCTCCGGGACGGTGTCGCTGAACTCGGACCCGCCCGTGGCCGGGACGAGCTCGGCGGCCCGGATCGCCTGCTCGGCGTCCGCGACCGCGGTGCCGGGCCCGACGGCCGGGACGACCGGCCGCCCCGTCGAGACGCGCAGGGTGACCCCCGAGCCGCGCAGCAGCCGCGCCTCGGCGACGGGGTCGCTGGCCGCGACGAGGTCGGCGGCGACGTCGTCGTGGTGCTCCTCGGTCACGGTCACGGCCAGGTCCGCCTCGGACAGCAGGCGCTCGGCCGCCGCCCGGTCCAGCCCGACGACCGACGGCATGGCGGTCCACCGCCCGGAGCCCATCCACCAGGCCGCGCCGCCGACCAGCAGGCCCAGGACCAGCAGGACCGCGATCCAGATCGCGAAGACCCGGCGGCTGCGGCGGCGGGCGATGCGGTGGTCCGGGAGGTCCTCCGGGCGGGCGGCGGCCGCGGTGCCGTGCCTGCCGCGGCGCGTCCCGCCGACGACCGCGGCCGGGCCCTCGCCGAGGTCCGTGGTGGCCGGACCCGCGTCCGCCGTCGGCCACACCGCGGGATCGCGCTCCAGGGCCCGGGTGCCCCGCGGTCCGGCCGCGGCCGCTGCGGCCGCGTCCGCCGCGAGCCGACCGGTGCCCCGCGCGGGGCTCTCGACGACCGCGGGCACCGTGTCCTGCTCCTCCACCGGGGGCGGGGGCGGCAGGGGCACCGGGACCCGGGGGACCCCGAGCGCCGTGCGCAGGCCGCGCAGCTCTGCCAGGAAGGCGGCGGCGTCGGCGGGGCGGCGGGCGGGGTCGCGGGAGGTGGCGCGCAGGACCAGCTCGTCCAGCTCGGGCGGGACGTCCCCGGCGACCCGCGACGGGGCCGGGACGTCGTCGTTCACGTGCCGGTAGGCGACCGACAGCGCGTTGTCCCCGGTGTAGGGCGGGGCGCCGGTGAGCAGCTCGTAGAGCAGGACCCCCGCGGCGTAGACGTCGCTGCGCGCGTCCGCTTGACCGGTGGCGACCTGCTCGGGGGAGAGGTAGGCCATCGTCCCGAGGATCATCCCGGCGTGCGAGACACCCGCCTCGGCGGCGGCGGTGACCAAGCCGAAGTCGGCCACCTTGACCGCACCATCGGTCCCCAGCAGCACGTTCTCCGGCTTGACGTCCCGGTGCACCATCCCGAGCGCGTGCGCCTGCGCCAACCCCTCCAGCACGGGATCCAGCACCGCGAACGCGACCGGCACGCCCAGCGCCCCGCGCCGCCGGAGCAGCTCACGCAGCGTGCCGCCCTCGACCAGCTCCATGACCAGGAACAGCGTGTCGCCGTGGCGGCCCTGGTCGTGGACGTCCACGACGTGCGGGTGGTCGATCCGCGCCGCCGACCGGGCCTCCCGCTCGAAGCGGCCCCGGAACACCGGGTCGGCCGCCATGCGCGGGTCCATGATCTTGATCGCCACCGGCCGGTCCAGCCGGGTGTCCAGGCCGCGGTGCACGACCGACATCCCGCCCCGGGCCAGGACGGGCCCGACCCGGTAGCGCGCGTCGAGCAACGCGGCGTGGGTCGGGGCGTTCACCCCCCGACGGTACCGCCCGCCCGGAGGCTCCCCGCGCAGGCCGTGCTGTGGCATCCTCGCGACCGTGAGTGAGCTGTCCGCCCTGTCCGATGTGGCCGTCCTGCCCGCGACCGAGGTCGCCGAGATCCTCTCGATCCCGCGTACCCGCGTCCACCAGCTGATCAAGGACGGGCAGCTGCTCGGCCTCCGCCGGGACGACACCACGTGCGTCCCCGCGGACTTCCTCGACGGCGACACCGTCGTCAAGGGGCTGGCCGGGACCATCACCGTGCTCCGCGACGGCGGCTACCCGGACGAGGAGATCCTCCGGTGGCTGTTCACCGAGGACGACAGCCTGCCCGGCACCCCGATCGGGTCCATCCGGGCCGGCAGGCACCGCGAGATCAAGCGCCGCGCCCAGGCGATGGCCTTCTGAAACCCGACCTGAAACCCGACCTGAAACCCGGCCTGAACCCCGACCGGGCCGCGACGGCCCGGAGCAGGGCGGGTGCGGCCACCGCCAGCCTGCGGCGCTGCGGGACGGTCACGCGGCGGTACAGGACGTCGTAGTCCGCGGCCTGGATCTCGTCCAGGATGGCGCCGTAGAGGACGAAGGCGCAGCGTACGCAGTCCCGCGACTCCGGGGCGAGCAGGGCGATGCCCGCCTCCGCCCGGCGGTAGGTGCCCCTCGTGCAGGCCACGAGGTGGGCCAGGGCCCGCCGGACCCGCGGGTCGAGGACCCGGTGGGTCCGGCACCACTCCAGCAGGCCGCGGTCGACACCGAAGGCGCTCAGCTCGTCCAGCGGGAGGTAGATCCGGCCGCGGTCCAGGTCCTCGCCCACGTCGCGCAGGAAGTTGGTCAGCTGGAACGCCCGGCCCAGCGCCGCGGCGGGCTCCGCGGCGGCCTCCGCGGCAGCGTCGTCGACGGTCCCGAGGACCGGCAGCACCTGCAGACCGATGACGGCGGCGGAGCCGAACACGTACTCGTCGAGCGCCTCGGTGGTGGGGTACTCGGTGACCCGCAGGTCCATCCGCATCGAGGTGAGGAACGGGGAGAACAGTCGGGCGTCGATCCCGTACCGGCCGACCGTGTCCGCGACGGCGGTCACCACCGGCTGGTCCGACGGCACCCCGTCGAACGCGCCGACCAGGGCGATGCCCAGCTCGTCCAGGGCCGCCTCGCGGACCTCGAGCGGCGCGGTGCCGAGGTCGTCGACGATGTCGTCCGCGTAGCGGGCGAACCCGTACAACGCGTGGATCGCCGGCCTGCGGTCCGGCGTGAGCAGCCGGGTGGCCAGGAAGTAGGTGCGGCCGTGCGTGGCGTTCAGCGCACGGCAGGCCAGGTACGCGCGCTGCAGCGCGGGATCGGTGATCCCGGCGGCCTCGAGCTCAGCCGGCACGCGCGACGACCGGCGGTGCCGACGGTCGGGTACTGCTCGGCCGGGTCCTGCTCAGCCCCAACGGGTCCGGCCGCAGCAGCGAGCGCGCGGCCAGCGCCGCGAGCAGGGCGCAGACGATGAGGTACGGCCAGTTGTAGAGCGCGGCCTCGCCGTTCGGGTAGTAGACGATCATCAGCCACAGCGAGCCGAAGACCAGCCACTGCAGGCCGCGGGCACTCCACGGGACCATCGCCAGGATCGCCATGCCCCAGCTCAGGTACCAGGGCAGCGTGGCGGGGGAGAGCAGCGCGACGGCCAGCAGCGCGATCCCGGCGCGGCGCACCGCGTCCGCCCCGCCCTCGCGCGCCTTCCACCACTGCCACCCGATGATCGCGACGAGCGCGATCCCGCCGATCACCCGCGAGACGTTGATCCAGGGCTGCTTCGACGACGTGACGAAGCCGGACAGCAGCGTGTGCAGGAACTCGCCGACCCCGGTGGGGATCGACAGCCAGTTCACGATCATCGACGGGGCGCTCAGCGCGGGCAGCCAGCCCAGGTCCACCCGGGCGGCGAGCGTGACGGCGGCGAAGACGACGACGAACACCCCGATGCCCGCGGACCCGGCCTTGACCAGCCGTCGCCAGAACGTGCCCTCGAGGTGCCCGGCCCAGATCAGCACGAGGAACGGCAGCGCCACCCCGGCCGAGGCCTTGGTGGCCATCGCCAGCGTGACCAGCGCGATCGCGAGCACGTGCCTGCGGTCGAGCGCGGCGAGGCAGCCGACGGACAGCAGCCCGACCAGCAGCAGGTCGTTGTGCCCGCCCCCGACGAGGTGGATGACCATCACGGGGTTGGCGACCACGACCCACAGCGCGACGGCCGGGCGGCCGCCGAGGCGCCGGGTGAGCTCCGGCAGCGTCCAGATCAGCAGCGCCAGCCCGATGCACATGATCAGGCGCGTGCCGATGACCCCGAGGACCATGTTGGACCCGAGCTGGATGGTCACCCACGCCCAGCTCTTGGCCACCAGGATGAACAGCGGCCCGTACGGGGCGGGGGTGTCCTGCCAGAAGTAGTGGACGTTGTCGGTGAACACGCCCGGCATGGCCTCGGGGCCGACCCCGTACGGGTCGAACCCGAACAGCGGCAGCGCGCCCTGCGCCAGGTAGCTGTACATGTCCCGGGTGAACAGCGGCGGCGCCACCAGCACCGGGAGCATCCACACCAGCGCGGTGACGAGCACGGCCCGACCGCCCACCCGCCGAGCCAGCACGTCCCGGCCCAGCTTGACCCAGGCCCAGGCCATGAGGACCACGCCGAGGTACATCAGCGCGGTGGCCAGCTCGTGGCCGTGCCCGTAGCGCCAGAAGCCCAGCGGGGAGTTCGTGAGGATCGGATCGTGGATCAGCGTGCCACCGCCGCCGGTGCCGCCGATCAGCAGCAGCACGGCGGCGCCGAAGCCGAGCCAGAGGGGCCCGCGGGGCGGGTCCCCGAGCCGCGCCCGGAAGCCGGGGCCGGTCGCCCGGGTGGAGTCCGGGTCGGCCTCGGGCACGGACGGGACGGGGGCGTCTGCGGGCGCCGGGAGATCGACCGGGTCGGTCGACTCCGCCCCGGCTGCCGGTCGGGTGGGCTGCGCGGTCATGTCGTCGCCCATGCTCGCACGGCCCCCCTAGCGGCCCGTCCCCGCCCCGGTGACCCGCTGGGCCGCCAGCCGTCCGGAGAGGACGACCGGCGGGATCCCCACGCCGGGGGTGGTCCCGCACCCCGCGAGCACCACGTTGCCGTGCCTGCGGGGCAGGTTGCGCGGCCGGAAGGGACCGGTCTGGGCGAACGTGTGTGCCGCGGAGAACGGGGTCCCCGCGGCCAGGCCCTGTGCCGCCCAGTCCGCGGGCGTGACGAGGTGGGAGGCCTCGACGTCGACGTCGATGCCGCGCTGGTGGAGCACCCCGAGCAGCTCGTCGAGGTACGCCGGGCCGACGCGGGCCCAGTCCAGCTTCCCGACCTCCAGGTTCGGGCACGGGGCCAGCAGGAACAGCAGGTCGCGGTCCGGCGGGGCGAGCGTCGGGTCGGTGGCGGTGGGCCGGGTCAGCAGCAGCGACGGGTCGCCCATCAGCCTGCCCTCGTCGATGATCTCGGCGAAGGTCCGCTCCCAGGCCGCCCCGAACGAGATCGTGTGGTGCGCGAGGTCCAGCGGCTCCCGCACGGCCAGGTGCGCGACGACCGCGCTGGGCGCCCAGCGCAGCGGCACCGGTCGGCGGGGCGCGCGGCCGAGCAGCCGGTAGGCCTCCGGGAGGTCGGCGGTGAGCACGACGGCGTCGCACGGCAGGGCCTCGGTCTCGCGGCCGTCGGCGGTGTGCCGGACCGCGGTGACCCGGTCGCCCCGCCAGGTGAACCCCGTGACCCGACGGCCGGTGACCAGCTCCGCCCCGGCGTCGACCGCGGCGGCGGCCAGCGCGTCGCCGACCTGGCGCATCCCACCCTTCGGGAACCAGACGCCCGCCACGGTGTCCATGTAGGCGATCACGCCGTACGCCCCGAGTGCCTTCGCGGGCGCGACGCCCGCGTAGAGGGCCTGGAAGGAGAAGATCCGGCGGAGCCGCTCGTCCGGCAGGTGGCGGGCGATCCGGGGGCCGAGCCTGCCGAACCCGCCGAGCGTGGCGAGCCGCAGCAGGTCCGGCCCGACCAGCGAGAACGGCGAGTCCAGGTTCGCGCCGATGAAGGTGTCGATCTCGGTGCGGTACAGCTCGGTCAGCCAGGTCCGCAGGTCCCGGTAACCGAGGGCGGCCTCGGGGCCGCAGACCTTGCGGACCTCGGCCTCCATCGCGTCGGGATCGTCGTGGACGTCGATGGTGGAGCCGTCGGCGAAGACGGTCCGGTAGGCCGGGTCGAGCCGCACCAGGTCCAACCGGTTCTGCAGGGAGTCCCCGACGGCGTGCAGGGCCTCGTCCAGCAGTCCGGGCATGGTGAGGACGGTGGGGCCGGTGTCGACCCGGTAGCCGCCCGGCAGGTCCATCCGGCCCGCGCGGCCGCCGGGATGGGTCTCGCGCTCGACGATCGTGACGCGGCGGCCCGCGCCGAGCAGGTGCAGGGCGGCGCACAGGCCCGCCAGGCCCGCCCCGACGACCACCACGTGGTCGGTGGGGCCCTGGACGGTCCTCACCGGTGCCGTCGGGTGGCGCTGACCGCCAGTTCCTGCAGCGTCGTGGCGGCGGGCTCGTCGATGTCCGCGGTGGTCAGCGCGTCCAGCGCGGCGCCGGTGAGCGCGGCGATCCGCTGCTCGACGGCCTGCACCGCTCCCAGCTCGAGGAACAGCGTGCGCAGCCGCTCGACGGTCTCCGGCGCCAGCTCCGAGGCACCCAGCGCGGCGGTGATCTCGGCGCGGGCGGGCCCGGCCTTCTCCAGGGCGAGCGCGAGGAGCAGGGTCCGCTTGCCCTCGCGGATGTCGTCCCCCGCCGGCTTGCCCGTGACCTCGGGGTCGCCGTAGACGCCGAGCAGGTCGTCCCGCAGCTGGAAGGCGACGCCGATGTCCGCGCCGAAGCGGCGGTAGGCGGTGACCAGGGTGTCGTCCGCCCCGGCCAGCAGCGCGCCGAGGTGCAGCGGGCGCTCCACGGTGTAGGCGGCGGTCTTGTAGCGGTCGATGCGCAGCGCGGCGGCCGCGGACTCGTCCCCGGTGGCCTGGGTGTGCACGTCGAGGAACTGGCCGCCGAGCACCTCGGTGCGCATCCCGCGCCAGGCCTCGGCGGCCCTGTCGAGGGTGGCCGAGGGCAGCCCGGAGTCCCGGTACAGGTCGTCTGCCCAGGTCAGGGCCAGGTCACCGAGCAGGATGGCCGCGGCGGCGCCGAACCGGGCGGGCGGGCCGGACCAGTCCGCGTCCGCGTGCCGGGTGGCGAACTCGACGTGCACGGTCGGCCTGCCGCGCCGGGTCGCGGACGCGTCGATCAGGTCGTCGTGGATGAGGGCGGAGGCCTGGATGAGCTCCAGCGCGCTGAGGGCGCGGAGCACGGCGTCGGCCTCCGGGGCGGCGGGGTCACCGCCCGCGCCGCGCCAGCCCCACCAGGCGAAGGTGGGCCGGATGCGCTTGCCGCCGCCCAGCACGAACCGGGCGAGGGCGTCGACCGCCTCGCCGAACACGGGTCCGATGGCGGCCGCCTCGCCCCGGCGCGCGGCGAGGTAGCGCTCGAGCTCCCGCTCGACGCGGTGCCGCAGCTCGGCGGACCCGTCCGGCTCCGTGGGCTCGGCGAGGTCCGGCAGGGCACCTGAGGAGCGCCTGCGGGCCCGGTCGTCGGTCTGGGTCGAGGGGTGCGCCACGCGGCCGAGCGTATCGGCGGTGGGGCGGGACGGCGCGTCGAGCCGGGCGGGACCGCCGTAGGCTGGCCGGGTGACCACGCGAACCGCGCAGCCGCGCACCTCCGTGATCGACCGGATCGGGACCGCGGGTCCCGTCTTCTCGGTCGAGTTCTTCCCGCCCAAGGACGAGGCCGGGGAGGCCGAGCTCTGGCGGGCGATCCGCAGGCTGGAGCCTCTGGACCCGGCGTTCGTGTCGGTCACCTACGGCGCGGGCGGCTCAAGTCGGGACCGCACGATCCGGACCACGGCCCGCATCGCGACGGACACCACCCTCGTCCCCATGGCGCACCTCACGGCCGTGTCGCACTCGCGCGCCGAGCTGCGGCACGTGATCGGGTCGTACGCCGCCGCGGGGATCAGCAACATCCTCGCCGTCCGGGGGGATCCGCCGGAGGGCCCGCTGGGGGAGTGGACGCCGCACCCCGAGGGCCTGACCTACGCCGACGACCTGGTCCGGCTGGTCCGGCGCTCCGGCTCGTTCTGCGTCGGCGTGGCGGCGTTCCCCTACCGGCACCCCCGCTCGGCGGACGACGAGTCGGACCTGCAGCGGCTGCTCGGCAAGATCCGGGCGGGCGCGGACTTCGCGATCACCCAGCTGTTCTGGGAGCCGGACGGCTTCCTGCGGCTGCGGGACCGACTGGCGGCCGCCGGGTGCGAGGTCCCGCTGCTGCCGGGGATCATGCCGCTGCTGTCCGCGCGGACCCTGCAACGTGGGCCGGAGCTCTCCGGCGCGCCGCTGCCGCCCGGGCTGGCCGAGCGGATGGCCCCGCACGCGGACGACCCGAAGGCCTTCCGCGCCGCGGGCCTGGACCTCACCACCGAGCTCTGCGAGCGGCTGCTCGCCGAGGGGGTGCGGGGGCTGCACTTCTACACGCTGAACCGCTCGCTGGCCACGGCCGAGCTGGTCGGGCGGCTCGGCCTGGGCCGGACCGCCGTCACCGCCTGACGGGCGGGTTCCGGGTCCTCCTGGCCAGCAGCACCACACCGGCGACGACGAGCGCGACGACCGCGGCCAGCCCCAGGGTCCAGGCCGTGGCCGAGGGGGCCTGCGGGTCGTCGTAGGCCACGACGGCGCTCACGTCCCCGACCTCGCCGGGGGTGAACGTCCAGCTCACGGTGCCCGCCTCGGAGTCGCCGTTGGTGTCCAGCACCTCGCCCGGGAAGCTGATCTTGAGCTGGAAGTCCGCCCGGTCCACCGGGACCGTGGTGAGGTCCGCGGCGCCCTCCAGGACGATCCGGTTGCCCGCGCGACGCAGGGTGAGCTGGGTCCGGTCGTCGCCTGCCCCCGCGACCGAGGTCAGCCGCCCGACCTGGTCGAAGGTCAGCCCGGTGAACCGCAGGACCGAGCCCGCGTAGCCGTCCTGCCGGTACTCGGTGACGTCCACGTCCGACGCGAGGTCGGGCGGCAGGGTGATCTGCGGCGCGGGGCCGGAGTCCGGGGTGGCGATGACGACCTCGCCCGCCACCGTGTCGTTCGGCTGGACGGCGAGGGCGGCCCGGATCCGGGCACACCCGCCCAGCGCCGCCACGGCCAGGACCACGAGGAGCAGGACGGACACGGCGCGGCGCAGGCGGTGGGGCGGGCGATCAGGCACGGGGTCATCGTGCCGGCTGGGTCGGCGGATCGCGGACACGCCTCGCGGCGGCCCACCCCTTGGCTCTCCTCGCGGAGATGCGGTCGGTCAGGCGCGGGGCGGCGGGGGAGGTGGGAGCGGGAGGCGGCGCCCCAGGACCGCGAAGGGGCGGCTGTCGCCGGTGAAGCGGTGGTCCCGCAGCACGTCCTCGAAGCCGAGACGGCGGTAGAGCCGCCAGGCCCGGCCGGGCGGGCGGGGGGCGTGCTCGGGGGTGGAGAGCAGGACCATGTCGTGCCGGACGCCGTCGAGCAGGGCGCGGAGCATGCCCTCGCCGAGCCGCGAGCCCTGGGCGTCCGGGCGGACGTGCAGCTCGGTGAGCTCGAAGTAGTCCCGCAGCCAGTCCGGCTGGCCGATCTCGCGGGACATGCCGCGGGCGGCGAGCCCGCGCCGGACCTCCTCGAACCACCACTGGCCGTGCCCGCCGGAGTAGCCGTAGGCGATCCCGATGAGGTGACCGCCCGGGTCCAGCCAGCCCGTGCAGCGCCAGCCGGGCCGCCGGGAGTGCTCGAGCCAGAGGTTGCGCCGCTGGCGGGCCGTGCCGGGCGGGTAGCCCATCGCGGCCACGTAGACGTCGAGCGCCTCGCCGAGGTGGTCCGCCAGCTCCACCGACGACAGCGGGACGAGCCGCGGCCGGGCGGGCGCGGCCGTCACGCGCCCACCGCCCCGGGGCGGTGGGCGGATCCGGTGGCGGTCGGTCCGGTCACCCGGCCATCTCACCACGGAACGTCGTCCTCGGGTCTGTCGCGGTCCGTCGTGGTCCGTCGTGGCCGGCCGCTTTCTGTCGGTGTGTCCTGGTAGATCCGTCCTGTGCACAGCGTCGCGGCTCGACTTGACTGCGGCGTGCGAAGGCGCTTCACTGGAGGAGTCGAACAGATGTTCGATCCAGGTCGGTCCCGGGTTCGGGGTGGGGGAAGCACCCCGTCCTCGGGTCGGTCTGCGCTGTCCGTACCGGTCCCCGCCCGCCCGCACGGGCGGGGACCGGTGCCCACGTCCTGCCGGGTCCCAGCCGGCCGGAAGGGGAGTGAATCGACCCATGAACACCTTCACCCGGGTGTTCGGGCCACGCGAGCCCGCCCCCATCTCGGTCCGGTGGTTGGGGGGCGAGCCCGTCGAGTTCGAACGCAGGCCCGCTCGGCGCGGCTCGCGCTACCTGGTCACGGAGGTCCGGGAGCGGTGGATCGAGGAGTCCCCCTGGCCGTTCCCGTCGCCGATGCCGGTGGGCGGGGACCGGATGCGGTGCTGGCGGGTCGAGGCCCGGTCCGCGGAGTCGCCGCAGGAGCCCGCCCGCGAGTTCGTGTTGCGGATGCGGGCGGGGCCCGGGGTGTGGGACCTGGTCCGGGTGCCGGACGCGGGATGAGCAGCAGAGTGGAGGAGTCGTCGTGACGATCATGGTGGGCGAGCGGGCGCCGGGCGCCCCGGTGTCGAGGTCGGCCCTGGCGCTGTTGCGCCAGGCCGCGGAGTGCGTGGCGGAGGGGCACCGGTCGCCGGAGCCGCTGCTCCGCTACCCGGCGGCGTACCTGGCGGCGCTGCGCGCGGGCGCCGCGGTGCTGGCCGTGCGGGCGATCCCGCAGCAGCGCCGCGGCAGGCCGCGCAGCGTGTGGGAGGTGCTCGGCGAGGTCGCGCCGGAGCTCGGGGAATGGGCGGCGTTCTTCGCGTCCTGTTCGGACACCCGGGCGGCGGCCGAGGCGGGCATCGCCCGCTTGGTAGGCCGGCGCGAGGCGGACGACCTGCTGCGTCAGTCCGAGCAGTTCGTCGGGATCGTGCGGGAGCTGCTCATCGACCGGTGAGCGGTGGGCTCAGCTCTGCTCAGCTCCGCGAGCGTGAGCGGAGCAGCCTGCCCAGGAGGGCGGTGAACACCGCCGCGACCTCGCGGGCGCCCGGGGTGTCCCAGGACTGGATGGGCAGGCACGCGCCCTGGGCCTGCTGCACGGCCGACCGGTCCGGCAGCACGCCGCCGAAGACCAGCGGTCCGAACAGCTCGCGCAGCTCGGCGATCCGGTAGTCGTGCTCGGCGTTGCGCGGGCGGACCCGGTTGATCAGCACCCCGAGTGGCTGCAGCGCGTCGTTGCCGCGCTCCCGCTCGGCCTGCACGGCGTCGAAGGCTCGCTGCACGCCGGACACCGCGAACATCGTCGGATCGGTCACCAGCAGCGCCCGGTCCGCCGCCGCCAGCGCCCCGCGGGTCAGCTGCCCCAGTGACGGCGGGCAGTCGATGATCACCAGCTGGTAGGGCTCGCCGGGGGTCTTCTCGGTGCGACCGAGGCTGGAGCCCAGGTCCGGGTCGTCCAGCCGGGACAACGCCCGACGCAGCCGCTCGAGCTGCTTGGTGCTCGGGTCCGGATGGTTGTGCCGCTCGTTCTGCTCGGCGCCGACCAGGACGTCGAGGCCCTCGCCCCACGCGCTCGTCGCGACGGCGCGGCGGAGGGAGGAGCGGCTCGGCTCGTCCAGCACGTCGGCGATCGTGCCGGTCGTGGGGGCGACGTCCAGCGCGATCGTGGCGTTGGCCTGCGGATCGAGGTCCACCACCAGCGTGGGGATGCCGTGCGCCAGCGCGGCACCGGCGAGGCCGAGGGAGACGGTGGTCTTCCCGACCCCGCCCTTCAGACTCAACACGGCGACGACCTGCACGGCGATCAACCTACCGTCTCCGGTCCGCTGTGGTCTCCGCTGTGGTCGGCGGGCGCGCCCACTAGGGTTCGAGCCGTGGGCACGGCGGCAGGCGAGCTTTCCGGCACGGTCGGTGGTGGCGCGGTCCGCCGCGCCCTCGACGCGGAGGTCGCCCGGGTCCGGGCCGCCCGGCCGCAGGTCCCGCCACGGGTGGTGGACGTCGGCGGGGGGAGCGGCTCCTGGGCGGTGCCGCTGGCCGCGGCCGGGTGCGCGGTCACCGTCGTGGACGTCAGCCCCAACGCCCTCGCCGCGCTCGAACGCCGAGCTCGCGAGGCCGGGGTGGACGCGCTCGTCACCCCGGTGCAGGGCGACGCAGACCAGCTGCCCGGGCTCGTCGCCGAGGTGACGGCCGCGGGCGGTGCCGATCTCGTCCTCGGGCACGGCCTGCTCGAGCTCGTCGACGATCCGGTGCGCGCCGCCGCCGCCCTGGCCGCGACCGCCGCGTCCGGCGCTGCCGTCTCCGTCCTGACGACGAGCCGGCCCGCCTCGGTGCTGTGGCACGTGCTGGCCGGTCGGCTGGACGAGGCCCGCGCCGTCCTCACCGACCCCGATGGCCGCTACGGGCCGGAGGACGTGCTGCGCCGCAGGCTGAACGCGCAGGAGCTGTGCGAGCTGCTCGAGGGCACCGGCAGGCTCCGGGTGGAGCTCGTCCAGGGTGACGGCGTGTTGGAGGCCTGGCTGCCCCACGCCGTCCGCGAGGGTGCCCCGGCCACGGTCCGCGCCGCCGCCGAGCTGGAGGAGCTCGCCTCGGGGGATCCGGCTCTGCGGGAGGTCGCGGCCCGGCTGCACGTCCTCGCCCGCGCCGTTCCTCGGTGATTTCGGTCACCTTCGGCCGATCCGGGCCGCCGTTCGGAGATCGAAACGTCCGGGATGTGACCTCCGGGTAGTCGGTTGGGGCTCTACCTCGTATCCTCATCGGTGAGGCCCATCCCGGGCGCTCGTTCCGCCACCCCACGCACCCGGGTGGCGGAACACACGTGACCGTTGTGCCGGAGGACGTCATGCCCCTCTCCGAGCACGAGCAGCGCCTGCTCGAACAGATCGAGCGTGCTCTCTACGCCGAGGACCCCAAGTTCGCCTCCACCGTGCGCGGCTCCAAGCTGCGCAAGCCGAGCCGCCGCCGTCGGCTCCAGGGCATCGCGTTGTTCGCGGTGGGTCTGGTGCTGCTCGTCGTCGGCGTGGCGGTCGCGCCGTTGCGTGATCTCGTGGGTGCGGTACCCGTCGTCAGCGTGGTCGGGTTCCTGGCCATGCTCGCCGGGACCATGCTGGCCATCAGCGCCCGCGGCGCCGCCGCGAAGGGCGGTTCCGCCCAGTCGGGCGAGAAGCAGTCCGAGCCGGACCGCAACCGCTTCACCGGGCGCATGGAGGAACGTTTCCGTCGCCGCTTCGAGCAGGAGTGAGCTGACGGAGGAACTGGAGCGAGCCGCGGCCCAGGCCGCGGCTCGCCCCTTTCCCCGCCCCCGCCCCGCGAGTCACACAAGGCTGTCCGCGAGTCGCACAGGGCGGCCCGCGAGTCGCACGTGTCGGCCCGCGAGTCACACAGGGCAGCCCGCGAGTCGCACAGGGCGTCCCGCGAGTCGCACAGGGCAGCCCGCG
>Ga0268264_10002448_pt1 | contig 16313 bp, 12 predicted proteins | sample KBSSwiS32_FD_190357 | JGI IMG/M metagenome (GOLD analysis project Ga0268264, IMG submission 190357) | Switchgrass rhizosphere microbial communities from Kellogg Biological Station, Michigan, USA - KBS Switchgrass S3-2 (SPAdes) (version 2) | ecosystem: Host-associated > Plants > Roots >...
CCTCCGCGCCGTTCATCTCCAGCGTCAGCGCGTCCGTCCCCACGCTGGCCACGCGCGCGCACCGCTCGACCGGCCGCCCGTCGTTGCCCGTGCAGCGGGTGGTGAAGTCCTTGCCGACCGCGAAGAGCCAGGCCAGCGGCGTCTTCACCTCGACCTGCGCCTTGTCCTTGGGCGGCTCGTGGAGCGCGGCGGTGGGGCGGCCCGCGCCGGGCGGCACCCGCCACGCGGTGGCCACCCCTTCCAGCGGCTGCGCCCGCGGCGAGAGCTCCTTCCCGTCCGCCTGGTAGAGCGGCTGCGAGGGGCGGAGCGCCGCCGCCTCCGTGGCGACGGAGAGGGCGACGGTGGGCGAATCCCCCCAGCCGCCGGGGCGCTCGAGGTCGAACGCGCACCACCGGCCGTCCGCGCCGCCGCAGGCCGCCGGGGCGCGCGCCGGCGTCCCACCGGGCGGGGCCACCAGCACGGTGGTGGCGCGGATCCGGTCGTCGGCGGCCAGGGTCGCGCTGTGGAGCACGGCGCGGAGGTGGGTGGGCGCGCCGGGGTCGCGATCCAGCAACACCCGGTCCACGTCCTCCTTCTTCAGGGCCGGGGGCACCACCTCCAGCACCACCGCGCGGCGCGCCTCCGGGGCCTTGCAGTCGCCTCCCTTCGGCGCCGCCATCACGCCGAACCAGCCCGCCGGGCGCCCGGTCATGGTGACGGCGCCCGCGCCCGCCTTGCGGAGGTCGAGGCCGCTCTCGCACACCACGCGGCCCTCCGGCAGGGTGATGTTGGCGTCCCCCCGCGGCGCGACCACCGTGAACCGCTCCGCCGCGGACGTCGAGATCGCCACCTGGACCTGGATGTCCGCGCCCCGTCCCTTGCCCGCGGCGATGAGGATCGTGCCCGCGGCAGGCTGGACCTTCAGCGCCAGCGCGCGCGAGGCGCCCTGCCCCGTCAGGCCGCAGTCCAGGGCCTGGCCGCCGGCGCTGCACCGGACCGGCTCGGTGGGGGACAGGAACGCGGACTCGATGGAGGTGAGCCGGATCTCCTGCGCCGGGTTCGAGAACTCCAGGGCGGTCAGGTGGTCCGGCAGGACCAGCTGGAGGTCCGCGGCGTCCTGGCGGGCGACCTTCACCGCGCCGCCGCCCTCCGCCGGCTCGTAGATGGACCACCCCGCCGCGGCCTCCATGCCCGCCACCTCCGCCAGCTCCACCTTCTGGAGGGGCTCCCCCAGGATGCGGCGCGCCTCCTCCCGCGTGGCGAACGGGAAGGTCGCCACGCACCCCACCGCCGAGCACGCCAGCGGGCGGGTCAGGCCAAGCCCGGGGATCTTCAGCTTCGCCGGCACCTCGTCGGGGGCCCACCCGGCCTGGAGCGGGAGCGCCACCTCCATCCGGAGCGCCAGGTCCGGCCGCCACCGCGCCCGGCCCTGCGCCTGCAGCAACAGCGGGGTGACCATCCGGCGCGACAGGCGGAACGCGATGGGGTGGCAGGCGTCGCCCTCCTTCTCGCGAAAGAGGATCGTCACCGGCGCGGACCCGGGGTTGACCGGGTGGAAGGCGCCGGCGCTGAACGGCCACCCGCCCTGGCCCTCCGACCCGCACGGCTGCCATCCAGCGGGCACCGGGTAGGTCCCGTCCGGGGCGGCCATCAGGATCGCCCGCGCCTCCTGCGCCACCGCGGGAGCGGCGTAAAGGCCGAGCGCGGACACCGCTGCCAGCCAGGCGCGCACGGTCAGCCTCCGTCCGGGTAGAGGTCGTAGGGGGCCTGGCCCGGACAGGACCCGTCGCCGCGCGCGACCAGCTCCCCGGCGTCGCGGCCGCCCAGGTCGCCCGCGCAGGACCAGGTGCTCACGTAGCGGTACGGCGCGCCGCCCTGGTCGGCGCACGTCCGGTCCTGGATGGCGCAGCGGGGGTTGGTGCCGCAGAGGCAGAGCTGCCCGGAGGGGCAGCCGACGTAGCCCCCGTCATGGTCGGGGACGCCGCAGCTGAGCGGCTGGCGCGGGTCCTGGCCGGGGCAGTACGGCCCCTGGAAGTCGGTGGAGATCAGCGGGTGGAGCGACTCCGCCGGGACGCAGTCCAGCGGGACGGAGGCGTCGGGGTCCCCCAGGCTCTCCGTCACCGAGGGGAACCGGTACCGGAAGCCGGACGTCGGGCAGTGGTCCCACGCCTGCACGGCGCAGCGGTGCAGCTGGCACACGCACACCTCGCCCACCCCGTCGCAGACGCGCACGGTGTCCCCGTCGAACCGGCCGCAGTCGAAGCGGTCGTCCTCGATGGGGACGAACAGGGCACAGCTCGCGGCGGCGAGCGCGACCGAGGCGCTCGCGAGCCACATCTTCCAGCGACGCATGCGCCGAGGATCACACGCACCGCAGAGAAGACCAGAAACCGTCCCGTCAGCCCGGGAGCACGCGCCAGCGCTGGCCCTGGGGGGTGTCCATCACCTCCACGCCCATCGCCTTCAGCTCGTCCCGGATCCGGTCCGACGCCTGGTAATCCTTGGCCGCCCGGGCCGCGGCCCGCCCGTCGAGCAGCGCCTTCACCTTCGCCTCGTCGATGTCGCGCTGCCGCACCATCCGCTCGCGGTGCCGCTCCAGCCAGGCCTCCGGCGCGTCCTCGAACAGCCCCAGCACCCCGCCAATCCGGAGCGCCGCCCGCTTCAGCCCGGCCATCTTCGCCTTGTCCTTCGACGGCTTGTTCAGCTCGGCGAACAGCTCGGAGAGCACGGCCGCCGCGGCGGGCGCGTTGAAGTCGTCGTCCATCGCCGCCTCGAAGTCGGCCAGCACCTGCGCCGCCTCGGGGCCGCCCGCGGCGCCGTCCACCTTGCGCAGCGTCTCGTAGAAGTACTCCATCCGCAGCTCGGCGTCGGCGATCGCCTTCTCGGAGAAGCTGAGCTGGTTGCGGTAGTGGGTGGAGAAGAAGAAGAGCCGGAGCGCCTCGGCGTCCACCTGCTTCAGCGCGTCGCGCAGGAGCACGATGTTCCCCAGGCTCTTGGACATCTTCACGTTCTCCAGGTCGAGGAACCCGCAGTGCATCCAGTAGCGCGCCAGGGGCTTGCCGCTGGCGCCCTCGCTCTGGGCGATCTCGTTCTCGTGGTGGGGGAAGATCAGGTCCAGCGCCCCGCCGTGGATGTCGAAGCTCTCGCCCAGGTGCTTGCGCGACATGGCCGAACACTCGATGTGCCAGCCCGGCCGCCCCTTGCCCCAGGGGCTGTCCCAGGACCACGTCTCCTCCGGCTTGGCCGCCTTCCAGAGCGCGAAGTCGAGCGGTTCGCGCTTCTGCTCGCCGGGCTCCACCCGCGCGCCCGCCACCAGGTCGTCCAGGTTCCGGCGCGACAGCTTGGCGTAGGCGGGGTACTTCGAGACCTGGAAGTACACGTCGCCCCGGGACTCGTACGCCACCCCGCGGGCGATGAGGGCCTGGATGATGGAGACGATCTCGTCGACGTGCTCGGAGACGCGCGGCTCCACGTCCGGGGGGACCATCTTCAGCGCCCGCGCGTCCGCCCGGAACTCGTCGATGAAGAACTGGGCGAACGCCTGGGCGGTCTTCCCCTGCTCCCTGGCGCGGGCGAGGATCCGGTCGTCCACGTCGGTGTAGTTGCGGACGTATTTCACCTGGTAGCCGCGGTACCGCAGGTAGCGCACCACCACGTCGAAGGCGGCGAAGGTGCGGGCATTTCCAATGTGAATCCAGTGGTAGACGGTGGGCCCGCACACATAGACGCCCAATGGACCCGGCGGGGGGGGCAGGAGCGTCTCTTTCTGCATGGTCAACGTGTTGAAGAGACGGATGGTCACGGGTCGGTCGCTCCCTGACTAGGTAGATAGGCGATCTGGCAACCTTTTTCGCCCCTGAGGGATACTGATCAGAGGATGGCTCCTCCAAGCCCCAAGCGTCCTTCCCGCCAGCGCGGGGCCGGGCAGGCGCCTGCCAAGAAAAAGCCCAACGTCGAGCTCCCGTTCGACGACGTGGAGGACATGACGCCGCTGCGGGCGGACGACCCGCGGCCACAGCGCGTGCCGGAGATCCCCAGCACCGGGATGCCTCGGCGGCGCGGCGGCGACGCGGTGATGGCCGGGGCGCGCGGGGTGGAGGTGGAGGACGGCTTCCAGCCGGCGTTCCTGTACGTGGAGCGCGGGCCGGGGATGGGCCAGCTGTCGCCCATCCGGCAGGGCATCTCGCTCATCGGCCGCGCGTCCACCGCCGGGCTGCGGCTGCAGCACCCGTCCATCAGCCGCAAGCACGCCGAGGTCTCCCGCCGCGCCGAGCGCTTCTTCATCAAGGACCTGGGCAGCCAGAACGGCACCTACGTCAACGGCGTCCGCATCGAGAAGGAGACCGAGCTGTTCGCCGGCGACGAGATCGTCGTCGGCACCGCGCAGCTGAGGCTCCGCGCGCAGGGCGCCACCACCGGCGGGAACGCCGGCCGGGCGGCGGCCCAGGTGGACAGCGGGCGCTCGTCGTCGGAGAAGTCCGCGCCCAAGAAGACCGGCTCCCGGATCGGGATGGTCGCCCTCACCGCCTTCGTCATCGGCTCCGGCCTCGCCGCGGTGGGGATGTTCATCTTCTTCAAGGTCTCCAAGGGCCCGTCCTTCGAGGAGCTGCCGCACACGGTCAACCCGCTCGCGGCGACCGCCCCCGCGCCGGCCCCGGCCCCTGCCGCGGCCGCGGCCCCCGCACCGACCACGCCGCCCCCGGTGACCGCTCCGCTCACGCCGCCGCCGCCCTCGGTGGCCGCGGCGCCGCTGACGCCACCTCCAGCGCCCGCGCCGGCGACCCCGCCGCCCACCGCGAACGCCTCGCCGCCGGGGCTGCCCACCGCGCCCGTGCCGCCGCCCAACATCAGCGTGGGTGAGGCGCCGAAGACCGACCCGGGGACGGACACCTCCTCGGCGACCGACACGACGAACACTCCGCCGCCGGTGCGCCGGCCGCCGAAGCGCCCGGACCGGCTGGCGTCCGCGGCGAAGGGCGACCTGGACAACCCGCCGCGCGACAACCCGGCCGCGGTGCCGCCCGCCGACCCGACGGTGATGGCGCGCTACGAGAACGGCGACGTGGCCGCGGCGATCGAGCTGGCGCGGAAGAAGAACGAGAAGGAGCTGGCCGCCAAGCTCACCCGCTTCCAGACGCTCTACGAGTCCGGCATGCGCGCGCTGTCCTCCAAGGACGAGGGCGCCGCGATGCGGAACCTGGACTCGGCGCTCAAGCTGGACGAGCAGTTCTCCGGCGGCTGGGGCAAGTACAACGCCGAGCTGCGCCGGACGCTCTCCAGCCTCTTCACCATGACCGGCAACCGGCTCTCGGCCGAGGGCAACGACGCGGCCGCCTGGAAGGCCTACACCAGCGCGCTGCAGTACGACCCGGACAACGCCACCGCCAAGGCGCAGCTCTCCAAGCTTCCCCCCAGCGCCGCGCCGGCCCCCGCCGCCAAGCAGTCGGCGTCGAAGCGGGACGACATCGACGCCGCGTTCGGGAAGTGAGGCTGGAGTCGAGGGTCCCCCCCGGGAAGAACCACCGCCCTCGACTCCCGGTCCATCAGCCTCGAGTAGAAAACGACCTTCTCAGCGGAAATTCCCGGGCCGATTACGGGTGGACCTCGACGTAGCCCTGGTTCGCGTGCGGGGCGGCCATGTACGCCTCCAGCTGCTCCGGGGTGACCTGGATGGGGTGCCCCTGCTGGCCCTTCTTCGGGTACGGGTCCATCACGGTGAAGGTGTTGGTCTTGGCGTCGTAGCCGGTGACGGCCACCCAGTGCGACCCGTGGTAGTCGCTGTAGCTCGGCCAGGCGCCCGCCGCGGCGGGCTGCCCGCCGACGATGAAGGCTTCGTCCCCGTTGCGGGGGTCCAGGAACTTCTGCTTCATGGCCTCCACCCCGTCCGCCGCCTTGCTGGTGGGGACGGAGACCGCGGTGGCGTGGGCGCCGGCCTTGTTGAGGGCCTTGGCGACCTCCTCCTTGGTGGAGCCGGTGGAGGCGTCGGTGCCGGGGAGGCCCAGTTGGCGCAGCGCGTCCACCTGCTCGAAGGTGTTGGCGCCCGCGGGGGCCTGGACGCCCAGGTACTTCAACACCGACAGCCCAGCCGCGAAGCCGCAGTTGTTGTTCGTGCTGCCCGGGAAGTGGTCGCGCTGACTGACGTAGCTGGCGTTGGCGTCGCCGGCCACGCCACCGTTGGCCATCATCCGCGACTTGGTGATGGAGAGCGCGGCGTCGTCCCGGTCCTCCGGAGGGAGGTTCCGGTACTGGTTGCGGACGCGGTCGTACATCTGGTCGAAGCGCTTCACCGCGTCGTCGCCGCGGGCCTGCCCCTCGGCGCGGATCTCCGCCTGGTCCTCGGGCGGCAGGTGCCGGTAGAGCTGGAAGTTGTCGTGCATGTACTGCCGGTAGGTCTGCTGGAACACCTCCACCCGCGCCTGGTTGACGGCGGGCGGGAGGCTCGGCTTCGGCGCGGGCGGGCGCGGGCCGGAGGACTGCGACACCGGCGAGCCCATGGTCGAGCTGCCGTGCCACGCGGCCGTGGTGGCTGGCGCCGGGGGCTTCGGGGTGGTGGCCGGCTTCGGGGACGTCGCGGGAGCGGGTGCGGGCTTGTAGGCGCCGGAACCGCCGTCGATCATGGGGCGAACGCTGTTCATGCCGCGAGGACACGCGCCCGCTCATTTCGGATGCATTTCCCTGCCGGGCCTACCCCGCCGCCGAAAGTAGGTCCTTGAGCTTGGCCAGGTTGGGCGGCTTGGCGAGGTGCTCGTGGAAGCCGGCCTCGCTCGCCTTCCTCACGTCGTCCGGCAGCGCGTAGCCGCTGAGGGCGACCAGGTAGACGGTGCGCAGCTCCGGGTCGCCGCGGAAGGTCCGCGCCACCTCGTGGCCCTCCATGTCCGGCAGGCCGATGTCGCAGACCAGCACGTCCGGGCGCCAGGCGCGGGCCTTCTCGATGCCCTCGCCCCCGCGGAACGCCACCACCACCTCGTGGCCGCCCAGCGCCAGCGCCTCGGCCAGGCTCTCCGCGGCGTCGACGTTGTCCTCCACCACCAGCACGCGGCGGCGGGCGCGCTGCGCCGGAGGGGGAGGCCGCGCCACCCCGGTGGAGGGAGGGCTGCGCGCCGGCAGCTCCACGGTGAACTCCGACCCCTTCCCTGGACCTTCGCTCCGGGCGCTCACGGAGCCGCCGTGCATCTCCACCAGCCGCTTCACCAGCGCCAGGCCCAGGCCGAGCCCGCCGTTGGTGCGCGCCAGCGTCATGTTCGCCTGCATGAACGGCTCGAAGAGGCGGCCCAGCGTGTGCTCGTCCATCCCGGCGCCGGTGTCCTTCACCCGCAGCCGCGCCCTCCGGCCCTCCACCTCCAGCGAGACCGACACCCGCCCGCCCAGCGGCGTGAACTTGGCCGCGTTGACCAGCAGGTTGCCGGTCACCTGCGCCAGGCGCGCCGGGTCCCCGTCCACGCAGGCGTCGGGCGCGGCCTGCACCGCGAGCTGGATGCCGCGGCTGGAGAACTCCGCGCCGTGGTCCTCGGCGGCCTGCTTGACGATGGCCCCCAGGTCCACCGCGGTGGTCTGCAGGTTCATCTTCCCGCGGGAGATCCGCGTCAGGTCCAGCACGTCCTCCACCAGCCGGGCCAGCTGCTCCACCTGCCGGTCGATGACGGACTGCGCCCGCTTCGCGCGGCCGGAGTCGGGCTCGATCCGCCCCAGGATGTAGAGGCTGTTGCGGATGGCGGCCAGCGGGTTGCGCAGCTCGTGCGAGAGCACGGCGAGGAACTCGTTCTTGTTCCGGTCCGCCTCGCGCAGCACCTCCTCGCTGGCGGAGAGGCGCTCCACCGTCCGGCGCAGCTCCAGGCCCTGCGACTGCAGCTCCTCGCCCTGGGCCTGCAGCTCCTCGTTCTGGCTCTGCAGCTCCTCGTTCTGGGCCTGGATCTCCTCCGCCTGGGACTGGACCTCCTCCTGCTGCGCCTGGAGCCGCTCGTTCTGCTCCTGGAGCTGCTCCGCCATCTGCTGGATGCGCGCGTGCCCGAAGGCGTTCTGGAGGCTGGAGGCGAGCTGCGAGGCGGCGTGCTCGAGGAACTGGATCGCCTCCTCCGCCATGGGCCGGACGCCGGCGGCGACCAGCACCCCGGCCACCCGCCCGTCCTGCAACAGCAGCGGCGCGGCGGCCACCGCGCGCGGCGGCAGCCGGTCCACGCCGAGGTGGATGGTGAAGGCCGAGTCCGCGGGCAGGTCCTGCGCCGTCACCGTGCGCCGGGTCTGGGCGGCGCGGCCGGGGATGCCCTCCCCTTCGCGCAGCACCTCCTCGCCGCTCGACAGGCCCAGCGCCGCGCGGCGGCGCAGCCCCCCGCCCTCCTCCGACAGGTAGATGGCGCCCAGCTCGACGCCCAGGTGGCCCCAAAGCGCCTCCAGCGCGGCGTCGCAGAGGCGCCCCACGTCGAGGTGGGACGCCAGGGCGATCGCGAGCCGGCCGCCGGCGCGCAGCTGCGCCTCGCGCTCCCGCAGCTTCAGCGCCATCCGCCCGAAGGAGTGGGCCAGCTCTCCCAGCTCGTCGTTGGCCGGCTCCTCGCCCGGCGCGGTGGGGGCGCCCGCCAGCGCCACGGCCTGCTCGAAGTCGCCCGCGGCCAGGCGCCGGGAGGCGGCCACCAGCGCCAGCGCCGGTTGCCGCACCGAGCGCGCGGTGAGCCAGAAGGTCGCGGCCAGCAGGGCGGCCACCAGCGCCGCCAGCCCCAGGCCGGCGCGGTCCATGTCCCGCGCGGAGCCGGCGATCCCCGCCAGCGCCTCGTCCATCTTCCGCTGCTGCAGCTTCCCGTAGGCGCGCACCACCGCCAGCAGGTCCTCGCGGGCGCCGCCCATGGCGGACTCCAGCGCCCGGGTCGCCGCCGGCCCCTGGCCCCCTTGCACCATCTGCCGCGACGCGCGCTGGAACCGGTCCACCAGCACCGGGACGCGCTCGAACAGCTCCCCGCCGTCCTCGTCCCTGGGGAGCGCGGCCAGCGCCTCCATCTCGTCGCGGACCCGCTGGAGCGCGGCCTCGTGCGCCTGCGCGTGCTCCGCGTCCGGGGCGAGCGCGTGGCCGCGCGCCGCCAGCGCCGCGGAGAGCACGGCGGTCTCCAGCCGCTCCGCCGCCAGCGCGCGCGGGCGGACCAGCTCGGCCTGCCGCCGCTGCAGCGCCTCGATGCGCTCGGTCCCGCGGTGCGACGTCACGGCCAGCAGCGCCAGCAGCGCGCCCGCCACCGCGAAGCCCAGCCCCAGCCGCTGGCCGATGGAGAGGTCGATCCGACGATTCATGCGTGCGTTCCCTCCGCGTCCCCTGCGCGGGATCGGAACAGCCGGGCCCTCCGGTCGATCACCTCGAACCGGGGGGCGACCGGCGGCAGCAGCCACTCCGCCTCGCCCAGGCACAGCAGGCCGCGCGGCGCCAGGCTGCGCGCCAGGAGCCGCTGCACGCGCTCCTGGGAGGCGCGCTCCAGGTAGATGAGCACGTTGCGGCACAGGACCAGGTCGAACCGGCCGCCGCCGGGCAGCGCGTCGCCGAGCAGGTCGTGGGCGCGGAAGTCCACCCGCGCACGGAGCTCCGGCCTGACGCGAAGGCGGCGGCCTCTGGGCGTGACCTCCTCGTCGAAGGCGCGCGCCCGGAGCGCCGCGGGGACGTCCTGCGCCGCGGCCTCCGGGTAGCAGCCCTCGCGCGCGGCGGCGAGCGCGGACGGATCGATGTCCGTGGCGAGCACCCGGGATGCGCCCAGCCCGGCGGCGTCGAGGAGGATCGCCAGGCTGTAGGGCTCCTCCCCCTGGCCGCAGCCGGCGCTCCACACCGACGGCGGGCGGACCCGGTCCCACCGCGCCAGCGCCTCGCCGAGCGCGCGGAACGTCGCCTCGTCCCGGAAGAACCGGCTCACCTTGATGGTCAGCCGCTCCAGGAGCGCGCCGGCCTCGCGCGGGTCGGCCTCCAGCTGCTGGTGGTACTCCGGGAGCGTGCGCGCGCCGGCGGCGATCATCCGGTTCCGCACGCGACGGAGCATCGTGCTCGCGCGGTACCTGCTGAAGTCGAGGCCGGTCCTCTCGCGGACGATGTCCAGCGTCCGCGACAGCCAGGCGAGCTCCTCGGACATGGGGCGAAAAACATTTCCAATGTCCGCCATTCTGCCAACCGGTTCCCCCACGTCGGGCCATCGCTGTGTTCGGCGGTGGACGCGCGGCGCGGGGGTCCTCCCGCGATTAGTGTGCGGGAGAGGACACTCGTGAAGCCGGTCACCATCTACAGCACGCAGACCTGTCCTTTTTGCCGCCAGGCCAAGCAGCTCCTGCAGTCGCGCGGCATCCCGTTCCAGGAAGTCGACGTCACGGACGACGACCAGGCGAGGGAACGCCTGGTGGAGAAGGCGGACGGCCGGAGGACCGTGCCGCAGATCTTCATCGGCGAGGTCGGGATCGGCGGGTACACGGACCTGGCCCAGCTCGACCGCGAGGGGAAGCTGCGGGAAATGCTGGCCTGACGCCGGGTGCCTACCTTGCCTTCACGGACTCTCTTCGGCGGAGGCGAGCGATGGCGGACGGGGCGAAGAAGGGCGAGGCGATGCGCGACGAGCACTACGACCTGGTGAGCGTGCTCTACCACGCGCTCCAGTCGCAGGAGACGATCGACCAGTACATCCAGGACGCGGACGAGGGGGGCGACACCGCGCTCGCCCAGTTCTTCCGCGAGATCCGCGACGAGGACCTCCTCCGCGCGGACCGCGCCAAGGTGCTGCTGCGCGAGCGGCTGGGCCGCGGCAAGGGCAAGGACATCGTGGACGAGACGTCGATGGAGTCCTTCCCCGCCTCCGACGCGCCCGGCGGGTACTAGCCCGGCTAGCGCCGCAGGACGCGGCTGAGCACCGCGCAGAAGGCGTCCGGCTGCTCCCGGTGGGCGAAGTGGCCGGCGCCTTCGATCCACGCCACCTCCAGGCCGCCCGGGAACAGGTCCGGGCGCTCGCGCAGGCTGCGCGCGGTGAGCGCCGCGTCGTCCTTCCCCAGCACCACGGTGATCGGCACCGGGATGGGCGCCTGCGCCAGCTCCTGCTGCCGCCGCGCGCCCTCCGCGCCGGGCGGCCGCGCGAAGTGCCAGTAGTACGAGAGCGCCGACTCCAGGCACCCCTCGTGGCGGAACGCCTCCTTCACCTTCGCCGTCTCCTCCGGGCCGAAGCGCCAGGTGGGCGACCAGCGCCGGTAGATGTGGTCCACGTAGGCGAAGTCGTCCGCGCGGAACCGCCGCACCGTGAGGCCGCGGAGCTGGAAGGCCGCGAAGTGCCGCAGCCCCCAGGCCACGCCCGGCGTGCGGCGCACCATCGGCACCGGCGGGATGCCCACCGTCACCACGTGCCGGAACAGCGCCGGCCGCATCGCCGCGGCGAAGTAGGCGGCGAACGCGCCCCAGTCGTGCGTCACCAGGGCGGCCGGCTCGCCGGGGGAGAGGCGTTCGGCGAGCGCGCACAGGTCGTCCGCCAGGTCCACCACCTGGAAGGAGCGGATGCCCTGGGACGCGCTGGGCCAGTAGCCGCGCATGTGCGGCGCCACCGCGCGGTACCCCATCCCCGCCAGGTGGCGCAGCGTGCGGTCGAAGGTCTCCGCCGTCTCGGGGAACCCGTGCGCGCACAGCGCCAGCGGCCCCTTCCCGCACGCCAGCGCGACGAACTTCAGCCCGTTCGCTTCCAGCTCCAGGGTTTCCAGCTCCGGCCCGGTCGGCATTCCTCCAGTGTGCCAGAGCTCCTGCGCGAGTAACGTCGCCGCGTGCGCAGCACATTGGTCACGATCGCCGTGGCGCTGGCCGCGATGTCCTGCGGCGGCAAGCGCGTCAAGCACGTCTCCGCCGGAGACCAGCTCGAGCTGCAGGCGGTGCTGGTCTACCCGTTCGGCTTCCGCTGGGACGAGCCGGCCTACCGCGCCTACGCCATGGGCCAGCGGCTGGCGGCGGCGGCCTACCGCGCGGAGGGCGACCGCGCGCTCCTCTTCGGGCCGGGCGAATTCAAGATCTACCGCCCGGACGACAACAACGCCTGGGCGGCCACCACCGCGGCCACGCTGCTGCCCCCGTACCAGCTCAAGCCGGAGCAGGTGGCGGTGCTGCGCGCGTGGGCGGAGAAGCGCGTGCTCACCTCGCGGCAGGACGTCTCCGACGCGAAGGGGCGGAGGCTGGGCGCGCGGGCGGTGGAGGAGACCACCTACGTCGCGCACGTGGAGCTCGTCCACCCCAGCACCCAGGCCACGCTGGTCGACCTCCAGGAGGAGGTGACGCCGGACCCATTCGCCCAGCGCGCCGACGACGAGCCGGACCCGGCGCCGGAGCTCACCGCGCTCGCCGAACGCCTGACGGAAGAGGCGCTCCACGAGCTGGGCCCCCGGTGGAGGTCCTACGGCCGGCCGCGCTGGCGCGAGACGCCGCTGCGCAAGGGCGAGACGGTGGTGAAGCTCGCGGTCCGCGCCAACCCGGCCGCGCTCTACACCTTCGGGGACGCGGCGCGACCGTCGTTGGAGTACGAGCTGGCCAAGGCGAACGAGCTGGACCGCGAGCTCCTTCAAGTGTCCGTGGTCCGGTTCCTCAACCCCGGCCTCTCCATCCCGGACGCCACCCGCCTCTCGCGCCTGCCGCCCGGCCTCCAGGTCGTCACCGCGCCGTCGAAGCTGGGCCTCCCACCGGGCCTGCTGATCGTCGAGGTCCAGGGCCAGCCCGCCACGCCTCAGCTCCTCTGGCGCGCGCGGCTGCAGCCGGAGCCGGTGACGATCAAGGTCCGCGACCCGGACGGGCAATACCGCGCCGCGTCATTGTAGCGGCTGATTGTGGCGTCAAAAGTCCTCTCTTGTGGCGCAAGAAGTCCGTCTCGCATTTCGAGAACCAGGTAGGAGGTTCTCCCGAAATGAGTGACATGAAGGTCGGTGGTGGTTCTGATGGCGCCAAGGTCCAAGCCCCGAAAGATCCTGAGGTTTCACAGAAGTCGAAGGACACCGAAGAGAAACAGAAGCCCTCAGACAATGCGGATGTCCGGGCCATCAAGGACGGCCAGAGCGACTTCAAGCCGTCCGAGTCGAAGCCCGTGGACCTCACGGGCGCTCCGAAGGTGAAGGACCCGCAGCAGGCGATGGACGACGTGCGGAAGGCGCAGATCGAGTCCACCCTGCGGAAGTCCCAGACCGCGTCGCAGATGCTGGACGAGGCCAAGGCCAAGGGCGTGGACTACGACTTCGTCGACGGGCCGGAGAGCTCGTACGACGGGGAGAAGATCCACCTCTCCCGCGAGAAGTCGAACGACCAGCTCGCCATGGAGCTGGTCCACGAGACCAACCACGCGCTGGCGGACAAGAACGGGCAGACCCCGGACCCGACCGGCCAGACCAGGGATGAGTACGTCCGGCGGATGACCGCCGAGGAGGCGGCGGGCTCCACCGCGCAGTCGCAGGTGCGGCGCGAGCTCCAGCAGGCGGGCGTGGACACCTCCGGGATGCGGCCGGACTCCGGCGACGCGTACGACCGCAGCCACGACCTGGCGCTGGCGGCGGGCCAGAGCGCCGGGCTCCCGCCCGACCAGGCGGAGGCGATGGCGAAGCAGGCCGGCGCGAGCGCGGTGGCGAAGGCGTACGAGAACGGCGGGGTGAAGAACTCGGCCGACGGCCGCACCTACGCCGCCTACTACGGCGACGCCTACGACCAGGTGCAGCGCGGCGAGCTGGACCCCAGGTCCATCCAGCGCCCGGACGGAGAGTCGCCCAACGCGCCGGGCGACCTCGACAAGATCGAGGACTGGGGCAGCGTCTTCGGCGGCGTCGGCGAGGCCATCAAGAGCTGGGTCGAGAACCCCAAGAACAACGTCGACCCGCTGCTGAAGTCCCAGCTGAGCCAGCTGGGCACCGTCATCGGCTCCACCGCCGCGATGGGCACCGGCATGACGGACCTCGCCGCCGGCATCGCCAAGATGGTGAACGAGGGCGACTTCGACAAGGGACTGACGCTGGTGGGCAAGGGCCTGTTCACGCTCGGCGGCGCCGCGAAGGACATCTCCGAGATGCTCGTCGACTCCGGGCTGCTCAAGGAGGGGCCGCTGGCCAAGGCGCTCGGCAACACGCCGTTCGCGTCCCTCGTGGACCTGGTCAGCGCCGTGGACTACATGCGGGACGGCACCACCCGCGGCAAGCTGCTGGGCTCGGCCGCCATCGCCACCGGGCTGATGAGCCTCAACCCGGCCATGGGCCCCGCGGCGAACCTGATCCGCGGCGGCGTCGGGCTCCTGGACGCGGTCGGCGGCGTGCAGATGCTCGCCGACGGCATCGACACCACCAGCGCCCAGGCGCAGCAGGCGTGGGCGAAGTACAAGGAGCAAGCGCCCGCCCTGCGCGAGCAGTTCCTGAAGGAGACCTACGACGCCCGCGGCCTGCCCCGCCCGGCGCCCGCGCCCCGCCCGCTGCCGGCCACCGCGCCCGCGGCGACGGCGACGACCACCACCACCGCGCCGGCCGCTCCGACGGCGACGCCGACCCCCGTCCGGCCGACCGCCACGCCGACGGTTCCGCGCTAGAAGGAGGCGGTGGAGGCCGAAGCGTCCAGCGCCCCAGCGCGGCGAACGAGAGTCCGGGTGTTCTCCCTCACCTGGCTCTCGTACGCGAGCTACTACCTCACCCGGAAGAACCTCTCGGTCGCCAAGAAGAGCATCGAGCAGGAGCTGGGCATCTCCCGGGAGGCGCTGGGGTGGATCGACACGGGGTACCTGGCGGCGTACGCGGCGGGCCAGTTCCTCTTCGGGCGGGTGGCGGACCGGGTGGGGGCCCGGCGGGTGCTGGTGGCGGGGATGCTGGCCACGGCGGGGTGCTCGTGGTGGTTCGGGCTCTCGTCGCGGGCGGCGGTGATGGCGCTGGCCTTCGGGCTCAACGGGCTGGTCCAGTCGACCGGCTGGTCGGCCAACGTGAAGACGATGACGCAGTGGTTCGGGCCCGAGCGCCGCGGCGCGGTGATGGGCGCCTGGTCCACCTGCTACCAGGTGGGCAGCCTGGTGGCGAACCCGGTGTGCACCGCGTTCCTGGTCGCGCTGGGGTGGAGAGCGGCTTTCTTCTACCCACCGCTGGCGGTCGCGGCGGTGGCGTTGCTCCTGGCGGCCTTTCTCCCAAGGCCGCCGGCAGGCGAGGGACTCCAGACCTCGCCTGCCACGACGCCCCCGCCCGCGACGTCACCGCGGGCGGCGGGCGACGTCCTTCGCCGCCCGCTCTTGTGGGTGATGGGGGCGTCCTACTTCTTCATGAAGCTGATCCGGTACGTGCTGCTCTTCTGGCTGCCGTACTACATGCAGGACGCGCTGGGGTACTCCAAGGCGCTGGCCGGGAACCTCCCGCTCGCGTTCGAGGCGGGCGGCGCGCTGGGCTCGCTCACCATCGGCTGGCTCTCCGACCGCGTCTTCCGCGGCCAGCGACTGAAGGTCGGCCTGGGCGCGCTGGTGGGGCTGGCGGCGGCGCTGCCGCTCTACGGGGCGCTGGCCGGCCGCGGGGTGGCGCCCAACGCGGTGGCCCTGGCCGCGGTGGGCTTCCTCCTCTTCGGCCCGGACTCGCTCCTCTCCGCCACCGCGGCGCAGGACCTGGGCGGCCGGAGCCAGGCCGGCACCGCGGCCGGGGTGATCAACGGCCTGGGCTCCACCGGCGCGGTGTTCAGCGGGGCGCTGGCGGCCTGGTGCAGCGCCCGCTTCGGCTGGGGCGCGCTCTACACGCTGCTTGGCGGCGGGGCGCTGCTGGCCGCCGCCATCCTGCTGCCCTACGCTCGGGGTCATGGAATGGGTGACCGATCCGCCGTGCACGGAGCTGGACGTGGAGCGTGACGAGGCCTCGAAGGGGGTCCTGATCCTCAAGGGCCCGCGGGGCATGACGCGCGCCAAGGGGGGCCTGGTGGCGGCGATGGGCGCGGCGTTCGCGGCGGGCGCGCTGGCCCTCCTGCGGAACGCGCCGCTCCCCGGGCCGTGGAAGCTCATCCCGGCGGCGATGGCGATCACCGGCGGGGGCATGGCGGCGGCGGGCGCGGTGGCGGCCATCTCGGACGTGCGGATCCTCGTCGAGCGCGGCAAGGGCATCCGCTGGAGCTGGCGCCCGCGCCCGGCGCCGGAGCGGGAGATCTTCCTCCCCGCCAAGGACCTGGCCGCGTTCGAGGTGAAGACCAACGTCACCCGCACCAGCAGCCAGTTCTCCTTCCAGGACCACTCGGTCACCACCTTCTCGCTGATGGTGATCGACAAGAAGGGGAAGGCCTACGCCATCGAGGAGTTCGGCCTCGCCCAGCAGGCGGAGCTGCGGCGGGAGCAGATCCAGAAGGCGCTGGGGACGAAGGCGAAGGCGAAGCCGAAGAAGCG
>Ga0268264_10002449_pt1 | contig 16309 bp, 3 predicted proteins | sample KBSSwiS32_FD_190357 | JGI IMG/M metagenome (GOLD analysis project Ga0268264, IMG submission 190357) | Switchgrass rhizosphere microbial communities from Kellogg Biological Station, Michigan, USA - KBS Switchgrass S3-2 (SPAdes) (version 2) | ecosystem: Host-associated > Plants > Roots >...
GCCCTCCTGGCCGAAGCCAAGAAGGAGCTGCTGAACTTCCAGAACGCGCAGGTCATCAAGAAGATGGGCCAGGCCAAGCGCCTGATCGACCCGCTGATCTTCCAGCTCCGGGACTACCAGCCGCTGCTCGAGATCCACCTGTACACGGCGGTCGCGGCGATGAACGCCGGTGACAAGAGGACCTCCGGTGCCTCCTTCGCGGAGCTGGCGCGGCTCCGCCCGGACTTCCGCATCGACCCGCAGCAGTTCCCTCCCACCGTGCTGGAGGCGTTCGAGAAGGTGCGCCAGGCGGAGACCAAGCAGGCCCGCGGGCGCGTGGTGATCAACGCCGTCCCGGCCGGGGCGAAGGTCTACGTGGACGAGGTCGCGGCCGGCACCGCGCCCGGCAACGTCGCCGCCACCCCGGGCGAGCACGTGGTGCGGGTGGAGAAGCCGGGGTACTACTCGTGGGCGGAGAAGGTCACCATCGTCTCCTACGCCAAGGTGGAGAAGGAGGCGGTGCTCAAGAAGAACATGGGCTCGCAGGCGCTGAAGCAGCTCGAGGCCGAGGTGCTGAGCGGCCCCAGCCCGAAGACGCTGGCCCAGCTCGGCGCCTCCGTCTCCGAGGCGCTGCACGCCCAGGGCACCATCGTCGGGGTGGTGGGCGGTAGCTACAAGACGTACGCGATCTCGGTGACCGTCCTGTCGCCGAGCGGACCGATCCGCGCGGTGGTGGGCGAGGTGTCCCGGGACATGAAGGACCTTCCGGAGGTCGCCGACAAGATGGCCCGCGCGCTGGCAGCCGCGGCCAAGGACCGCACGCCCTCGGCGGACGGGAAGACGGACGTCCGCTTCCTGGAGAAGAAGCCGCCGCTGCGGCCGCTGGACTTCGCCAAGTACGGGATGGGGATGGCGCCCGGGCCCCTGCCCCCAGACCTGATCCCCCGCGAGGTCATCGCCACCGATCCCCGCCTCAACCCGATCGGGCCCCCGGTCGCCCAGGGGCCGCAGTTGCCGTGGTGGGCCTGGGCCGGGGGCTCGGTGCTGGTCGCCTCCGCGGCCGGCGGAGCCGCCTACTACTTCCTCAAGCCCCCTCCCCCCGTGACGTTCGACCTCCAGCGCAGGTGAAAGCGGCCATGGAGTCTCTCTCTCGACTGTTCCTGTCCGCCGTCCTGGCGGCGGCGGCGATGGCGTTTGCCGCGGGCTGCGACCCGGGGCCCTCCGTCCACCTCAAGATCCGGTTCGCCGGCGACGAGCGCAAGAGCGTCTTCCGGAACCCGGGCACGCCCACCACGCGCGGCTCGGACGTGGATACCCTCACGCTCGAGGCCTACAACAAAGACACCGGCGAGACGCAGTCGGTCCAGAAGACCAACAACTTCACCGTCGACGACCAGATCCAGGCGGGCGGCCTGCAGGTCAAGCCGGGCGAGGGGTGGCGAGTGCTCCTCACCGGGACGGACCGCGACGGCCACCTGTACGGGATGGGCCGCACGGCGAAATTCACCATCCCCGCCAAGGGCGACGTGGACGCGACGCTGGTCTTCGGCATCGCCGACGACTTCGCCGCCACGGCCAAGATAACGGGTGGGCTGGGGCCGTTCGGGAGCGCGAGCGCGCTGCCGGACGGAAGCGTCCTCCTCGTCGGGCCCGGCGGCGCGTTCCTGCACGATCCCACCACCGGCAACCTCTGCAGCGACACGTGCCTGACCAACCGGCCTCCCCCGCGCCAGCTCCACGTGGCGGTGACCCTCCCCGGCGGCAAGGTGTTCATCGCCGGGGGCCTCAGCTCTTCGGGCACCCTCCTCCAGGACGCCTACCTGTTCGACGCCGGCTCCAAGTCGTTCTCGGTCGTCCCGTCTACCGGCTTTCCGGGGCGGGCGGGCACCGCCGCCGCGGCGCTCAAGAACGGCCAGGTGCTGATGGCCGGCGGCCGGGGCGCGCAGCCTGGTGACGCGTCGAAGGTGCTGGTGGTGGACCCGACGACCGGGAGCGCCACGCCCGCGCCCGACCTGGCCAGCCCGGCGACGCTGGCCACCGCCACCCTCCTCGACGACGGCATCGACGGCAACGGCGTCGACGAAGGCGAGGTGCTGGTGGCGGGGGGCCTGGATCCGGCCGGGGCGCCGCTGAGCTCCGCGGCGGTCTACTCGCCGGACGGGAGCACGGCCACCCCGGCGCCCCCCATGCTCACCGCGCGGGGCGCCCACAGCGCGACCCGGCTCTTGGACGGGTACGTGCTCATCTACGGAGGCGGCGGCGTGAGCGGCAGCCCGGCCCGCTTCACCGCCATCGCCGCCCCGGAGGCCTACGTACCCGCCGCCAAGACGTTCATCCGCGTGTCCACCACCGCGACCCTGGAGCCCCGCGCGGGCCACACCGGCGTCCTGCTGGACTCCAAGGCGCTGCTGCTGATCGGCGGGAACCCAGATGCCGCGGGGCTGCCGGATCCGGGCCGGCAGGTGCCCGCCGTGCGCTTCACCCCCGAAGGCGAGCAGGGCGGCAGTTACACCGGCACCTTCGACACCACCGGGCAGATCGTCGCGCGCACCGGGGCCTGCGCGGCCTCCCTGCCCGACCTGAGCGTGGTGGTGGCCGGCGGCGCCTGGCCGGCGCTCGGCGCGGATCCACTCGCCCCGGCCGCCGCCGGAGACTGGGTGGAGGGCGTGGACCTGTTCGTCCCCTGCGCGGTGAAGGACCACCTCCAGTGCGCGCTGTGATCGCCGGCGCCCGGGCGCCCGGTCAGTCCGCCAGGCGCTTGAAGCAGTAGAGCGAGTTGCCGCCGGACACCAGCTCCCAGCCGTCGTCGCCCATCCTCTGAATCTCCTCGTTCGCCCGCCGCATGCTCTCCTCCACGGAGGACATGGAGGGCGTCACCAGGCGGCACTGGCCCTGCCAGCGGTGGACGACCTTCGGCTCCGGCAGCGGCGCCTCCGCCGCCATGGCCACGGATCGGCCGGCCATCCCCGCCGCGCACCCCACCAGCACGCAGACCACGCCCAGCACCAGGTTCGGTCGCTTCATCATCGAGGTCCCTCCCATGGGAAACGTCGCGGGGCGATGGAGCCCCGCGCTCAAAGCGACCTTCGCACGGCCTTTGTGACGGCGGCGCTACGCCCGCCGCGTCCGGCGCCGCCACCTCAGGCCCGCCCACAGCAGCACCAGCACGGCGAACGACCCGGCGCTGCCGGACGAGCAGCTGCACCCGTGGTCCGAGCACTCCACCTGGACCAGGAAGTCCTGCACCGCCGTCCCGGCCGGGTTCTGTACCACCACCGCGACCCGCTGAGGGCCCGCGGGCCCGGGCTTCTCCGGCGTCCAGGTGATCTGCCCGGTCGCCGGATCGATGGTCATCCCCTTGGGCACTCCGGCCCCGGACGGCCCCAGGCCCAGCGACCAGATGAACGGCGGCGTCCCTTCCGCCCGCGCGCGCCCGTCCTCGCCGTAGACCCAGGCCGTCCCGCAGGTCGCCCCCGTCGTCGGCTCGGTCGCGATCGACGGCGGGAAGACCTCCCCCAGCGACGCCTCCACGGTCCGGCCGGCGTGGCACGAGAGGCCGGTGGCGTCCGTCACCTCCAGCGTCCCGCGCAGCGAGCCGGGCGCGTCCAGGGTCCGCGCGATCAGCGCGTCGTACCGCCGCGCGTCCGCGGTGACGCCGTCCGAGAACTTCCAGGTGGCCGCCGTCACGAGGCCGTCCGGGTCCCCGTACACCGCCTCCCAGCTCACGTTCAGCGGGGCCGGGCCGGCGCTCGGCGTCGCGGTCACGTCGCAGGTGGGCGGCTGCCGCCCGGTCGAGGTGACCTTCACCCAGGTCTCGGCCGCGGTCCGGCACCCGTCGCTGTTCGTCACCCGCAACCGGACCAGGTACGCGCCGGGCGAGAAGGCGTGCGTCACCGCCTTGCCGCGCCCGGTGGAGCCGTCGGAGAAGTCCCAGTCGTAGACCGCCCCCGGGTCGCCCACGTCGCCTTCGGCGGTCAGCGCGGCCGACAGCGAGTTGTCGCCGGTCAGCGGGCCTCCGGTGATCCGCACCGCGTGCGGCGCGGTGCAGGCCGCGTCCACCACCTCCACCGTGCCGGACACCACCGCCAGCTGCCCGGCGCTGTCGTACAGCCGCAGCGTCACCGGGTACGTCCCGGCGCGGGCGTAGGCGTGCCCCGCCATCGCGCCGTACCCGGCCGCCGTCCCGTCGCCCCAGATCCACTCCTGGGTCAACGGCGCGACGCCCTGGCTCAACGTCCCGTCCGCCGCCATCTCCTCCCCGACGTTCATCCGCAGCGGCAACAGCGACATCATCGCCACCGGCGCGGCCTGGGACGCCACCACCTGCACCGTCCAGCGCGCCGTGTCCTCGCCGCAGGCGCCCACCGCCTTGATGCAGATCGGATAGGGGCCGGCGGCAGGCGGCGTCCAGCTCACCAGGCCGGTCACCGCGTCGATCAAGAAGCCCGCCGGGGGCGCGTCGCACGCCGTCCAGGTGATGGGGCCGGTGCCCTTCTCCAGCGTGGCCCGGCCGCTCGCGGTGATCCGGTAGGGCACCCCCACCGCGCCGGAGACGCTGGTGGCGGCCATCTTCGGCGTGCGGCAGCACCCCGAGATCACGGCGTACTGGCACCCCACCGCCGGCGCGCAGCCGTTGACGGTGCACGGATCGCCGTCGTCGCAGGTCGGCGGAGCGCCCGCCCGGCAGGTGCCGCCCTGGCAGGTCTCGCGGCCGTTGCACAGGTCGGCGTCGTCGCAGCGCGCGCCGTCCACCAGCGCCGGGCACACGATGGTGTGGCTCTGGTTGGCGCTGGTCAGCCCGGGCGAGGTCGCGGTGATGGCCGGCATCTCCACCGCGCTGTCCTTCATGTAGAGCGTGGCCCGGTAATCGCCGGCGGAGATCGTCACCCGGGTGATCTGCGCCCCGCAGGCGGCGGTCGCGTGGAAGGTCACCGTCGGGGAGGTGCTGGCGAGGGACACCACCGTGTCCTGCGAGACCACCGCGGAGCTGCCGGACGCGCCCGCGGCCCTCACCTTGATCGCCGGCGAGCAGACGCCGGCCTCCACCGTACGGGACGGGGTGGTGAACTGGAGCGAGGCGGCCGCCGGGCTGGTCACGAAGGTCGCCTGCTGCGTCGCGTCCATGAAGCCGCCGGCGGCGGCGGTGAGGGTGGTCGTCCCGATGCTGGTGTTGCTGAAGTAGAAGCTCGCCGTGGTGGTGCCGCGGGCCAGCACCACCCCGGTGGCGAGGGTCATGCAATCGTCCGAGTAGAACCGCAGGCCGAGGGCCGTGCTGGTGAGCACGATCGGGCTGTCCCCCGCCACCGCCGAGGCGTTGCCCAGCGCGTCGCGCGCCTCCACCGTGGCGACGTCCGAACAGGTGCCGGTGGTGACGCCCTGCTGCGGCGGCGTGGTGAACACCAGCACCGCGGGCGCGCCCGGGTTGATGGTCTGGGCCTGGGTCCCGTCCGCCCGGATCCCGGCGGCCGAGGCCCGGAGCGTCGGGGTGCCCGCCCGGGTGTCCTTGAAGCGGAAGCTGATGCGGGCGGTGCCCGGCCCCATCGACACCGAGGTCACCGCCGTGTTGGAGCAGGTGGCGTCCGAGGCGAGGTAGAAGCTGGCGCCCGTCGAGGTGCTGGTCAGGTTGACGACCGTGACGCCGGCCGACGGGGCGGGGTTCCCCAGGACGTCCTGCGCCTCCACCGTCACCACCGCCGAACAGCCCCCGGCGGTCAGCGTCTGCGGGCCGGTGACGAACACCAGCGCGTCCGGCAGCGCCGCCGCGACCGTCTCGACCTGCGAGGCCGGGCTGAGCGGGGGCGAGGTGGCGTCGATCTGCGGCATGCCGGTCGCGGAGTCCTTGAAGTAGAAGTCCGCGCTGCTCGTCCCCGCGCCGATCGTCACCTGGCCGCTCAGCAGCGTGGTGCAGCCGGAGTCCGAGTAGAGCCGCGCGGTGGGGGAGCTGATGCTCAGGGACACGGTCGCCGACGACGAGAGCGCCGCCGCGTTGCCGAAGTTGTCCCGGGACTGCACCGTCACCACCGGCGAGCAGCCCCCGGCGATCGCCGTCCGGGGCGGAGTGGCGAACGCCAGCCGCGTCGGCGAGGCGTTGTTGATGGTGGCCTGCTGGGTCCCGTCCATCAGCCCGGCGCTCTGAAGCCTCAGCGTCGGCGTGCCGGCGGTGGGATCGCGGAAGTAGAAGCTCGCCTGCGCCGACGACGCCGAGACGACGACCGACGTGATGGGCGCGGTGCAGGTGGGGTTGCTGTGGAACTCGGTGGTGGCGGAGCTGGAGCTGAGCGCCACCGTGGTGGCGGCGACGACCGGCGACGCATTGTTCAGCGCGTCCTGCACCTGGATGTTGGTGATCGCCGAGCAAGCCCCGGCGGTCAGCGTCTGGGCGGGAGAGGTGAAGACCAGCTTGTCGGGAGGGGCCGGCGTGACCGTCACCACCTGGTTCGCGCTGGTCAGCCCCAGGTTCGACGCGGTGACCGTCGGGGACCCGCTCCGGGAGTCGCGGTAATAGAACGTCGCCGAGTTGCCGTTGATGGGGATGGTGACGCTGCTCACCGGAGCAAGGCTGCAGGCGGTGTCGGCGTAGAACGCGCCGGTGGTCGTGGCGGTGGTGGACAGGCTCACCACGGTGTTCGCGGCCACGATGGAGGCGTTCCCGAACGTGTCGCGCGACTCCACCTGGAGCGAGGCCGAACAGGCGCCCGCGGCGACGGTGCGCGGCGGCGTGGCGAACGCCAGCTGGCTGGGCGGGAGGGGCCGGATGGTCTCGGTCTGCATGCCGCTGGTCATGGATCCGGAGGCCGCGGTGATGGTCGGCGTCCCGGCCTTGGTGTCCTTGAAGTAGAACCCGACCGCGTTGCTCCCGGCCAAGATGACCACCGAGGTGATCGGCGGCGCCCCGCACAATCCGGTGGAGTGGAAGGTCATGGTCCCGGAGTCGGAGGTGAGCGCGACGGTGGTGTCCGCCGCGACGGTGGCGTCATTGCCGAAGGCGTCGCGCACCTCGAGCGTCACGCTGCTCGAGCAGGCCCCGGCAAGCTTGGTCTGGGGCGACGAGAAGAAGATGATCACCGACGGCGGCGCGGCCACGATGGTCTCAACCTGGCTGGCGGGGGCCAGGCCGGTGGCGGTCACGGTGAGAGTGGGCCCCCCGGTCACGGTGCTCTTGAAGAGGAAGCTCCGGCTGGAGGTGCCGGCGGCCATGGGCAGCGACATGACTCCCCCCCCGGAACAGACCGGGACGTCGAAGAAGGTGACGCTGGCCGGCCCGCTGAGGTTGATGGTGGTGGACGCTGCCAGCGGCGACGGATTGGAGAAGCTGTCCTGGACCTCCACAGTCACCGTCGGCGAGCAGGCTCCCGCCACCACGCTCTGGCTGGCGGTGGTGAAGGCCAGCTTGGCGGGCGACCCCGGGCTGACGGTCTGCGCCTGATTGGCGTTCACGAAGCCGGTCGCCGCCCCGGTGAGGGTGAGCGTCCCCGCGCGGGTGGCGCTGAAGTAGAAGCTGGCGCTGTTCGTCCCCGCGGCGATCGTCACCTGGTTGAGGGACAACGGCGTGGTGCACCCGGAGTCGCTGAAGAAGGACGCTCCGGCGGGAGCGGACGAGAGCGTGACCACGGTGGCGCTCCCGACGTTCGACGCGTTCCCGAAGCTGTCCTGGGCCTGGACCGTCACCGGCTTGGTCGGCCCGGAGCAAACTCCCGCCACCACCGTCCGCGCGGGCGTGATGAACGCCAGCCGGGACGCGGTGCCCGGGTTGATCGTCTCCGTCTGGGCGGTCCCCGTCAGGCCCGCGGCGGCGGCGTTGATCACCGGCGTGCCCGCGGTGGTGTCCTTGAAATAGAAGATGGCCGTGCTCTGCCCCGCCGGGATGGTGGTGGTGCTGGAGGACGTGAGGCAGGTGTTGTCCGAGAAGAACCCCATGGTGGTGGACGGCGAGGAGAGGGTGATCGCCGTCGCGGCGGCCACCGTGGCCGCGTTGCCGCCCGGGTCCCGGGACTGCAAGGTGACGGCGGCCGAACAACCCCCGGCCGCCAGGGTCTGGGGCGAGGTGACGAAGGCCAGCCGGGTGGCGATCGAGGCGACCGTGACCGAGGTCGGCGTGGAGAGCAGGTCCACGTTGGTGGCGGCGAGGGTGCCCGGCCCGGCGGTGCTGGGCTTGAAATAGACCGTCGCGGCCGAGGTCCCCACCGGCATCGGGACGCTGGTGATGGGGCCGGTGCCGCACGCCGCGTCGCCGTAGAAGCTGCCGGAGATCCCGGAGGCGCCGAGCGCGACGGTGGTCGGCTCCGGGACCCCTCGCGCCGTCCCGTCCGAGTCCCGCGCCTGGATGGTGATCGCCGCGGAGCAGGCCTGGTCCGTCAGGGCCGGGGCGGTGAGCACCAGCCGGCTGGGCATGATCGCCAGGGAGGTCCTCAGGTCGTCGAAGTAGTCGGTGCCCGTGTAGGCGCGGCTGCCGCTCCAGGTCTGGCCGTCGGAGACCTGGTTCAGGACGAACCCCGTGAAGTTCAGGCTGGACTGGGTCACCGCCAGCGTCCCGTCGATGTACACGCTCCGCGTCCCGCTGCCGGAGCCCAGCCCGGTGGCCCGCAGCTCCACCAGGTGCCAGACGTTGGCCAAGGCCTGGATCGGCGAGGACACCTGCGTGTAGGTCGATCCGTTGCAGCCGCCCACGCTCAGGGTGCCGTCCGCGGCGACGATCAGGTCCGCCACCGAGCTGAGGGTGGGACAGGGGGCCAGCCCGGTGGCGGCCAGGGTGGCGACGTTGCGCGAGCCGCTCGCGCTGGTGGGCGAGGGCTTCCACCACAGCCGGTGGTAGACGAACCCGGAGCTCACCCCGCTGATGTTGACGAACTGGGAGACCCCGTTGCCCGCGCCCGCCTGGTTGTCGATGTCGGTGACGCGGAAGCCGAAGAGCCCGCGGTGGAGGTCGCCCGCCTGCGAGGACGGGAGGATCGACAGGCCGCCGGGCGGAGGGCCGGGAAAGGTCCCGCCCGCCTTCCCCGGCGGAGAGTCGAAGATGGTGAGCTGGCCGGACTCGATCTCGTTGAAGTGCTGGGAGATGGACCCGGTCGTCCCGGACTGGGTGGTGGAGATGCGGACGTTGTCGATGAACAGCGAGACCGGCGACGGCTGCGCGTCCGCGAAGTCCGCCAGCCCCACCCAGCACGTCAACAGGCTGTGCGTCCCCAGGGCGAACACCGGCGGGTTGGCGTCCACCTTGGGGAGGAGCGGGTCGTCGATGAAGATGCGCGCCCGGTTCGCGCCCGGCTCGTAGCCGATCTCCACGTAGTGCCAGGTCGCCTCGGTGAGGACCGTGGAGGAGTTGGAGCCCAAAAGCCGCAGCGCGGCCCCCGAGTCCTCGTACTGGAGGTTGAGGAACAGCTTGCCGGCGCCGTCGGTGGACGCCAGCAGGTTCACCTTGGCGACGCCGCCGGTGCCGGCCGCTCCGGTCGCCGCGTCGCCCAGCTTGACGATCCGCATCGACGAGCTGGGGTTCATGGCCGCCGCGGTCCCGGTCGGGACGTACAGCCAGAACCGCACGAACACCGTGGACGTGGCGGCGCCGAAGTCGGCGATCGCCGCCGCCTGCGCGGAGCCGGAGGTGCCCGCGTAGGTGAACCGCAGGCTCTGGGTCGCGTCCCAGGCCTGGTTGGTAGACTGGACCAGGGTGTTGGAGCCGTTGATCCGGGTCGTCGTCCAGGCGCTGAAGGCCGTGGGCGTCTCGAACCCGTCGGAGAACGGGAGCGGCACCGCCAGGGCCACCGTGGAGAGAAGACCGGCCGCCATGGCGGCGGCGGCGGACCAGCTCCGGAAGCGCGGGGGGAGCGTCGCCATCAGTGGTCCTCGCCCCGGCTGGGCTGGACGGACCACCTTCTCCTCCGCCGCGCGAGCGAGGCCAGCAGCAGCAGCGCCAGCGGCGCCGCCTCCGCCCCCGAGCTGCAGCCGCAATCGACGAACGGGTCCTCGTTGGTGCACTGCACGTCCACCACGAAGTCCTGCTGGGCCACGCCCGCGCCGTTCTCCGCCACCACCGTGACTCGCTCCTGGGTCGCCTTCTTCCGCGGGACCCACTGGATCTGACCGTTGGCGTCGATGGTCATCCCGGACGGCACTCCGACCGCCGGGTTGCCCTGGCCCAGCGACCAGGTGATGGGCCGCGAGCCGGTGGCCCGCGCGATGCCGTCGTCCCCGTACGTGTACGGCTCGCCGCACACCGCGGTCAGCTTGGGCGTGGTGACGATCTCCGGCGGGAGGAGGTCGGCATCGTTCCCGGCCTCCGCTTCGGCCGAGGCGCGGCACGTCAGCCCGCGGTCGTCCACCACGCTCAAGGTGACGCCGAGCTTCCCGGGGTTGGAGATGGTGCGGAAGGCGGCGCCGTTGTACCGCGTGGCGTCCTGGGTGATGCCGTCCGAGAAGAGCCACGTGGCGGAGGCCACGGCGCCGTCGGCGTCCCCGAACGTCCCGGTGATGGTCACCGGGAGCGGCGCCGGCCCGGCGGCGGGCGTCAGGCCCACCCTGCAGTACGGGGCGCGGTTGCCCGCGCCGTCGACGCCGATCTCCACCGCGTCCACGCTGGTGCAGCCCTCCGCCGAGACCACCTGCACGCGGGCGACGTAGTGGCCGGTGGTGTAGTCGTGGGTGACCGAGGGGCCGGTGGCCGTGGTGCCGTCGCCCAGGTCCCACCGGTAGACGGCCCCCGGATCCGAGCCGTCGTAGGTGGTGGTGAAGGAGACGGTGAGCCGGTCCTGGCCGGTGGTCTGCGGCGCGGCGATCCGCACCTCGGGCGGCGAGCCGCAGGCGGCGTCCGACACCTTGAACGTTTGCTTGTCCTCGGCGAACTGCCCCACCGAGTCGTAGACCCGCAGGCGCACCGGGTAGCTCCCGGCCTTGAGGTACGCGTGGGTGACCTGCGCGCCGGAGACCAGCGGGCTGCCGTCGCCGAAGTCCAGCTCCATGCCGTACAGCGGCTGGACGGTGCTCAGCAGGCCGTCCGCGGTGAACGACGCGCCCACGCCCGCGGTGTTGGGCGTCAGCGTCAGCTTGGCCACCGGCATCGCCGGCGTGGCCGGCGCCACCGCCACCGTGAAGCGGTACTCGAATTGACCGCAGGTGCCCCGCGCGGCCACGCAGACGTTGGCCGTGCCGGCCGCGGCCGGCGTCCAGTCCACCGACCCGGTGGTGGCGTCGATGCGGAACCCGCTGGGCGGCGAATCGCACAGCGACCACGCGATGGGGCCGGTGCCAAGGCTCACCCTGGCCCCGCCGCTCGTGCTGCTGTACCGGTACCGCACCCCCACCGCGGCGTTCGGGTTGGCGTCCTGGACGATGGCCGGCGGCACGCAGCAGGTCGGGTCGGGGACGGGGTCGTTGTGGCACCCGGAGGCGGCCTGGCAGCTGTCCATGGTGCAGCGGTTGCCGTCGTCGCAGGTGAGCGGCGCGGCCGGGGTGCACGCGCCGGCCTGGCACGTCTCGCGCCCGTTGCACAGGTCGGCGTCGTCGCAGGTCGCCGTCCCCACCGCCGGGCAGGCCACGTTGACGTTCTGGGTGGCGCTGGTGAGCACCGCCGCCTGGTCGGCCGCGGTGATGGTGGTCGGGCGGGCGTTGCTGCCCTTGAGGTACATGATCACCCGGAACTGCCCGCTGGCGATGGTCTGCTGGGTGATGCGGGCGGTGCAGGACGGGTCGGAGTAGAAGGAGAGCGTGCTGGCCGCGGAGGTCAGCGCCACCGTGACCGCCGAGGTGACCGGCGAGGTCACGCCGTTCTGGTCCTGGGTGTCCACCATCACCACCGGCGAGCACGCGTTCGCGTCCACCGTGCGCGGCGGCGTGATGAAGGCCAGCGCCCTCGGGGCGCCCGCCGCCACCACGGTCTCGACCTGGCTGGCCGACGTGAAGCCGGTCGCGCCCGCGGTCAGCGTCTGCGACCCCGCCGTCGCGTCCCGGAAGTAGAAGCTCACCGCGGAGGAGCCGCTCACCAGGGAGATCGATCCGGAGACCTGGACGGCGCAGAGGGGGTCGGAGAAGAAGGCCACGGTGGTGGAGGTGCTGGAGAGGTTGATCGGCACGGAGCTGGCGACCGGCGAGGCGTTGTTCAGGGAGTCGCGGGTCTCGACGGTCAGGATGGGCGAGCAGACGCCGGCCCCGGCCTGGCGGGACGGGGTGGAGAAGGCCAGCTTGACCGGCGCCGCCGGGACGATGGTCTCCACCTGGGTGGCCGCGGTCAAGCCGGCGGCGGCGGCGGTGAGGGTCGGCGAGCCAGCCTGGTTGTCCTGGAAGTAGAAGCTCGCGGTCCGGGTCCCCGAGGCGATCGAGACCGAGGTCACCGCGTTGGTGCACCCCGAGTCCGAGTAGAACCTGCCGCCGGTGGAGCTGGAGGTGAGGCCCACCGAGATGGCGGCGGCCGCGTCCGACGGGTTGTCGAACGAGTCGCGGCTCTGCACGGTGGTGACCGCCGAGCAGGTGCCCGCGGTGACGGTCTGGGCCGGGGTGAGGAACGCCAGCTTCGCCACCGCCGCCGGGGTGATGGTCTCGGTCTGGCTGGCGGAGCCCAGCGCCGCCTCGGTGAGGGTGATCGACGGCGTGCCCACCCGGGTGTCGCGGTAGTAGACCGTGGACGAGCTGGTCCCGCCGGCGATGCTCACCCCGTTGATCGCGGCGCCGGAGCAGGCGGCGTTCGCGTAGAAGGTGCCCGCCGTCGAGCTCGACGCCAGCGTGACCGTCTTGCCCGGGGCAGGCAAGGCGGCCGGGTTGCCCGACGCGTCCTGCGCCTGGACGATCACCGCCGCCGAGCACGCGCCCGCGGCCACGGTGCGCGGCGGGTTGCCGAAGCCCAGCTTGACCGGCGCGCCGGCGTTGAAGGTCTCCAGCTGGGTGGCGGAGGTCAGCCCGGTCGCGCTCACCGTGACGGTGGCGGTGCCGGCCGCCGTGTCGTGGAAGTAGAAGCTGGCCGTGCCGCTCCCCGCGGGGACGGTCACGCTGGTCACCGCCGCGCTGCAGCCGGAGTCGAAGTAGAACGTGGTGGTGGCCGACGACGACGCGAGCGACAGCGTGGTCGCCGCGGTGACGGTGGAGGCGTTCCCAAAGGCGTCGCGCGTCTCCACCGTGGCGACCGCCGAGCACGCCCCGGCGACCAGCACCTGCGGCGGCGTGGTGAAGGCCAGCTGGCTCAGGGCCGCCGGGACGATGGTCTCCACCTGGGTGCCGGACGCCAACCCGGGGTTGGAGATGGTCAGCGTGGGCGTGCCCACCGCCGTGTCGCGGTAATAGAAGGTCGCGGAGGTCCCGGCCGCCGGGATGCTGACCGAGGGCACGGGCGCGCCGGTGCAGGTCGGGTTGGCGTAGAAGCTCCCGCTCGTGCCGGCGGTGGTGGCGAGCACCACCGTGGTCGCCGTCGCCACGCTCGACGGGTTGTCGAAGGTGTCGCGGGCCTCGACCGTGACGGCCGCCGAGCAGACCCCGGCGGTGATCGTCTGCGGGGCGGTGACGTAGCCCAGCTTGGAGGCGGGCGCCGCGACGATGGTCTCGACCTGGGTGGCGTCCGTCAGGCCGGACGACGAGGCGCGCAGGGTGGGCGCCCCGGCCTGGGTGTCCACGAAGAAGAAGTTGAGCGTGCTCGCCCCCGCGGGGACGGTCCGCGAGGTGATCGGAGCGGCCGCGCAGACCGGGTCGTTGCCGGCGTAGAAGGCCCCGGCGGTCGAGCTGGAGGTGAAGGTCACCACCGTCGGCGCGGTCACCGGCACCGGGTTCCCGAACGCGTCCTGGAACTGGACCGTGGTCACCGACGAGCAGTCGCCGGCCACCAGCGCCTGGGGGGCGGTCGTGAACGCCAGCTTGTTCCGTGCGCCGGCGAGGACGGTCTCGACCTGGGTCCCGCTGGTCAGGCCCGCGCGGGACGCGGTGAGGGTCGGCGCGCCGGCCCGGGTGTCGCGGTAGTAGAAGGACGCGGTCTGGCTGCCGGCGGAGATGTTCACGGTGGTGATCGCCGCGGTGGCGCAGGCCGAGTCGGTATAGAAGAGGCCGCCGGTGGAGCTGGTGGCCAGCCCCACCGCGGTGGCGCCGGCGACGTCGGACGGATTGCCGAAGCTGTCACGCGTCTCGATCGTGATGATCGCCGAGCAACCGCCGGCCGGCAGCGTCTGGGGCGGGGTGGCGAACGCGAGGGCGCTCGGCGCGCCGGCCAGGACCGTCTCCGTCTGGGTGGCGTTGGTCAGACCGGTGGAGGCCACGGTCAGCGTCGGGCCGCCGGCCATCGTGTCCCGGTAGTAGAAGGTGACGGAGCTGTCCGTGAACGCGATGTCCACCGAGGGCACCTGCGCCCCGCTGCAGTCGGTGGTCGTGAAGAAGGCGCCCCCGACGGAGTTGCTGGAGAGGCTGACCGTCCTCGCTCCTTGCACCGCGTTCCCGAAGCTGTCCTCGGCCTCCACGGTGAACGCCGCGCAGAAGCCGGCCGGCAGCGTCTGGGGCGCGCCCACGAAGGCCAGCTTGGAGGCCACGCCGGTCGCCTGGATGTTCTCCACCTGGGTGGCGGCGGTCAGCGCCGGGGCGCCGGAGACGGAGGCGGTCAGCGTGGGGGTCCCGACCACCGTGTCGAGGAAGTAGAAGCTGGCGGAGCTGGTCCCGGCGGCGATGTCCACGCTGGTGATCGGCGCGCCGCCGCAGACCGGGTCGGTGGAGGAGAAGAACGCGTTCCCGGTCGAGGTGGAGGCCAGGTTGACCGTCCGGGTCACCGGCAGGTTCACCGGGTTGCCCAGGTTGTCCTGGACCTGGACCGTCGCGATCTCCGAGCACGCGCCCACGGTGTGCGTCTGCGGCGGCGTGATGAAGGCCAGCTTGACCGGCGGGCCCGGGTTGATGGTCTCGACCTGGGTGCCCGTGGTGGTGACCGCCGACGACACCCGGAGGGTCGGAGTGCCCGCGACGGTGTCCTTGAAGAAGAAGCTGGCGAGGGTGTTCCCGGCCGTGATGTTGACGCCGGTCACCGCCGTCGTCCCGCACCCGGCGGTGGTGTAGAACGTGGCGCCCGCCGAGGTGGACTGCAGCGTCAGCGCGGTGTCGGTGCCCAGGCTGGACGCGTTGCCGAAGTTGTCCTGCAGCTGCACGGTGACGACCGCCGAGCAGCTCCCCGCGGTGAGGACCTGGGGCGCGGTGAGGAAGGCGATCTTCACCGCCGCCGCCGGGCTGACGGTCAGGCCCTGGGTGGCGCTGGTCAGGCCCGCCGCGGAGGCGGTGACGGACGGGCTGCCGGCCTTGGTGTCCTTGTAGAAGAAGCTGACGCTGGTGGCGCCGGTGGCCACGGTGGCCGTCGCCGATTGCGCGCCGCATCCCGAGTCGAGGAAGAACACGCCGGCGGTCGACGAGCTGGCCAGCGTCACCGTGATCGGGCTGGTGGCCGGCGAGGCGTTGGAGAAGACGTCCCGGACCTCGACCGTGAGGGCCAGCGAGCAGGTGCCGGCGACGATCGTCCGCGGCGGCGTGATGTAGGCCAACCGGTTGGGCGCGGCCGGCCTGATGTCGAACGGCGTGGACGTGGCGCCGGTCAGCGCCCCCGAGGCGGCGGTCAGCGTGTAGCCCACCCCCGACTTGTCGATGGAGAGGTTGAAGGTGGCCACGCCGCCCGAAGCCGCCACCGTGGCGATGCCGGACAGCGTCCCGCCGCCCGGGTTGGTGCCGATCGCCACGGTGATGCTGGCGGTGGAGCCGGTCACCGTGTTGTCGAAGGCGTCGCGCACCGTCACCCGCACCGCCGGCGCGATCGCCACGCCCGCGGTGGAGTCCGACGGCTGCACGGTGAACGCCAGCCGGGCAGCGGCCGCGGGCGTGATGGTGAAGGCGCTGGAGGTCGCGCCCGTCAGGCCGGCGGAGGCCGCGGTCAGCGTGTAGCCGGTGCCCGTCTTGTCGATGGAGAGGTTGGAGAACGTCGCCACCCCGCTCACCGCCGCCAGGGTGGTGGTTCCCGACAGCGCCCCGCCGCCCGGGTTGGTCCCGATGGCGAGGGTGATGGTGGCCGAGGAGCCGGTGACCGTGTTGTCGAAGGCGTCGCGCACCGTCACCTGCACCGCCGGCGCGACCGCCACGCCCGCCACGGTGTTGGTCGGCTGGACGGTGAACGCCAGCTTGGAGGCCGCCGCCGGGCTGATGGTGAACGCCGCGGAGGTGGCGCCCGTCAGCGGCGTCGAGGTGGCGCTGAGCGTGTACCCCGTGCCGGCCTTGTCGATGGACAGGTTGGAGAAGGTCGCCACGCCGGCCGCCGCCACCACCGTGGTGGTGCCGGAGAGCGTCCCGCCGCCGGGGTTGGTCCCGATGGCCATGGTGATGGTGGCGGTGGAGCTGGTCA
>Ga0268264_10002456_pt1 | contig 16286 bp, 13 predicted proteins | sample KBSSwiS32_FD_190357 | JGI IMG/M metagenome (GOLD analysis project Ga0268264, IMG submission 190357) | Switchgrass rhizosphere microbial communities from Kellogg Biological Station, Michigan, USA - KBS Switchgrass S3-2 (SPAdes) (version 2) | ecosystem: Host-associated > Plants > Roots >...
ATCTTTGAGTCGACAAATTATGTTTCATAATGGCAAATAATTTTTCGCAATCTCTTTGAACGAACGTACCTGTTCTTCCTGCCACTGCTGATCAGTTTTTAATTCCACTGCCATAAGGGCGGCAACAACGGGTGCGACTTCAATCGCAGCCTTCGCATCAAGTAAAAGCGCACGTGTTCTCCTGGTCAACGCGTCTTCAACTGTCACGCACATTTCTTCTCTCACACCCCAGATGATCTCAGCTTTTATATAGGGAAGATCAGGATGTAATAATTCTCCCAGACTATTATTTTCTTTAATCAAAGCACGAATTTTTTCCTCGTCCGTTCCATAATAATACAGTGGCCTGTTAAAATCGTCCTCTTCTCTCGCTCCATGGATTTTTAAAGTGTTAGTAAGACAAGATTTATTTTCGAGATTATTTTTTTGAATGGCAATATCAATAACATCTTCTGCCATTCTGCGATAAGTTGTCCATTTCCCGCCCGTGATACTAATCAACCCGCTTTCAGAAACTGTTATAAGGTGATCTCTCGAAAGCTCGGCTGTTTTTTTACCATCACCTTTTACTAGGGGACGCAGTCCGGCAAACACACTTCGTATATCCTTTCGCGTTGGGTCCTTTGTAAGATAACGACGGATTTGTTGCAAAATAAAATCTACTTCTTCCTTCATCGCAACAGGTTCACGAAGGGAATTGTCATCGTGCGCATTCACTGGTGTATCGGTCGTACCCACAATGATTTTGTTGTGCCAAGGCACGGCAAATAAAACGCGGCCATCATCCGTGTGTGGAACAAGTATCGCGGTATCACCGGGAAGAAATGATTTATCCAGTACAATATGTACACCCTGGCTCGGCGCAATAATATTTTCTGAAGACGGTTCATCCATTTTCAAAATGAGATCAGTAAACACACCAGTTGCATTGATAATTGCTTTGGCTTTTATTTCATAAGCTTTTTTACTCAAACCATCTTGCGCGAATACACCTTCGATAACATTATTATTTTTGATTAGGCCGGTCACCTTGCAATAATTGATCATCGCGGCTCCTTGTCCCGCTGCTGTCATTGCGAGGTGAATAGCGAGCCTTGCATCATCAAATTGTCCATCGTGATAAACCACACCTCCACGCAAACCATCGGCATCAAGGGTAGGAGCGAGTGAAAGCGTTTCTTCTTTTGAAAGAGACTGAGATGAGCCGAGTCCTAGTCGACCCGCCATCCAATCATACACTTTCAATCCGATACCATAAAAAGCGCCTTCCCACCATTTATAATTCGGTACGATGAATTTTTGATTTTTAACGAGGTGAGGAGCGTTCTTTTTTAACATTCCACGTTCATGCAATGCTTCCATCACTAATTTGATATTGCCCTGCTGCAGGTATCTGACACCACCGTGAACCAGTTTAGTAGATCGCGAAGATGTACCCTTCGCGAAATCATATTGTTCAAGTAAGATTGTCTTAAATCCGCGCGATGCTGCATCAACCGCTGTTCCCAGCCCCGTTGCCCCACCGCCGATAATGCAGATGTCCCATTCGCCTGGTTTCTCGTCCAGCCGCTGTATCATTTTCTGGCGAATCATGAAAAAATGTTTTAATGCCTGTTGCTATGGAGGTTAAGGTTGAGGTTGAGCACTTAATCTCAACCTCAACCTTAACCTCATTTATCTTCTGCCCATGTTATTGCTGCCTTAATGGCTCGTTGCCATCCTTCCAGTTTCTCTTCTGATTTTCGTTTGTTCATTACCGGTATAAATCTTCTGTCGACCTGCCATTGCTCCTGGAGATCGTCCGTGCCTTGCCAGTATCCCGTTGCCAGACCTGCGAGATACGCGGCACCCAACGCAGTGGTTTCATAAATTTCTGGACGAACTACGTGAACCTGTAAAATATCGCATTGGAATTGCATGAGCAGATTATTAGCAGTAGCACCTCCATCAACCCGAAGCTCCCTGATATTAATTCCGGAATCTGCTTCCATTGCCTTCAACACATCGAAAGTTTGATATGCTATGCTTTCAAGTGACGCACGTGCAATATGCGCATTTGTTGTACCCCGCGTCATTCCGAAAATACTTCCACGCGCATATTGATTCCAGTGAGGAGCGCCGATTCCCGCAAATGCCGGGACGATATATACGCCATCTGCATCTTTTACCTGCGAGGCGAGAGATTCAACTTCTCCCGAAGATCTGATCAATTGCAAACCATCCCGTAGCCACTGAACAACCGCGCCGGCTATGAATATGCTTCCTTCGAGCGCATATTCAACTTTGTCATTGATTTTCCACGCAACCGTTGTCAACAAATTATTTTTTGAAGCGACTGCTTTGGTGCCGGTATTCATCAACATAAAACACCCGGTGCCATAAGTATTTTTTACCATGCCGGGTTGCACGCAGAGCTGACCGAATAAAGCCGCCTGCTGATCACCTGCAATGCCTGCAATGGGAATATTTGAAGTGGGCGATACGATCGTGCCAGTGTTCCCGTACACTTCACTCGATGCTTTGACTGAAGGCAACAGGCTTCTTGGAATGTTGAATAATGAAAGCAATTCATCATCCCATGTACACGTATGAATATTCAATAACATTGTACGTGAAGCATTGGATACATCCGTAATATGTAATGTTCCACCGGATAATTTCCAGACTAACCAACTGTCGATTGTTCCAAAAGCAAGTTCCCCTTTTTCGGCCTTTTGCATGGCGCCCGGAACATTTTCGAGTATCCATCTTAGTTTGGTTGCGGAGAAATAAGCGTCAATAATTAATCCTGTTTTTTCCTGGATTTTTTGTGAGAGATTTTGCGCTTTCAATTCGTCGCAATACGATGCGGTCCTTCTATCCTGCCAAACAATTGCAGGATGCACCGGTTTGCCCGTTGCGCGTTCCCAAACTACCGTTGTCTCGCGCTGATTAGTAATTCCAATCGCTGCAATCCGCGTCGCGTCGATATTTTTTTTTGCCAACGCTTCGGCCATTACTCCATATTGAGACGACCAAATTTCTTCGGCGTCATGTTCAACCCATCCCGGTTGAGGGTAATATTGTTTAAATTCTTTTTGTGCCACGCTGATGATGTTACCGGAATGATCGAACAGTATAGCTCTTGAACTGGTAGTACCCTGATCGAGGGCGAGAATGTATTTATCAGGCATGCCCGATGAAGTTGGTGATGGTGAAAAGAGGAGTTAAATTAAGGAAAATGTGGGACATGGGGCAAATGTGATGAATGAAGAATGTGGGAATGTGAAGATGTGGAAATGTGAAAATGAATCGCGGATTCGCGGATTTAAGCGGATTTCGCGGATCTTCCTGTTTAAAATTGATTAATAATGTTAGCTTTTTTTACGCAGGAAACGATCAATGTTTTATAATGAAATTCAACTGGAAGATCGCGAAATCCGCTTAAATCCGCGAATCCGCGATTCATTTTCACATTTTCACATTTCCACATTCATTTATCACATTCATCACATTTGCCTAAAACGCTAATCTAAAACTTCCAAACACACCAAACCTCTGCTGTTTACCCGGCGGCAATGGTTGTGGCAATACCCTCCATATAAAATCGAAGCGAAGAACTTTTAAGATATTATCGACACCGGTTCCGATCTCGAGATAGGGCTGTCCATTTAATGATTGAAAGGTGTATTGGGGCGAACTGTTGTTGTAAGCAGCATTTTCGGGGGTCAATGTTCCCCAAATTGCTTTTACGGTCCAGAACTGGCGGAATTTTAATTTTCTTGTAAATGGCAGGAATCGAAACAGTCCGTTTCCAAAATTGTGCTCAAAATTCAAACCGGCGTACTTGTCCAACAGATATTCGTATTTATACATCAGGCTGAACGCATACTTATTGTAGTAATAGGTTTCATTGCCGGGAACCACATTCAACATTGGAAAAGGAAGTGTTCCAAAAGTTTTTCCGGCGAATACATTGTAGTACAAACTTCCAAACGGCGGGATTTTAATGTAATCCGATATGCTTCCGAAAATCTTATCGTACTTATAACTACTGTTGAAGACGCCGGGAATACCACGTGTATATTTAAAATCCAAGATTGGATAGTCACTACCAAGACTGGTTCGATAAAATGTTGATTCAAAAAATTTTTCGAGATATGCAAATCTTAAATTGACGGAAACTTCAAAAGTATTTAATGGTTCACCACTCGTTCCGAGATAAATTTCTTTTGGTGGCAGATTCAATACCGGGTCATAAATTTTATGATTACCTGTAAGCGTAACCGAAAATCCGGAATGCCATTCTTTAAAAATTTCTAATTTTTCCTCCTCCAGGTTTAAGAATTTGATTGGTACCCCACCTTTTCGAACAGCGAGGGAAAAGATGTTGTCTGAGGTGATCTCGTCGTAATACTGCTGACCATAATCCAAATCCTGCCGGTATAAGCCATAAATGGAAAACCTCGGACTTCTATTGAATAGATACATCGCATCGGCCTGGCCATGCCATCGTTGGTCGCCAAAGCCATAGGCGAGATAACCATGCAAGATTATGTCTTTACTAAAATACTTGTTTGTTCCCAAATCAAACCGTAACCTCAATCCCTGGAGTTCGTTCGCATAAATCCAGTTGTACCACGGTCCGATTTGAAATTTGCCGATGTTAAGATACCCGGTTCCGAGAAAATTAATAACGTTGGTATACGTGTGAAACAAAGGCATTTTCATTAACGTGTCTATCATTTGATAAACTGCCTTTTCGTTTTTGGTAAGTTCTTCGTGCCGCCCGCTGATCCAGAAAGAATCGGTTTGCTCACGCGCATTTGGAGAAAAGATCACTTCCTCAAGATTTTTGTTTTTATCAAGACTGTCAACAACTGATTTATCATTGATGACAATATCCCGATACGTAGTAGTCTTTCGTCCGATAAAACCCATTTTATTTTTTAACGGAGATATATTGATGACGAATTTATCTTTTGCGAGAAACCAGGTTGTATCATTGATCAACTGAAACTCCTGGATGAGGCTGAGTTCATCAACAAAATTTAAATTGGCCGTTGAATCGAGACGCAAATTCATTTTTTGAATTGCAAACGTTGTATCGTGTACCCAACAGTCACCCTCAAACGTGTTTTCTCCTTTTCTCTTTGGTGTGAATATTAAATGGAGCAACCTTCTTGAATTTACATATTGAGTATCGATGATCTTGTATCGATAATAGTTATCGCCATTGTTACTAATCGGGCTTACAAACCGTTTGTCGAAAACGGGGATAAAATTTCTGTAGAAGTCAACATTTTGGTCCATGCCGCCAAGCATTTTACTTACACTTTCATTGTCTACGCCGACTGTCTTGCTTCCTTTTATGACTTCACGTCTTCTGACAGGGGACTGCTGATAATAATAATCTGAAATTGTTTCGGTAAGAAAGACCGGCAAGAAAGGATGATCTTCTGTTGAATCCACATTCTCTAGAATAAAACCGAATGGGCGAAGTAATTTTACACTCTTAATCTTGTCCTTATCGACACGATTGAGGTCCAGCTCGAGTTTATTGTACAGTTCGTAAGAAAAATTCTTAAATCGATATCGGTCGTTGAATGGTTTTCTGCGAACGATTTTTCGCCATAGCATAAGTCCGCGATCCACTTTTGCTTTTACCACCACTTCATTTACATATTTCCCGCGTTCGAGCAAAACAGAAACGACCAATGTATCGTTATGACTTCTTTGAATCAAAGAGTCACTAAACGGGATCTCGAAATTTGTAAAACCGACATAAGAAATTTCAAGCGTGTCTTTTGGCCAGGAATCTTGAAATCGAAATAAAAAAGTTCCTGCGGAATCGCTGAGTTTGCCGGTACCGGCTTTTTTGAAGCGCATTGAAGCAAACGGAACCCGTTCACCACTGTGAGCATCTCTGATAATGCCTTTCAGGATTTTCGTCTGAGCGTGACCAACATAAAAAGCCAAAAAAAACAATATCACCAACGAAACCTTGTTCTGTAAGGACTTCAGTAAGCGCATATAAGCTCAAAAATACTACTTAGATGTAAAAGCGATCACTTAAAATTTTGACAAATAATAACAGTTTTTCAAAAATTTGGATTATCAATATTTTTCTATTTACTTTGTTATTCAAAGTGCTTTTTATGGATAGCCAAAATCCTTCGTTAGACACGCTCAGAGATATTAAACGGATCATGGAACGATCTTCCAGGTTTATTTCATTGAGTGGTTTAAGCGGATTGAGTGCCGGTATATGTGCTCTGGTGGGTGCCTATATTGCGCACAGTTGGATCAATGGAGAAATGGCAAGATCCAATGGTACTTATCAACCGATCCATGAAATGAAATGGAGGTTGATATTATTGGCTCTTGCGGTGTTGGTTGCTGCGCTCGGTGTGTCGTTTTATTTTACCTGGAACAAGGCAAAAAAAAATAATTTGCCGATTTGGGATCACACATCAAAAAAATTATTGATAAATCTTTTAATACCGTTAGCCGCCGGAGGTTTTTTTGTTATTGGTTTGTTAGCACAAAATGAATGGCGATTTGTCGCTCCTTCTTGCCTGGTATTTTATGGACTGGCGTTGGTAAACGCGAGCAAGTTCACGTTGACTGATATAAGATATCTTGGTTTAATGGAAATTGTACTCGGTTTAATTAACTTGTATTACCCCGAATATAGTTTGTATTTCTGGGCCGTTGGATTTGGAATACTGCATATCGTCTACGGATTGATCATGTGGTGGAAATATGATAAGGTAAAAACAGATAGCTGAATGCAAAGCGGGTTATTTAAATATGGCAACTATAACAAAATATGAAGAACCCGATTGGAAATCTGAATAAAATTTTTGACAGCCGCATCCGAATGGGAGTGATGAGCGTGTTGCTGGTAAATGATGAAGTAAATTTTAATGATTTGAAACAGCTGTTGGAGCTAACGGACGGAAATTTGGCTTCACACCTGACTAATCTCGAAGAAAATGGTTATATCAAAGTGCACAAAGGATTTATCGGTCGAAAAACTAATACGACGTATTCAATCACAAAATCAGGTGAAAAAGCCTTTGCCGAACATATCGAAGCGCTGGAAAATATGATAAAAAACGTTAAATAATTTTTTTTTGTGCACATACTTTGAAATGCAAAGTACTTTTGGAAAACTTTAACTTTGAGATTTGGATCCGTGTTTTGTTGGGCACGGCATATGTTGAGAGGATATCAATAATTATAAAGAGATAAAAAGATGAGAGCTGTTTTGATGAAATTGTGGACGACAAGTGTACTTGGACTGCTGCTGTTAATACCGGCCAGTTATTTTATGCTTACACTTTGTATGCACATTTTTTTGGGATCGACCACATTGTATTACCGGGTTGCACCATCTTTTATAGAATCGGGCTCTGTATTCTTACCATTGAATAAAACATCGTGGATTTTATATGGGCCATTGGTTGCGATGCTGCTAAACCTGGTTGCAATATTGAAAGTTACTTTTTATAAAAAGACAATGCAACTCCAAATAAATGGATTCCGTGCAAAGAGTTCGCTAAATAGTGCCATCGCGATTCAAAGCCTATTGCTGTTTGTTGCATTGCTTGCTTACTTAATGATTCAACGTTATCGATATTGATATGGGTGATTAAAAGAAATGAAATCTGTAATTATGGAACAACAAAAAATTTCGATCAGTAAACAAATCAAAGGATTTGGTTACGCTTTTTCAGGAATAGAAAAATTTATTCTGTCGGAGAGGAACGCACTCATTCATCTCGCGGCAACGATCATTGTGTTCATATGTGCAATGATATTTGGTGTAACAATTGGAGAAGGCATTGCATTGACTGTAGCGGTTGGACTTGTGTGGATGGCAGAGATGTTCAATACCTGTATTGAAAAAGCAATGAATTTTATTTCAACAGAAGAACATCCGGAAATCGCATTCATTAAGGACGTGTCTGCCGGTGCAGTGCTCGTTGCCTCGGCGACCGCCTTCGTTATTGGTTTACTCATCTTCATTCCAAAAATCCTATGAATAAAAGAAACGACTTTCAATTGAACTACAGCCGGATATTTTTCCTGCGTAGCGAAACAGATCGACTACTTAGCTTATCGATATTCTTTAGTTGTTTACTAACGGCGGCAAGAATAATCTATACGGGCAGGCTTACCTTTGTTTTCCTGGTATGGAATTTATTTCTTGCCTACGTACCCTATTTTATCACTCAACAATTGCAACGCAAGCCTCAATGGGTGCGAAAAAAATTTGTTTTCTTTTCCTTATTTGTTGTTTGGTTGCTTTGCGTTCCCAATTCATTTTATATCATCACAGATCTCTTCCATCTTGGTGACCACTGGAATGATTATCTCGCGCCGCAGTGGTACGATCTTGCAATGATTTTATCTTATGCCTGGAACGGTTTGTTATTAGGAATCTTATCAGTTAGGCAAATGGAAAAAATTCATGAGAGATTTTATCCTGGGCGAAATACCTTACTATTCTTGTATCCGGTCATGTGGTTAAATGCATTCGGCGTTTATGTGGGAAGATATTTGCGATTCAATAGTTGGGATATTATTACAAATCCATTTGAACTGCTTCGTGATATCGCTGGTTTGCTGCTGCATCCCATTGATCAAAGATTCGCGTGGGGAATGATTTGTTGTTTTTCTATTTTGATGACGCTGATGTATACGACCATTAAGAAAATCAGCAAAAGCATTCATGGATAAAACACCATCTTTTTCACCGCTAAAAACCAAAACATGGATCTGTCTTACTGGAGAAATTACTTCAAAGCTAACAGCTCACACTTTCAGGATATCAAATGGCGATTGGATGATCAGTTGACGGAAAGAGAAAAAGAAATTATCACATCGTCTTTGCAACAATTCCAGAAAGGTGAACAATCGGAAGGGAAACATTTTTTTTCTTTCGCAAAAACATTTCCGGATCCGTGCTATCTTGAAACTATTAAATTATTTATCCGCGAAGAGCAAACACACGCTTTTGTACTTGGAAAGTTCATGGATTTAAATCGAATCCCCCGGATTAGGAATCATTGGGTCGACAACGTCTTTCGCTGGTTGCGGAAACTCACCAATCTCGAAAATACAGTCACGGTATTGATGACCGCAGAGATCATTGCCAAAGTATATTATGGAGCTTTATCAGAGGCAACAGGTTCAGCATTATTAAAGGAGATCTGCTCCCAAATTTTAAGAGATGAGGATCAGCATATCGTTTTTCAATCGTACACACTAAGCCTGTTCTATGAGCGAAAGACGCGGTTTCATAAATTTTTCAATCGCCTTTGGCATCAAATTTTAATGATGGGAACAATTGTGGTCGTTTGGTTTGGCCATCGAAAAGTTTTGAAAGCAGCGAATCATTCCCTCTGTAGTTTTTTTATGCAAACGATGCTTGTATTCCTGGAGTCAGAAAAGTTGATACAAAATAAAAACAGGCTGAAGCCGGCATTTAAAATGTAGTGGGCACGTGACACAGGTGAAAGTTGCCAGTGGTTGAAATACTCGCCGTTACCTTTATTTCCTATTTAGTTCCCTGATATGAATCGAAGAGTCCATATATAATTGCTGGCTGTTACTTGAGTTTGACCGGGCTAAAATAGGGCTATGATAGGGCTATGATAGGACTATGATAGGGCTATGATAGGGCGATGACTACAATCATCCATATGGAAAATACGGGTTTGGCCCATATATCCATTAACTCACCAACCGCGTCAATGAAGTTACGAAAATATTAGAAGTCGACCCCCATTGAGAATTGCCAGGTCGGCTTGCCGCTGAAGAATCCATTCATTTCCCATCCAGTATCAAGTCTCAAAAAATATCCGAGTACCGTGCTACGTATACCAAATCCGTAGCTTCCAGCAAATGGTCCGATCCCGCCTGCTTTTAACAACACGCGCAATGGAGATGACTGATCGTTCAATGGAAAACTTAATGTAGGTCTTTCGATTTTATCGTATGATCCGTTCCATGCCGTTCCTAGATCGAAGAATTGTAATACTTCAAAATTGCGCAGAAACGCATTGTTGATCGGTTTATTAAAGAGTGTTGTAAAAACCGGTAAACGGAATTCACTGTTAATAACAACTGCATTGTTTCCGTTTGCAATGTTTTGATTAAATCCACGCATCGTGACTGCGAGTGATTGGTATGCATATGCCTGGTCGGGTGCAGGTGCAGGCGCCGCATTTGCTTTTGGGAAAAGCCATCCATCCGTACCGCCGAGGTAGTAGATAACTTTTTGATTTCCCCAGGAGAAATCTCCCGCTGCACGAACTGCCCAAATGAAATTTCTATAGATTGGATAATAGTTTCTTGCATCAAACCCAAAATTGAGCATCTTGCGACCTTCGCCTGTTTCTGGTTGGTTGATCTGGTAATTGAAATCCATGTAAACTTTCCAGCGCAATCCGTTCCAGATATTCGTTGCTTTTAAAATAGTGTTGTCATATACGTATTCCAGTCTTACCAACCCGAATGTTTTTTTACTGATATCAGGAGCTTTTAATGAGAGCGTATCAAGTGAAGGATCTTCGCCAGGACGCACCGTCATTTTATCCGTTCTAACGCCAAGGGATAACCGCAAACTTCTCACGCGGTCAAATGGGTACTTAATGATCGCCTGGTAAAGATTAGTAAATGATTTCGCATCAAATAAATGCGGACCGCTGTCATCTACCTGGGCATAACTTTGTCCCACATCTGTTTCGCGATAGTACAGTAAAGAATAATCAACACGTTTTTTCAGGTAGTCAACGCGTGCATACCACTGGCCGCCCCCGTCAAAGAATGAAGAATTACTTGGAATAAAAACACTTGTACTCGTGCCGCCCGTTCCGGCTCCGATTCCGACCGCGCCGCTGCTGCTTCCACCAAATAGTGGTAATCGCATAGCGCCGGTAAACCGAATGTCTTCAAACAAATCGAATACAGACGCCTTGAACATGGCGTTAAAAGCTTCGCCGCCTCCGGGTTGAATTGGCAGTGAACCCGTGTATTGTTGATACTTGGTAACTAATACATCGTTATTGAATCCCGCAGTAAAATTGTCTGCAGAAAATTTAAGTTTGTAATCGAACAGTTTTGCCTTTTTTAATAGAGGCTCTTCCTGCGGCTCCTGAACAGGAGGTGCATTGACGACTCCTGCAGCGGAATCTCTTTTCTCTTTGTCGAATTCACTCTCAAAGAAATTATCCTGTTTCTTTGTCGAATCACCGGATTTTTGCTGGAAGCGCAATGCTTGTCCACCTACGAGCTGCGCATTCGTAATCGTCTGTTTTCGAAAATCTGTCAGTCGCGGATTGATATTTCTTTTCTTGAGCGCAGCCTCATCAACCTTTAATTTATATAAGAATTTTAGATCGCCTTCCTGTCGCACTTCACTTACTTGCCCGACATCTCCCGCAATTTTCGTTTCCTTCAATCCACTTTGATAGTTTGTCAATGCGAATGTGTAAGCAGAGTCATCTGTAATCGCGAAAGTATATAACGTATCGGGCTCCGTTTTTTTCGCGGCGCGCAATACCGAATCGAGTTCTTTTGGGTCTGGATTATGAAGGACTTCATCCCCGATCTTATATACGGTGTCTACACCTGCTTTCTTCGTTGTAAAAAATCCGGCATATCGGTTTGAAATACCGCTTTCATCACTTATGAACGTAAAGTGATACACGTTATACTGCATAGGATAACGGGCGTCACCATATTTCAAATACGTGAGTTGCGAAATTTGTTTGAACTCACTTCTGTTCCAGTTGTCAACCAGGAATATGTTGTAGTGATAGTTTGAGGGAAGAACAGTGTCACTGGTGGGGGCGGTTGCCGACGGACGGTTTGACGAATAGATGATACCCGTTTTATTCGGAAACGTTACAAACGTTGCATCAAGATCGTCATACACATCATTCGTAATTTGCTCTGCCTCCTGCTTGTCAATTTTATACACGAAGATATCAGACTGACCGTTCTTCACGGCACTCATCACGAGCGTATTATTGTCCAGCATGTACTTCATATCCTGAACCTGGTCAAACATATCCAGATCCTGCACAACTCGTTTGTATTTTGAGACTACGTCATACACAAACAATCTGATCTTACCTTCCTTCCAATAAATGACCGCCAGCCTGGTGCCCTTGCCGTCCCAGGCGAGTAATGGATAATGCGGATTGATCTGTTTATCGTTTGTCCGAACGCCGCTTTTCAGCAATACTTTTCTGTTTACAAAATTCTCGTGCAGCACCACACAATATTGCCCGCGTTTAAATTCAACGACGGCATAAGTCTGGCTGCGTGCCTGCGGATTTGGCGAAAAGTGAAAGAAATCTTTTGTTTCATTAATTTCTTCAACCACTGAAATGGTTCCCTTTGGAAAATTTCTGCGACCGCGAATGTCTTTCGAATATTTTTCTTCTTCTTCCTGCATGAAGTCCTTCAATACATCTTTGAATTTTTTCTTACAGATTCGTTGCGCAGCACTATTCAGATTGCGATAGACTCTCGCGAGATATAAAAAATACGTTACGTTTTCTTTCTTGTATTTATTGGCGAAATAATACCAGAATGAGTGGCCGGACAGGTTTGGCTTTTCAAATGCCATGTTGTAAAAGTTCGTGTATCGGCCGGAGAGAATAGCAGATTTCAATTGGTCGTCCAAATCTGTATTCCAGTTTTCTGCGATATACTCGATATAGCCATCAATCAGCCATTGGGGAAGGTCAAGAAGTGTTTGATTGGCGGCGAATTCTCCCAGGTCATCACCGAACAGAATATTTTCAACGAGTATGCGTGCGATTCCCTGCCTGACCTGGATACGAAGTTTGTTATGATCGTCGGTATAGTACACAACCATTTTGTTATTTACCAGCTTGGTTATGCCACCGGTGGTTTGCCAGTCGAGGTTCAACCCGATATTCGACTGTTCCATTTCGTTATAGCTATTGTAGATTACGATATTTGCGCGACGCTGCAAACCATACTCAACCTGTTGCTCGATGGAAGGCAATTCTTTTTCGGCGAGTTGTGCTACAAATTGTGCAAGAGGTTGACCGTTCTGACTAAAATAAGAATTGAAATTTGGAGTCTGATAATATTTCCACTTGAAGTTTTTAAACTGTAACCTGTTCCGACCAAATTCGACTGTATTAACCTGAGCCTGAGAGTGAAGAAGCAAGAGAAGCAAACCGGCAAAAACTAAAAAAAATTCTTTGAACATCAACTTATTCTGATCTTGCATACCAATTCTTTGAATTTTTAAAGTTATAACAATCCATATAATCGGTGAAATTCATTTTACCTTGAAAATGCTCGTGTATGCTGCAGATAAAATCATTTACATTCAACCCCGTACAAGAAAATACATACGTGCTTTTTGATGAAAAAGATGCCTGCTGTATCATCGATCCCGGATGCTATTTTGGAAATGAACGAAGAACGCTTGAAGAATTTATATCTGAAGAGAAATTAGCCGCTAAATATTTGTTAAATACCCATTGTCATCTGGATCACGTATTCGGAAACAAGTTCGTGCACGACAATTATGGGCTCACCTTACACATCCACGAAAAAGAAAAGATTGTCCTGGACAACGCACCGGCGGCGGGTTTGCAATGGAACATGCCTTTTGAAAATTACCGTGGTGATTTGATTTTTTTGAAAGAAGGAGATACTATTTTGATAAATGACGATCGACTGGAAGTCTTACTTACACCCGGGCATTCCCCCGGTAGCATTTGTTTTTATTGCGAGGCGCAACGATTTATCGTTGCCGGTGATGTACTGTTTCGTTTAAGCATTGGGAGATCCGATTTGCCCGGAGGAGATTTTGATACGCTTATCAAAAGTATCCGGGAAAAATTGTTTGTATTGCCGGACGATGTCGTTGTTTACCCGGGCCATGGTGAATCGACAACTATTGGATTTGAGAAGAAGAATAATCCGTTTTTGAAGCAAACGTGAATCGCGGATTCGCGAATTTAAGCAGATTTCGCGGATCTTCCAGTTGAATATCATTATTGAATATTGATTGTTTCCTGCGAAAAAAGCTAACGTTATTAATCAATTTTAAACTGGAAGATCCGCGAAATCCGCGTAGTCCGCAAATCCGCGATTCATTTTCACATCTCCACATTTTCACATCTTCACATTCACTCATCACATTCATCACATTTGCCTCACATTTGCCTCAAATCAATCTCCCGATATACGGTAATTTCTGAAACTCTTTCTTCTCAACACGCAAAACAAATAATACGTACAATAAAATAAATACGGTTGCCAGTGCGATGTTTAACCACGTGCTTGTCCAGAGGCTGGTGAGGAACTGATAAACGAAGTATAAGATTGCCACAATCACCATATAGGCAACCAGTTTTTTCCACGCGTATGGAATTTTATATTGTTTTTGTCCCCAAACAAATGAAATTACCATCATGCTTCCATAGCAGAGAAAAGTTGCCCATGCACACGCCATATAGCTGAAGTATGGAATGAAAAGAAAGTTCACGATTAACGTAATGGCCGCACCTATCAGTGTTATATATGCGCCTGCAGTTGTTTTGTGCGACAAGCGGTACCAGATCGATAAGTTGTAATAAATGCCAAGAAACATATTGGCGAATAAAAGTATTGGAACGACTTTCAATCCTTCCCACATTTTTTCGTCGCGGATAAAATATTTCCAAATGTCAAGATATAATGCTACGAATAGAAACATACAGCAAATGGTGATCACAAAAAACTTCATGACGCGCGCGTACACTTTTGGTGCATTTTCTTCAGTCGATTGCCGGAAAAAAAATGGTTCCGCACCCATGCGAAATGCCTGTACAAACAATGTGATCAGGATAGATAATTTGTAACATGCGCCATAGACTCCAACTTCATACGTTGCAGCGTCTCCATGTAATGGTGATCTTTTTTCCAGAAGAATCCGATCAAATGTTTCGTTGATCATGCCTCCAAATCCGGCAATCGTGAGCGGGAGCGAATAGATGATGATTTCGCGCCACAATACTTTGTCCAGTTTCCATTTGAATTGTGCAAATTCTTTCGAAAGAGCTACGACCTGGAAAAAAGATTGTACAAGGTTTGCGATCAAAACATAGCCGACACCAAAGTTGGCGTTGTATATTACGAGGAAAATGCTATTCGGATGTTTTTTATAAAGGGTAGGACAAATTGATAAAAAGAAATAGGCGACGCCAATATTTAGCAAGATGCCGGTTATACGAATGAATGCGAATTTCCTGGGCTTCCCATCATGTCTGAGTTTTGCAAATGGAATGGCGGATATTGCATCGCACGCGATGATAAAGGCGCTGATCGTTATGTATTCAGGATATTTTGGAATTCCAATAAATGATGCGATCTGGCGGTTAAACAATACCGTTAGAAGAGTCAGGAAGAAAGTGCTCATTAATAGCGACGACACAATGGTGTCATAAACATCCTGCTCTTGTCCTTTTCGTAAAACGAACTTGAAATAGGCGGTTTCAAATCCAAAAAGAACCAGGGTATTTAAAAACGGGATGAGTGAGTATACCAGGGTCATTTGGCCGTACTGAATTGTTCCGCTAAATTTTAGCGTCAGGTACGGAGTCAGCATATAATACAGGAACCTCGCAAAGATGCTGCTGGCTCCATACCAAATCGTTTGCCCAGCTAATTTTTTTATGCTACTCAATCTGTCGGTTTAAAAAACAAAAATAATTGGAACTAACCAAGTTGGATAAACGAAAAATTACACAATTTCTTCTTCTTTGATCATATTATTCTTCAGCGCGAATATGACCACGCCTGCGGTATTCTTTACATCCATCTTCTCCATGATCTTTGTCCGGTAACCCTCTACCGTGCGTTTGCTTAAAAAAAGCTGGTTACCGATTTGCTGCGCCGTGAGCTGGCGGCAGATTAATTTGATGATATCTTTTTCGCGATCGCTGAAAATAATCTCCTGCTTCTTTTTATGCGGGTCAAACCGGCTTTTAACGATCATAGATGCGAGCTTCGCTGAAGTGTGCCGGCAGTAGAAAATATTATCATCCCAAACCGTATGGATGGCCTCCAGGATTTCTTTTTTATCTGCATTTTTCAACAAGTACCCCTTTGCACCCGCTTCCAGCATTTCTACAATTAGATTCTCTTCATCAAACATGGAAAGCGCGATGATCTTTAATTCTGGATTTTTTTGAAGTAGAAGTTTCGTTGCCTTAATACCATCAAGATGGGGCATCCTGATATCGGTGATCACCAAATCG